>Ga0207684_10004813_pt1 | contig 12640 bp, 10 predicted proteins | sample KBSK5501metaG_FD_184342 | JGI IMG/M metagenome (GOLD analysis project Ga0207684, IMG submission 184342) | Corn, switchgrass and miscanthus rhizosphere microbial communities from Kellogg Biological Station, Michigan, USA - KBS K5-50-1 metaG... | ecosystem: Host-associated > Plants > Roots >...
GAAGGTGTGGGCATCGGCGGAACGCAAGGAAAAGCACGACGTCGAGAACGTCGTGGCGGTGAACCCTTGAGCGGTCCGTTCCTCTCGACGATCGCGGTCGGGCCGCTCCGATGCAACTGCACGATCCTCGCGGACGCCGAAGCGGGAGAGGCGATCGTGATCGATCCGGGCGACGAGCCGGAGCGGATCGTCTCTGCGCTCGAGGCGACGAAGTGTCGCGCGGTCGCGCTCCTCCACACGCACGGACACTTCGATCACATCGGCGGCTCGGCCGGGGTCAAGCGCGCGACCGGCGCCGCGATCCGGATCCACCCGGCCGACCGGCCACTCTACGACGCGCTCGAGGAACAGGCGTCTTTCTTCGGTCTCGCCGCCGGTCCCCCGCTCCCGCCGGACGGCGGTCTCGCCGACGGCGAGTCGATCCCGTTCGGCCGCTTCCGGCTCGAGATCCTCCACACGCCGGGCCACACCCCCGGCTCGACCTGTTTCCGGCTCGACGGAGAGTCGCCGGTGCTCTTCTCCGGGGACACGCTCTTCCGCCGCTCGATCGGACGGACGGACCTCTGGGGCGGCGACACCGAGACGATCCTCGACTCGATCCGCCGGAAGCTCTTCGCCCTCCCCGACGGGCTCCGCGTCGTGTGCGGGCACGGACCGGACACGACGATCGGCGAAGAGCGGCGCTCGAACCCGTTTGCGGCGGTCTGAGACCTTTTTGCTACGATCTCGCCGATGAAGCTGTCGCTTTCCGAGAAGTCGCGTCTCGTCTCCAGCTACTGGAAAGACGCGCCGTCGATCTGCCCGAAGCACGACGTTCCGATGCGGACTTTCTTCGTCGAGCGCGTCTACAAGCCCCAGCTCGTCATGGTCTGCCCGAAGGGGGAGATGTTCCGCTTCGATCAGAAGCCGAAGCAGATCGAGTTCTCCCGCCCGCACATCAAGACGATGGTCTTGGACGCGCAGGAGCGGGAAGCTCCCGCGTGCCCGCAGGACTTCACCCCGCTGGTCGTCTATCGGACCCCCGCGGTCTTCATCCCGCAGGGCTGGGATTACACCTTCGTCTGCCCGACGTGTCTCTCCTACGGCCAGTGGATGGACACCGGCCGGCCGGACGAGGAGGCGGTCACCGCCGCGCCGATCAAGAAGGCGGAGGCCCCGCCCTTCCACGACGAGACGATTCCCCTTCCCAAGCGGATGGACATGGCGAAAGAGGGAAATCTCTCGATCAAGCTGTACGCGGCCATGGCGCAGACGGATTGCACCGCGTGCGGCTACGACTGCGAGGGGTACGCCAAAGCGCTCGCGGACGGAAGCGAGAAGGACCCGAACCTGTGCGTCCCCGGCAAGGAAGAGACCGCGCGCGTGGTCAAGGACTTGCTCAAGGGAACCGGACTGCCCGCCTCGTTCGTGGCCTGAAGGCTGGACCCGACCGCTTCTACCCGATCAGGGGTCCCTCTGCTCCCGCGGCAGAGGCCGCCGGCTCCGGCGCCGCCACGGCTTCGGCCTCCCCCGAGCGGCGGTCGCCCGGCCGGATCGGGAGCGTGAAGGTGAACCGGCTCCCTTTCCCGACGATGCTGTCGGCCCAGATCGACCCGCCGTGCAGCTCGACCAGAGACCGCGCGAGCGCAAGCCCGATCCCCATCCCGGCGTGCTGGCGCGTCGGCGAGCCGTCCACCTGCCGGAACCGCTCGAAGACGTGGGACAGCTCGCCTGCGGGGATTCCGATTCCGTCGTCCTCGATGCTGATGAGATAGCGCTCCGGATCGCGTTCCACGCGGACGACGATGCGACCATGCCGGCGGGAGAACTTGATCGCGTTGGCGAGAAGGTTCCAGAGGATCTGCTGGAGCCGGAGGGGATCGGCGCGGACCAGAGACATCGAGGCCGGCGGAGGCGCGAAGATGATGGAGACCAGGCGCCCGTCCGCCATCATCCGGACCGTGTCGATCGAGCGCTGGATGACGTCGGGGAGAGACACCGGCGTGCGGTCGAGCGCGAGGGAGCCGCGATCCATCCTCGCGAGATCGAGCAGGTCGTCGATCAGCGCGAGCAGAACGCGCGCGGACTGGCGGACCTGGGAAAGTCCCTTTCGGAGCGTCTTCTCGTCGAGGATCTCCTCCATGAGGAGATCCGTCCAGCCCACGATCGCCGTCAGCGGCGTGCGGAGCTCGTGGTTGACGTTCTGAAGGAAGTGGTCCTTCAGGCGGCTGGCGCGGCGCAGCTCCTCGACCGTACCGGTGAGTGTCGAATAGAGACGGATGTTCTTCAAGAGAAGGGAAGCGACGTCCGCGAAAGACGTGATCGCGTCCACTTCCTCGCGCCCGAAGCCTCCGGGACGGTTGATCGCGACGACGACCCCGATCGTGTCCCGGTCCGTCTTCAAGGGAGCGAACAGCGCGTTGCGGCCGCCGAAGAGCTCCCGCGCCTCGGAATGAACGTAGGCATCCCGTTCGAGATCGTTGGAGTAGTAGGCGTCGCCGCTCTTGTAGACCGAGGCCGCGATCGAGCGCGCATCGAGGGGGATCTTCACCTGGGCGGCGAGCTCCTCGGAGAGGTTCCACCCGGGCCAGGCGCCCTCGAGCCGGTTGGTGTTCGGATCGTAGAGGAGGAACAGGACGGTCTCCGCGCGCGTGAACGCTCCGATCGCTTCGCTCGAGCGGGCCAGGATCTCCTTCACGTCGGTCGTGCGGTAGCCGGCGCGCGACAAGTGGTGGAGGCGCCGCTGCGTTTCGACGCGGCGCGCGACCCGTTTTCCCATTCGGTCGATGGCGGCCGCGAGACGTCCGAGCTCATCCGGTGACCTCGGCCCGGCCAGCTGGGCCGGCCGTCCCTCGCCGATCTCCTCCGCCGCCGCGACGAGCTCCCGCACGGGCTCGGAAATCCGACGCGAGATGAGCAGCACGGCCCCGAAAACTGCGACGACGAGGTAGAGGAAGAGAAGCACCACGTCGCGTTTCAACTCGGCGTAGGACTGCGGCGTGACCTCCCGCTTTGCCCCGGTCGCGACGCGCGCGAGAGCCGCGGGAGAGTAACCTTCGAGGAAGATCCAGCCGTTCGAGGGAACGCGGGCAGCAGCGAGCCGGTAGTTTCCGTCCGGCGAGGAATCCGCGGAGGGGTTCCTTGTCTGCAACCCGCGCCACAGGTTGCGGCAGGGCGCGTGCTCCGATGCCGGGAGCGCAACCGCGTCCAAGTCCGGGCATCCGAGCAGAGCTCCGGCGCCGGGAGACGCCGCCATCGCATGGCCGTCGGCGTCCAGGGTGATCCACAGATCTCCGGAGACGCCCCGCGCCTCGAGTGAGTCCCCGATGAAACGCCGCGCGTCCACGTCGACGCCGACCCGGGCGAGAAGCTTTCCACCGTCGTTACGAACTGCTGCAGCGACGGTGGCCACGGGCCGCCCGTCGGCGCTCTCGCCGTCTTTCCACCCGAGATCACGCGACGAGATGGAGCCGATCGGAGGTCTCGGCGCCGCCCCCGGGGGAGCCACCGGGTGGGCCGGACGGTCGGCCCGCGCCACGCGCTCGGCCGAGCCCGAGGCCGTTTCCACCGACACGCTCAAAATCGCCGGGCGGCGTTCGAGAGCCCGCTCGAGAACGGGCAGCACGGAGCGCATCCGGACCAGGTCGTCCCGCGCGGCGGCGTTTGGCGCTTCTTCGGAGAGCCGGAAGGCGGACGATCCGGTCGGACGTCCCACGATCGTCAGTCCGCCACGGAGCTCGATCGGACGGGGAGGCCGCTCGAGCGGAACCGGCCTCTCGAGAGCCGCTCTCGTCGAATCGGCGATCGCGAGGGCGGAGTCCTCGACGAGGCGCGCGCGCCGATCCATCCAATCGGCCCGGGATCGCGCGTCTTCCGGCAGGCGGCGGAGCGCGTCGGAAACGCGGATTCCCGCGAGTTGCCGGGCCGACGCATGCTCGAGCTCCGTCAGCCGCTGTTCGAGCAGAATGACGAAGGCCCCTCCGGGGATGCAGAACGCGAGGAGGAAGCCGAGCAGCAACCGCGACGCGATGCTGCGGCGCGGGTCGAGCCGGCGCCAGGGAGCGGTCGAGCCGCTCACCGGCGGAACTCGTCCCCCGGACGAACCCGACGGGCTTTCATGGGTAGAAACGAGATATTTTACCGCGCCCGGTGGCGTCCCGGCTTCCGCGACGGGCGCGGACGCCGGGAGTTACTCGTATCTCAGCGCTTCGATGGGGTCGAGACGGGAAGCCTTGCGGGCCGGATAGAACCCGAAAAAGATCCCGATTGCCGCGGAGAAGCCGAACGCGAGCAGGATGGCGGTCGGCGCGAGCACGATCGGCCACTGCTGTTTCCAGGCGAGGAAGCGGGAGGTCGTGACCCCGAGCGCGATGCCGATCGCGCCTCCCGCGACCGAGAGCGTCAGGGCCTCGATCAGGAACTGGGTGAGGATGTCGCGTCCCTTGGCCCCGATCGCCATGCGGATTCCGATCTCGCGGGTTCTCTCCGTCACCGACACCAGCATGATGTTCATGATGCCGATCCCGCCGACTAAGAGCGAGATCGATGCGATCGCGGCGAGCAGCGCCGACATCTGCCGGGACGTCTGATCGGCCGTCTGGGCGATCTCCTGCTGCGAGCGGATCATGAAGTCGGAGTCCTGACCGGGCTGCAGACGATGGCGCTGGCGCAACAGGGCTTCGATTTCCGACTGCGCCTGGTCCACGGAATTGCGGGAGGTGGCGGAGACCATGAACATGTCGATCTTCTTCGTTTTCTTCACGAGCTTCATGACGGTCGTATAGGGGGCGATCACGGTGTCGTCCTGGTCCTGGCCCATCGTGCTTCCGCCCTTGGTCTCGAGGACCCCGATGACCCGGAAGGGAAAGTTCTTGATTCGCACCATCTCCCCCACGGGGTTCTGGTCGCCGAAGAGCGACCGGGCGACCGTCGACCCGAGGACGCAGACCTTGGCGGCGGAACGCACCTCCGAGTCACCGAAAAAGCTCCCCCGGTCGACGTTCCAGGAGCGCACGAAGGGCCACTCGGTTCCGACGCCCTGAACGGAGGTTCCCCAATTCAGGTTCCCGAAGACGACCTGAGCGCCGCCGCGCGACATCGGCGAGACGTACGCGACCGACGGACATTCCGCGCGAACTGCGGCCACGTCGTCTTCAGTGATCGTGGACTGGCCCGTGAAGATCCGGGCTCCGGACTGGGTCGCGACTCCGGGAAAGACCATCAGGAAATTGGTTCCGAGAGAGGAGATCTGCGCCTGGACCGCGGCCTGAGCGCCACCTCCAACTGCGATCATCGCGATGACGCAGGCGACGCCGATGATGACGCCGAGCGCGGTGAGCGCCGAGCGCAGCTTGTTTCGCGCGATCGCCTTCATGCCGACCTTCAAGATCGTCAGGAACTTCAACACGGGTTCGGCCCGCTGACTTCGCTGCTCAGGAGGTTCCCGCCAGGCGCTGACGATCGACGGGCCGGTCCTCCACGATCTTGCCGTCACGGAACGCGACCGCGCGCCGGGCGTACTCGGCGATGTCCCGCTCGTGCGTGATGACTACGACGGTCTTGCCGCGCGCGTTCAGCTTCTGAAAGACGGCCATCACCTCTTCGGAAGTCCTCGTGTCGAGGTTGCCCGTCGGCTCGTCCGCGAGAATCAGTTTGGGGTCGTTGATCAGAGCGCGCGCGATCGCGACGCGCTGCTGCTGGCCTCCCGAGAGCTGACTCGGCATGTGATCCTCGCGCCCCGCGAGTCCCACCATTTCCAGGCAGCGGCGCGCCTTGTCCTCCCGATCCTTCGATCGGTGTCCGTTGGAAGCGTAGATCAACGGTAGCTCCACGTTCTCGAGAGCGGATGTCCGGGCAAGGAGATTGAAGGCCTGGAAGACGAAGCCGATCTTGCTGTTTCGGATTTCCGCTCGCTCGTCCCGATCGAGCCCGGAGACGTCCGTTCCGTCGAGGAAATAGCGACCCGAGGTCGGCCGGTCGAGACACCCCACGATGTTCATGAAAGTGCTCTTTCCCGAGCCCGACGGCCCCATGACCGCCACGAACTCGCCCGGTTCGATCGAAAGGGACATGCCGTCCAGGGCGCGTACCTGGACCTCCCCCATCTGATACACGCGAACGACGTCCTCGATCCGAATGACGTCGGCCGGCCGGGTCTCTTTCGCTACCGCGCTCAGAATCCTCTCCGTCCGCCTCCCGGCCCGGCCGGAGCTCCGAGGAGGGATCGGCTCGCATCCACCTTCGTCGTCGCGAGGCCGACGACCACGGACATCCCGGGCTTCAAGTCTCCGGAGACGACCTGCGTGAACCGTCCGTTCGTGATACCGGTCCGGACTTCGACGGGCTTCGGTTCCGCCGCGTCCGGTGTCGGGAGCTCGTACACGGTCTGCGGGCGCATCCGCGCGGTGCCGCCGCTGCGGCCGCCTCCTCCGCCCGTTTGCGCGAACTGCCCGGCCATGGCGGCCGTGCCGCGCTGAGATCCGACCTGGGCGGCGCGTTCCTCGACCGAAGTCGTCGACTTCTCCTCCGGCTTCCAGCGCAGCGCGGCGTTCGGAATTCGCAACACGTTCCGCACCGTCGCCACGTCGAGCGACACGTTGGCGGTCATCGTGGGACGCAGCAACAGGTCCGTATTGTCGACCTCGACGATCACCGGGTAGGTCACGACGTTCTGGTTGACGGTCGCGTTCAATCGGATCTGGGACACTTTCCCGCGGAACTCCCGCTCGGGAAACGCATCCACCGTGAACCGGACCCGCTCCCCGACCTTGATCTGTCCGATGTCGGACTCGGAGACGTCCGCGGAGACCTGCATCTTCGTCAGGTCCTGTGCGATCGTGAAGAGCGTGGGCGCCTGAAAGGACGCCGCGACCGTCTGTCCCACGTCGTACTGCCGATCGACAACGACCCCGTCGATCGGGGCGACGATCTTGGAGTTGCGCAGGTCCGTGTTCGCCTGATTCAGCGCCGCCTGAGCCTGCGCAACGGCCGCGCGCGCGGCGTTGTAGGCAGCCTTCGCCGAATCGAAATCCGCCTGGGGAGAGAGCCCCTCCTTCTGGAGCGCGGCCTGGCGGCGTAGCGAGATCTCCGAGTTGCGCATTTCGACCACCGCCTTATCCAGCGCCGCCCGATTGGCTGCAACCTTCTCTTGAAAGGGAGTCGGATCGAGCTCGGCCAGGAGGTCGCCCTTCTTGACCTGACCGTTGAAGTCAGAATGAAGCTTCGCGATGATGCCGGACACCTGACTGCCGACCTTGACCGTCGTCATGGCGGAGAGAGCGCCGGTCGCCGTCACGGTCTGCGTCACGTCGCCGCGGTCCACCTTCGCGGTGCGGTATTTCGGGTCGGATTTCCTCCGACTCCCGAGCAGGAGAACGACGCCCCCGATGATCGCGACGACGACGACGACCCAGATAGTCTTCTTCATTGCTCTCGCAAGAACCCCTTTCCAGCTCATGATCTTCCCAGAGGACAGTCCGAGGAGGCGGACCTCGAGGGATCCGAGGCCGGATTACATAAAAATTACATCTCGCCTCTCCGTCGCCGAGTCCACGAAATTCTGACCGCCGGTCATCAGATCCCGCCGAGGAGCCAGTAGGCGCCGGCGCCCACGAGCGCGGCAACCGGAAGCGTGACGATCCATGCGAGCAGCATGTCGCGCACGGTCTTCCAATTGACCGTTCGGGCGTCGCGATGGAGCCCGATGCCCACGATCGCGGAGGACGAGACGTGGGTGGTCGAGACAGGAAGCGCGGCGAGCGAAGCCGCCCCCACGAGAAGGGTCGTCACGAGGTTCGCGGAGAACCCTTCGGCGGCGGACATCCGGGTTACGCGGCCGGCGAGAGTCTCCGTGACCCGGAACCCTCCGACGATGCTGCCGACGCCCATCGCCACCGCGATCGTCGCGTAGAGAGGAAATCCGGAAGTGCCGAGCGCCGCCGAAGCAACGATCCCGAGCGCGACGATCTTCGGCGTGTCGTTCAACCCCCTCGCGAAGCTCGTCGCCGCAGAGGAGAGCCAGTGCAGGCCGTCGAGGACGTTCAAGCGGCCGGTGACGGCGGGCGACACGCCGCAATCCTCCTCGAGCGCGACCACGGGACCTTCCGCTAGAACGACGCTCATCGAAGCCGCGCCGGCGGGAAGCACCGCGAACCGTCTCTCGAGACAGACGCAGTAGGCGTCCACCCTCGCCAGACTCCGTCGCATGAGAGGGAAGAAGGCGTAGATGAGCGCGATCGAGGCGAGCGGTGACACCCCGAGCGGAAGTATGGTCTTCCTCGCGAAATACGCCCAGTGCAGTGCGGAAGCACCCTGTCCCACGATCGCCGCCCCCGCGAGGGCTCCCGTGATCGCGTGAGTCGTCGAGACAGGGAGCCCCGTCTTCGAGGCGAAGAGCACCCACGCCGCGGCTCCGATCGCTACCGGGGCGAGAAATGCCGTGCTCCCCTCCGGGCGAGCGAGAAAGCCCTTGCCGGAGAACGTCGCGACGAGACCCTGGCTCGCGAAGGCGGCCAGCAGGCCGCCGGCGACGGTCCAGACAGTGCCCCACGCGACCGCCCTCCGAAAGCTCGAGACGCCGCTGCCGACGAGCGTCGCGATGCCTTTCGAGACGTCGTTCGAGCCGTTCGCGAAGCCGAGAAAGATCGCGAGAAGGGCGAGGGCAGACAGCGCGAACGTCACGGCATCCGCTCCGTTGCCGCTAGCAGCAGCCCGGCGCGCACGGCTCCCCCGGCGCGCAGCGCGCGGCCGCCTCGAGCGAGCGGTCGCCGTCCGGTTCGATCACGTTGAAGGAGCCGGCGTAGGGCGCGCCCGTAAGCTTCGCCGCCGTGTCCGTGCAGACCTCGACTTCGAGGCCGCGTGGGAACGTGTGACCCTCTTCGTCCACGAGCGCTTTCGCCGGTCCGAGATAGACGGCTCGCTGACCGCGGTACACGCAGCCGGCAGTCTTCTCGAACTTCCAGCCGCGCACCGTCATCGAATAGAAGGGATAACCCTCGATCGACTTCCAGTAGGTCTTCTTCAGGACCTCGATCCCATAGAAGCCCGCCCTCTCGAGCCCGGCAACGAAACCCTCGGACGTGAGCGCGCCGACGGTGCACTCCCCCCACAGCTCGGAATTCGTTTTCAGATGCGGCGGAACTTCGCGCTCGCTCACGATGTCCGCGATGACGACGCGGCCGTGGTCCTTCAGGATCCGCCAGATCTCGCAGAAGACGCGCGCCTTGTCCGGCGAGAGGTTGACGACGCAGTTGGACGTCACGACGTCGACGCTCTTGTCGCCCGCGGGGATCGCCTCGAGAAAGCCTTTGCGGAACTCGACCGAGTCGTAGCCGAGGTTCGCCGCGACGAGCGGCCGGTTTTCCTCTGCAACCGCGAGCATCGGGTCGGTCATGTCGACGCCGATTGCCCGACCTTCGCGGCCGACCTTCCTGGCTGCGATGAAGACGTCGATGCCGGCCCCCGAGCCCAGGTCGAGGAACGTCTCGCCCTCTCGAAGGTCGGCGACCGAGACCGGAGATCCGCAGCCGTAGAAACGCTCGACGACCGCTTCCGGGATGTGGCCGACGTCCGCCAGATCGAACTTCGTCGGACAGCAGAGCTGGGGGTTCGGCGTCTCCGCCGCCTTGGCGTAGTAGTCGCGCACGAGCTCGCGCGGCTTGTCGACGTCGAACGAGAGGACGCAATTGGAGTGGAGCGTCAAGACCGGCATTTCGGCCGCCGCGCCGTCCGCCAGGCCGCAAGCGATCGATCCCTCCCCCATCGCGTGGTAGAGCGCCGGGGGATCGTAGCCGCTGCGCGGATTCCGGACGTCGCGCTTCGCCTCCGCGGTCTCGCGCATCGCCCGTCGCACGAGCGCGATCGAGATCGGGTAGTACGGATCGGGAGCGGTCAGGTCCCCTTCGCCGCTCGGGTCCGCTGAGAAGAAGTAAGCGTGCTCGATGTCTCCGCCACCGGTCAGGAAGCGGAACGGGTCGACGAGAGCCTGGCTCCGGCGCGCGAGCGTCGCGTCGCGGAAGCGGGCGAGGATCGGGCTCGATTCGAAGATCGTTTCGAGCGGGTTCTCGGTGGCCCGACCGCAGGCAAGCGGGCGGTGGTCGGCGAACGCCGCCGACGGATAAACGACGCCGTCGGCGTACACGCAGAGGGAGTCCCAGCCGGCGTTGCCGAGGTCGTACTTGACTCCCGGCTGACCGTTGACGCGCCGGCGCGTCGCCTCGAGGTTGTCGAGAGCCACGCCCAGGCGCGCGGCCTCCTCGGCCGTGCGCTCGAGCGCGGTCAGAATGTCCGCGGTCTCCGGGAAGAAGCCGTTGTCCGACTCCTTCGCGCGCCCGCGCCGATGCGACCACATGAGGTGCTGCGATTTCACCCCGGCACTTGCAGCGTGCCGCGTGAGTTCCGGGAGCTCCGCGAGGTTCTGGCGAGTGACGACCGTGGTGAGCGAGACGTCGAATCCGAGATCGGCGAGCAACTTCGCGCCGGCGAGCGCCCTGACCAACGTGCCGGCTCCTCGGATCGGATCGTTCGTCTCCGGGCGCGCGCCGTCGATCGAGACCTGAAACTTGACGCGCTCGCGGGAGAGCGCCGACAGGAAGCCTCCCCTCGGTCCCCGGAAAAGCGTGGCGTTCGTGAGCACGATCACTTGACGCTCCCCCTCTTCGCTGATCGTGCGGAGAATCTCCTCGATGTCCGGCCGAAGGAAGGGCTCCCCTCCCGTCAGGTAGAAGCGCTCAACGCCGAGCGCGAGCGCTTCGCGCACGATTCTCCGGAGGAGCTCGGGAGGAAGGCCTGGAATCTCGCCCGGCCCGGAGCTGACGAGACAATGGGTGCACGCGAGGTTGCAGGAGTTGTTGGTGTGCAGCCAGAGCTCGTGGAGTCCCGTCGGCGTCGTATAGCGGCGTCGGCCGACGTAAGGCGGCCGCTCGAACGGTGACTCGGAGAGGAACCCGGCGCGCAGGCAGCTCTGGAGAAAGTCGTGGACGTGAAGCCAGGCCTTCCCGGCCTCGAGGCCCTTCTGTGATGCGTACCGAGCGACGAGATCCCCGAAAGTCTTTCGGCCATCGAGCCACCGGAGGATCTCCGCTCCGCGCTCGTCGACCGCGATCCAGTGCGGCGCTTCCGAGTCCAGGAAGTAGTCGATCTCCCCCTCGCGGAACGCGTAGAGAGGAGGAGCGTGAAGGACGGTCTTCTCCGAAATGTGCGGCATGGCTGATTCCTCTCCGATCTCCGAAGAGTTCGAACAACGTGGAAGCCCGGAAGGTTCCGGGGGCGATCAGGCAGCCGCGGGAGGGGCGCGAAGGCCGGAGGGGCGGGTCCGCTCGGGAAGAAGCGACAAGAGGTGTGGCTCGCGGAATTGACAACGGAGCGGGGAGAGCGCCTGCCGTGCGGTTTCGCGCAGCCAAGCGGGCAGGGTGCGCAGGAGCCGGCCGAGCTGGCGGCGGCCGTCCACGTCCGGGGCGGCCGCGACGAGGCGGACGCGCCGGCCGCGGGCGCGAAGGTCTTCCGAGAGCCGGAAGAAGACGTCAACACGCCTCGGTGCGATACGACGAAGGAGATCCAGGTCTTCCGCCGGCAGGGCGACCAGCGAGACTCCACCGTCGGGCGAGGGGGCGAGAACGGCGTCGGCTCCCGCTTCGAGAAGCCCGAACGCCGCGGCCAGAATCTCGCAAGACGGCGCGACGTCGCCGCCCACGATGACCGCGGTGCCGCCGAGATCCGCGGCCTGCCGCGCCGCGTCCTCCAGCCGTCGGCCGAAAGAGCTGCCGCGCTGCTCGAGAAACACGATGCCGGTCCCGGACAAAGAGCGATGCCAGCCGGCGCGATCCGCGCGGGGAGCCGCGACGGCGAGTCGCGCTCCGGCGCGCCGGGCCGCGTCGACCCAGCCGCGAGCGAACGCGGTGAAGAGTTGCTCTCCCGCTCTACCGGCGAGCCCCTTTTCGAGCGCCTGACGCCGGGGCTCCCGGGCGAAGAGAAGGAGGAGACGCGTCGCCATTCCCCTCATCTTACGATGCGGGAATCCGGCCGGATGGTTTTTAGGAAATGTTGCGGTCGATGAACTTGACGAACTCGCTCCGGGGCAGAGCGCCCAAGACCCGGTCGGCCACCTGGCCGCCCTTGAAGAGAATGAACGTGGGGATGGACGTCACCTGGTACTTGAAGGCAACCTGCTGGGACTCGTCCACGTTGACCTTCGCCACCTTGAGCTTGCCCGCATACTGGCTCGCCAGGTCGTCGACGATCGGTCCAACGGTCCGGCACGGCCCGCACCACGGCGCCCAGAAGTCCACGAGGACGGGCACGGAACTCTTCAGGATGTCGCCCTCGAAGCTCGTGTCGGAAACCTCCTGGACGTTGGGGTTGTTGGCCATCAGTGTTCCTCCGATCCATAAATATGCAGGATCACGGCCAGCGGATTCAAAAGCGGATCCGCGCTTCAGTGCACGTGGGCGTGCACTTTACCGCGAACGTGTGCGAGGCCTTCGCGCAGGAACCACGGGACCATGAGGAGTGAAAGAGCCGGATCGACCCAACCCGGCGCGCCCAGGACCCCCCCGATCATCGCGAGAAGCGTGAGAGAGGAGTCGATCGAGCAGGCGATCGATTCCTTCGCTTCGGCCGCCAGCCCCTCGCTGCCGAGGCGTCGCGCCGTCTTCCACTTCCCGTA
>Ga0207684_10004818_pt1 | contig 12626 bp, 9 predicted proteins | sample KBSK5501metaG_FD_184342 | JGI IMG/M metagenome (GOLD analysis project Ga0207684, IMG submission 184342) | Corn, switchgrass and miscanthus rhizosphere microbial communities from Kellogg Biological Station, Michigan, USA - KBS K5-50-1 metaG... | ecosystem: Host-associated > Plants > Roots >...
ATCGGCGTGTCGGCGTGTCGGCGTGTCGGCGTTACACTCATTCACCGCTGTTCCTGGCGTTTGAAGATTCGGAACAGCTAAAAAGGCGAAGGCAAAGGATTACTCCGCCTGCTCCCAGTGAGCAGTAAAAGCGTTAATACCAATGTCCCTTCACTTACTAACCTGCTCCCAGCTTTCTCAGCGGTCGTCCAGCTCGCAGATCAGCCTCGATCCGCTCGAGGGGCACACCTTTGGTTTCAGGAACGAAACGAAGACAAAACCAGATACCAACTACACAAAGCGCGGCATACAGTAGAAAAGCCCAGGCGCTGCCGAGCGCATTGAGCAAGCTCAAGAAGGTGAGTGACACCACAAAATTGCCGAGCCAATTCGCCATGGTGGCTACGCTCGCTCCCTGACCGCGCACGCTGAGCGGGAAAATCTCTGAAATTAGCAACCAGAAAACTGGTCCGAGTCCGATGGCAAAAGAAGCGATATAGACAGCCAGACTGAGCAGGCCGATCCATTTTAACGCTTCACCGCCGATAGCGAAACCGAGGCCGAGTGCGGCAAGCGAAACGGTCATTCCGGCCAAACTGGTTAACAACAAAGGCCGGCGCCCTACTCGGTCGAGGAGGGGAATTGCAACAATGGTCATCAAGACATTCACGAGTCCGACGCCTGCGGTAGCAATGATTGAGCTTTGAGCCGACTGGAAGCCTGCCGCCTGGAAAATCGTAGGAGCGTAGTAAATCACCGTATTAATTCCGGTGATTTGCTGAATCACAGCGAGCCCGACGCCACAGAAAAGAACTGGCAGCACGATCGGTGAAAACAAATCAGCGAGCTTGCCCCGTCCTGGCTCCGCGTGGCTCAGGATGTCATTGAGCTCTGGCATCACATCTTGGTTTCCGCGGATGCGGGTCAGAACCTTAACCGCTTCTTCCTTGCGCTGATGAAGCAAGAGCCAGCGTGGGCTTTCCGGAAGCACAGCAATCCCCAACTCCAATACGATGGCGGGGACAGCGCCGAAGGCAAACATGAGTCGCCACCCACCAGTTGGAGCAAAGGCCGCATCGACTACATAAGCCAGTAGAATGCCCACGGTAATGGCGAGTTGGTTCAGGGTGACCAGACCGCCGCGCAACTTAGGCGGCGCCATTTCGCCGATGTAGAGCGGCGCGGTATACGAGGCCACACCGATGGCGACACCCACCGCCAGCCGGCCCAAGATCAATGCCACGAAATTGCCGGCGAGTGCGCACAGAACCGAGCCGGCCGCAAAAATCCCTGCTGTCGCCAGGATCGTTCGCTTCCGTCCCCACGCGTCAGTGAATCGACCGCTCAAAGCCGATCCGCAAACTGCACCGACCAAAGCGGCGCTCACCAAAACCTCTTGAGCAACTGGGGTCAGTCCTAGTTCTCCCTTGATGAAAAGAATAGCGCCGGAGATCACTCCAGTATCAAAGCCGAAAAGAAGCCCAGCTAACGCTGCAGTCGCGGCAATAAGCTTAACAAAACCACGGGGTGGTTTAGTGCCAGACACTTCAGCGATCTGCGTGCTTGATTCCATAAGCGGTCATTCATGCGAAACGGGAACGGGTACAGGTGCTTCCGTCTTTGTTTCCACGGGCGTTGCATGGTGGTTGACGATGATTCGTGAACCGCGTTGATCGGTGAAATAGGTCCAAACCCACTGCACTAGCACGCTGACTCGCAGGCTGCGCTCGGCCAAGAATTCGAGATGGATAGCGGCCCATGCCAGCCAGGCAAGAAAGCCGCTAATCGCCAGCTTGCCCGTTTGCAGAATCGCAAACCCCTTACCAACGACAGCCATATTACCCTTGTCGAAATAACGAAACGGCCGAGGCGCAGATTTACCCATGATCCGCCGGTGAATGAGATTTCCTGCGTACCGGCCTTGCTGCATCGCGACCTGCGCCACACCGGGAAGTGGCTTACCATCCTGATCAAGCGACGCAGTATCCCCTACAACAAAAATCTCCGAATGGCTTGCAACGGTCAGGTCTCTCAAAACGCGTACGCGGCCGGCGTGATCTGTCTCCACGTTTAACCACTTGCCGGCCAGCGAGGGTGTTACACCCGCAGTCCAAATCACGGTTTTGCTGGCAATACGTTCGCCAGCCACGATAACGCCCTCCTCATCAATCTGATCGACGCCCCGGTCCAAAATAACTTCAACTCCGAGGCTTTTCAGTCTGTTTTGAGCTGCTTCAGAGAGATTCGCGGAAAAGGAGTTCAAAACTCGTTTTGAGCGATCGACCAAAACAACTCGCGCAGCGGTTGGATCGATCCTCCGGAAGTCCGATCTCAACGTATTCCGGACTAGTGTAGCAATTGCGGCCGCCATTTCCACACCGGTGGGGCCGGCGCCAACCAGCACGAACGTCAACAAATCTCGATGACGACTAGGGTCCTCCTCCGCTTCGGCTTGCTCGAAGGCCTTTAGGATTTTGTTTCGGCTAGCGACCGCGTCGGCCAGGGATTTCAGTCCTGGCGCATACTGCTCGTATTCGTCGTGCCCAAAGTAGCTATGCTGCGCGCCGGTAGCCAGAATCAGATAATCATAGGTCACAGCCACCCCTTGCCGATCCACATTATTAACTAGCACCTGGCGATCCTCTTTGTTCACCGCGGTTACCTCTCCCATGATCACCGTAATATTCCTTTGGTCGCGGAGTATGCTGCGAATCGGAGACGCGATTTGCGCAGGGCTGAGCACTGCCGTCGCCACCTGATACAATAAAGGCTGAAACAGATGGTGATTGGAGCGATCAATCAGAACGACCTGTACCGGTGTGTTCCGGAGAGCCTTGGCGGCTGCTAAACCGCCAAAACCTCCACCGACAATAACAACAGTCTGAGCCTGCTCTGCCATAATTTGTTAGGTTAAAATAAACAAATGTTACTAGCTATCGCTCGAAAGAACGTTTCGTGATCCCGCCATTTGGTTGGTCGACGAGACTCCGTCGAAAAGGATTTTAGTCGCTGCGTGGTTAGGTTTCTGAGGCTTCGCGTGGGAAGCCGCAATCAAATCCTTCTCGTCATCGTCGTCGAGATCGAGGACGAGGACGAGGACGATTACGACAGCCTGGCAAAAATTTGACTTGAGTTACTAAGCCCTTCGACCCAACACGAATTCTTCCATCGCGTGAGCGAAACCTTCCTCTTCGTTGGTGTAAGTAACAAAGTCAGCTTCTTCTTGCACCAATTTACTCGCGTTACCCATGGCGATACTCATCCCGCTCTTCTCGAACATCAGGACATCATTCGGCATGTCGCCGATAGTGGCAATGCTGCTGGTCGGTATGAGATAAACCGCAGATAGAAAATCGACTACGCTCCCTTTGTTAGCCGCAGGGTGAGTCACATCCAGATAATAGGGCTGCGACCGAGCCGCTGATACATGATGCCCCAGCTCCTGCTGGACCACTTTCTCACACGCCGCAACCGCTTCGTGGTCGTCACTGACCCCGACAATCTTCGCTGTCTGTCCGGTGTATGCAGAGTAATCCGAAGTTATTTCAGGCCCGAATCCAACCGTCCAGCTCTCGCGGTCCACATGAGGCCCTTTGGGATCCTGGACATACCAGACCGTATCGGTGTAGAGCCAGGGGATTAAGCCATGCTCCCGGATCAGTTCAAGTGCACGGGTAGCAGCATCCTTGGGCAAGTCGCGCGTCACAATCGGATCCAACCTGGGAGTAACGTAGACTCCTCCATTAAACCCTGCCACCACCGTTGTCAGGTTTAGATCCCTAGTCACGGTTCTCATACCGCCCGGCGGCCGCCCGCTGGTAATAGCAAAAGTGATTCCTGCCTCCTTCAACTTTGCCACCGCCTCCTTGGCTTTGGCCGTTAGCACTTTCTCCTGTGTTACCAGTGTCCCATCGACATCGGCCAGGACCAACTGAATCGGATCTTTATTGGTGTACGGTTTCATTTCTGTAATTGGAGCGGCCTCGTTTGCGAGGCCGATTCGCGGCGCTCGGCGCTCGGCTCCTAACCTGCCAGAACCTCCTTCGCGACGGCGACTACTTGACCAGGGACAAATCCAAATTTGTTTTGCAATTCCTTGAGCGGTGCCGATGCCCCGAATGTACGCATGCCGATGACGCGACCTTTCTCGCCGACATAACGGTCCCACCCGAAAGTTGAAGCCTGCTCGATTGCCACCCGAGCTTTAACGGCAGGCGGCAGCACACTATTCCGGTACTCCAGGGTCTGGCGCTCGAAAATATCCCAGGATGGCATCGAGACCACCCGAGCACGGACACCCTCGTTGACTAGCTGCTCATAGGCTTCCACAGCGAGGCTCACCTCGCTGCCGGAAGCGATTAGAATCAGTTCGGGATCACCTCCGGGAGCATCCGCTAAGATATAAGCGCCCTGCGCGACGCCGCTAGCTGGTGCATACCGGGTCCGATCCAAAGTCGGCAACGGCTGGCGTGACAGCGTCAAGACTGCCGGTTGGTGGCGCAGCTGTAAGACGTAACGATAAGCCTCGATGACTTCGTTAGCGTCACCGGGCCGCAACGTTACCAACCCGGGGATCGCCCGTAACGACGCCAAATGCTCTACCGGTTGATGGGTCGGGCCATCTTCGCCGTCGCCCATAGCGTCATGAGTGAAGACAAAAATTGTTGGCAACTCCATTAGGGCAGAGAGTCGGATGGAAGGCCGGGCGTAATCACTGAAGATAAAGAACGTAGCACCAAAAGGCCGAAGCTTGGAAAGCGATAGTCCGTTTACCACCGCTGCCATAGCGTGTTCCCGGATGCCGAAATGCAGGTTCTTACCGCTGGGATTATCAGGCTGAAAATCTCCGGCGCCTTCATACTTCAATGTTGTTTTGTTGGACGGGCCAAGATCGGCCGATCCCCCCAGGAACCAGGGTATATTTTGCGCCAGAACGTTGAGCGCTTTGCCGGAGGCTTCGCGGCCAGCGATACCCTTCGGATCAGCCGGGAAAACAGGCAGATTCTTATCCCACCCCTCCGGCAGCTCCCGTCGCTGCATGAGGTCAATCTCGTTGGCAAGTTCTGGATTCTTAACCGAATATGCCGCGAACAGATCAGCCCATTGGTGACGGGCTTTCGCACCGCGCGTACCGATGCCTGCTGCGAAATGTTCTCGGACTCCCTCCGGTACAAAAAACGTCGCATCTTCCGGCCATCCATATCGACGTTTAGTAAGACGAATCTCTTCCTCGCCCAGTGGCTCGCCATGAGCCTCGGCAGTATCTTGCTTGTGCGGAGAACCGTAGCCGATATGGCTGTCCAGGATGATAAAGGTTGGCCGGTCGGTCGTTCGCTGAAAAACCCGCAGCGCATCTTCGATCCGATCGATGTCGTTCGCGTCCCCCACCCGCAGAACATTCCAGCCATAACCTAGGAAACGGGCCGCTATCTCCTCGGTGAACGTGATGCGGGTGTTTCCCTCGATCGTGATGTGGTTGTTATCGTAGACCCAACAGAGGTTGTCCAAACCGAGGTGGCCTGCGAGCGAAGCGGCTTCGGAAGAGACACCTTCCATCATGCAGCCATCTCCGCACACCGCATAAATGCGATAGTCGAAGATGTTGAAGCCCGGACGATTGTACCTGCTCGCCAGCCATTTCTGAGCGATGGCCATACCGACGCTGGTGGCGACGCCTTGACCAAGCGGCCCACTCGTTGTCTCTACACCGGAAACCCAGTGATATTCCGGGTGCCCGGGCGCCTTGCTATCCAGTTGCCGGAACCGCCGGATATCTTCCAATGTGACCGAAGGTTGTCCCAGCCTTTCGTAGTCTGCGTTTACTGCTTTCGTACCGGTCAGGTAAAGCGCGGACCAAAGAAGCATCGATGCGTGACCGTTTGATAGCACGAAGCGGTCACGGTTCGGCCAGATCGGGTCTTCCGGGTCAAACTGCATGACTCGGTTCCAGATCGTGTAAACCAAGGGCGCCAGCGCCATCGGCGTGCCGGGATGCCCCGACTTGGCCTGCTGCACTGCGTCGATAGAGAGCGTACGGATCGTGTTAATAGACAACTGGTCCAATTCCTGGTCAGTCATTACATTTGCCTTTCGAGTTGTTGGCTTCCCTGCCTGGTTTAGCTTTTACCGAGTCCGCCGGCTGCCTCGCGGTCTACGAACGCCAAAGCGCTCTCCTGATTGACGCGCCCGGCCGGAATCGACGGATCGCCTTTGCTCAAGCGCTTCAGCATCTCGACTTTTTCCGCTCCGGTCGCCAACCAAAGGATGCGCCGAGCCCGATTCAGCACCGGAAAAGTCAACGTCATCCGGCGCCTACCCTGATAAACTCCAGTAACTCCGACATCAGCATCGCTGACCTGCGAAACTGGATCACCAGGGACCAACGAAGCAGTATGTCCATCCGGGCCAAGCCCCAGATGAACCAGGTCGAATACCGGTGGAGCGCCGGCGATTTTTTCGAGCACCTTGGCATATTCCTTCGCGCCGCTTTGCAGATCACTTGACTCAACCGCCATCGCATAGAGTTGCTCCGGCGGCAAAGGCGCATGTTCCAGCAAACTCGCCCGCAAATGAGTGAGGTTTCGGTCTGGATCTCCAGCGGGAGCGACTCGTTCATCGACCTGGAACAAATGCACCTTGTCCCAGGCAACGTCCTCTCTGGCCAAAGCCCTGAGCATGATCCAAGGCGTATGTCCGCCGCTTACTGCGAACACAAAACGATCGCGTTCAGCAATCGCCGATTGTGCCTCAGCGGCAATGAATCTGGTAGCCTCCTCGGCCACGGTTTGAGCATCTGCAAATATTTCAATTTTCATTAAGTGCTGTGCATGTTGGCGCGCAGAGTTAAGTTTCCACAACCGGATTCTGCCAACCACCGGGCGGCGATACCGGTTGATCGACCTGGGTTGGTCCCCAGGTGTCAGGCTCATATTCATACACTGGCGTACTCGCCTTCAGAATCGAATCGACGATTCGCCAAGCCTCCTCCACATAATCTTCCCGGGCGAACAGCGTGGCGTCTCCGGCCATGGCATCGCCTAGCAGACGCTCATAGGCATCCATCTCGTTCGGACGCGGATGCCGGCTCACGATTAGCTGGGTGGTTTCGCTGACTTTATCGCTTTCGAGACCGACTCGGTTCATGCCGAACTCGGTTACTAATTCGGGACTGATGCGAAAACGAAAGTGGTTGCGCGCCAGGTTACACCCTTCATACATCGTCGGAGGCTGGCGAAACCGAACCAGGATCTCGGCGCAGGTCACCGGCAGACATTTGCCAGCACGAATGTAAAACGGCACCCCTTTCCACCGCCAGGAGTCGATCTCCAGTTGCACCGCCGCAAATGTTTCTACCTGCGAATCCGGAGCGACACCCTTCTCTTTCCTGTAACCGTTGAACTGACCCCGGACTACATTCTTTTTTTCCAACGGCGGAATTGCTTTGAGCACTTTGACCTTTTCTTCCCTGATCGACTCGCTATCAGTTCTGGGTGGCGGTTCCATGGCCAAGTTGGTCATGACCTGAAATAAGTGATTCTGGACCACATCCCGGATCGCGCCGGTTTCATCATAAAAAGCGCCTCGCCCCTGGACTCCGAAGTTCTCAGCCATGGTGATCTGTACGCTTTCTACATGGTTACGGTTCCAAAGAGGCTCGAGGATCGCGTTGGAAAAACGGAAAAACATCATGTTATGGACCGGCCGTTTTCCGAGATAATGATCAATCCGGAAGATCGACCTCTCGTCGAAGACGCTTAACAAAATCCGGTTCAGCTCTTTCGCCGAAGTCAGGTCCCGTCCAAAGGGCTTTTCGATAACTACCCGAGCGCCTTTGTCACAGCCTGACTTGGCCAATTGTTCGACCACCAGGCCGAATAGCACTGGCGGAATAGCCAAATAGTGCGTTGGACACTTTGCGGAGCCCAACTCCCGCCGTAGCGCCTCAAAAGTCGCTGCGTCTTTATAGTCGCCATCAACATAGCGCAAAAGCTCCGCCAGCTTCTTGAACGCAACCGGATCGAGACCTCCGTGTTTTTCGACACTGTCCTGCGCTCTGGCTTTGAGTTGATCCAGGCCCCAGCCGGCATTGGCCACACCGATTACCGGCACGTTCAAGTTCCCGCGTTTGGCCATCGCCTGCAAAGCGGGGAAGATCTTCTTGTAAGCCAAGTCACCGGTTGCGCCAAAAAATACTAGTGCATCTGAATGCGAATCAGTCATGCGTCTTCCTTATTTCGCCGCTTTTTCCAAGTGTCCGCCGAACTCGAATCGCATCGCTGATAAAAGTTTGTCTTGGAAATCCGCTTCACCGCGAGAACTGAACCGTTCATAGAGCGCGGTGGTCAGCACCGGCACCGGAACTCCCTCATCGATGGCAGCTTTGATCGTCCATCGTCCCTCGCCCGAGTCGGAGACTTGACCCGCGAATTTCGACAGAGCGGGATCCTTCACCAAAGCATCTGCCGTTAAATCCAGTAACCACGAGGCGATGACACTCCCACGGCGCCAGACCTCCGCGATCGCTCCAAGATTAAGATTGTATTGGTAATGCTCAGGATCACGCAACGGCGTCGTCTCGGCGTCGATTGCTTGCTTTTGCTTGCCTATATTTGCCTCACGCAGAACGCCCAATCCTTCAGCATAGGCAGCCATCATTCCGTATTCGATCCCGTTGTGAACCATCTTGACGAAATGTCCGGCCCCGTTGGGGCCGCAGTGCAGGTAGCCGAGCTCGGAGGTATCTACAAGCTTCGCCCGGCCCGGCGTGCGCGGAATGTCGCCTATGCCCGGTGCTAAGGTAGCAAAGATCGGATCGAGATGTTTTACTACGTCAGGTTCGCCGCCAATCATCATGCAGTATCCCCGCTCCAGTCCCCAGACACCGCCGCTAGTTCCTACGTCTACATAGTGAATTCTTTTCGTGGCCAGTTCTTTAGCGCGGCGGATATCATCGACGTAATACGAATTCCCGCCATCAATCAGGATGTCGTCCGGATCCAATAAGGGCACCAGGTAAGCAATCGTTTTGTCTACCACCCCAGCTGGAACCATTAGCCAAACGGCTCGCGGTTTCGTCAGCTTTTTGATGAAATCCGTCAGTGAAGTGGATCCGATCGCTTTCTCCCCAACTAACTCTTCAACTGCTTTTGGCGACATGTCGAAGACGACCGCCTGATGGCCGGCCTTCAATAGCCGTCGCACCATGTTTGCTCCCATCCTTCCAAGTCCAATCATTCCGAGCTGCATAACGATTTCTTTCTATTCCTGGTTGGTTATTTTCAATATGTCGCGCTTGGAACGCGCGCGTTCTCGAAGACGTCAACAAATCCTCGATAACGGCCGGCGATTTCGCTAACCGCTGTTTCTCGCGAAATTTTATTGTCGCGCCACTGAATCAGCGGTTCCCAGAACACGGTACGGCCCACGGCGAAGCCGATGAACCCAGAAACGCTGGCAGCGGTCGCCAGCCACTCCCTTACTTTCTGATCGTCTTCACCGCGCCCCAGCACAATACAGCCAACTTTACCGCGACCATCGCGGCGCGCAGCTGCAACCATCTTCTCGCAGTCCTCGCGCCGGTCGAGCCCCTCGATCTTCCAGACATCGGCCTCGACTCCTGCGTCCTGGAGCTGTTTCACAGCATCGACCATTAACCCAGGCCGGATATTGAGATCATAAGCCTTCTTGTCGCCATTTACGCGCTCCAACTGCGTCCGTTCCGCCGGTACAAGCAACTCGAACATGAACAGACTGCGGCTCTCCGAGTGCAAATAATTGCTTAGCTGACTTAGGCGGGCGGCCTGCCGCCGATTTAAGCCAGCATCACCTTCCGGATTGTAACGGACCAGTACCTTGCAGAACGTAGGTTGGAAGGCCTCGATGTGCTTGGCGAAATCCTTACCATACTCAAAATCAAACTCGTCTTGGCCACTCTTCTCGGCTGGACATGCGGTCAAGTAGCCAATCGCCGCTGCATCCCGAAGGATGGCGGCGCCGAATTGTTCATCTACGAGAATGCCCGCCTTTTCCTTTGGCACGCCTCCGGCTAGCGCAGCCTTGAATCCGTCGTAAATGACCTGTTTAGCGGCAGCGATCTTAGCGGTTTGCTCCTCCGTCAACATGCCTTTCCATCCGAACATCTTGGTTTGAAATGAACCGCGATGATCGAATGGCTGAATGTAGAGAGGTCTATCGAATCCAATGCTCATAACGTTTTCTATTTGAGTTTTCGATAGCGGCGAATGAGAGTGTTGGTCGAACTATCATGACCGAGCTCCGGTTCCGTTCCGGATTCGAGTTCTGGGATAATGCGCTGGGCAAGCACCTTGCCTAGTTCCACACCCCATTGGTCAAACGAGTCGATGTTCCAGATCGCACCCTGGGTAAAAACATTGTGTTCATACAGGGCGACGAGCTTGCCTAAGCTCTCCGGGGTGAGCCGGTCTGTTAAAAGCGTATTGGAAGGACGGTTACCTTCGAAGACCCGGTGCGGCGCCAGCCGATCCGGCGTGCCTTCGGCTTTGACCTGCTCAAGGGTTTTGCCAAAGGCCAAGGCTTCGGTCTGGGCAAAGACGTTTGCCAACAGCATATCATGGTGCCGGCCCAACGGATTAAGGGTATGGACAAAGGCGATGAAATCAGCGGGAATGAGTCGTGTCCCCTGGTGAATCAACTGATAGAACGAATGCTGGCCGTTTGTCCCAGGTTCTCCCCAATAGATCGGTCCAGTCGAATAGTCGACTTCGATTCCAGCCAGCGTCACGTGTTTTCCGTTACTCTCCATCGTCAGCTGCTGCAGGTAGGCCGGGAACCGCTTCAAATACTGCTCGTAAGGCAGAATTGCGACGGTTTCGGCGCCGAAGAAGTCAGTGTACCAGACCGTGAGCAGCCCCAGGAGAACCGGCAGATTGCGCTCGAATGGCGCAGTGCGAAAATGTTCGTCCATCTCGTGGAAACCGGCGAGTAAGGCGCGGAAGTTTTGCGGGCCGATCGCCAGCAACGTGGAAAGGCCGATGGCCGAGTCCATGGAGTAACGGCCGCCAACCCAGTCCCAGAACTCAAACATATTGGCGGTATCGATTCCGAACTCTGATACCTTGGCTGCGTTGGTCGAGACCGCCACGAAGTGTTTGGCAACGGCTTTAACGTCGCCTCCTAACCCCTGCAGCGACCAATCACGCGCAGTGTGAGCGTTCGTCATCGTTTCCAGCGTCGTGAACGTTTTAGAGGACACAATGAACAGGGTCTCAGCTGGGTCGAGGTCCTGAACCGCCTCGGCGAAATCAGTGCCGTCCACGTTAGAAACAAATCGGAAGGTCATGGACCGGTCGCTGTAATGTTTTAGCGCTTCGTAGGCCATTACCGGACCCAGGTCGGAACCACCGATGCCGATGTTAATTACATTGCGAATCCGTTTGCCCGTGTGGCCTTTCCAATCGCCCCGCCGGACTCGCTCTGCGAAGTCAGACATTTTATCAAGGACCGCATGGACCTGCGGCACCACGTTTTCGCCGTCAACCACGATGGATGCCCCTTTTGGTGCTCGCAGCGCCACGTGAAGTACGGCGCGGTTCTCGGTGATATTAATCTTCTCACCGCTAAACATCGCGTCGATCCGTGCCCGCAGACCGCATTCTTCGGCCAATTGCACCAGGAGCTTCATTGTTTGTTCCGTGATGCGATTCTTTGAGTAATCGAGGTAAAGGCCTACCGCCTCAAGCGCGAGGCGTTCGCCCCGCTTTGGATCGTCGGCAAAGAGCTGACGTAGATGTAATTCACGCACGGTTGAGTAGTGCGCCTCCAGAGCCTTCCAGGCTGGGTAACTCCGCAGAGATCGGTTGGTCGGTGTCATTTTAGTGTCGTTTGGTCTTGGAGCCTTTGGTGGAAACGAGTTACTGCGCGTCAATATCAATTAACTTCCGTCGGGGTGAGCGGGAGCGTCATTTCTACCGGTCGGCAATTCGCGCTTTGCTCCGTCTGCAAATGATCATTGCGTTTATCTGGCCACTTGCAGCGCGGCGCTCTTGGAATCTATCACCGCCATCAGTTCGTTCCAGGATTTAACGAACGATGCAGCTCCGTCGTCCTGAAGTTTCGCCCCCAGGGCCTCTACTCCGATACCCACCGACGCAAACTGGGCCAATACCGCGTCACAATCGCCCCCATCGGCTGGCAGGACTCCATTTACCTCGCCGTGCTCGGCAAACGCTTTCAACGTCGCTTCCGGCATGGTGTTAACGGTAAAAGGAGCGGCCAGTTCACTGATATAAAGAACGTCCGACGCCTTGGGATCTTTTGTTCCAGTGCTGGCAAACAGCAGCCGTTGCGGATGAGCCCCACGGGCGATGGCCCGCTGCCAACGCGGTAAAGCCAGCAAATCCCGGTAGGCGCTGTAGACCGATTTCCCAATGGCGATGCCCAGTTTGTCGTTTAGCGGGGCAGGTACCTTGCCCATGACTGCGGTGTCCCACCGGCTGATAAACACTGAAGCGACCGAACCAACCTCTGGCGAAAGGCCCGCGGCGATCCGTCTTTCGACTCCTCGCAGGTAAGCCTCAGCCGCCGCAACATATTGTGCGGGCGAGAATAAAAGCGTCACATTCACCGGCACGCCGGCAAAGATCGCTTCTTCAATCGCAGGCAAGCCT
>Ga0207684_10004820_pt1 | contig 12624 bp, 13 predicted proteins | sample KBSK5501metaG_FD_184342 | JGI IMG/M metagenome (GOLD analysis project Ga0207684, IMG submission 184342) | Corn, switchgrass and miscanthus rhizosphere microbial communities from Kellogg Biological Station, Michigan, USA - KBS K5-50-1 metaG... | ecosystem: Host-associated > Plants > Roots >...
CGGTTGAGCTCCGTGCGCCAGGTCGCCGGGTCAGGGTTCGACTCGGGGCCCGCGACGTAACACTCCCAGAGATCCGGGGCTGATTTGTGTCCCTCGGTGGTGATCCATCCGATGAACTCGCCCCAGGCGGAGCCGAGACCTTCATACGACCCGTGGTACACCGTCCGCGCCACTGTCACCGCCGGCAACTGACTCGCCTTCACGCGGCCCGTGGCGGAGACTGGCGCCATGACTGGTACGCCGACCTCGAAATCAAAGGTGTCGGGGTCCATCCTCAGGTGGTGAGAGAAAACTGGACCTGCGGGCGCAATGCCCTGAGCCGCAATGGCGGCCATCACTTCTGCGATGGCCGGACCCATGACGCTCCGGATCCCCGCGCGTGGAATGGTCAGTCGGATGGCGGCGGTGAGCTCGGCTTCGGTCTGTACGATGTGCGGTTTGTCGATCATGACGACCTCCCTAAACATTGGAGCATGTATCTACTGGTCGTATGGGGTAGCGGCAAATCGACACGGAAGCAAAGAACGCCCTCCGGCGGCGGGCACCCCACTCGTGGCCCCCGTCCCCGTGACACACCGTCAGCACCCACTGCCGCACCGGCACCCGCGGCGGCATCGCGTCCACCAGGTGCGCAAGCACAGGACTTCCAATCCTGGACCCGGCTCCCGTGGTGACGCGGGCGAGGGGGAGAGGGCTCCCGATCCCGCGCGTATCCCTCTACACCTGCGCGAAGCCACCATCGACAAACAACTCGATTCCAGTGACGAAGCTGCTGTCGTCGGACGCCAGGAACACGAGCTCAGGCAAACCTTCCATGTCGATCGGGCCCGGGCTGATCGCATTCACCTGGATTCGACACCCTCCTGCACGAAGCGTTTCGCCGTCGCCAGGCCAATGCCGCTTTTACCGCCCGTGATCAGCGCAACTTTTCCGTCTAGCTTCCCCATGTATCCCCTCCAAGGTCATCCCGGAGTTGCTCCCGGACTTCGCCTCCGAGCCCTCCCCGTCAGATCGCGGTGCGGCCCCCATCCACGGCGACGATCGCGCCGGTGACGTAGCTGGCGCGGGGTGAGGCCAGGAATGCGACGACCTCGGCGATCTCCGCGGGTTCGGCGGCGCGGTTGAGTGGCGTGGTGGCCCCGAGGGTGTCGAACAGCTTGCGTGCCGCCGGTCGCGTATACACCGGGCCAGGGGCGACGGCGTTCACCCTGACGCCGCGGGGGCTGAACTCAGCGGTCCAAGCTTGCGTCAACGATACGAGAGCGGCCTTGGTGGCCCCATAGGCCGCACCGCCGGGTAGGCCGAGACGACCAGCCATGCTGCTGATGTTGATGATGCTGCCCTTGCCACGGGCGGCCATCCCCGGCGCGAACGCCGCGACGAGATAGAACGGGGCGCGGACGTTGGCGGCAAACATGTCATCGAAGGTGGCGATGTCGAGGTCGGCAGTGGGTCCCCACGCCGAGAACCCGGCATTGTTGACCAGGACGTCGATGTCTCCGGCCTGCTCGGCAAGCCGCCGGATCTCTGCCGGATTGCCAAGGTCGGCGGGGAGGAAGCGAGCCCTGCCGCCGGAGCGTTCAATCTCCTTGACGGTTTGCGCTCCGCGCTCGGCGTCGCGTCCGTGCACGATCACCTCGAAACCGTCGGCGGCCAGCTTCAGGGCGACCGCACGGCCGATACCGGACGTCGCCCCGGTCACAAGCGCCTTTGAGGGAAGGATGTCGGTCATGTCCGTGCTCCTTGGTAAGCAGTTACGCGTTCATGCCACCGTCCACGGTCAGGTTCGCGCCCGTGATGTACGACGCCTCCGGCCCCGCCACGAACGCGACCAGCGCGGCAACCTCTTCAACATGCCCATAGCGGTCGAGCGCGGTGGCGGCCTTCTGGGGCACCGCCCACTCGCCCGCGGCAGGATTCAGATCCGTGTCGATCGGACCCGGTTGGACGTTGTTGACCGTGATCCCCCGGCTCCCGACCTCTCTGGACAACCCCTGAGTAAACATCTTGACGGCTCCCTTGGTGGCCGAGTAGGGCACCAGGCCGGGCACCATGACACGCTCCCCCACGGATGAGCCGATCATGATGATGCGACCGCCGCTCTTCATGTGCTTCAGCGCGGCCTGCGTCGCGACCAGGGTGCCGCGGACATTGACGTCAATCAGCCGGTCCAGCTCCTCCAGCGTGGTCTCCTCGAAGCTCTTGGGGAGGGCCGTACCGGCATTGTTCACAAGCACATCAAGTTGGCCGAAGACTGCGACGGTCTGTTCCACCGCGGATCTGGTGGCGTCGGCATCGGCGGCGTCCGCCTGAATCGCGATCGCCCTTCCGCCGGCACGTTCAATCCCTTTGACCACGGATGCGGCCGCGTCGGCGCCTTTCGTGTAGGTGATGGCCACGTTCGCGCCGTCCGCGGCCAGACGCTTCGCGATTGCCGCACCAATGCCGCGCGAACCGCCCGTAACGAGTGCGATCTTCCCTTCCAGGGTCTTTGACATTGTCCTTCTCCTTTCGACCTCTTGAAACTCGACGTATGCTTATCGGGCATGAGCCTCAATGTCGCTGCTCGCCCGACGCATCCCGAGATCACCTCATTAGATGCCTTGGCTGGCTGGTCGTCGCAGCTTCGAGAGATACTTTGAAAGCTGAACCGGGATGCTTTCGGGGCATGGGAGTGAAAGATGGAACTACGGCACCTGCGCTATTTCGTTGCGGTCGCCGAGACCGACAGCCTCACCCTGGCCGCAAAGGCAAAGTTGCACACCTCGCAGCCTTCTCTGAGCCGCCAGATCCGGGACCTTGAGGAAGAGATCGGGGCCAAACTTCTTACGCGCGGCCCTCGCGGCATCGAACTGACACCAGCGGGCCGCGTGTTTCTCGACCACGCCCGCTCTGTGCTTTCGCAGGTAGAGACGGCAACCGAGGCGGCTCGCCGGGTCGCTCATCCGGCAAAGCCATGCTTCGTCATGGGCTTTCTTACGGGCCACGAACCGACGTGGATGCCTGGCGTGTTAGGGATCTTGCGCGACGAGCTGCCAAATGTCGACGTGATGATATCGAGTCAATACTCCCCGCGGCTTGCGGACGGCCTTTCGAAAGGGAACATCGATGCGGCGGTTCTTCGACGGGAAAAGGTGGGACCAGGATTGGCATTCCGTGTTCTCGTGAAGGAGCCTTTGATGGTGATCCTGCCCAGTGACCACCATCTTGCTGCTCGACAAGTCATCAGTCCGGGAGATCTCGCGGGCGAGACATTCGTGACTGTGTCGGACACGGCTCCCGTACTGCGTGCGGTCATCGACGACTACCTGAAGCGGTCCGGAATCAAGATCACGCCCGCTCACGAGGCGGACCACCTCGCCATGGGGATTTCATTGATAGCGTCGACGCGCGGCATCGGGTTGTTGCCTGCTTATGCACAGAACTTTCTCCCGCGGTCTGTGACGAGCCGTCCGCTCCAGGGGGATACGCCGACGGTCGATCTGGTCCTTGGTTACAAGAGGGCGAATCAGTCTCCGGTTCTAAAGCTGTTACTCTCGAGACTGGACGAGCTGGTTGCTCGTGTCTCGAAGAGGCAAGACTAGTCTAGCCGTCCTCTCTAGTCCTGAACGGCACCGCGACGCCGACGGAGCGGAAGAGCCGTGGACACGGGACTCTTCAGACCCGTCTGCATCCCCTAGTTCGGAAGAATGATCTGTTAGTATCCCTTATGATCCGGAGCTTTCGAGAGGGTGGAATTGCTGTTCTGCTCCCGGATCAGGACGCATAGAGACGTATGGTTCGGTCCGAGTAGAGTTCGAGTCAACGCCATGCTCGCGCGATCGACCCGTTTATCCGTCATCTTCACCGCCGCGCTTGTTGCCGCATGCGATTCGGGTCCGCTGGCGCCTGCCGCGTCGCGGCCCGAGACCTTCGACTGGGCCGGTCAGCAGATCTCGCTTGCCCCGCCGCCGGCCGGTTGGCGACGCGAGGGCCAGTCGAGCGGCGGCATCCGGGGCGCGCGCTTCGTCAAGGAGCGCTCGGTCGGCGAAGTCATCGGCGTTGGCGACTACTATCTGCTCGCCAATCGCCTCCGCCGGGCGAGGCTGCAGGAGATCATCGACCAGTTCGACACGTTCGACCGCCGCGACTTCCAGAGGGCGCTGCGGCAAGCGTATGCGCACACCGACTCTCCGTTTACGCCGCTCGAGGCCGCGGTGGCCGAGGACATCAACGCGGCCCTTGGACGCGCGACGGCCGCGTTCCGGATGAACGACCGCGCCCGGGCGCGCACCGAGCTGGGCGTGGCCCTGGGCGCAGCCGCGCGGCTGCGTTTCACGCTCGGCGACGTGCTCGATGCCGTCGTCTTCACGCCGGAGCGCCGCCAGGAACCGCAACGATGGCGCGTAGTGGGGCGCCGCGAGGCGACGATCGGCGGCGAGCCGGCCGTCATCATCGACTACACCTTCGATACGCCGGAGCGCAGACTATACGGACGCGAGGTCTACCTCCTTCACGACAGCCACCTGTTCGTGGCGACGTTCCTCGGTCTCGAGAGGAACCTGCGGGTGTTCGATCGCGTCGTCGAGAGCATCCGGTTCTCACCGTGAGGACGCGCGGCTCCCCGCTCGTCGTCGCGCTGTTCGTGGCGCTGCTGGCGGGCTGTGACTCGCCCGAAGCCCCGCGGGCGTTCGAGCTCGGCCCGCATCGGGGGCAGGTCCGCGTTCCGTCCGGCTGGTCAGTGCTCGACCACGGAAGGCAATGGCACCTGCGCAAGGGCGAAGCAGAGCTCGTCCTCCAGGACCTCGGCGCCGCCGGACCGCAGGGCATCCGGCGCGAGGTGGAGCGCGCGCGCGAGCTTTGGCGGGCGGATCGCGTGGAGGAGGCGCGATGGCGCCTGCGGAACGTGGTGGTGCCGCGGGAGCTGTTTCCCACCGCGGTCGGGCGTGAGGCATTCTGGACCGCGTGGTCCGCGTTCTTCGCCGACCCCGCAACGGTGGTGCCGTACGCGGACATCGACCTCGCCTTCAGCGACGTTCTCGCCCGGGTCGATGCGCTGCCGCCGCCGGACCTGCCGGCGCTCTCGGACGCGGGGTTGACGGCGCTGGGCCACGACCAGCGGCGCGACGTGAAGTCGCGGCAGGCGCTCAAGGTGGGCGGGCGCGACGCCGTGGACGTCGAAACCTGGGACCGACTGTCACACGCGAGCCCGCGGCGGTTCCTGTTCATCGCGCACGACGGCTACCTGCTGGCGCTGTACACCGCGCGCCAGGCCGACGCGGAGGTGCTCAAGGCATTTGCGTCACTACGCGATTCGCTTCACTTCGCCGCCGCCGACAGCGCGCGCCGGTAGATGGCCTGCGGGCCCTCGCGCACGCGCGCCCCAGCCGCCCAGAGCGTCGCTCCGCCCTGCACGAACAACACGCGCAGCTCCTCGCCGGCGATGTCGGCGTCCACCGCCCACGTCGCCCCTCCATCCTGCGTGCGCAGTATGAGCGAGCGGCCCAGCCCCGCGTAGTAGCCGGCAACCCAGCCGCGGCTGGGGTCGACGAAGCGCACTGCGCTCAGAGTCAGCCCCGGTGTCCGGTCGCCGGCGTCGATCACGTCGATTTTGCCGGCGCGCGGGATCCGCTCGAACTTCGGCGCCGAGCGCGCGTCGGCGAGACCGGTGTCCTGCCGGAGCCACGTCCCGCCGCCGTCGCGCGTCGCGAGGATGGTTCCCTCCTCCCCCACCACCCATCCGTGCTGCTCGTCGATGAAGAAGACGTCGCGCAGGGCCGGGCGTTCGGCGGCGGGCAACGGCGTCGCAGCGGACTCCCACGTGATGCCACCGTCGACCGTGTACAGGAGCGTTCCATGCATTCCGGCCAGCCAGCCAGTCCGCTCGTCGAGGCGATGAACCGCCCACCCCGAGACCTGGTGGCCTCCGCGCGCGGGGGTCAACCGGCTCCATCGCTGCCCGGCGTCGACGGTGCCCAGCACACCGCCGTGGCCGACGGCCCAGCCCCGTTCATCGTCGATGAAGCTGAAGCCGTTGAGGTACTCGCTACCGCTACCGTGGCGGACCAGCGCCCAGTTCTCGCCGCCGTCGCGGGTGGCAAAGATCGCACCGTCGCCGGTGGCAACGAGCCCGCGCTCCGTCTCGAAGAAGCGCACCGCCGTGGCCTGGAGGCGCCCGACCGGGGTCGCGGCGAGATTGCTGGCGAACCGCCACGTCCTACCGCCGTCGCGCGTGCGGCCTATCAGTCCTCCGGGTATGTTGTAGTTGCCGCCTACGATCCAGCCATTCTGCGGATCGGTGAACCAGAGGCCGCGGAAATCCGCCATGGTCCCGAGCTGTAGCGCTTCCCATGCCGATGGCGGCTTGCGCGGCCCGCAACCGGCCACGACCAGAACGACAACCCCGACGAGGAGGGCGCGAGCGCGCGATCTCATCTGACAGCGGTGACGGCGGCGCAAAGCAACGAGCGCGTCAATCGGCCCGGCCTACCTTCCGAGCCCGATCGAAATCATCGAACATCCGCTCCGCTTGCTCGATATACTGCAGCACCGACTCGGCGGTCTGCCTGAACCGCGCGTCGGCCTCGCCGGCATCGTAGCGAAACCAGCTCGCGGTGCCGGAGCCCTCCCCCGGACGAATCCGAGCCCGCTGTGCCGGAGGTAGATCCCACGCCGTCACCTTGTTCGCAGCAATCTGCTTGCCCCAATGGGTCGTGACGCCCTCCGGCGCACACTGAGCAATCTCCACGATGAAGCCGCCTCCATGACGATCGAACTGAAATGTGAATAGGTCCACCCGGTCGGCGCGGCGGCGCCGCAAGTGAGGGAACGATCCCTCGAACCCGAGTTCTCGGAGTCGGGGAACGACGATATCCTTGAGGGCCTTTCTCATCTGATCGCCCGCGTCAGTCATGCAATGCGCCCGCAGCTATCGTGCGCCGGCTTGAACTCAGTGCCCTCTCGTCCCCTTCGCGGACGCATCTGCACCGCCAACCACCCGCCAAACGCGAGAAGAGGTAGAACGAGGACAGCGAGGAATCCCCCCATGCTTATCAGTATGACGTAGACGATAGTAGATGGACCCGGCGCCCATCTGGGAAGCCTTACTTGCCGCGCCAGTGGAACCGCCTCGGCTCCTATGGGATGACGATCCCTATGGCCCCGGCGCACAGGCTACCGGCCCCCACCTGAGCGTGCAACTCGCCCCGCGTGCCGTTACTGCGTCCCTTCGGCCGCCAGGTGTGGGCACCCGGTCCTTGACCCCTCCCACTCGGCAGACTACCCTCTCGCTAGCTGTCCGACCGTTCCCGGCCCGGTAGCCGCCCAACCACGCGTGAAGGAGGTCCGCTGATGCATGGCGCCCGGTGTCAGCGGGATAACCCCGGCGTCGAGGTGGGGAGCTTGCGATGAGCTTCGCGCTCGACGGCGTCAGGGTGCTGGAACTCGCGCGCTTTCAGGCCGGCCCGCGCGGTGGGATGCTGCTCAGCGACCTCGGGGCCGAGGTGATCAAGATCGAGCGCTTGGGTGGTGAGGAGACACGCCAGCATCCGCCGCTCGTCCGCGGTCAGAGCGTGTACTTTAGCGTCTACAACCGCGGCAAGAAGAGCGTGTGCATCGACCTGCGCAACCGTGAAGGCAAAGATCTGTTCGGCGAGCTCGTCAAGAAATCGGACATCGTCCTCGAAAACTTCCGCCCCGGCGTCATGAAGGCGATGGGCTTCGATTACGAACGCCTCCGAGCGTTGAATCCCGGAATCATCCTAATCTCGGTATCCGGCTTCGGTCAGTACGGCCCATACATCGATCGTCCCGCCTTCGACCCGCTCGGTCAGGCGATGAGCGGCCTGATGGCATTGACCGGTCAGCCGGTCGGCCAGCCCGTCGGCACCGCATCCTCGGTGGTCGATCGCTACACCGCGCTACACGCGACTATCGGCGCGCTCGCGGCCCTTCGCCATCGCGAACGGACCGGCGAAGGTCAGGTCGTCGACGTGTGCCTGCTCGATTCCGCGCTCACGATGGTCGAGATCCCGACGTCGTACTATCTGGCGACGGGCGCCGAGGGCGGCGAGGGCGGGCGACCGCCGTATCGCGCCAAGGATGGATGGGTCGTCATCAGCGCGGCCGGGCGCGACATGGCCGCCGGTCTCATGCGCCTCGTGAGTAGCGCGGATGAATCTGGGACCGATGCGACGCCGATGCCCAGCAGCACGGGCGCTGATCGCCGGCGGGCGCTGGTCGAGGCCTGGTGTGCGGACCACACGGTCGAAGAGATCTGCGCAGCGCTTCTCGATGCCGGCATTCCCGTGGCGCCCGTGAGAACGGTTCCCGAGGTGGCGAACGATCCACATCTGTGGCAGCGCGAAATGCTCGTGAAGATGGACGACGCGGTCGCCGGTGAGATGTACGTACCCGGCGTGACGATTAAGTTGTCACACACTCCCGGCCGAGTCGGGCCGGTTCCGACGCCGGGTCAACACACCGACGAGGTTCTCGAAGCGCTGCTGGGCCTCGACCACCCAACGATCCAGAAGCTGCGCGCCGATAAAGTCGTGGCTTGAGCGGCCCCCCTACAACACCTGCCTTCCCTGGTCATCAATCTCAAGACCGCGAAAGCGCTCAGTCTGGCGATCCCCCCGTCGCTGCTGCAACGGGCGGATCACGTGATCGAGTGATGGACCGACGAGCGTTCCTATCCCGAGATGCACCGGCGCGCCGCCTACTTCGTGGACCGGATCCTCAAGGGCGCCCGCGCCACCGATCTCCCGATGGAGCAGCCCTCGAAGTTCGAGCCGATCCTCAACCTCCGGACTGCGCGGACGCTCGGGCTGGGGATCCCCCAAGAGGTCCTGCCGCGGGCGGATCACGTGATCGAGTAAGCGATGGGGGGCGGCTCGCTCGCATACACTGCAATGCCTTTGCTAGACTCCGCCACGTGATGCCACGTGTGATGGAGCGGAGAACGTTCATCGCCACTCTGGCTGGCGGACTCCTCGCTGCCCCACTCGCCGCCGGCGCGCAGCCGGCGAGGAAACTCCCGCAGCTCTGCTTCCTTACGTTCGACCCGGGGACAGCGCGGTCCCCGTCGCCACGCTTCGCTGCCTTCTTCCAGGGCCTGCAAGACCTCGGCTATGTGAACGGGCGGACCATTGCGATCCACTACCTTTCCGCGGACGGCCGCAACGAACGGTTCCCCGAGCTCGTCGCAGAATGTCTGCGCCTCAAACCGGACATCATTGCGGTGACCACCACCCCCGCTGCTCAGAGCGCGAAGACCGCGACGTCCACGGTTCCGATTGTGATGGTTGCACTCGGCGATCCACAAGGGACCGGGCTTGTCGAGAGCCTCGCCCGGCCCGGGGGAAACGTCACCGGCATGTCACAGCTGACTTCGGGCCTCGCGGCGAAGCGTCTCGCGCTGCTGAAGGAGGCCGTGCCCAGGATCTCGCGGGTGCTCGTGCTGACCTACCTCGTCGACCCGATCGCACCGTTGCAGGTGAAGGCGCTGAAGGAGGTCGCCCCTTCGCTGGGCGTGTCGCTGCTAGTCCACGACATCCGGACCGCGGAGGACCTTCCCGCGGTGTTTGACGCTGGAGCCAAGGAGCGCGCTGATGGGCTCCTCACGACGGCCGAGAGCATCTTCCGAGCTCAACGCGCACGGGTGACCGAGCTGGCAGCCCGCCACCGACTCCCGGCGATCTACGCGTATTCCGCCTTCGTGACCGACGCCGACGGCCTCATGGGCTATTCCATCCACGATTCCGATCTCCATAGGCGCGCCGCCACCTACGTGGACAGGATCCTGAAGGGGGCCAAGCCCTCCGATCTGGCGGTCCAGCAGCCGACGAACTTCGAGTTGGTCATCAACCTCAAGACCGCGAAGGCCTTGGGTCTGACGATCCCGCCATCGCTCCTACAGCGGGCGGATCAGGTGATCGAGTGATGGACCGACGGACGTTCCTCGGGACCCTGATCGGAAGCCTCCTCGCCGCGCCGCTCGTCGCCGAGGCGCAGCCAGCAAGGAGGGTCTGGCGGGTCGGCCTGTTGGATTACGGCTCGCCTGACGCTGCCCGACTCGCTTGGTGGAAGGCCTTTCAGGACAAACTACGGGAACTGGGGTACGTGGAAGGGCAGACGGTCGTCTTTCAACCGCGATGGGGAAACGGACAGGTGAGCCGCCTCCAGGGCTTAGCCACCGAACTTGTTGGCGCCAAGGTCGACATATTGGTGACAGCGGGCCACCCTGCCGCGCTCGCGGCCAAGCAGGCAACAAGCTCTATTCCGATCGTGACCGCGAACGGTCCTGACCCCGTCGAGCTCGGACTCGCGGAGACCTTGGCGCGGCCCGGCGGAAACGTCACGGGTATGACATCGATATCCAGCGAGTTGTCCGCGAAACGACTGGGACTACTCAAAGAGCTAATCCCTCACGTGTCCAGAATGGCCGCCCTCTCGGATCGTGCCGCTCGCGGGTCCGCGCTCAATGTACGAGACACGGAAGTTGCGGCTCGATCTCTGGGGATCGCCCTGCAAAGTGTCGCCGTGCGTCCCGATCCTAAAGAGTACGATGCCGCATTCGTGGCCATGAAGCGCGGCGGTGCTGGGGCGGTCATCGTGGTGCAAAGCTCGGCGTTTTTTGCCGGCTACCCACGGATCAGTGATCTCGCCCTCACCCACCGCCTGCCCAGCGTCGGCGGATCGAAGGAGTATCCCGAGGCTGGTGGACTCATCAGCTACGGCGCGGACTACCCGGAACTGTTCCGGCGCGCTGCCGTCTTTGTGGACAAGATCCTCAAGGGCGCCAAGCCCGGCGACCTCCCCGTCGAACAACCCACCAAGTTCGAGCTGGTGATCAACCTCAAGACCGCCAAGGCGCTCGGCCTGACGATCCCGCCGTCGCTCCTCCAGCGGGCGGATCAGGTAATCGAGTAGTGGATCGACGAGCATTCATTGGCGCAATCGCTGGCGGTCTCCTCGCCGCGCCGCTCGCCGCCGCAATGGTCTCCGTATCGAAGGCACCGGCTTGCCCCTGAAGGCGTTCGTCGGCTTCGAGCAATAGAGGCCAAGTTGGGTGATCTCGATTTCCTCCGCACGCGTCCAGGTACCGGCATTTGACTCTTCACTTAAAGGCTGGCAGGATCGCCGCACGCCACGAGACGGTTTGTCCGCGAGGGGCACGGTGAGCCCGGGAATGTCCAGGTCGGGGCACGAACACTTCGGTCCGAGCAACCATGAAAAAGGGGGACGCGTCATGGCCAACCTTTGGCATAGACCGCAGACAGGCATGCTCCGGTCCCGACTCATGGTCACCCTCTTGGTGGGGGCGCTCATATGCGTGGTCGCAGCAGCTGCACTCGCGGCGGGCGCCTCCAAGAGCACTTTGATCGGCAAGCTGGAAGGCCCGGATGTCATCACCGACCCTGCGAAGTTCCCCAAGAAGTTCAGTGAGGCGCCCCAGCTGGCGGAGATGGTCAAAGCGGGCAAGCTGCCGCCGGTGGCGGACCGCATCGGGCAGGACCCGCTTGTCATCAAGCCGTTGCACGAGATCGGCAAGTACGGCGGGACGTGGCGCGGCGGCTTCACGGGGCCGGCCGACTTCTGGAACGGGTATCGCTGCTGCTCTGGCCCCGACCACCTCTTGTTCTGGGACTACACGGGCGACCGGGTCACCCCCAACATCGCCAAGGCCTATGAGATGCAGGATGGCGGCAAGACGCTCGTCCTGCATCTGCGTCGGGGGATGAACTGGAGCGACGGCAAGCCGTTCACCGCGGATGACTTCGTGTTCTGGTTCGAGGACATCTATCGGAACAAGGACCTCGTGCCCACGCCCTCGGCGGCGATGGCGATCAACGGCAAGCAGGGCGAGGTCCAGAAGGTCGACACCTACACGGTCAAGCTCAAGTTCGCCGAGCCGTACTTCATGCTGCCCGACGTGCTGGCCGGCTCCACGGACCTCGCCGGGCAGGCCTGGCGAGGGGCGTTCGGGCTGGGTGGGTATGCGCCCGCGCACTACCTCAAGCAGTTCCATCCGAAGTATACCTCGCAGGCGGAGCTCGACAAGAAGGTCAAAGACGAGAAGTTCGACAGCTGGGTGCGGATGTTCTTCTACAAGAGCGACTGGTCGCTCAACCCGGAGCTGCCGGTCATCACGCCGTGGAAAACTGTCACGCCCATCAACAAGCCTACGTGGACGCTCGAGCGCAATCCCTACAGCGTCTTCGTTGACACGGCGGGCAACCAGCTGCCCTACATCGACCGGGTGGTGCTGACGCTCGCCGAGAATCTGGAAGTCCTCAATCTGCGGGCGATCGCGGGTGAGTACGACTGGCAGCAGCGGCACCTCGATCTGGGCAAGCTGCCCGTCTTCCTCGAGAACCAGCAGAAGGGCGGCTACAAGGTCTACCTCGACCCCGGGGACTACGGCGGCGACATGATCATCAAGTTCAACCTGAGCTACGAGGCCGACCCCGAGATCGCGAAGTGGATGAACACGGCAGACTTCCGGCGCGCGCTCTCGCTGGGGATCGACCGCGACCAGATCAACGAGACCTTTTGGCTGGGGACCGGCACGCCGAGTTCCGTGGTGCCCGCCGACAGCAACAAATACAATCCCGGGCCCCAGTACCGCAAGCTCTGGGCGAC
>Ga0207684_10004821_pt1 | contig 12621 bp, 10 predicted proteins | sample KBSK5501metaG_FD_184342 | JGI IMG/M metagenome (GOLD analysis project Ga0207684, IMG submission 184342) | Corn, switchgrass and miscanthus rhizosphere microbial communities from Kellogg Biological Station, Michigan, USA - KBS K5-50-1 metaG... | ecosystem: Host-associated > Plants > Roots >...
CGAGTTGCTGCAGCGGCGGCTGAAAGAGGCCGAGGAGCGCGCGCGCCAGACCGGGGTGGCCAAGGGCATCGCGCTGCATCAACTCGAGGCGGCGCGGACGGCGCATGCCCAGCAGGCGGCGCTGGCCCAGCAGGCGGCGGCGCACTTTGCCGAGCGCAGCGACGCCTTTGGCGCATTGCTCGCCGCCGTCGCGGATAGCCTAGACCTGCCGGCGAACCAGGTGGACGACGCGGTGCGTTACGCGCGCCAGCTCACCAAGGGACGCGAGAGCCGCCAGCGCCTAGAGGATGACATTCCGCGCGCCTTCAGCCTGGCGGAGCGCGAGCAGGAGGGCTTCCTCGCCGCGGTTGGCGAGTATCAGGCGCTCGTCGGCGCGGACGACCGCTTCGGGCTGCGCGCGCCGGGCAAACGCAACCTGGTGATGGCGCCGCAGGGCTGGCTGCTGGATGTCGCGCCGCGGTTGGAGGGCACGAGCGACATCCGCCTGCTGCTGAACCACCTGGACGTGTCTATCGAGCAACTGCAACAGACGCTCGCCCAGCGCGTCACCCGCGTCGTGCGCGACATCATCCTGGGCGAGGTTGTCAGCCACCTGGCCGAGCAACTCCGCCGCGCCAACGAGATCATCCTGGGGCTGAACGACCGGCTGGCCAACGCGCGTTTCTTCGCGCGCAACACGCGCTTCTACATGAAACTCTCGGTGCGCGTGACGCGCCACCCCGACATCCCCTTCGACCACGTCACCATCGCCACAGCGATCCTGGAGCATGGGAACGCGATGCCCGCCGCCGTGCAGGCGCAACTGACCGCGATCTTCGCCCAGTGGCTCGACGAGCAGATGAAGGGGCAGACGCAGCCGACCGTCGAGGCGCTGGTCGAGCAGTTGGACTACCGCCGCTGGGTGGATATCTCGCTCTTGCACAGCGACGACCTCGACCCGCGCATCCGCCCGTGGGATAGCGCCGTCTCGGGATTCGGCAGTGGCGGCGAGCAGCGCGTGCCGGTGTACGTGTTGCTGCTGACGGCGGCGGCGATGCAGTTCGCGGTCTCGAACGCGCCGCTGCGGCTGCTGATGCACGACGAGGCCTTCGCGCGCATGGATCAGCGCAACGCCGACCTGGTGATCCGCTTCGCGCAGCAGCTTGGCATGGGCCTGGTGATCGCCAGTCCGAACCTCGACCTTTTCGCCGAGGGTGTCAGCTACGCGACGGCCTACCGCCTGCGCCAGCTCCCCAACGGCCACATCGCCCGCGAGGCGCTGCACCTGCGTTCGGCGCAACTCCCCGACGCGCTGGAAGTGGATGGCGAGGCGTCCGATCCCCCGCTGGTCCTCCGCCGCACGGAGCGTTAGGGAGCTGACATTGGGCGCGTGCGCAGCAGACATTGGCGCAGGCGAATAACGAGCTCCGTCAGGAGGCTGAGGAGTCACCGACCACGCCAACCAGGATAAGCACACTAGTGACCTGCAGGAGACCGTCATCGAGCAGTGCGCTGATCACTGGTACGGGGAGAAACTGAGTGATGATGCCTACCGTGTAGACGGCCAGGAAGGCAAGCGTCGGGAAGATGCGCTTCCACCACAGCGCATGCGGCTCACCAAGCGCAGGCCGCCAATGAGCATGCACAGGAACCCCAACGCTGCCACCAGCGCGGGCGCAAGCACGAGGACTAGGGGCAGTTGGCGAAGGGCGTCACCTGTGTGAAGAGGACCACGGGCGAGCACTGCGAACATGATGATTCTGGCGAGGATGGACACGCCCAAGAGCAACAGGCCAGCAAGGTGACACGTTGCGAGGACGTTATCGCCACCCCCAAACCAGTACAGCACGCGCCCCAGCATTGAGGATGAGCCCACAGAAGCCCTTGGAGGCATGGGCGCCTCAGCGGGAGAGGTCATGGGACGTACGCTTTCCCCACATTGACACAGTCTGCAGCGGTTGGTGGCTCACTACAACCATATCACAAACGCCCAATGTATGCCTGCGAGCGCTGAGTCCGGGCTGTTCGGACGACGTGGCCGACTGGGCCTGGTATACCTCTGGGAAGAAGTACTGCGCCTGATAAGTGGATAAGAGCCTGAGCAATGAAAAACCCTGAATCCATCTGAATTGGACTCAGTGCTTAGAGGCGCAAGAGGCTTCCCGAACAGGAATCGAACCTGCAATCGTTCAGCGCCTTGTACGCCCGGTGTGAGGGCTAGTCGCCACTCCGCAGATCGGAGACAGCGGTTGGGGTGTAGCGGATCTGCGAGAAGACTGCCGCGCAGCCGCTTCCCGTGGGAGATTGCGCAGAGAAGCCAACACGCAGGTCTGTCACATCTCCAAGGGAGAAATAGCGGACCAACTGCCAGAGGCGACCATCGACCGAGTAGTGAAACGCGAAGATCGCCTCGCGACGCGTGATGCGCAAGAAAATGCTGTCCCCCTCGATCTGCGCCGAATTGCAATCATCGGAGACGCCACGGGTAACCACGCTCACGATCATGGGCTGGCGCTGTGGGCTGTACTCGAAGCAGAGCTTCGCCCACAGGTCGTCACGCACACGCGCCAGCAGCGCGCCCGCGTCGAAGGTGGCAGCAAAGGCGACCTGTACTCTGGCGCTCAGGGTGAACTCCTGATCGGCAGACGCGAAGAGCGCACCAGGCGCGTCATCCTTGCGCGGGGCGCCGACGGGATCACTGAACCAATCGGTCGCTGGTCCGGCCTGGATCGTCAACTGATCGTCTGAATCCACACTCCACACCACAGCACTGTGGTTCCAGGACAATTGTGCGGGAATAGTGGCCAGGTGAAAGTCTGTCATAGCAGATGCCTCTCTGGGCGCCGCTATTCAGTGATCCGTGGAGCCAGCCGTCCCAAGGGGCGACACTGAGCCTGAGCAGGACAAGCCCGACAATCAGGGAAAGGAATCCGGCGTTGAAGCTGCCGCTGGGGAAAAGGGCAAACCCACCAACGAGCACGACGCCTAGCCCGGCGAGGAGAATGAGGAGACCGCGGATGCGCAGCGCATCGCTCGCACCCCACGACACCATCAGCGTCACATCCTAAACGGCCTCTTAGCGCGGCTCCACTCTCGGCCGCACCGGTTCATCGGGAAAGAGCCGAGAGTGGCCCGTAATAAGACCGCGCCTAGTGGCGACCGGTGTCCTGCTCCAGGCGGATCAGGCGCTCGGCCATCTTCGACAGCAACTGGAGGCTGATCTCCGGATTCTTATTCAGCGCGGCGCGGAAATCCCAGGAGGGGATCAGAATCGCCGTCGTCGGCTCCATGGCGACGACCGAGGCGGTGCGCGGCAGATCGGTCAGCACCGAATACTCGCCCAGCACCTCGCCCGGCGACATCACCCGCAGGTCGCGTTCGCCGGTATCCGTTGTCTGGAAGACGCGTACCTTTCCCTTGGTGAGGATGAAGAGCGCGGCGCCCGGCGCCCCCTGGGCCAAGATTGTCTCGCCCGCGGCGTAGGTTCGTTCGCGCGCGCCGCCGGTCAGGTTCTGCAGGTCATGTCTGCTCAAGCCGCTAAACAGCGGCACGGTGGCCAGGATCTCCTCGTACACGGCGCTCCTCATTTCTTTGCGAACACTCTGAGGCGCTGCGAGCGCTCGATAATCCGTGCGCTCGCGTGGATGACTGCGCGAACGCTCAGCGCCAATCGAGCGCATTGTATCCTACTTAACGGTCCTGCGTCCATCCGTCACGGTCGGGCTGGCCCCAGCCATCAGCGGGCAGGCGCGACGCGCGTGAGTCGCCGGCTGATGACATGCGGCCCCAGTTGCTTGGTGGACCACCACGCGCCTGGCTCGCCCCTCTGGGCATCATCGGCATCTCGAGTTCTGGCAGCGGCGGCATCTGCTGGATATTCCAATCCTGCTCCCCATACTGCATCTGTCCGTTCATCCCGCCGTATCCACCTGGGCCGTTCATAGGACGCATCCCGCCTTGCCCCATGGGGCCGGCCATCGCTGGTCCGCCCATCTGCGGGGCTCCGCCGTAGTATCGTCCGCTGTTCATCTGCGCCGCGGCACGAGGTCCGAGAGGCATGTTCATGCCAGATCCGCGTCCCGGCACGATCTCCGGCATCTGCCAGTCGGGTCCGACGTCCATCATCTCCTCGGGCCGGACGCGCCGCTCACGGCGAGCGCCCACCAATTGCTGCAACTGGCGCACGACCAACTGGAGCCGCTCGGCGCTCTCGGTCGATTGCTGGGAGTTGCCGGCGACCTGCTCGGCGATCTCGATGACGGCCTGCATCGCGCCGGACATACGCTCGTACTGGGACGCCTGCTGTTTGCTCGCCTGACTGATGTCGCGCACGGAGCGGGTCATGTAGGCCAGAATCGAATCGAGTTGCGGCGGCGAGATTTCCGCGCGGCGCTGGATCACCTGGTTGCCCATCAGCGCCAGTTGTTCGGTGCGTTCGGAGATGCCACGCGCCATGTCCTGGAAGTTGTGCAACGCCTTGTTGACCGCGTTGACCGCCCAGACCTGCTGGGCCGCGCCACCTGCCTGCTGGGCCGCGATGCCGCCGATGCGATCCGAGGCCATGCTGACCTGACGCGCCGCGCGCTGCATGGTATTGACGATTGTCGAGGCGAAGAGTAGCGCGAGGATGACGCCCGCCGTCAGGATAATGACGCCGAGCAGAATCAATTCGAGCGCGGTGCGATCCTCGAAGGTGGTAACGGTATCAAGCGGCACGCCGACGAAGAGCACGCCGATGAACTGTCCCTGCGGATTGTAGAGCGCGCGATAGGCGCCGTAGTAGTTGGGGCCACAAGATGTGTCTGGCGTCGCTCCGACCCAGGTATGCTGCGCCTGATCTGTGTTATCGAGCGCGAGGTTCTTGATGAGCTGATCGCAGAGTTGCCCACCGGTATCGCGCTGCGGCAGACCAGCCGTATTGCCTCCTGGTTTGACAAATGTCGTCGCGATGCGATGGCACCCGGTGAAGTTGGCGTTCTTGTCGGCGCACTGATACACCGAGACCGCGCCGTGAATGCGCTGCTGTACGGCGTCCACATAATCGGTGTCGTCGTTGAGGGGATAGCGACCGAAGTCGGTCTGGTTATTGAAAGAGGTGCCCTGGTCGCGCCCGACTTTCGGCGAATCCAGCACGAGTTTATTGTCCGAACCGCTGTCAGACGAGACGGACATGTTCTGTCCGTAGGCGGTCTCCAGCACGAGCGTCGCGATACTCATGCTCTCCTGCTGCTGAGTCTGCGCCTGGTCGATGGCGTAGTTATGAATGGCGTTGCGCGTGATAAGGAGCGTCGCCAGCGTCGTGAGGATGGCGCTCAGCAGCACCGTCACGGTGAGTTGTGCGCGAATGCCGAAGCGCGCCCGACGTGGTCTCATACCTACACTATCCTTCTCTGCCCGTGCCTGGCCCAGAACGCCAGGCGCCACCCAACTCCCGCAGTATCGCTATGATCGCCCTGATAGCTCTCGTCGCCATGGGTACCGTCGTCACCACAAAAGCGGCACACTGACATAACGAGTGAGCCAGCTTCTGAGTATACCGTGTGGCCTTTCAGGTATCCAACATGGTATCCACCAAAAGAACTAGTCACTCACCACCCTCGCATGATCAACAGGCCCAACGCTTCCAGATGCGCGAGCACGGCGTAGAGCTCCTGCTCCTGCCGGCGTGTGAGACGCGCGAGGTCGGCGATGGTGCGCTGCCCATCAACCAGCATCAACGCCATGCGCTCGCGACGATCCAGCGGGAGTTGATCGAATTGATCGCCGAGCATGGTCCGCCGCGGAATGACCAGGAGCATCTCAGGCGTCAACGGTGGGAGTGAGTAGGATGTCAATGGAGGCGCCTGGGGCGCGTTGCTCTCGAAGGGACCGTAGGGCGCGCCCGCTGGTGGACCATACGCCGGCTGGCCATATGTCGGCTGACCGTACCCAGGCTGACTGTATGGCGGCTGACCGTACCCAGGCTGACTGTATGGCGGCTGACCGTATGCTGGCGGTCCGTATGGCGATTGCGCGCCGGGGTCGGAGCCTCCCCAGGGGCTGGAAGGAGCGCCGTTGTACCCAGAGTAACTCTGGTAGCCATACGCAGGCCAGGACCCGGCGGAGGAATTCGTCGCAGGGTAACTCGTCGCGGCGTTGGGGATGGAGGACACCCCACCGCGCCAGTTCACGTCTTCGATGGAGATCTCGTCGAAAGAGTAGTGGCACTCGCCCCAGTTATTCAGCGCGTTGAGCGCCATCTGGCCGATCATCTGGCCAAGCAGCGCGTTCTGTGGCTCGCCAGCGACGAATTGAATTTGCCCGAACTCGCGCGTCGGGCCGTGTCCGCGAATCGCGCGCAGAATGCCGGTCTGGCGCGAGAGGACGATCATCTGGATGATGTTGCTGAGCCGGCTCGTAGCTACGAAGGGCGCCGCCATCCTCGAAGCTCCTTTATCATGCGCTCGCATCGTGCGGATCGCGCCGTGGCGAGATTGAGAGGCTTCTCATGCGGTCGGCGTGGATCGGCGCGTATCGAAGCGCCAGCATGCGGGCGACGCCTCATACGCGATCACGCCAGCCATTTCTAGCTACTGGAACGAGATACACCGAAGCCGATGATCTGAATACCCTGTGGACAGGGCGAACTGACTGCCAGCCGTACTCAGGAGCTACAATAACCCCTACTGTAGCACAGTCTGTCCAATAAGCCAGCCTCGTCGCCAGCGACAACTATTGCAGGGGAATGGGTGAGATCGCCGGCCCGGAAAGCGCCTCAGGATCGCTCTTTTCCAACTCGGCCAGACGTTGTTTGAGTTGCTCCACCAAATCCCGATATTCCTCTGCCCGGCCCTCATCCCATCGTGGCAACTTTGCCAGATGGTCGGGCGCTCCCACCGCGCGGTCGATGAGGCTGGCATAGAACTCATACGCCTGGATCTGGAGCTGTATGAGTTCGCGCTCCGTCAGCGGCTTCGTCATGCATCGTCCTTTATGGCGGCGGGAACAGCGGGTGTAGAGGGCGTGATTCACGTAACAGGCGCGAGACGATCGCCGCTTGCAAGCGGTCCAACAAGACGGCGAACGTTTTTGATACGCGACTAGCGTAACATAGGTGGCGAGCGTCGGTCAAGAACCCAGCACGGACGATTACGCGCGTGAAGCGCTCCGTTCCGTCTGGCGACGTGTGGCGACGATCTGCGCGAGGATCGCGAGCGCGATCTCCTCAGGGGTCTGCGCGCCGATATCCAGGCCAATCGGGCCGTGAATGCGCGCGATTTGCTCGTCGGTCACGCCCGCCTCGCGCAGACGCCGATTGCGTTTCTCGCGTGTGCCTCGGCTGCCGATGGCGCCAACGTAGCCGGCCTTGCTGCGTAGCGCCGCGGCCAGGGCAGGAACGTCGAACTTGTCGTCGTGGGTGAGGACGGCGACGGCGGTGGAGGGGGTCAGGGGGATGCGCGCGAGCGCCTCATCGGGCCAGGCGACGATAATCTCCTGCGCTTCTGGCAGACGTTCGGGAGTGGCGAAGGTCTCGCGCGCGTCGATGACGGTGACATGGTAGCCAAGCACACGCGCAAGCTGGGAGAGCGGGATGGAGATATGCCCGGCGCCGACGACGATCAGCGTGGGCTGCGGCAGATTCACGTCGAAATAGACCTGCGCCTCATCACCGGCGCTGGTGGTGAGGGCCTCGACATGTGATTCGCCACCGGCGAGCAGCGCGCGCGCCTGGGAGAGCGCCGCGGCCTTGAGCGTGTCATCCGTGATGTCGCAAGGCGCCTCAATCTCATCCGCGATCACTGCGCAGGATTGCCCAACGATCTGTGTATCGGGGGCGGCAGTAACCACGGCGCGCACGAGCGGGATGTCGTTGCGCAGCGCATGCAGACTCGCCCCGACGTCGCCCAGGCGCTCGACGAAGACCGCGATCTCGCCACCGCAGGAGAGGCCGATGCGCTCGACGTTCTGCTCCTCGCTGATGCCAAACGTCAGGAGTTTCGGCTTGCCCGTACGGATGGCGCGCAGCCCTTCCTCGATCACCGCTGGCTCGACACAGCCGCCGCTGACCGAGCCGCTCACCTCCATCTTGTCGGTAACGGCGAGTGTCGCGCCAACGTCGCGCGGCGCTGAGCCTTTGCGTGTCACAACAGTGGCCAGCGCCACACGATTGCCCTCGGCGAGCCAGCGGTCCAGCTCCTTCATCACGTCACGCATGGCCACGCCCCTTCTGTGAATGCTGTGGCAGGCTCGTCCTGTCAGCGCAATGGCGCCATAGTATCAGCACAGTATAGGCGCATCGGCGCCCTCCGGCGCTAGTTTCAAAACGAGCTCAGCGGTCGCGATCAATCTCGACCTGCGCCTCGCGCTGTATCCTCGCGTCGGTCCCGGCGTGCGCCTGATACGCCGTGCGCAGATCATCGAGCAACCGCTCGCGGCGCAGATAGAGCTCACGGCGCTGGCGTGGCGCGGCGCGCGAGACAGCGTACGCCGAGAGCAGCGGGAAGGCGATGGTCGTGTCGGCGTAGACCACGACGGTGTCATTGAGCAGGTCCGGCTTGATCTTGCCCCAGGAGACCGCCTCCGAGGGCGTGGCGCCGGAGAGGCCGCCCCAGTGCGGCGCGTCCTGGGTGATCTGGATGAAGTAGTCGTGCCCGCCCTTGTTGATGCCAAGCACCTCCCAGAGCTGCGGCTGTGTCTGGAGGTAGAAGTTTTTGGGCGAGCCGCCGCCGAGAATGAGCACGCCGTTGCGTGTGGCGGCATGGACAATCGCGGTCGTCTCGTGCACGTCGTAGAGGGGATCAATCGTCAGGGCGCCGCCGTCGAGCTGGTGGCGCGCCAGGTTCATGCCGATGGAGGAATCACCGGGTGAGGAGGTGTAGATGGGCACGTTCCAGCGCGCGGCCATCGCGACGACCGAGTTCTGCGGATCGACGCCGATCTCCAGCAGACGCTTGCCGAGCAGGTAGTGCAGCTCCGCCGTGGACATCGGGCGCTGGGGGAAGGTCTTCAGACACTCGCGGATGAAACGATCGGTGTCGAGCAGCGCCTCCTCGCGGAAAAGCACGTCATAGATGCGGATCACGCCGGCCTCGCGCAACTCGGGATCGCTCAGTTTGAACGTGCCGCGATGCAGCGCGATGTCGAGCGCGTAGTGGATGTCGTGGTAGAGGTTGGCGCCAGTGCTGACCATGAAGTCAACGGCGCCGCGCTCCATCAGGGTGATGACGGCGCCGCCGACGCCCGCCGGGGTCATCGCGCCGGCGATGGTCAGGCAGATGGTGACGTCCTGCTCCGGGTCGAGCATGCGATTGGCATAGAGGCGCGCCGCCTCGTTGAGCCTGCCGGCGTTGTAGGCCTGGAACGCGCTATCCACCAGGTCGGCGACGGTCATCTCCGGCTCGATCCGTCGCGGCAGGATGCGTTCGCCAGTGAGGTAATCCTCGGCCTGGGGAGTCGGGGAGCCGTCAGCAGGCGCTTGCCGCTCCCCGTGTGGGTGTGGTGGTCCTTCATGTGGCCGGTGCGGCACGACGCGCTCACTTTCTTCAGGGCGCGCAACGCTGGGCTTCGCGCTGACGCTGGTGAAGTATATCATCGCGGCGTATGACGCTTCATAGGCGGCTGACGCACGCTCTTGGCGACCTGTTCCGGGGGGCATGGGGGCGCTCTGCAACTGGGATATCTGCACGAGCGGCCCCGCCGCGTCTGGACCTCAGACGAGCGGTCGCCGGCGCATCCATTGCCCAGGCCGGCAGCGGCAAAACGCTGCAGCTCTTCGACCTCTTCTGGGGCGTCCGCTCCACCCTGCTCACGTTCAGCGATCGCCCTCTACCAGGGCTCCCCGCTATGCCTGGCCTGCTGCGCGTGTATACTATCACTCGCCCGGGTTTTGCCAGCGCGACTGAGAGCGACGCGCTGATCGATCGCGATGGAGACGCCCACCGCGCGTACGGCGTTACGAAAGACGCGCTGGCGCTGGTGCGCCCCGATGGCTATGTTGGTCTTACCGCAGGAAGTCTCGCTGTTCAGCCGATCCTCGATTACCTCCAAGAGGTCACCGGAGGAGCGCTCGTAACGGCGCCAGCAGAGCAAGGAAAGATACAGGCTGAAGAAGTCGCAGGGGGAGCCGTGAGGTCCATGTGGGCACACGTTCGTCCTTTAAGGAGGAGAAATCAAGATGACTCACACCCCGGATTCTACCCCCGTCAGGCCCAACATCGCGCCGTGGCTTGCGGTGAGCGATGGAGAAAGAGCGGTCGAGTATTATACGGCCGCATTCGGCGCTCGAGAACTGTATCGACTCCAAGACGACGCTGGGAGAGTCGCGGTCGCGCACCTGGCCATTGGTGAAGCAGACTTCTGGCTTCAAGCGGACCCCGCCTTTACGTCTGGAGCCGGCGAAGCAGCTATGCGCATCATTCTGACAGTCGAAGAGCCAGGAGCAGTATTCCGACAGGCCCTTGCAGCGGGCGCAATCGAGATTTCACCGGTCTCAGAAGGCCATGGATGGCTCGTCGGGCGTCTCGCCGATCCTTTTGGCCACCATTGGGAGATTGGCAAGCCACTCACCGACTAATCCGACTGAAACCTTGTGGAGATAGTCCACCCGCACATGACTAAACCGAATGGGGGGACCGTGACAGGTGGTGGGGAAGACGTAGCGGATCTCCACGTCCCCATCGGTGACAATGACGCGATCGATCAGGAGTTCGACGAGTGCGCGCCGCTGGTCGAAGGTTGTCTCATGCAGACCCACCCGCACCTGACGGCAGAAGTCTTGCAGCGACTGGGCGACGGCACTCAGGGCGATCTGCTGCTGTGCCAGGGCATCGAGCTGCTGCTGCTGACTCCGTACCGCCTCCTGCCGACGAGCGAGCTCGCGGTGCTTCTGCTCAAAGACGGGCAGGGTGAGGACATCGGCGAGATACGCGTCGAGCAAGCGTTGCTGGGAGGTCTCCAAGTGGGTCAGGGCATGGCGCAGCGTCGCTTGCCGTGCCTGCAACTCCTGGGGTAGCCACTGCCCGCCATGGGCACGGCGTACTGCGTGAGCCAGGTGCTCCGGCTCTGTCAGGACCGCACACACGTCCCGCCAGACGAGGTCGTCGCGGGCGCGACCAGGGATGTAGCGAGCCGTACAGCGTTGGCCTTGAGCCACGCGCAAGGCGTTGCTGCGTCCTTGACAGACGTAGTAGGACTGCCCACTCGGCATCATGGTGCGTGCGGTCGTGCCCAGCCGGCAGCGGCCACAGCTGACCAGGGCGCGAAGCAAGTAGAGGAAGTGGGTGTTGTTGCGAGCGCTACATTGTTGGTTGTGCGCCAGCTACTCTTGGACACGGTCAAAGAGGGCAAGCGAGATCAGTGCCGGTACCGGCACGCTGATCCACTCTTCGCGCGGGCGGTAGCGGTAGCTGACTCCCGGCCCCACGGGCAGGAGCGCGGACTTGCGCTGGGTGGCAGGCACAATGCGGGTGCGGTTGCCATAGGCAGTACCAGTGTAGGCCGGGTTCTTCAAGATACCTCGCACACTCGCCACATTCCAGCGCGACTTGCCCATCGGGGTGGGCAGTCCAGCTCGGGTGAGGCGCAACGCGATGCTGTGCACGGTGGCTCCCGGTTCGAGATACCAGGCGAACATCTCGTGGACGACGGCGGCGGCAGCGGGATCGAGCTGCAGGCAGGCGGGATCGCGTGGATGCTCAGGATCGAGCCGGTAGCCCAAGGGCGCACGGCTCCAGGGCAGCAACTGGCCCGCGCGCAGGTGGGTCAGGCGGCCCCGACGCATGCGGTCACAGATGAGGGTGCGCTCGTACTCGGCGACCGCCCCGCGAATCTGCAACAGCAGTTGGTCGTGCGGATCCTGACTCATGGGCCGCTCCACAAACTCGACCGTGCAGCCATGCGATTGCAATTCCTCGCTGAGCAGGACTTGGTGTACATACTTGCGGGCCAGTCGGTCCGGCGCGGTCACGACCACACGCGCAAACTCGGCAAGCGCCGCCCGGTCACGCAGCTGGTCGAGTCCTGGTCGGCTCAAACTCGCTCCGCGGTAGCCGGCAGCGCGGAAGATGGCGTGCTCATCCACTGCTTCTCCTTGGCTAGCGATGTGGGCGTGCAGCCGCTCCAGCTGTTGCTCAATGGTCTGGGCTTGGGCTTGTCGGCTGGTCGAGACACGGGCATACAGAGCAATGCGCATCAGTCGCCTCCTGCAGCGGAGGGGGTAGGGCAGCCCTGACTCCCTCGTGATGGGTTGTTGTCCACTGCAGCAGGTGCTGATAGGCCTGGTCCCAGCGGGTCTGAGCGTCGCGGCGCCGCATCATCTGGCGTCGGATGCTCCACGTACGCGTGCGTTTCATCGGTCCCTCCTGCGTGGACAGATCCACGGTTCTGGAGAGACACTGTGCGCAGACGCAGCGGACGCCGTGACCAGCGCAAGGGCAGCACCGCCGTGCGCGTCAAACAGAACTGGTCATTTGTGAGTAGACCATCGAGCGCATTGTCGCCTTGTTGTCCCGCGAGCGCGAATAGCCCATGCCAGAGTGTCGCCTCCGTGGTCGCTAGTGCATGATCAACTGGCCTTGTCGAGAATCGGATCAGGAAGCGAGAGGTGAGGCTCATGCGGGCAGCGATGATACGCGCAGACGCGGTCCGCCACCTCCTGAGCGCTGA
>Ga0207684_10004822_pt1 | contig 12620 bp, 5 predicted proteins | sample KBSK5501metaG_FD_184342 | JGI IMG/M metagenome (GOLD analysis project Ga0207684, IMG submission 184342) | Corn, switchgrass and miscanthus rhizosphere microbial communities from Kellogg Biological Station, Michigan, USA - KBS K5-50-1 metaG... | ecosystem: Host-associated > Plants > Roots >...
CTGTTGCAAGCAGGAGGGCGGGTGGCAGGAGCGAGGCCCTTTCCTTCCCTGCTCTTCAAATAGGGACGCCCAACTCCCAGCTTGCTCGCTGGCTCGGCCCCTGAGTGTATCACGCTCGCTGTCTAGGTGCAACGGCTCCTCGGTTCCGAGGACGCGCTCAGGTTCAGGCTCACGGTGCAACGCCCTTCACCTTTTCTGGCCACTATGATCTCTGCGTCCTCTGTGGTGAAAATCTGAGTTCCAGAGACGAATAGTTCTCCAGCGCTACGCGAATGGCGCGCGCGCGCGATGACAGGCGTCCCGGCCCAGGGCATCCTTAGAGCAGCGATAGCGATCAGGCGGGTACTGGCCCGACATCGCTGAGTACGCTACCGCCAAGAGAAAGGGTGCCGAACGCATGGATCATGTAGATATGGCTGCGCCGAGCGGGGCGCCAGCCCAGGCGCCGGCAGGGCATCAGCCGCCGGCGCTTGAAGCGCGCGCCATCTGTAAGTCATTGCCGTTTGCCCGCGCGCGGATCGAGATTCTCAAAGGCATCAGCGTGCGGATCGCCAGCGGCGAGCTCGTCGCCCTCGTCGGTCCCTCCGGCTCCGGCAAGTCGATGCTACTGGGCATTCTCGCCGGACTCGACATGCCGAACTCAGGCCAAGTCTTCGTCGCCGGAGCGGACATCACGCAGATGAGCGAGTCGCGCCTGGCGGTGGTGCGCAACCAGCAGATCGGCATGGTCTTCCAGGCCTTCAACCTCATTCCTACCCTCACGGCCCAGGAGAATGTCGAGGTGCCACTCTACGTCGGCCGGCACCCTGGCAAGCCCGCCCGGCGCGCCCGCGAGCTACTGGGCCTCGTTGGGCTGAGCCACCGGCTCGGCAACAAGCCCAGCCAGCTCTCTGGTGGGGAGCAGCAGCGTGTCGCGATTGCCCGCGCGCTCGCCACCGCTCCGGCGATCGTGATCATGGACGAGCCAACCGGCAACCTCGACAAGACCAACAGCGCCAACGTGCCGCAACTGATCCGCGAGCTGCGCGCAGCGATGGGCGCCACGTTCCTCATCGCCACGCACGACGCGGAGGTCGCGGCCGCCGCCGATCGCGCTATCGCCATCGTCGATGGGATGGTGGCGGCATGAACGTCGGGACGAACCTGGGATTTCACGGGCGCTATGCCACGCGCTCGCTGGCGCGTGAGGGCTCCCGCTCGCTGCTGGCGATCCTCTGCGTGGCGGTCGGCGTGATGGCCGTCGTCGCCCTACAGCTTGTCGCCAACATGGTCAACGTCGGGCTGACCGGGAACATTCGCGGCCTCAACGGCGGCGACATTGCTGTGACCGGCGCGCGCATCCCCGCCGGGGAGCTTGCGTACTTCGATCAGCTGCAACAGGCTGGAACGCTCGCCACCTACACCGCCGTGACCACGACATCTGGCGCGGCACAGGGTCGCCACCCCGTGGCGCGCATCGATCGCATCTTTTCTGTCGATCCCGCGACGTTCCCGCTGGCGGGAGCGCCGGCCGTCGAGGCGCCGAGCAGCGGTAGCCTGGCGAATCTGCTCACCGGCGCCTCAGTCGTGCTCACCGCCGATCTTGCCCAGCAGCTCGGCGTAGCCACCGGCGACAGCATGACCCTCTCGCTGGCGGAGGGCCGGCCAGCGACGGTTACCGTGGGCGGCATCATCGCGAACAACGGCCTCTTCGCCGAGCCGCAGATTCTGCTGGCCCGCGCGACCTATCTGGCACTGCGCAGCGCGACCGCGCCCCCGCTCAGCTACGACGAGGTGTATGTGGACGTGCCAGGCCATAGCCCCGCGCGGGCCAGCGCCGTCCAACAGCAGCTGCACAGCCGGTTTCCGCAGGCCGATGTGATCACCACCACGAACCTGCTGCGCAGCAATCAGGAGCAGGTGCAAGGCATCCGGTCGTTCCTACAGGTCGTCGGGCTAGTGGCGCTCTTGATTGGCGGCATGGGCATCCTCAACACGATGCAGGTGCTGCTGCGCCGCCGGCGCATGGAGGTCGCGCTGCTCAAGACGGTCGGGTATCGGCGGGGCAACCTCATCGCACTCTTCGGCTCGGAGGCGCTGCTGATCGGCCTGGCGGGCGGCCTGGCCGGCGCGGGGCTAGGCATCGCCGGTGCGTTCGTGGTCAAGCGCTTCGTCGAACAGGCCTTTTCTCTCGCACTGCCCTCACAGATCGATCCCGTGACGGTGGGCGCCGGGGTCGCGTTGGGAGCCGTTACCGCGCTGATCTTCGGATTGCTGCCGATCCTTCAGGCGAGCCAGGTGCGCCCACAGGCGGTGCTACGCGACCAACCGGAGGGCGCGCGGACGGCAAGTCGCCTGAGCACGCTGCTGCTCGGCCTGCTGCTGGCCGCCCTCTTCTTCGGGCTGACCGAGAGCATCCTGCGGAATACGCTGCTGGCGCTGGAGCTGGTCGTCGGCGCGGGTGCCGTGCTGGGTCTGCTCGGCGGGCTGTTCCTGCTGCTGATCTTCCTCGTCAGCCACCTGCCGGTGGCGGCGCTGCTGCCGCGCGCGTGGAAGACGCACCTGCGGCTGGCGCTGCGCAACTTCGGCCGCAGCCGCGCGCGCACCGCGACAACGGAGGTCGCGCTGTTCACCAGTGTCTTCGCAGTGGGGCTGATTCTCATGCTGGGCCAGGGGCTGAAAGACCAGTATGCCAAGCCCGGCAACGCCTGGAATGCCACTCTGGGCATCGTGGATAGCGCCGACTACGTGACGGTGGCGCCGCAGCTCGCGCACACGGCGGGCGTGACGCGCCAGGAGACATTTCGCATCAGCGGATACCAGATCGTGGCGATCAACGGCGCCACCGTCCAGAGCGGGGGCGGGATGGAGGGCTACGATCTCACGCACGGGCAGCTTCCCGCGCCGCTCGACATCACACTCGACCGCGGGCGCCTGCTCGGATCAAGCGACGCCGGCACGCGCAATGTGATGCTCGCCAGCGGGAACCTCGACCCGGCGTTGCATTTCGCGCTCGGCGACCACATTACCGTGCAGTTCACGGGCAAATTCACCGGGGTACCGGCGAACAGCCCAGCGCTGACGCTCACCGTCGTCGGCTTCTACACCGACAACCGAGTCTTCGCGGAGCGGGAAGGCAATCTGCTGGCCGACAATGCAGTGCTTACACAGCTTGCCGGCGACAAAGCCGAGTACAGCATCGCGCTGCACCTCGATCCGGCGCGCGCCGACGCCGTCTTGACCCAGTTCGTCGCGGCGTACCCGGGGACGGTCTGGGTGCACAACTACGCGGACCTGCTCAGCCAGGTCGCCGCATACTTCAACAACATCATGCTGGCGTTGGAGGCGGTGGTCGTGCCGGCGCTGCTGGCCGCGATCATCATCATCGCCGACGCGGTCGCGCTGGCGATGCTGGAGCGCCGCCGCGAGCAGGGGATTCTCAAGGCGGTCGGCTATACGAGCCGCGGCATCCTGGCCCAGACGCTGATCGAGCAGGGCATCGCCGGTATGCTCGCCGGGCTGCTGGCGATGGGCTGTGCCGCGCTCGCCGCGCTGGCGTTGGCGCGCATCAGCTTCCAGGTCGAGATCGGCGTCTCGCTGCTCGTCGTGGCGGCCGTCGTGCTCGGCAGCGCCGCCCTCTGCGTCACGATCGGCGCCGGCGTCGCCTGGAGCGCGGCACGCGTGCGGCCGCTGGAGGTGCTGCGCTACGAGTGAGCGTCACGGCGTGAGCCTCACGTCTGGCTCATTCCCGCCTCTGATCCCGTCATCTGCCATTCCCGCGTATCACGTACAATGACGGGGTCAGGGGCCGCGCCGTGGACTGGAGGGCCGAGATGAGCCGGTTGCTGCTACCCATACCCTTCCGCCGCCTGCGCTGGCAGCTCACGCTGTCCTATATCCTGATTACGCTCGTTGCCGCCCTCACACTCGAAGTGGCGACGACCGTCGCCAGTGTCCTCAACCCGCCGAAAACGCCTTCCGCCACGCCTGCTGAGATCCTCGTGAACGCGATGTTCTTCAACGAAGGCCCACAGCTCGTGGCCTACCTGGAGCAGACCCCACCAGACCAACGCGGCCTCACCGTCTGGACATCTTTCTGGGCGCCGGGATTCACCTTCAGTAAGCTGGGCTTCGCAGAAAGCAGCGCCGGGGCGGCGGACCCATCCGCGCAGATACCGCTTGACAGCGACCGCGCCCGTAACGTCACTGTGGTGATTCTCGGCCCGGATGAACGGGTGCTCGCGGCTGCTCCCACTGCCACGCCCTCCCTCTCATCAATCAACGAGCTCATCGCAAGCCCGCAAGCGCAGGCAACCCTCCATGCGGCGCTGCAGACCGGTAAGCCACTCTACCAGACGGCCACACTGGCCGACGGACGCACCATCGCCGCCGTTCCAGTCATGGCGTCTGTGAGTGGCCCAGTGCTCGGTGCGCTGCTCATTGCCGCTGCCCTCGATCCAGGGCCACCCCCACCAGCGGTGGGGCCGCTCCCGCTCGATCAGATTGTGGCGGCGCTCAGAGCTGGGCTGCCGAGTGCACTTGCGTTTGTGATCCTGGCGAGCATCATTGGCACCCTCTTCGGCGTGCTGACCTCGCGCCGCATTACCCGCCGCCTGGGCCGTATCACACTGGCGGCGGACTCCTGGAGCCGCGGTGATTTTCAGACCGCCGTGCGCGATGCGGGCCGCGACGAGCTGGGCCAATTGGCAGCCGATCTCAACGTGATGGCCGCGCAGCTCCAACGTCTGCTCGCGACGCGACAGGAGCTGGCGGTGGTCGAGGAGCGCCACCGGCTCGCGCGCGATCTGCACGACTCTGTCAAGCAACAGCTCTTCGCGGTGACGCTGCTGCTGGGCAGTGCGCGTCTGGACGTGCAGGAACAGCCGGAGACCGAGCGTACGCTGGCCGAGGCGGAAGAGATCGCGCGGCAGGCGCAGCAGGAGCTTACGGGGCTGATTCGCGCGCTCCGGCCGGTGGCGCTGGCAGCCAAGGGCCTGTGTGCGGCCGTGCGCGAGCTGGCGAGCGACTGGTCGCGGCGCACTGGCATCGCCATAACGGTCCAGGCACCGCCCGATCTCACGCTGTCGGCGGCGGCCGAGCAAGAGCTCTTTCGGGTCGTCGAGGAAGCGCTCAGCAACGCCGCGCGCCATAGCGGCGCGACTCAGGCCGAGGTGGCCATCGTGCGCGCGGCGGGCACCGTTGCCTTGTGGATCGCGGACAACGGACATGGCTTCGACCTGGACCGAGCAGAACGTGCGCAGGCGAGCGCAGGCGGAAATCTGGGCAGGAATGGGTACGAGTCGATTGGGCTTGGTCTGCGCCATATGCGCGAGCGGGTGGAAGGGCTGGGCGGGACGTTCCACCTCACCAGCACGCCGAACGGCACGCGGATCGAGGTGAGCCTCGCGGCACAGCCGGAGCATGCGGCCGGCGACGTGGACGAGACGCACCTGATCGCGGCACTGGCACCGGCGGCGCCCGCTGGTCCGGAATCAGAGCGAAGGGAGGCCGGCGATGCTGCAACCCATCACACTCCTGATCGTTGACGATCACGAGCTGGTGCGCCGCGGCGTGCGCACCTTCCTGGCCAAGCATCCCGATATCGTGGTGCTGGCGGAGGCGGCGTCGGGCGAGGAGGCGCTGGCGCTGGCGGCGGAGCTGGCGCCGGATGTCGCGCTGGTGGACCTCGTGCTGCCCGGCATGGGTGGTGTCGAGGTCACGCGTCACATCAAGCAGCTGAGCCCGCACACCCAGGTGATCGTGTTGACGTCCTACCACGAGGACGAGCACATCTTCCCCGCAATTCGCGCCGGCGCGCTCTCGTACCTGCTCAAGGATGTGGGCACGATGGAGCTGTCGAGCGCCGTGCGCAAAGCGGCGCACGGCGAAGCGGTGCTGCATCCACATGTGGCGGCGCGGCTAGTGCACGAGCTGCGCGGCACGTCGCCTGCCGGGGATGCCGCCACGCCGCTGCTGAGCGAGCGCGAGCAGGAGGTGCTGCGGCTCGTCGCGGACGGCTGCAGCAACGCCGCCATCGCCGAGCAGCTGGTCATCAGTGAATACACAGTCAAGAACCACGTCAGCAACATCCTGGGCAAGCTCCACCTGGCAGATCGCACCCAGGCCGCCGTCTACGCCTGGCGCACGGGGCTGATGAAGCCGTGAGATAGTGTGCCGCTGGAGGAGATGGCATGCCGCTCCCCAAATAGCGTGCGCTGATGCCGCAGCGCCGCCTTTTTCGCTTCCCGACGCCACTTGACACTTCTTGCTACGCTAGACCCGGCGCAACCAACCCAACCGTTTTCGCTGAGCGACATGGGGGAGGCGACTATGCCGTGGCTGGATCGCCTCCGCAGGCGCCCGCGTCCGACGGCGACTCCCCAGGCGTCCACACTACCCACGCCCACGCCCACGCCCACGCCCACGCCCACGCCAGCGACAGGCTCGGATGGCGAGGCGCGCCAGGCGGCCGCCAATGCGCTGGCACCCATCCTGCTGGCCTGGCTTAACCAGCCCACGATTCGTGAGACGCGGCGCGCGCTCGAGGCGCACCCTGAGCTGTTGGCTGCGGAGAGCGACCTGCTGCTGGAGGCGCTGGAGCGCCAGTACGCCGGGCAAGCGTCTCCGCTGCAGAGTCTGCGCGAGCATCGCCTGCTGCTGCGTGAGGCGCGGGCGCGGGGAGGGACACCTGAGGCGATCCGCGCCACGTTCGTCAACCAGAAGGGCGGGCTGGCGCTGGATGTGCCGGCCTGGCTGGAGGAGTCCGAGCGGCAGGCGGAGCAGGCGGAGTCCGCGAGGCAGGTGACGTGCTGGCGCGCAGCGCTGACCCGCGCTTCCCGACTACAGGACGCTGAGGCGGAGGATGCGCTCGCGCCGGAGGTGGTGGCTGCCATCCGCGCTAATCTTTGGGAGGCGCTCTACTTCGCGGCGGATGAGCAGACACACGTATTCGCGGCGGATGAGCAGACACACGTAGAGGGTGTCGCCGCGCTGGAGGACGCGCTCGGCGTCTACACGCGGGAGCGCTATCCGGTACAGTGGGCGACGATCCAGAGTAATCTCGGCTCGACCTATAGCGCGCGCACCGCAGGCAATGTCGCCGCGCAGCAGGAGCGGGCCATCGCTTCCTTCGTGGCGGCGCTCGAGGTGTTCAGCGCCGAGGACGAGCCGCTGGCCTTCGGCACCACACAGAACAATCTGGGGAATCTCTTCCGCCAGCGCATGCGCGGCGAGCGGTCGGAGAATATCGAGCACGCCATCGGCTGTTTCGCGGCAGCGCTACGCTCCTACTCGCGCGAGCTCTACCCGACGCAATGGGCAAATACGCAGAACAATCTTGGCATCGCCTATGGAGATCGCCGGCGCGGGGAACAGGCCGACAACATCGAGCGCTCGATCGTCTGCTACACCGCTTCCCTGCTGGTTTCCACCGAGGAGGCCGCGCCGGCCGCCTGGGCCATGACGCAAAACAACCTTGGCATCGCGTATCGCAACCGCGTGCGCGGCGATCCCAGCGCCAACCTCGAACAGGCCATCGCTTGCTACGAGGCGGCGCTGCGCGTGCGCACGCGCGCGGCCATGCCTGCCGACTGGGGAGCGACCACCAACAATCTCGGCAAAGCCTATGGCGACCGGGTGCGCGGCGACCGCAGCGAGAATCTCGAGCGCGCCATCGCCTGCTTTAGCGAAGCGCTCGAGGTGCGCGCGCGCGACGTGGCGCCGCTGCAGTGGGCGTTGACCCAGACCAACCTCGGCATCGCCTATGCCGCCCGCATCCAGGGCACGCGCGCGGAGAATCTCGCGCGCGCAGTGGCGTGCTTCACCGGTGCGCTGGAGGTGTACACGCGCGACGACTACCCAGACGAGTGGGCAGACACGCAGGATTCCCTCGGCTCCGTCTTTGCCGACGCCAAGGGAAAGGAGTGGGCTGAGCGTCTGGAGCAGGCTATTGCCTGCTTTCGCGGGGCGCTCGCGGTCCACACCCGCGCGAGCTTTCCACTGGCCTGGGCGCTGACCCAGGCCAAGCTGGGTGGCGCGTACAAAGACCGCATCCATGGTGAGCAGGCGGAGAACATCGAACAGGCCATTGCCTGCCTGACCGGTGCACTGGAGGTGCTAACACGCGACGCGCAGCCAGGCAACTGGGCCACCGCGCAGCATAATCTCGGCAACGCCTACCTCGTCCGCATTCATGGTGACCGCGCGGAGAATCTGGAACAGGCCATCGGCTGCTATCAAGACGCACTGCAAATCTGGACGCGCGCCTCGTCCCCGGAAGACTGGGCCACCGCCCAGCAGAATCTCGGCGCCGCCTACTCGTTCCGGATTCATGGTGACCGCGCGGAGAATCTGGAATGGGCCATCGTCGCCACGGAGGCCGCGCTGGCGGTCTGCACGCGCGCCGCCTTCCCAGAGAGCTGGGCGATGGGCCAGCATAATCTCGGCAAGATTTACAATGAGCGCGTGCGCGGCGAGCGGGCAGAGAATATTGAGCAGGCGATTGCCTTTCACACCGCGGCGCTCGACATCTGGAGCCGCGCTATCTTCCCCGTCGAGTGGGCCATGGCACAGATCAGCCTCGGCAATGCCTACAAGGATCGCATCCGGGGCGCGCTGGCCGAGAACATCGAGCGGGCCATCGCCTGTTACAGCGGCGCCGCGCAGATGTATACGCGCGCGGCGTTTCCGATGGATTGGGCGCTGGCGCAGAATAATCTCGGCAACGCGTATGGCGACCGCATCCGTGGCGAACGTAGCGAGAATATCGAGCGGGCAATCCGCTGCTATGCCGACGCGCTGACGATCCGCACGCACGCCGCAGCGCCGCTGGACTGGGCGGCGACGACGAGCAACCTCGGCACGGCGTTCGGGGACCGCATCCACGGCGAACGTAGCGAGAACATCGAGCGGGCCATCGCCTGTTATGACGACGCGCTGCAGGTCTACACGCGCGACGCGCTGCCGCTGGCCTGGGCTAGCACACAGAACAATCTCGGCAGCGCCTACAGCAAACGCGTGGCGGGCGAGCGTGGCGAGAATCTCGAGCGAGCGCTGCGCTGCTACCAGGCGACACTCGAGGTCTACACGCGCGACGCGTTGCCGGAGGACTGGGCACGCATACAGAACAATCTCGGCAATGTGCTACTCGCGCGCATCCGTGGCGACCACGCTGAGAACGTCGAGCGGGCGATTGCCTGCTGCGCGGCGGCAATTGACGTGTACACGCACGCGGCCTACCCCGCGGACTGGGCACTGGCACGTCTGAATGCCGGCACGGCGTATCAGGAGCGGGTGAATGGTGATCACGACGAGAACATCGAGCGGGCTATCGCCTGTTATGACGACGCGCTGCAGGTCTACACGCGCGACGCGCTGCCGGAGAGCTGGGCCCGGGTACAGCATCACCTGGGCGAGGTCTATGCCGAGCGCACGGTGGGCGACCGCGCGGAGAATCGGGCACACGCCGCTGGCTGCCTGCGGGAAGCGCTTGGGGTCCGCACGCGCGACGCCTACCCAGAGGCACACCGCCAGACGCAGCAGCGCTTGGCGGAGGTGGAAGCGGCGCGCGGGCAATGGGAGGCGGCGCACGCGGCCTACACTGCGGCACGGCAGACCGAAGAGCGGCTGCTGGCGCTGGCGGCCGGGGCGCGCGGACGCGATGCCGTCCTGCGCAAGGGACGCGATGCCGTCCTGCGCGACGCCTTCGTGCTGGTACAGCTGGGCCGGCTGGAAGAGGCGCTGCTCGCCGTAGAGCGGAGCCGGGCACGCGGGCTGGCCGAAACCCTCGCGCTGGAGACCGCCGATCCCGCACGCATTCGCAATGTCGACCGCCGCGCGCGCTACCAGCGCATCCGCGAGCGGCTGCAGGCGGCGCAGGCGGACCTGAACCATCCCTGGCCGCCGGAGATGCCGGAAGCGGAACGGCGCCAAGGCGACCTCGCGCGCGCCGAGGCGTTCCGCGCCGCCAGCGCCCAATTTGAGAGCACGCTGGCAGAGATCGAGGCGGCGAGTGACCCAGCCGGCTTCGTCCGCGAAGCGCTCGACATGGGCACACTCTGGCAAGCGGCGCGCACCGGCGGCAAGGGGCATGCGCTGGTTTATCTGCTGGCAACGCCGTGGGGCGGGCTGGCGCTCGCGGCGCTGCCAGCCGCTGCCAGCCTCGACGCGGCTGGGCGCCTGAGCGCGCTGGGGCTGCCGAGGCTGACGAGTGAGGCGCTGGACGACCTGATCCAGCAAGAATTGGCGCCACGTGGCGCCACGATCATCGGCGGCTTCGGTCACGCGCAGGAGGGCCGCGGCTTTAGCTTCATTGCGCATGTCTGGCCAGGGGAGACCTTTGGCGACAAGGCGGCGGCGCTCCACGCCGCGTGCGCGGCGGCCGGCCGCGACAGCATGCTGGACCGCGCGGCGCAAGAGATCCTGTCCTACCCCGCAGTGCGCGCCATCGCGGAGCGCCCACTGACCCAAAGTGAGTATGCGCAGCTGGACCCGACGCTGGAACATACCTACCTGCGGCACGAGCTGCGGCGCTGCCTGCCGGCGCTGGCGCACATGGCGCTGCGGCCATTGGCGCGCTGGCTCCAGGCGCTGGGCACGACGAGCGTGACACTTGTCCCCTGTGGCGCGCTGGCGGCGTTGCCGCTGTTGGCGGTGCCGCTCACTGTGGCGGACGATGCCGCCGAATGGCAGACACTAGGCGACCTCTTGCCGGCGAGTCTCGCGCCGAGCGGCCGGGCGCTGCAGCGCGGCCAGGAGCCGCCGCGCACACGGACCGGTGTCGCGACGCTGGGCGATCCCTGGCCGACGCATCAGGAGCTGGCATGGGGTGAGGCCGAAGCACTCACGCTGGCGACGCTGGGAGGCGATCCTCACTACGCTGCGATCCACACCAACGCGACGCGTGCCTGGCTGCTGAAGGCGCTGGGGCAGGCGCTGGTCGTGGACGCCTCGTGTCACGGCGAGTTCGACCCGCTCGACTTCCTGCAGTCACGCCTGCTGCTGGCGAACGGCGAGACGCTCACGCTGGGCGACATGCTTGGCGGTGCGACGGATCTGCACGGGCTGCGCCTGCTGATTCTCTCCGCATGCCAGACGGCGATTCTCGATCTGCGCGGCGCGCGCGACGAAGTGCGCAGTCTGGCGGCCGGCATGGTTGGCGCGGGCGCCGAGGCGGTGCTCGGCGCGTTGTGGTCAGTGGACGACAAAGCGACGTATCTGTTGATGGTCCGTTTCGCGCAGGAATGGTTCCCGACGATGGACCGCGAGGCGCCCGCGGTGGCGCTGGCCAGGGCCCAGCGCTGGCTGCGGCGGGCGACGAACCGCGAGCTACGCCAGTGGGAGGCGGAGCGGACGCCCCCGGCGAGCGCTGCGCCCGCAGAGCGAGCGGAGGCTGGCGAGCTGATTGCGGTGCGTGGGCGCGGCAACCGCTACGGCGTCGGGGAGGCGGCCGAGCGCATCGCGGCTGTGGCGGAGCTCGCCTTAGCGGATGCGCGCCCCTACCGCGACCCGATCTACTGGTCGGCATTCCAGATCGCTGGCTGGTAATTCATACGGCATCCGCGCGGGCCGTTGACCATGGTGCCCAAGGGGATGCCGTATGAGACGCGAAGCCTCCTGGGCTGGCTTCGGAGGCTGCCGAAACTCGATGCCCAGGAGGCTCGCAAAGGTGCTATCTGCCTATGTTCGCGAGAAGCGTCAGGCAGGCGTGACTAGATGTTCAAGCACCACACGTCAATGAAGATCGTTGTACCTGATTTGAGGCTTGAGCTGATGTTGACCGAGACGGTCTGCGGTCCCAAAATCCCAGTGCTGTAAGTCTTCCCGGTCTGCGTATTGGTGACGGTTACGTCATCCACCGAGCAGCCTGCTTGGTTGTCGATCCTGATCAGATGCGTGCCGATCTCCGGAGCTTCAACATGCGCCTCGTGGTTGACATCAAGCGCCAGGTTCAGGTAGGACCACTTCTGATTCTGCGCACCAAGTGTGTCGGTCCAACTGATCATGCGACCGTCTAGCAAGGCATTCGGCACATCGCCGTGGAAGCGGGTGTCAATCTCCGGCGCGACCTGGCCCTTCACTTTGAAGTTGTCGGTCTTGCTGTCACTCGGGATGAACCCATGTTTGCTGCCATTTTGGCCGTTGGCGAAGCCACAATCGACGACATCCAACCCGTTGCTCACACCCAGCGCTTCGCAGCCGGCCAAGTAATTCGCGAGCGAGGTCGCCCACGCCTTGTACTCGCCACCATTGTTGGGAGTGTCGCTGAACGGGAACAACTGGACGGTGGTGGCGCCGTGGTCAACATCCGTGCCCGTCACATGCGGGCAGCCGAAATCAATAGCCGGTTGTACGCTATTGATTATGCCGTTCAACACGGTGAACTGGCGGCAGCCGGCCTGATCCGTCGAGAGCAGCGTCTTGCCAGAGGGATTGGTCACTTGGAAGACATAGGAACCGTCCGGCAATCCAGCGGCGCCTTGTGGCGCACCCGGACCAGGGCCACCGTCCAGATACACATCCTCCTTGGCAGCATAAATGTTGAAGTTGACCTCGCTACCGTCTGCGACTGTTGTGAAGATCGCGCCTGTTAGGGGATCAGCGCGTGCGATCCCATGTGACAAGGCCAACGACAACACTGTCGC
>Ga0207684_10004823_pt1 | contig 12620 bp, 12 predicted proteins | sample KBSK5501metaG_FD_184342 | JGI IMG/M metagenome (GOLD analysis project Ga0207684, IMG submission 184342) | Corn, switchgrass and miscanthus rhizosphere microbial communities from Kellogg Biological Station, Michigan, USA - KBS K5-50-1 metaG... | ecosystem: Host-associated > Plants > Roots >...
ACCGAGCTCGAGCTCGCCGATCATTTCGATGTTTCGCGAGGAGAAATTCCGCGCCAGCGCCGAGGTCGGATCGATTCCGGGGCTCAGGACAGCGAGGTCGTATTTATTGGAATCGCCATCCGCGGCCGGTCCACAGATCACGCGAATGCCCTGCACCCGGAGATTGTCTATGGTCGATTTGAGAAGGTCTTTTTCCTCGGCGCTGTCCAGCACCGTCACATTAGCGCCTTCTGCTTTCAGTAAATGCGCCCCGGCCGAACCGCTCAAACCAGCTCCGAGAACCGCGACATCCTTATTCTTGTAACGCAAGATTTTTACCTCAACTTGAGCGTGGCCAAACCGAGCAGAGCGAAGATTGCTGAGAGGATCCAGAACCGCACGATCACGGTATTTTCCTTCCAGCCGACCAATTCGAAGTGGTGATGAATCGGTGACATGGCGAAAATGCGGCGTCCCGTCAGCTTGAAGCTGAGAACCTGCAGGATGACCGAAACCGCCTCGATCACAAAAACGCCGCCCACGACCGTGAGCAGCAATTCTTGCTTACAGCAGATTGCGACAACGCCGATCATTCCTCCGATGGCGAGCGATCCGGTGTCACCCATAAAAACTCTCGCCGGATGGCAATTGAACCAAAGAAATCCCAAGCCTGCCCCCACCAGTGCCCCGCACACAACCGTTAGTTCGCCGGTGAACGGGTAAAATGGGACCTGTAAATAATCCGCAATTCGAAAATTTCCTGCGGCATAGGAAATCAAGGCGTAGGCGAAGGCCACCGTAATCGTGCAGCCGATGGCCAGTCCATCGAGACCGTCTGTGAGATTCACCGCGTTGGATGATCCAACGATGACGAGCGCAAAGAAGACGAAGGTCAACCAGCTCATATTCGCGATCACCGGCGATTTGAAAAACGGGACGAACAGCTCGCGCGCCTGCACCTCGAGCAGCGGACTGGTAAGAAAAACGGCCGTGACAACACCAGCCAAACCGACCTGGCAAAGAAGTTTCACCCGGCCTGGGATGCCGTCGGTCTTCTTCTTGGTGACCTTAAGATAATCATCAAGAAAACCGAGCACACCGAGACACAACATGGTAAAAAGTACGAGCCAGACGAAGCGGTTGTCCGGCCGCGCCCAGAGAAGACTGGAGGCGAAGACAGCGCCAATGATCAGCACGCCTCCCATCGTCGGAGTTCCTTGTTTCGGCCCGTGCAATTCTGCCAGCCGGCGAACCTCATCCGCGCTTCGAATCGGCTGACCGATCTTGAGCCGAATCAGTTTGATGATTACGGACTTCCCAAAGATGAGCGAGAGAACGAACGCCGTCACTGCGGCCGCCACGGCCCGGAACGTGACATAAAAGAACACGTTAAAGCCGATAAACTGATCGCTCAGTCGATGAAGGTAAAACATCATTTGCGCATACCCTCCATCGGTTGCTCTTTGGCGAATTCTTCCAGCACGCGTTCGGTGCGGGCGGCACGGCTGCCTTTTATCAGAACGAGATCTCCCGGTGACGCCACCTCCCCCAGCAGTTGCGCGGCTTCAAAGGTGGACGCAACGGCAGACGTTTTTGGCAAACCAGCTTTCTCGGCCGCTCGCGCTATTTCTTTCCCCATTTTGCCAATCGCAATCAGTTGATCGATCCCAAGGGTCGCTGCTTCCTCTCCTACTTCGCGATGTCCGCGCTCCGATTCCTGGCCCAATTCGCCCATCTCTCCCAACACCGCGATCCGTTTTCCCTCCGCATCCAGTTCCACCAGAGTGCGCAAGGCTGCCTTCATCGAATCCGGGTTGGCGTTGTAGCTGTCGTCGATGAATTGCACGCCGTGCACTTCTTTGATTTGCAGGCGCGCTTGCGTTAGGGGCGCTGCCACCAGACCAGCAGCGCACTCTTCCAGCGACAACCCAAAAACGCGTCCGACCGCGACGGCGAGCAGCGCATTCTGCACCATGTGCAGTCCAGGCACGGGCAGTTGGGCACGACAACGGTGCGCCCCTTCCCGAATTGTAAAATCAGATCCATTTGCGCTCTGGGTGATTTCTCCCGCGCTGACAGTCCCGGCGGTTATCCCAGCCCAAATAATTCGCGCCCGCGTGCGGGCCGCAATGCCGGCGCTAAAGGGATCGTCGGCATTCAAAATGACCGAACCTCGCCGCCCAATCGCGTCCACCAGTGCACCTTTCTCTTTGGCAATGGCCTCGAGCGATCCCATGAATTCGATATGGGCAATACCGATGTTGGTAATGATAGCGACATCAGGCGCGGCAATCGTGGCCAGCACCGCAACTTCGCCTGGATGATTCATTCCGATTTCCCAAACAGCAACTTCAGCCTGTGATGTTGCTTCAAGCACGGTGCGCGGGAGCCCGACGTGATTATTAAAATTGCCTTCGGTCTTCGTAACCTTAAAACGGCGACGGAGGACGGCGGCGGCGAAATCCTTGGTGCTGGTTTTGCCGTTGCTTCCCGTAATGGCAACCACCTTCAGCTGGAGAGACTTCCGATAATTCGCAGCCAAATCTTGATAGGCACGCAACGTATCTCCGGCGCGAACAATGACGAAGCCTTCAGGCACTCTCCCTTTCCAGCCAGTCTCGACAATTGCGCCGGCAGCGCCGGCACTCGCTGCCGCCTCAACAAATTTATGGCCATCAAACTTTTCGCCACGCAGCGCCACGAAAAGTTCACCGCGCTTTACTGTCCGCGAATCCGTGCTGATTTTGGTGACAGAAATATTTTTATCGCCGGATTCCAGCTTCGCGCCTGCAAAGTCTGCAATTTGTGCAAGCCGAACTGGATTCATCGGGTGGATCGCGACCTCCGGGCGCGATGGTACTCATGGCGGCGCAGCCGCATATTTTCTAGCATCGTGCTCGGAGAGCCCGATCCACCATTGCTGTGAGAAGAACCTCGTATCATATCAAAATTCCACCGGGCGATTTTCCAGGGCATGTCGCGCCACTTGAATGTCGTCAAACGGCACAGTGTGGTCGGAGAACTCCTGATAGGCTTCGTGTCCTTTACCGGCGATCAGCACGACATCGCGCGGTTGAGCGATGGCGACGGCCCGGGCGATAGCGGCGGTCCGATCAACAATTTTTTCGTGCTGGTTGGCCCGAAAGCCTTTCTCGACTTCGGCTATAATCGCTTCCGGATCTTCCTTGCGCGGATTATCGGAAGTGATGATGGCGTAGTCGGCATTTTGATCGACGATGCTGCCCATGAGCGGGCGCTTCTGCCGATCGCGATCGCCCCCACAACCGAAAACTACAATCAATCGGCGCGGTTCCAGTTCGCGCAATGTTTTGAGCACGTTGAGCAAGGCATCGGGCGTGTGCGCATAATCGACATAGATCTGGAACTGCCGCTTGGCTGGAACGGCTTCGAGCCGGCCCGGTACTTGCGGCGTTTTACCCAAACTAAGAACCGCCGCCCGCAAACTTACGCCGAGTGCATTTGCCGCCGCCAACGCGGCTAGAGAATTCGCGACATTGAATCGGCCAATCAGCGGAACGCGCACGAGATAACTTTTGCCCTGAGCATCGAGTTGAAAGGAGGTGCCGCCAAATTCCATACGGTAATTTGACGCGCGAAAATTAGCGCGCGCGCCCATCCCATAAGTCACGATCGGAATTTTTTTGTCGATTTTGCCAAGCAATTGTTCGCCGTATCGGTCGTCGATGTTAACAACGGCGACGGGATTGCGCTTTTTCGGCTGCTGCGCCAGTTGAGCGAACAGTTTTACTTTGGACTCGAAGTAATTTTCCATCGTCCCATGGAAATCGAGGTGGTCCTGGGTGAGGTTCGTGAACACGGCCACGTTCCATTGCAGGCCTCGAGTCCGCTCCTGCGCCAGCGCGTGCGACGAAACCTCCATGGCCGCCGCCTTGCATCCGGCGTTGGCAATTTGGGCGAGCAGCTCTTGCAAATCGAGCGACTCCGGAGTTGTGCGTATGGCCGGCAAAATACGCTCCCCAATTTCATAGCGCACCGTGCCAATCAATCCACAACGCAACCCTGCCTTTTCGCAGATGTGTTTTATCAAAAAGGTAGTCGTGGTTTTGCCATTTGTCCCGGTCACACCAGCGAGTTTCAGTCGGCGCGCCGGAAAACCGTAGAACGTTGCCGCCAGATCCGGTAGAGCGCTCCGCGTGTTCTCCACCACCAGACACGACGCGCGCGAATGCTGCTCCGCGCGCTCCGCCACGATGCCCGAAGCGCCTTTTTCTATGGCTTGGCCGATGAAATCATGGCCATCGACTTTTTCCCCCCGCAAGGCCACGAACAAGCCATTCTTTTGCACTCGCCGCGAGTCATACGCGATACTTTCCACTGGACGATCAAGTGTCCCGATGACCTGGCGAACTGGAATCGCGGCGGCAAGAGTTTTGAGCTGCATGAGGTTTCACCAAGCGGGCGCAAGGCGTTCAACGGTGTGAGGCATTGGTTAAGGCGACGCGCTCCACCGGCAGGGCCTTGCGAATTCCCTCATGCGGCTCAAGATCCAGATAACGTGCCGCCTTTTCCGCGATACGTGAAAAGATTGGACCGGCTACCATGCCACCATAGTTCAATTCCGGCTTGCTCGTCTGCGCGTCATCCAGCACGACCAGACCGACAAATTCGGGGTGATCCGCCGGCAGATAACCGCTGAAAGAAACGACGTGCTTTCCCCGTTGGTAACCGCCTCGGGGATCAACCTTTTGGGCCGTCCCGGTCTTGCCTGCGATGGTGAAACCCGAAACAGCCGCCGCGGCCGCGGTGCCGCGATCGCTCACTACACCGCGCAACGCATTGCCGATTTGTCTAGCTGTTTGCGCAGAAATAACCTGGCGCAAAACCACCGGTGAAAGAGTCGTTATTGTTTTGCCGTCTGCCGTTGTAATCGACTTCACAATTCGCGGGGTAAGCAACTTTCCCCCATTTGCAATCGTCGCCATCGCGACCGTCATCTGCAGAGGTGTCACTCCCACTTCATGTCCCATGGGAATGCGCGTGATCGAAATCTTGCTCCAGGCCTGCGGCGGCCGGATTAATCCGTTGATCTCCCCGGGCAATTCAATTCCGGTGCGTTCCCCAAAACCGAAGCGACGAATGTATTCGTAAAATTTCTGGTCGCCCACGCTGATCGCGAGCTTGGCCGCGCCAATGTTGCTCGATTTGATGAGTATGTCCTGCACGCTCAGGTCCGAGAACGGCCTGTGATCGTGCAAGGCGGATCCGCCGAAATTCCAAAGGCCGTTCTCGCAAAAAATTGTCGAGTCGGGCTGCACCTTATGTTCGTTGAGAGCGGCCGCAGCCGTCACGATTTTAAAGGTGGAGCCTGGCTCCATCATGTCGAGGATGGCGCGGTTTTTCATTTGCTCCGGCTTGGCCTGCGCCCGCAGGTTGAGATCGAAATGGGGGCGATTTGCCATCGCCAGGATTTCGCCCGTTTGCGGTCGCATCAAAATGATCGTCGCTTTTTGCGGGCGGTATTCACGCACGGCGGCATCAATTTCATTCTCAACGATGTTCTGCAGGTTTAAATCGATCGTAAGGTGAACCTGATAACCGTCGCGCGGCGCGCGTTCCTGGCCGCGGTAAAGAACGATCTCTTGCCCGGCGCGATTATGCTCGACGTAACGATATCCATCCTGCCCGTGGAGATATTCTTCCATGGAAGCTTCCACTCCCTGAATGCCGCGATGATCAAAATCCGTAAATCCAATGACATGACAAAGCATCGAGCCATTTGGATAAACGCGCGCCGCGTCGTGTTCGAAATAAATGCCACGTAAGTCCTGGGCGCGCAGCTTTTCGCGCAACCGGTCGGCCATGGCCCTCGGCACATCCCGCTTGAGCACGATGTAACGGCGCTCCCCCTGCAACTTCTCGGCCAATTCCGGCGCCGGAATTTTCAGCTCACTGCCAACTAGGGCAATCGTCGCGCTTAGATTATTCAGATGGGTCGCATCCGCCACCACCGTTTGCACGGGAACGTTGTGTGCCAGCACCTCACTGTTGGCGTCTAAAATGGCGCCGCGCTCGGCATAAATGCACTGTTTGTAAATGTGTTTCTCAGCGGCGAGTCCGGCGTACTCGTCGTGCTTGATCATTTGCAGATAGATCAAGCGAAAAGAAAAAACGCTGAAGAGCGCAATAAAGCCAAGGCAAATGCAGGCGCACCGAGTCCGGCTATTCCACTTCATCGCCCGCCACGCTGGTTCACCACAGGTTGGATTGCGTCTTCTTCCGGCCGGGCCGGAAGCGTCAGTCGCACAATGTTGCGCTCCGAAATCGGAATCATTTTCAGATAACCTTCTTTTAGACGCCGCTGCAAGGCCGACCGCGACGTCAGCGCCGCGATCTGCACGTTGGCCACATCATTCTGCGTCCGCAGACTGGCCAGCTCGTTCTCCAGCGCCTTTTTGCGATCACCGAGATGATACAGCTGGATGGTCAGATAAACGTAGATCAGTCCGGTCAAAGCGAAAAACCCCGTCAGCACAATCCAGCGCGCGAGCGAAGCAGCCTCCAGTCGGTTCCAGTTTTTTCGGCGAGATCGGTTCATCCCAGTTTTTCCGCCACCCGCAATTTCGCGCTGCGTGAGCGCGGATTGGCGCGCTGTTCCTCGGCACTCGGTTCCACCGGCTTCGGCGTTACCAGGGTTAAATCGTACGCTGGATTGCGCTTTGGCTCCGGCCATTCCGGCCGGTCGAGCCATTCGCGACTGTGATCGCGGAAGAAATTCTTCACGATCCGGTCTTCCAAAGAATGAAATGAAATCACAGCAATACGCGCCCCTGGTTCGAGCCGCGCCGTCAGGACGCGCACTCCTTCCTCGAGGGCGGCCAGCTCATCATTCACTTCCATGCGCAGAGCTTGAAAAACCTGTGTCGCCGGATGACGCCGTCCGTGCCGGCTGACAACTTTTTCAATGGAGCGGGCGAGCCGGAGCGTCTCAGTAAACGGCGCATACTTGCGCTCTTTGACAATTAGACTGGCGATGCGCCGTGCCGCTGGCTCTTCGCCGAGGTCCCGAAACAAACGGATCAGCTCTTCCTCGCTATAGGTATTAATAATGTCCGCTGCCGTGACAGAAAGCGCCGGGTCCATGCGCATGTCGAGCGGACCGTTGCGCATGATGCTGAAACCACGTTCGGCGTTTTCCAGCTGTCGCGATGAAACACCAACATCCAGAAGCGCCCCACCGATCGTCCTGATCCCAAGCTCATCGAAAACCTTGTCCGCGTTTCGAAAATTCGCCTGCCGCAGCGTGAGCCGGCCACCCACCTGGGCCAGCTGTTGGCGCGTATATGCGATCGCGTCGGGATCTTGATCGAGCGCCAGAACATCCACCCCGGTCTTTAAAATTCTTTCGGTGTGTCCTCCGCCGCCGCACGTTGCATCGACGACGAGAGTGCCGGGCCGCGGCGCCAGCAATTCCACCGCTTCCTCGGCTAAAACGGGACGGTGATAGTTGAAGTCCTCCATTTGCTGGGCCTCCTCTTCGAGAATCAGCGGACCGGTGGCAAACCAGATCGGCCGCTCAAAAAGGAATGCATTCATATTGTCGCCGACCGTTAACTCCCTACAACCCGACTACATTCGCCACATGCTGGTAGGTGGGCGTTTCTTCTTCATGCGCCCGCTTCCAACGCGCCAAATTCCAAATCTCAAAACGTCCGCGGCCGCCCACCAGCGCCACTTCACCTTTTAGTTCGACCTTCTTGCACAGTTCCTCCGGCAGGACCAAACGACCCTGCCGATCTGCTGCGCCATGCTGGGCGCGCGAATGCAGTTGACGAAAGAAAACGCGCCGGTCACGCGCGGACACATTCGGGTCTGATTCCACGGCCAAATTCAAACGGGAAAATTCTTCCGGTGACATGACGACAAGAAATTGATGATTGGCTTCTGGAAGAATGATGAATTCTTCCGCGCCATCGCGACGCCAGCGTGCGGGAATGGTGATCCGATTTTTTTCGTCGATGAAGTGACGGAACTCGCCGGCATAGAAAATTTTGGCTGGAGACAAGGCGGCCATATGCGGGAGGAGAATTCAACCATTCTGACCCACTTTCCTCCATCTTTAACCACCTTCGCCGCCAGGGGTCAATAAAAATTAATTCCATTTTATGGCCCATCCATCCCAGAACCGGGCCGCACACGGCATCCACCGCCGCCCGCCGCCGGTAAAAGCGCCGCTAATTCACAGTCTTGGTCGCGCCGCAAGCATTTAGACGCTGAACGTTGCGCGTTGTGCGAACGTGAAGGAGATCAGCGCGCCCGTTTTCGATTTGGTTATACCGTTGAATTCCGGCCAGATTCGAACGTAGCTTTTCTTTTGCCACAGACGCCGTGGTGAGCGAAGTCGAAACCATGCACACAGATCGCACAGATCATAGCAGGAGTTCGGTTGCGCCCCTGCTCACATCTCATCTGTGTTTAATCCGTGTTAATCTGTGTCGAAAAAATTCGTGATGTTAACGCTTCGGTCCTGATGAGATTGCTCCGGCTTACTTTCACGTTCAGCGTCACGTTTCTATTTCAGCCGTCTGCTTTTTCGCAAACGCCTGCTCCAACTGAAACTGAGTCAGTTCGCGTCAACGTCACCATTAATCCGGATGATTCACGGACCGTCTACGAATTTGATACCGCCCACCACAGAGCAACCGCCACCACCACAGAGCGCGATGGCAAAGTGCGCGAGAAAATACTCTACGAATTGGACGATGCCGGGCGCTTCGCCAGCGGCCAAATCTTCGGGCCCGACGGCCGCTTTCGTTTCAAGAGTCTATATAAATATGACAGCGCCGGACGGCTGCAGGAGGAAACGCAGCGGGCCAGGGACGATACCTTACTCGCCAAGATCGTTTACAGTTACGATTCGACTGGTAAACTTACGGGCTATTCCATTTTCGACGCGTCCGGAAAATTAATCGGCCGAACCGGGTCGCCAGCGCCGACGCCTGCATCTTCGACCAAGCCGCGGAAAAGCGGGCGCTGAGACAAAGGAGGGCTGCCCTCTGTGGCGTCCCATTATCGTTGTAGCGGTGGTTGTACCAACCACCGAAACGCATAAACAGGCGCTCGCCACAAGCACCTCTAAAACGTACGTGCCTCCGAGGGGTCCAATTACAATGGGACGAGAGGGAGCTCATTCCTCCATCGGGCGCTGGCCGGCCCGAAGCTTGCGACGTGCCACAAATGGCGCTAAGAGGGAGGGCGTGATCGATTATATCCAGAAGGGCGGCTTGCTCATGTGGCCAATTCTGGCCTGCAGCATCATTTCCATCGGTGTGTTTGCCGAACGGCTTTTTTATCTGCACCGCGCTACTATTCACGTCGGGGAATTTCTCAAAGGGCTTTCCAATCTCATACAACGCCGCAATTTCGCGGAGGCATTGCACGAATCCGCCGGTACTCCTGGCCCGGTGGCGCGGGTCATTCATGCCGCGCTCCTGCGGCACGATGCCCCCCGAGCCGAGCTGCGCGAGATTGTGCAAGAAGCTGGTCAATTGGAAGTGCCAAAACTGGAGAGATTTCTCGGGGTACTTGCGACACTTGCTTTTCTTACCCCGATGCTCGGCTTGTTGGGGACTGTTGCAGGAATGATTGACGCCTTTGGCACAATCGCATCGAGCGGCGGCTACGCCACCGTGACCGAGCTTTCCAGCGGCATTTATAAAAGTTTGTTAACCACGGCGGCAGGTCTGGTCGTCGCGACACCGACATTCGTTGCTTATAGCTACCTTTCCTCCCGCGTGAACACGATGTTGCACGATATGGAACGCGCCGGCATTGAGGTCGTACATATGTTGACCGACAGTACGCCGCTGAGTGGTATCATCAGTTTTCAGCAGCCGAGTGCAACGATGACCGCAGAGCATGACGCGCGGCGCGAGCATTAGCAGGACAAGCCCCTAGACGATAATCACCGCAGCCGCGCATGAAGCTCACTCGAACGAAGGAGTATAACTTCGGGTGGCTCGTGCTATTCCCAATTGTCGACGTTGTTTTTCTGCTCATCTTCTTCCTGCTGCTTGGTTCGAATTTTTTATCGCAGCCGGGCATATCCGTATCGCCGCCATTTTCGCACTTTACGCTTCCGCCCCAACTTAATCAGCAGATCATCAGCATCACGGGCGGAGCTGCTCCCACAATATATTTTCGGGATCAAAAAATAACGCTGCAACAGCTCGGCCCTCTCCTTGACGCCGCTAAACGTGAAGGCCGCTCTATTATAATAAAGGCGGATCGGCTGACCCCGTATGAAACCGTCGTCGCGGTGACGAACGCCGCCTTGGAACACGGCATTTCATCGGTGGCTTTAGCGGCCACCCAACCGCGATGACTGCTTCGACTTCGGAAGGGGCCGCGCCTCTCCTCTTTAACTGGGGCCCGCCCCGTCCGCGCAGCCTTGCGATCATCGGCTTTATCGCAGCATCGGCGATTCTGCACGCGCTTGGCTTTTATTTGTTTCAAATTGTTTACCCGGCGAACGTCGCCCTCCTGCCGCCACCAGCGCGGGTCGCTGTGATCGCGCCAAATTCAGAGGAAACCCGCACTCTTCTGCGCTGGGTCGACGCGGAAGATCCCGCCCTCGCGTCGGCTACTTTGCGGCCACCCGACGCCAGGTTGCGGGCTTTGCCTAAAGTTCAACATATCCCCTCCTATGTGGCGGAGGAACCGAAGCTGAAACAAATCCCGCCGATGATCCCCGACACGCGCGGGCCGAGCTCGCAGCCACCCGGACCGGTGCCGATGGCCCGTAGGGAAGCTGGCGGGGCGATTGTGCACGCGCCGACGCGAATTCTGTTTTCGGAAGAGTTTGCTGATTTGGGCGAAGTGCACCTGGCCGCGCCACGTTTCGCCGCCTTGTCGCAGGAAGCACCTCAGAGTGTGCGTTTTCGCATCGGCGTCAATCGGACAGGAGAAATTCGTTATTGTTTCCCGACTAATTCCTCGGGCGACCCTTCTCTGGATGAGCAGGCGCGCCGACACCTTCTGCTGGCTCGTTTCTCGGGATCGTCCAGCGCGGTGCCGGGCCCGGATCAATCCTTGATTTGGGGAACCGCAACTTTCGAGTGGGGCAATGACGTCGTGCATCCGCCCGCGGCGTCCCCGGCCGAGACGAGACCGTGATCCACGTCAGTCTGGCTGCCCTCGTCACCATTTACCTGCTGCTTTTCCTTGCGGCAGTTTTTATCCTCTGGATAGTAGGAGAGTGGAATCGGCGCCGGCGCGAACGCCGAGCTTTACAGTATCGGCTCCGCTGCGTGATTTGCGCATTCGAATTTGAAGATCGAACGGCGGCCTTGCTTCCGCGCTGCCCGCGCTGCGGGAGTCTGAACGAACGATTTAAGCTAGAACGAATTTAAGACATGGGAATGTGGATTGGACGCAATCGCAAAGCACGGGTGACTTATGGCTTTGATGAAATCGCGCTAGTTCCTGGACGCATCACCATTAATCCAAACGAGGTCGATATCACCTTCGGTCTCGCGCGCAAAAATGCAGAGCCTCTCAAGCTAAAGATTCCAATTTTTGCCAGCGCCATGGATGGAGTGGTGGACGTGCATTTCGCCATTGGTATGAGCAAGCTCGGCGGGCTCGCCGTTCTCAATCTGGAAGGCGTTCAGACACGCTACAAGAATCCGCAGGAAGTTTTGCAAAAAATCGTCGAGACCGACAAATCCGAAATCACGGGGTTATTGCAAAAGATCTACCAGGAGCCGGTGCAGCAGGATTTGATTGCGGCTCGCATCCGGCAAATCAAGGATGGCGGGGCGCTTGCGGCCGTCAGTTCCATTCCGCAACGCGCGGTAGAATTTGGGCGTATCGCCCAGGACGCGGGAGCCGATGTTTTTGTCGTGCAAAGTACGGTATCGACCGTGCGTCATATTTCTTCCGAATATAAGTCGCTCGATCTGGCAAAGTTTTGCCGCGACATGCGTATTCCAGTGATCGTGGGTAACACGGTCGGTTACGATGTCACGTTGGAGATAATGGAATGTGGTCCCGCTGCTGTCCTGGTGGGGGTAGGGCCGGGGGCCGCTTGCACTTCGCGCGGCGTCCTCGGCCTGGGAGTGCCGCAAGTGACAGCCACGGTCGATTGCGCCGCTGCGCGCGACACTTATTTCAAAAGGACCGCGCGTCATGTGCCGATCATTACCGATGGCGGCATGAGTAAAGGCGGCGACGTCTGCAAAGCGCTCGCCTGCGGAGCCGATGCCGTTATGGTGGGCAGTGCCTTTGCCAAAGCCGAGGAAGCCCCCGGCCGCGGTTATCATTGGGGCATGGCCACGCCCCACGCGAATCTTCCGCGCGGCACCCGCATCAAAGTTGGCACCACTGGCTCCTTGAAGCAGATCCTTTTCGGTCCAGCCGAGGTCGATGATGGCAGCCAAAATCTGATCGGTGCGATCACCACCTGCATGGGAAACGTCGGCGCGCGGAACCTGGCGGAGTTTCAGGAAACCGAAATTATTATCGCTCCCTCCATTAAAACCGAAGGCAAACTATTTCAGGCGGTGCAAAGCGTCGGAATGGGGACGCGGTAAAAGAAGGTGAAAAGTGATAAGTGATAAGTGATAAGTGAGGGACTGGCTGTCCCGCTTCTTACTCGTCAC
>Ga0207684_10004824_pt1 | contig 12619 bp, 11 predicted proteins | sample KBSK5501metaG_FD_184342 | JGI IMG/M metagenome (GOLD analysis project Ga0207684, IMG submission 184342) | Corn, switchgrass and miscanthus rhizosphere microbial communities from Kellogg Biological Station, Michigan, USA - KBS K5-50-1 metaG... | ecosystem: Host-associated > Plants > Roots >...
CCACGGGTGAGCAGATACGCCGCGCAAGGCAGTGAGTAGACGGGGAGTAGACCCGGATTGCTGTTTACTCATGACGACCGCTCCATCTCGCCCAACCACTTCTTCACCTTGGGGGCCAGGTAGCGTACATGCCGCTGGCCGCTCAGGCGGACGAAGGCCGGGCCCTTTCCGAGCCGTCGCCATTCCTCCAACGAGCGCGGCTTGAGCCCGACCAGTTTGCTCAACTCTCGTGGCGTCAACAGCGCCTCCACCGTCTCCACCTTCACCATGTGCGTCCTCCACAACGCAAAGAGCCCCGCCAGAGGACTAACTCGTGTCCTCCAACGGGGCCCAGGCTGCCGTGGCTGCCTCGCCCTCCGTCACCGGCGTTCACCGGGAGGGGTACTTATCTATTCGTCTACAGTATGCCCACGGTCGACACCTTTGGCCAAGCGATTATTCTTCGCAGAGGGGCGTGGTAACCGCGAGGCCGAGCCGTTTCTGTCTCATGGCGAGGCCGAGCATATCAGGGCACGCAGCCCGCTCCTCCACGTTCGCAGGAGCCGCTCGCGCCGCGCTGTTAGAGCGGCCTGGCGCGGCCTCAGTCGGCGGGGCGTTTCACCAAGGGGCGACCATCATAGCCGAGAGGTGCTTTCATTGGCAGGTGGCCGAGGGGCAACTCGGCCCAGTTTGGCCGAGCCAGGCGGCGCAGAACCGTCCTTGACCCCCTTTCGGCCGCCAGACTAAGCTCTCGGCACCTCGACCATTCCCGCCCCGGCTCCCTGGGAGGGCCCGGTATGAAGTGTCCCCGGTGCCAGCAGCAGAATCCACCGCACGCGAAGTTCTGCTTGGAGTGCGCCAGTCCCGTCAAAGGAGTTGACCACGCTGTTGAGTCATACGCAGATCTCAAGGGCGAGGTCGAAAGCCTCAGGCGAGCGCCGAGCGAGGCGCGTAAGCAGCAGGAGGCGACCAGCGAGATCCTGCGGATCATCGCCGGCTCACCGGCAGACCTGCAGCGCGTCCTGGATGCGGTGGCGGAGAGCGCGGCGCGACTGTGCGAGTCCGCTGATGCTCATATCCTTCGCCTCGATGGGGAGGTTCATCGCGTAGTCGCCTCGTTCGGATCTATGCCGCAGGCCGGCGTCGAAGAGGGCATCCCCGTCGATCGCGGGTCCGTCACCGGGCGAGCGATCCTTGACCGGAAGCCTGTACACATCCATGACCTCGCGGCGGAGGCAGACGGGGAATTCCCGATCTCCAAGACCTATCAGAAGCGCTTCGGGACTCGCACAGTCCTGGCGGTGCCGCTCCTACGGGAGGGTGTCCCCGTCGGGACCATTCTGCTCCGCCGGCTTGAGGTCCGTCCCTTCTCGGATGAACAGGTCGCGCTGCTCGGGACCTTCGCGAATCAAGCCGCGATTGCGATCGAGAATGCTCGTCTGTTCAGTGGCCTCACGGAGGCCCTGGAGCAACAGACGGCGACCGGCGAGATCTTGCGGGTGATCTCGCAGTCGCCCACTGATACCCAGCCGGTATTCGACGCGATCATCGAACGCGCGCTGCGGCTGAGCGAGGCAACAGTTGGAGCCGTCACGATCTTCGACGGGGAACTGATCCACGTCGCGGCGAGCAATCTCGCGCCTGACTCGCCGATCCTACGCGTCTTTCCCATGCGTCCCAGCCGAACGGGTAGCCTCTCGGCTCGCGCGGTCTTCGAGCGGCAAATCATTCACGTACCGGACGTCTTTGCTGAGCCCGAGTACAACGTTCCGCAACAGGCGGCGGAGTCCGGGTACCGGAGCGCCCTCTCGGTGCCGATGCTGCGAGAGGGCACCGTAGTCGGGACGATCACCGTCGGGCGTTCCCAGGCCGGACGCTATTCGGACCGGCAGGTCGCACTCCTCCAGACCTTCGCCGATCAGGCCGTCATCGCCATCGAAAACGTCCGCTTGTTTACGGAGCTGGAGGCGCGCAATCGCGACCTCACCGAGGCCTTGGAACAGCAGACCGCCACCAGTGAGATCCTGCGCGTGATCAGCAGCTCGCAGACCGACATTCGGCCCGTGTTCGACACGATCGTGTCAAGCGCGGTGCGCCTGTGCGGTGCTCACATCGGTGCCGTGTACCAGTTCGATGGTGAGCTGATCCACCTCGTGTCGCACTACAACTTCACGGCCGAGGGCCTGGAGGCTGTACAGAGAGCACTTCCCAGGCCACCCGGGCGCGATCTGGTGTCGGGGCGAGCCATCCTCCAGCGGGCAGTGGTTCAGATCGAGGACGTGCTCGCGGACCCCGAGTACCATCCGGACATTGCGCTCACGAGCGGGTGGCGGGGCATGCTTGCCGTGCCGATGCTGCGTGAAGGCAGTCCGATCGGCACGATCGTCATCAACCGGAACGAGCCGGGGCCGTTCGCTGACACCCACATCGAGCTGCTGAAGACCTTCGCCGACCAGGCCGTGATCGCGATCGAGAACGTGCGGCTGTTCAAGGAACTGGAGGCGCGGACGACGGAACTGACGCGGTCAGTCGACCAGCTCACCGCGCTGGATGAGGTCGGGCAGGCAGTCAGCTCCACCCTAGACCTCCAGACCGTCCTCGACACCATCGTCACCCGTGCGGCCCAACTCTCGGGAACCCACGGCGGGGTCATCTACGAGTACGATGAAGCGACACAGACGTTTCACCTTCGCGCCGCCCACCGGCTGGAGGACGAGCTGGTTGAGGCCCTTCGGCGCGAGCCGCTTCGTCTGGGCGAGGGTGCGACAGGGCAGGCGGTAGCCACACGAGCGCCCTTCCAGGTCACCAACCTCTTAGATGAGAAGGAATACACCCTCACACGGGTTCGGGCCATCCTGGCGCAGCTCGGCTACCGATCCATCCTCGCGGTCCCTCTCATATTTGAGCAGCGGATTCTGGGCGCCCTGGTGGTCCATCGGCAAGAGACGGGAGCGTTCGCGCCAGCGGTGGTGAATCTCCTCCAGACCTTTGCCGCGCAATCCGCCCTGGCGATCCAGAACGCCCGCTTGTTCCGCGAGATCGAGGACAAGGGCCGGCAGCTCGAGGCCGCCAGCCGGCACAAGTCCGAGTTTCTCGCCAACATGTCGCACGAGCTCCGCACCCCGCTGAACGCCATTACCGGCTTCTCCGAGGTGCTCCTAGAGCGGATGTTCGGCGAGATCAACCCCAAACAGACCGAGTATCTCCAGGACATCCTCTCCTCCGGCCGGCACCTCCTGTCCCTGATCAACGACATCCTGGACCTGTCCAAGATCGAGGCCGGCCGGATGGAGTTGACCCTAGCCCAGTTCCATCTCCCGCTGGCCCTCGAGAATGCCATCACCCTGATCAAGGAGCGGGCCGCCCGCCACGGGATAGCCCTCGATATCGAGGTGGACCCGGCCTTGGGAGAGTTCGTCGGGGACGAGCGCAAGATCAAGCAAGTCCTGCTGAATCTCCTGTCCAACGCCGTGAAGTTTACGCCGGAAGGGGGCCGGATCGGGGTGAGGGCCGCCCGCGCCGACGGGGCGGTCGAGATTGCCGTGAGCGACACCGGCATCGGGATCGCGCCGAAGGATCAGGAGGCGATCTTCGAGGAGTTCCGTCAGGTGGGCAGCGACGAGGCCCGGAAGGTGGAGGGCACGGGGCTCGGACTCACGTTGACCAAGAAGTTCGTCGAGATGCACGGGGGGCGGATCTGGGTGGAGAGTGACGTCGGAAAAGGGTCGACCTTTAGGTTCACGCTGCCGAGCAAATAACCCCTGATGATCAGCCGGCGGAGCTTTATTGGGACTCTGGCTGGTAGCCTCCTCGCCGCGCCACTTGCCGCCAAGGCGCAGCCAGCGGGCAAGGTTTGGCGGATCGGATATCTGACGTATGGGGCTCGCCCATCAGACGGCAGTCCGCCAGTTGCGCTGCGAGAAGCGCTTGTTGAGCTCGGTTACGTGGACGGAAAGACCGTCACGTATGTGGGGCGATGGGCCGAAGCCAAGCGCGATCGGCTTCCCGGGTTGGCGGCTGAGCTCGTCGATCTCAAGGTCGATTTGATCGTCGCGCTCGGTACACCGGCGGCCGAGGCGGCAAGAGCAGCGACGTCGACCATCCCGATCGTGATGGCCAGTTACGAGGATGCCATCAGCATTGGATTGATTGCGAGCCTCGCCCGACCGGGAGCGAACATCACCGGGATCACCGATCAGGCTGAGTTGAGTGCGAAACGACTCGAGTTTCTCAAGGAGGCGGTACCCAAAGCCTCCCGCATCGCCGTGCTTTGGAATGCGGACCATCGCGCTATGACACTCCGCTACCGGGAGATCGAGCGGGCAGCGAGCATCCTGCGCGTGGCCGTCCAACCCCTCGGTGTGCGTGAGCCTGATGACTTCGACTTGGCTTTTTCTGCAATGACCCGTGAGCGCCCAGATGCGCTCTTCCTGGTGACGGACGCGCTCACGACTCTCAACCGAAAGCGGGTCCTTGACTTTGCAGCGGTACACCGCATTCCGGCGATGTACGAGTTCGGGTTCCTTGTCCGGGAGGGGGGACTGATGTCATATGGGGCGGAGTTCGATGACATTTGGCGGCACGCGGCGGTTTACGTCGACCGGATTCTCAAAGGGGCGAAGCCAGGTGAGTTGCCGGTGGAGCAGCCAACGAGATACTACCTCGTCATCAACCTCAAGACCGCGAAGGCGCTTGGGCTGACGATTCCCCAGTCACTACTCGTGCGGGCAGATGAGGTTATCCAATGACCACCCGGCGGGCATTCGTTGTCACCCTAGCCGGTGGTCTTCTCGTCATCCCGCTCGCCGCCCAGGGGCAGCCGGGGGCCAAGACCTGGCGGGTCGGGTTCCTGACAGGCGGCGGGCGCCCGCCAGACGGTGCCCCGCCGCTGGCGCTGCGTCAGGCTCTCCAGGAGCACGGATACGTCGAGCGGCAGAACGTCATCTACCTCGGCCGGTGGGCGGAGGCCCATCAGGATCGGCTCCCTGAACTCGCTGGCGAACTTGTCGGACTCAAAGTTGACGTGATCGTGACGGTAGGAGGGCCAGCGTCCGAGGCTGCCAAGCTGGCGACCCCTTCGATCCCAATCGTGCTGGCCAACGTCGGCGATGCCGTGGGCATCGGGTTGATCGACAGCCTCGCGCGCCCCGGGGCCAACGTGACCGGGATCACCGATCAAGCTGTCGAGCTTAGCGCGAAACGTATGGAGTTTCTCAAGGAGGCAGTGCCAAAAGCGGCGCGCATCGCCGTTTTGTGGAACGCCGACGATCGGGGGATGACGTTGCGCTACCGGGAAGTGGAAAAGGCCGCCCAGGTCCTGCACGTAACTGTGCAGCCGCTCGGGGTCCGCGAGCCGAACGATTTCGATGCGGCATTTTCGGCAATGATTCGCAACCGCCCCGATGGGCTGTTTCTGGTCACGGATGCGCTGACGGTACTCAACCGCAGGCGTGTCATCGACTTTGCGCGAATGCACGGGATTCCAGCGATGTACGAGTTCGGCTTTCTCGTCCGTGACGGCGGATTGATGTCGTATGGGCCGGACCCGGATGACAACTATCGCCGAGCAGCGAGCTACGTCGATCGGATTTTCAAGGGAGCGACACCCCGTAACTTGCCGGTCGAGCGGCCAAGCCGCTACTATCTCACGGTGAACATCAAGACGGCGAAGGCCCTGGGCCTCACCATTCCCCAGTCGCTGTTGCTCCGGGCGGACGAGGTGATCCAGTAGTGAACCGGCGGACCTTCCTCGGCACTCTGGCTGGCAGCCTCCTCGCCGCGCCGCTCGCCGCTGACGCGCAGCAGTTAGGCAGAGTCGCAAAGTTCGCGCGTACGTATGAAGAGGCGTCGAACCACGTGCTGTAGCGAGCGTTACGCGGTCTCAGAGGCAGGAAAACATCAGAGCGGGACAAGACCGGGTCTTCCGACCATGAGTGCCATGACCCCCAAGGAGGTGAAATTTTCCGGAAGCAGCTAAGAGTCCTGCGTGACCCCGGAAATTGTTGGAGGAGGGTTCGCAAATGAGAACGAAGACGTTCCTCGGCGCCCTTGCGGTCGTCCTGTTCGTGGTGCTCATCTGGTTGATACTCAGATTGATCGGCTTCCGGCAACGGGAGGTGGAACTCGCTTGCGGACCAGAGCTGGTGAAGAACGGGAGCTTCGAGAGAGGTCCGAGTGGCGGGATTGAGTTACTGACGACGCGTAACAATTGCGCGAGCACGAATGGTCTGTGCCTGGAAAATTGGACCATCGGAGGCGGGGCTGATAGAAACCCCTTGGTGTGGTACGAGAACGATAACGGTAACCCCGTGCCGCGTGCTTCCGACGGGAAGCAGTATCTCGACCTGAGTGGCCAGTTCCACAAGGATGTGTTTCCGGCCGTGACGCAGCAGATCCACCTAGATGCGGGACGATATGAACTCCGGTTCGACGTAGGGCAGGGGAACTTCCCTCCTGACGTGTTTGGGCCTGTCTCCGTGGACGTAGGTCTCCATGGAGCGATTACCGGCAATCCGCCGCCGACTTTCACAACGGACAAGGGCGGGGCCACGTGGAAAACCTTTGCGTGGCTCGTCAGCAGCACCGGCGGCGACATCGAACTCGTTCTTGCGGCGCATGCAGGTCAAAAGACGGCATTCATCGGGCTGGATGCCGTCTCGCTGCGACAACTAAAGCCGCTCGGCGCCTGCGTGTCATCTTGAGCTGTCCACCTTCTCTATGGGTTTTCCCCTCGGGCGCCGGGTCGCGTGCGCGCAACGGGAGCTCGTAGTGTCGGGGGTGCCTCCTCGTGTACGGGCCGAGCCGCGAGGATATGTGTCGCCGCACCGCGGTCTATGTGGATAGGACCTTGAAACCTGCCGATCTGCCCATCGAGCAACCCACCAGGTTCGAGCTGGTCATCAACCTCAAGACCGCCAAGGCTTTGGGTCTCACGATCCCGCCGTCACTGCTGCTGCGGGCGGATGAGGTGATCCAGTAGTGAACCGGCGAACCTTCATCAGCACGCTGGCAGGTGGCCTTCTCGCCGCGCCGCTCGCTGCCGAGGCGCAGCCAAAGGTACCTAGGGTCGGTTACCTATCGTCGCTTTCCCGATCTGATCCAACTTATGCAACCCTACGCGATGCATTGCTGCAGGGACTGCGCGAGCACGGTTATGTCGAAGGCCGAACCATCACGATTGAGTGGCGATTCGCTGAAGGGAGCCAGTCGCGTCTCCCCAACCTCGCGGCTGAACTAGTCCGTCTCAGGGTTGACCTCCTCTTCGCGGAGGCAACGCCCTCGGCTCTAGCTGCAAAGCAGGCGACCGTCACGATCCCCATTGTCTTTAGCCCTATTGCTGATCCGATTGGAAGCGGGCTTGTGGCCACCCTCGCTCGGCCCGGTGGAAACATCACGGGATTAACGTTCATGGCGCCTGAGTTAGTGGGGAAACGCCTGGAGCTGCTCAAGGCAACTGTCTCCGGGATGACGCGCGTGGGGGTTCTCTCACATCCAGGCAACCCGAGTGAAGCGACGCTCAAAAGCATGTTGGCGGAAACGGAAGCTGCGGCTCGGGCCTCGGGAGTGCAGCTTCAACGCCTACAAGCCCAAGGGCCCAATGATCTCGACCGGGCATTCGCCGCGATGTCGCGAGACAGGGTCGACGGTCTCATCCTCTTACCGAGCGCGATGTTCTCTAGTGAGCGAAGACGCATCGCCGACCTCGCGGCCAAAAATCGGCTGCCGACGATGTTCTTCTTTAGGGAATTTGTGGAGGCTGGAGGGTTTATTTCGTATGGGCCGAGCTTCGTGGAACTGTGGCGGCGCGCCGCGACCTATGTAGACAAAATCCTTAAGGGCGCCAAGCCCGCCGACCTCCCGGTCGAGCAGCCCACCAAGTTCGAACTCGTCATCAACCTCAAAACCGCGAAGGCCCTCGGCCTGACGATCCCGCCGTCGCTGCTGGTGCGGGCGGATGAGGTGATCGAGTGATCACCAGGCGGAACTTCATCGGCACGCTGGCCGGCGGCGTCCTTGCTGCGCCGCTCGGCGCCGAGGGGCAGCAAGCAGGGAAGGTGGTGCGGATCGGGCTTCTGAGTTACGGCGCTTCTGGCCCCGCTAGTGCTGCCCGGTGGAAGGCGTTTCGCGATCAGTTACGCGAGTTGGGGTACGTGGAGGGACAGAACGTAATCTTTGAGACTCGGTGGGGGGACGAACAGGTGGGCCGACTTCGAGGCCTGGCCGCCGAGCTGATCGATGCGAAGGTCGACATCCTGGTGACCGCCGCTAGCGAAGCGGCACTGGCGGCCAAACAGGCGACGAGCTCGATCCCTATCGTCACGGCGACGGGCGTTGACCCCGTGGAGCTGGGGCTCGCGGCAAGTCTGGCACGGCCGGGCGGAAATGTCACGGGTGTGATTTCAGTAAGCAATGAGCTGTATGGGAAGCGGCTGGAGCTCCTCAAGCAGTTGATCCCACGAGCCTCTCGAGTCGCCATCCTGCGAGATCCTGAGAATCGTACCTCTGCGCTCTCCCTGCGCGACGCAGAGGGCGCGGCAAAGTCCTTGGGGGTAGTGGTGCAAAGGTTTAGCGCGCGGGGTCCAAGGGACCTTGATGCCGCCTTCTTGGCCATAAAGCGAGCCCGCGCCGACGCTGTCCTCCTCGGAGAGAATACGGCATTCATCGCCGAGCGCCGGCGCATTGCCGATCTCGCGCTCATGCACCGGTTGCCGATGATGGTCCCAGCGAAGGAGTACGCCGAGGCGGGAGCGCTTCTCAGCTACGGTACCGATTACTCCGACCTGTTCCGCCGTGCGGCCACGTACGTCGACAAGATCCTGAAGGGGGCCAAGCCCGGCGATCTTCCTATCGAGCAGCCGACCAAGTTCGAACTGGTCGTCAATCTCAAGACCGCCAAGGCTCTCGGCCTGACGATTCCCCGCTCACTGCTGCTGCGGGCGGATGAGGTGATCGAGTAGGAGCTAGGTTGTGCCCAAGTTGTGCCCAACTCCAGCGCATTCCTGATCATTCCGGCGCACTCCGGCACACGACGCCGTCGGGAGCCTCTTGTTCCACATCAAATAGTTACGCACACTTACACGGACCGGGGAATAGGACTGAAAATCCTGGTGTCGGCGGTTCAATCCCGTCCCTGCCCACCACTCTTTTCAACCAGTTGCCCATCAGGACATTTTCCTTCGTGACGTGACGCTCGGACGCTGCGCCCGGATTGTGCCGGTCCTTGACCCGCTGATGGCGTCGGGCTAACCTCGGGGCACCCTTCCGACGTCAGTTGTCCCGGTTCATTGGGGGGCCGTGGGGTAAACCGCAAACGTCGCAGCGTTCGAGCGCGCCCGCAGTGCCGCTTTGGAGGAAGGGGAGCAATGGTCGCAGCCAATTCCCACGCGTGGCCGAGCCTGCCGCTTGAGGAATGGAAGGACACCTGCGCCACCCTCCACATGTGGACGCAGATCGTCGGCAAGACCCGTCTCGCGCTCTGCCCGAAGGAGAATCACTGGTGGCACGTTGCGCTCTATGTCACCGCACGCGGTCTCACGACGACGCCCATTCCGCACGGGACGAGGGTGTTCGAGGTGGCGTTCGATTTTGTCGATCACCGGCTGACGCTCCTGACGAGCGACGGGGAGACCCGGGTCATCCCGCTCGGTCCACGATCGGTGGCGGATTTCTATCGGGAGTACATGGCCGTTCTCGACGACCTGGGCCTCTCGGTGCGCTTCCGACCGGTGCCGGACGAGGTGGAGCACCCGATCCCTTTCGCGGAGGACCGACAACACGCGTCCTATGATCCCGAGCAGGCGAACCGCTTCTGGCGTGTCCTGCTTCAGGCCGACCGGATCCTCAAGCGGTTTCGCGGACGCTTTCTCGGCAAGTCCAGCCCCGTGCACTTCTTCTGGGGCAGCTTCGACCTCGCGCTCGCGCGCTTCTCGGGTCGACGCGCGCCCGCGCGGCCGGGCGCCGACCGCATGATGCAGGAGGCGACCTCGCACGAGGAGATCAGCGCCGGCTTCTGGCCGGGCAGCGGTTCGGTGCCCGAACCCGCCTTCTACGCGTACGCGGCGCCCGAGCCGCCCGGCTTCGCCGCGGCGCCGGTAAAGCCGCAGGCCGCGAAGTACCGCCGCGAGATCTCCAACTTCGTCCTGCCCTACGAGACCGCTCGGACCGCGGCCACGCCGGACGAGATAGTGCTGGAGTTCTTCCAGAGCGCCTATGAGCAAGCCGCGGAGCTGGCAGGCTGGGATCGCGCAATGCTCGATCGGCCGGAGAGCGAATGGCCTTGACCTGGCCGCAGGGGCTGCGGAGCGCGCCGCTCCTGTCTTCTTCTTCGGCCTCCGATTTGACCGGTGTTCCCCGCTCTGACAGGATCGGCGCGAGGCGGGAGGGTAGATGGCAGCTCGCGGCGCGCAGCTTGCTCTGAGCCGAATTAGTTAGTCTGATGCCAAAGCTCACCCTCCGCGTCCGGGACGTTGGTAGGGTCGCAACGCGAAGAACCGCAGTCGAACGGGATTGTTGTACAATCCGCACGGGTTGCCAACCGGACCGGGTCTTCAACGGTAGAAGTCTGCTGAAAGGAGTCCGTGGATGAACGTCCGTGCCCGCCGAGCCGTCTCCTCTCTCGCGCTGATCTCCATGGTTGCTCTCGCCTCCGCCGTCCGGGCGCAGGACGCCCTGCGGACGCCGCTGCCCGCGCCGGTGAAGGTGAAGCAGGGCATGCTGAACGTGCCGGCGCTCTCACCACTCTGGGTGCTGCCCGAGTACGCGGCCAAGTATAACGTGCAGATCGAGACCGTCATGTTCCAGCGTTTCGCGGATGCGCGGACCGCGCTGGCCTCGGGCGATCTCGACATCACCGCCTTCGGCCCTCAGGACATCTCCCTCGCCCTGGGCCAGGGTGCAAAGTCTCTGGTCGGCGTCGCCGGCGTGGGCTCCGGCAACGACTGTCTCATCGTGCGGAAGGGCGAGGACGTCAAGGAGTGGAAGAGTCTACAGGACAAGGCCATCGGCGTGGGCGCGGGCTCGATCTCCTGGCTCAAGTTCGCCGCCTCCGTCCAGGAGCACGGACTCGAGTACCGCAAGCTCAAGGTGGTCAACATCATGGGTGGCGGGGCCAACTATCTCAAGGCGCTCCAGGCCAAGGAGATCGATATGGCCGTGGTGTGGCAGCCCTTCTGCGCCCAGGGGATCGTGGACGGCTTCGCGCAGTACCCCACCATCGATCACAATCAGTCGAAGACCGTCGGCGGGCTCATCTCCGTCCTGGCCGTGAACCGCGGTTTCATGGAGAAGAATCGCGACGCCGTGCAGCGGCTGGTGATCGCGTACCTCGACGTGCTCAAGTTCGCCCAGGCGAACCCGCAGCGCTGGGCCAAGATCTACGCGGAGAAGGCGGGCCTGCCGGAGCCCGTGGCGGCCAAGTCCATCCGCATCACCCGGCTCGATGCCATGTTGCCGCTCGAGTCCATCAAGCGGATCTCGAAATTCCTGTCGGACAACGGCGTCATCGCCCGCGACGTGTCCGGCGAGATCGCCCAGTCCTACACTTACGAGTTCCTGAGCCGGGCCACCGGGAAGTCGCCGGCGGAGCTGGGGCTGAACCGGTAGCGAAGGGCCGCCGCTAGCGATGACCGCGCGGCGCGCGCTGTGGTCCCTGGCGCTACCGATCGCGCTGCTGGCGCTCTGGTACGTGGCCGTCCGCGAGCGCTGGGTAACCGAGGGCATCATCCCGCCGCCGGCCCAGGTGGCCGCCTCCTGGTACACGTGGATCTTCGGCTCGCCCACACGCTCCCTGTCCCCTTACTCCGGCACCTGGCTGGCCAACGTCGTCTACTCGACACGCCGCGTGATCGAGGGCTTTCTCCTGGCCGCGGCGTTCGGGATCCCGCTCGGAATCCTCATTGGCTGGAACCGCCTGGTCGCGCGGCTGGTGGACCCCTCCATCCAGCTCCTGCGGCCGGTCCCGATCACCGCCTGGCTTCCCTTCGCCATCGCGGTCTTCGGCATCTACGACGCTAGCGCCCTCTTCCTGATCGGGCTGGGCGCGTTCTACCCCATCGTGGTCAACACCACTCACGGGGTGCGGGACACCAACCTGCTGCTGCTGTGCGCCGCGCGCATGCTGGGCGCGGGTCCGCTGACCGTGCTCTTCAAGGTGGTCTTCCGCTCGACGCTGCCCTCCATCTTCACGGGCCTGCGCCTCGGCATCGGGGTGGCCTGGACCGCCGTGATCGTCGCCGAGATGATCGCGGTCAAGTCCGGCCTCGGCTACGTCCTCTGGGACGCCTACTATGTCGGGCGGATGGACATCTGCGTGGCGACCATGTTCTCGGTGGGGCTGCTCGGTTTTCTCTCCGACCAGGTGATCCTCCGCGTCTCGCGGCTCGTGCTCCGCTGGCGCACGCTCGAAGCCCACGCCTGAGCCGATGGTCTCCGCCGTGGAGCTCAGCGCGGTCTCGAAGGAGTTCGTGGCCCGGGACCGCCGCGTGCTGGCGATCGAGCGCATCGATCTCTCGGTGGCCCGCAACGAGTTCGCCGCGATCCTCGGCCCGAGCGGCTGCGGCAAGTCCACCCTCCTCAACATGGTGGCAGGGTTTCAGCGGCCGACAACGGGGCGCATCTTGGTGGACGGCGCGCCCGTGGAGGG
>Ga0207684_10004825_pt1 | contig 12618 bp, 11 predicted proteins | sample KBSK5501metaG_FD_184342 | JGI IMG/M metagenome (GOLD analysis project Ga0207684, IMG submission 184342) | Corn, switchgrass and miscanthus rhizosphere microbial communities from Kellogg Biological Station, Michigan, USA - KBS K5-50-1 metaG... | ecosystem: Host-associated > Plants > Roots >...
GACGAGAAGAGTTGTGCTGTGCCTCGCCGCCTTTGCAGTTGCGACCTTGTTTGTGTTGGTGGCTTGCTCTGCGCCGCAGAGCCAGTCAGGGCAATCAAGCAACCAGCAACCAGCGGCAGCTACAGATTGGAAACCAGTTGAGCAAGCGTTAGGCAAAGCGGGCTCAATGCAACCAGGCGATGTTTACAAAGTCAGTCTGCCGCGAAGCGATCTAAAGGTCATCGTAAGCGGCGTGGAACTCAAGCCCGCGCTCGCTCTTGGTTCGTGGGTAGCTTTCAAGAAGACTGGCGACATGACGTTGGTGATGGGTGATCTGGTACTCACCGAAGACGAAGTGACGCCAGTCATGACGAAACTTGAAGAAGGCGGAGTCGAACCAACGGCTTTGCACAACCATGTGCTGCATGAATCGCCTCGGGTCATGTACATGCACATTCATGCGATGGGTGACGGCGTCAAGATTGCCAAAGCAATTCACGATGCGTTAAGCCTCAGCAAAACTCCCTTCGCGGCTTCGCCTGCGCCGGCCCAGAGTCAAGACATTGGAATCGATACGAAACAAATCGATCAAATCATGGGGCAGACGGGAAAACTCAATGGCGTCGTTTTCCAATACAGCATCGCCCGTGCTGATGACGTTACCGATACGGCGATGAACGGTAAAGCGGAAATGATTCCCCCGGCGATGGGCGTTGCTCAGGCAATCAATTTCCAACCGACTGGCGGAGGCAAGGCGGCGATCACCGGCGACTTCGTGCTGATTGCGAGTGAAGTGAATCCGGTAATCAAGGCATTACGCGATGACGGTATTGAAGTGACGGCGCTTCACAGCCACATGCTTACGGATTCGCCGCACCTGTTCTTCATGCACTTCTGGGCGAACGACGATGCGCAAAAGTTAGCACGAGGTCTGCGCGCCGCGCTCGACAAGGTAAATATCAAGAAAGGCTAGGGTCGCACAGCGTCGTCAGGCAATAAACCAAATAATTCCTCAACTAACGTGAGAGAATTTCTGCTTAATTCACGCGTTAGTTTAGAGGGAAGTATTCTCAATTCAAGTAAGTACGATATGTTTCCATTGACGAAAAGCCATTCTTGGAGTAGGGTGTCAGCCACCTGAAGATAAGCTCGTTCGGTCCTTAACCTCGCGAAATACTTTAACGCCGAGCGACATATCAAGCAGCGAAGCCTATTTCTCATAATCTGATTCGAAAACACGTCGAAGACGCGATTTCCCTTCGGACGCATGTTACTTGAGGAGCCGTAGTGTCCTCAGGAAGGAACTCACATGACCGCCAAACAATCACAGGAAACAGATTTCACTAAGGACGTTCTGGGCCGCTACATCTGCAACGGTATGGACGAGGCGCTAGCCAGCACCGACCCCAACGGACACCGTGCGAACGGCAGCCCGCAAAACGACGCGCGCCCGTTTGACATCATCGTGATCGGTGGAGGGAGTTTTGGTCCAGTCTTTGCCCAGCATCTCTTCTTCGCGGATATCACGCACAGTCATCGCATCCTCGTCTTGGACGCCGGGCCACTTGTGCTCACAGAGCACGTCCAGAATCTCGCCGTTCTCGGACTCAATCCGCCGGGACCAACGGAAGTTGATCCGGGTGTTCCGCGCGCCGAGATATGGGGACTACCGTGGAGATCCGACATACGCGGGGGCTTTCCTGGACTCGCCTATTGCCTCGGGGGGCGCTCCGTCTTTTTCGGTGGTTGGTCACCGCGACTGCTCGACACAGCAAGCGACACTGAGATGCCGCTGAACCGTTGGCCGCAAGTTGTAGTCGATGATCTGAACACTCGCTACTTTGACGAGGCTGCTGAACAAATTGGAACTGACGAAAGTAATGATTTTATCAACGGAGAAATGCACCGCGCGCTTCGCCAGCAACTCTTCGACGGAATCAAAGCGAATAAGGTGAGAGGAGCTATTCAACCGGCAGACTTGCCACTTCACATCAAGGTGCCGCCGGGAACCAGTAGCGCAATCAAGAAGCAGTTGCCCCTGGAAGCGCCTTTGGCCGTTCAGAGCCAAACTGTTTCCGGGTTGTTTCCAATTAATAAGTTCAGCGCAGTCCCGCTTTTGATGAAAGCCACGCGCACCGCATCGTTCGATTCGCAAATTGGCATGCCTTTTCCTGATGACGTCAAGAAACGGTTCATGGCTGTGCCTCACTGTCGTGTAATTCGCCTGATCGCCGATGTGCAGGGCGGAACGGGTCGCGTGACCGGCGTGCAAACCACCCTGGGGACGATTCCAGTTGGCCCAGACTCCAAGGTAGTCATTGCGCTGGGCACAATTGAAAGCACGCGGCTGGCGCTGCTCTCGTTTCCGGGCATCACCAATTACGATCAGATCGGGAAAAATCTGATGGCGCACCTGCGTTCGAATCTCACGATTCGCATACCACGAACCTCGATCAGCAGTTTGAATGCAGCGGTCAAGGACCTTCAGGCTTCAGCTCTATTTGTCAAAGGCAAGAGTCAACACAACGGAACAACGTCTTACTTTCACTTACAAATTACGGCAGCAGGATTGGATCGTCCCAGCACGGACTCGGAAGCGGAACTGTTCAAGAAGATCCCAGATGTGGATGGCTTTGAAGTGCTGCGAAAAGCTAACGACAACACGATCGTGATCACCATTCGTGGAATCGGCGAAACACAGTCATTAAATCCTGGAAACAATATCTCGCTGGCGCAAAACCAACCGTCCGATGAAGTTGGAATGGCGCGCGCTTTTGTTACTTACCACCTGAACGATACCGATATGGCGTTGTGGGATGCGATGGACAAAGCTTCGGACGATGTCGCGAAAGTTTTTGCCGGAGGCGCAGCCTTTGAAGTGCTGGCCTCGGATGATCGTAGGTGGATACCCGTCGCGGCGAACGGCGATCCGAAGGACGCAATTCCATACAAACCCAAGGCGGACGGTGGACGCCGGGATGGGATGGGCACGACGCATCATGAAGCAGGGCCGCTTTTCATAGGGACCGATCCCAACACGTCGGTAACAAATACGGACTGTCGCTTCCATTCTGTGAGCAACGCATACGTGGCCGGACCGTCACTCTTCCCGACAGTGGGCTCGCCGAATCCGATGTTGACAGGCGTGGCTCTGGCGCGCCGGCTGGCCGATAGCATGGTAGTCCCGACACTCGCTCCTGATTCGGGATTCACGATGTTGTTCAATGGCAGCGATACCAGCCGGTGGCGAATGTCCAAGATCACCAATCAGCCGGGAAAGGACAATCCCGGCACTTTCCTGGTAGTGGATCGTTCGCTCGAATCTTTGCCAGGCAACGATCTTGGTCTCTTCTGGAACATCGATCCAACGCCGCAGAATTTCATTCTCAAGCTTGAGTGGCTGCGTTGGCGCGACGATGACAACTCGGGTGTGTTCCTGCGCTTTCCCGACCCGAACAGCAAGGGCTACAACAACACTGCCTACGTGGCGATCGACTTTGGCTTTGAAGTGCAAATCGATCAGATCGGGCAAGGCAATCCGCCGGGGTTAGACATACACAAGACCGGCGCCATCTATAGCTTTGCCGCGCCACAGAATCCAAACGTCAGGCCTTCGGGCCAGTGGAATGAGTTCGAGATTCATGCGCAAGCTCAAACCTATACGGTGTTCCTCAACGGTGCGAAGATTACCGAGTATGTAAACCCGGACCTGGTGCGCGGCAGCACGGCGAACCCATGTTTTATCGGCTTGCAAACGCACACTGGACGGGTGGCTTTCCGCAGGATTCAGATCAAGGCGCTGTAGGCGTAGGCCACTGGTTTGAATTCTTAGAATGTGCCAGAAGACGTATGAAAAACATTACCGCTGCCGGTGAGCCAGGCGAAGACGCCAAAGGCGACAAATCAGAAGCGAAGGCGCAGTCTGGCGAGAAAAAGTCTGCGCCAGATGTGGCGAGAAGCTGGGCGGCGCTGGTTGTCACCGTGGTAATTACTGTCCTTGGTTTGGCATACCTTGCGGCAATCCCATTGGGTTTCATGGGCGAAAATAAGTTTGGCACCACCGAAGCCATCATTCTGGCCGTGCTGTTATTTTTCAACTCAGTTTTGATTGGATCGCTGGACAGTCTTTCCATCTCGGGTAAGGGTATTGACTTCAAAGTGCGTGAAGTCCAAAAAGAGCAGAGCAGGCAAAAAGACGAAATCAAATCACTTCAGTTTCTCCTTAGTTATTTTGTTACTCCATCAGAATTGAAGCGACTTGAGAAATTAGCTGAGAGATCGTCACCCTATCAAATTAATAGTGAGTACGATAAGAAACTCCTGCATACGGAATTACGACGGTTGCGATCGTTAGATCTCATTGAAATGGTCGAAGGTCATACGATAGGCGGAGAGGACGGGATCCATGGCAAGAAAGGAGACTTGTATGATTTTGTCCGAATCACCAAGCGGGGCAGAGAGTATCTTGAATTGCGGGAATTGATAGACACAGAAAGTTAGGCAGACAACTCATAGCGGGACGGTAAGCTCAATTCGGAAGTCCGCCATGATCTAAATCATCTTCTGCTCAACGTAGCTACTCCCAACCTGACTCCTCGTACTCCCTTGAACCGTTGTAAGAGAATCTCCGGTCAGGTCTAATTCTCATGCGCGTGCTTCATTTGACGCCAGAATTTCCTCCAATTATCTGGGGTGGCCTTGGCACCGCCGTCGGCGGACTGGCGACTGCGTCGGCCCATGCGGGAATTTCTGTAGGCGTGCTCCTGGTTGGTGGTGCGTTAGTCCTGGGCGATGGTTCTTATGGAGCTTGGAGAGCAATATCGGGCGAGGAACAACACTCACTGTTAGGCGAATCGCTCGTGGTCAATTCAGACGGCGTGTCTTTCTTTCAGGTGCCGCCCACAGACGCCGAGAGGATCGGCATCCGGCTAGCGCAAAAATGGACGCCTGACGTCTTGCACTTGCACACTGCTTGGTTCTGGCCCATCGCCCGCGCGATTCGAGAACAAACCGGCATACCTCTCGTTTACACCGTTCACTCGTTGGATCGCGCGGAATACGAGATTGGCGATTTCGTCACGCACTGGGACACTCAGGAAACAGTGATTGCGGCTGCGGACCGCGTCATTGCGCTGTCACGCGACGAGCGAGACCTGATTACCAAGTACTGTCCCGAAGCTCGCGAGCGTATCCGAATAGTTGGGAACGGTATTGCTGACTCAGCGAGTGCTCGCGCGACTGCAAAACGCAACCGAGAAAATGATCCGCTGCTCATTCTGTATTCCGGTCGTTTCGTTGATCGAAAAGGCATTCGTGAACTCTTCCAAGCGATTCCACGGGTATTGAATGAGCACCCTCATGTTCAGTTCGTCCTGGCCGGCGGCTATGGAACTGGAGCTGACATTGAACGCGATTGGTTGGATGAGACGCTGCATCCGTATCGCAGTCAAATCCACTTCACTGGCTGGCTTACTCCGGATAAGGTCTCTGAATGGTATAGACGGGCAGACATTCTAGTAATGCCAAGTTGGTACGAACCATTCGGAATGGTAATCCTCGAAGGCATGTTGCACGGTTTACCAATAGCGGCCACATCTGTTGGCGGCCCAATTGATATTCTCGAGCATGACAGAAACGCGCTCCTTTTCCGCCCGAGAGATGTGGAAGCCCTGACCGATACGATTCTGCAACTTGTGAGCAAACCGGAACTCCGTCGACGCTTGGGCCGAGAAGCTGCAAGAGAAGTACGCCGCAGTTGGCTTTGGCCGAGGATCGTTGAAAAGATGAAGCGTGTGTATAGCGAGGTTGCGATGAACTCGTCTATATCGTTGCCGAAACTTGATGATTTGCCCGGTACTGTGGCAGGAAGCGAAGCAACGGGATGTTCACGGTGCTGCGGCGCACGATGAGCAAGAGGAAACGAGCCAAGCTGAAGGTAGTCAAAACGGAACTTCGCAAACGAATGCATCATAGAGTGTCCGAAGTCGGTAAGTGGCTTCGGCTGGTGGTTGGAGGACACGACCGGTACTACGGGGTGCCCTCCAATCAGCACTCGCTGGCTTCGTTTCGCTTTCAGGTCGTGGCCCGCTGGTATTGGTCGCTCCGGCGACGCAACCAGACGCGGCGGCTGACCTGGGAGCAGATGGTCCGTTTGGCTAACCGTTGGCTGCCACCACCCACGCTGCATCACCCTTATCCGCTCAGGCGACTTGACGTCATCACCTAAGGCAGGAGCCGGATGCGTTAGTAGCGCTCGTCCGGATCTGTGGAGGAGGTGATTAGTAATAGGTCATTCCTACTCCGACTAACGTTGGAATGCTGCGGTGGAACATGCAGCGCGGAGGCATCCAGCGCGCGCGCCGCATTTCCTTGCAGTGGCCCAAGGCGGAGCGGCTTCCTCTTGCGTTTCGCTGGCTCGGACCGTGCTCGTTGTAAAGAGAGCACTTGCGTGGCCTTCTTTACCTTGAACCAGCCAAACGTTGTCGGAGTCCTCTCTATTGGGCTCGACTGTGTACTCGCCAGCCGGTTCCGCCTCCAATACCGACGGGATGCTTCGTCTAAATCTCCAACGAAGCACATGGCAGCAGGCTCGTCAGCAACGAAGCGAAGCTCAATTCGAACCGTTTGAGCCTCTCGACTTAAAGTCTGTTTATTATTTCGGTGAGGTTGAGAAGCTTCGGAACGGCAAACCAAACCCCAACTTTGGCAAACCCCTCAACTCAAACTTTGGTCGGATCACTGCTACTCGAGGTCCCCGCGAGATCCAGTTCGCATTGAAGTTCAGCTTCTGATCCCACTTGCGATATTGTCTTTGAGTTCCTAATTATTGCGGTGATTATCCCGGAATTGGTGCAGCCTCACTGGTATGAGTACCTGCCTGGCTGAAAACTCTGCTCTTCCTTGAAGGCGAAACGCGCATCGTGGTGACCAATACTCCGTGGTACTTACGCGAAGACTAGGGGTCAGACGAAGACAATTCGCATTAAGACTTTAGTCTTTATTTCAGTCGCTGGAGAATCAAGGTCTTCTCCAAGCCTGAATAATTGCCAGCACACCTGAGGCAACAAAAATAATAGCCGTACCATACTTCAGCACTTTGTTCGGAAGCTGTTTGCCTAATATTTTGCCGACCACAATTGCCAGCGCGTTGGCAGAGACCAAGCCGAAAGTACTACCAAGCCAGACGCCCCAGAAGTCTCGTTCATGGCTCGCAATCATTATCGTTGCTAACATCGTGCGGTCACCTATTTCAGCTACAAAGAAGGTAGCTGCCACAGTGAGCAGTGGACCCAAATCGCCGCGAGGGCGAATCTTTTCCGTTGGTCCGTCTCCGTGCAGCGACCAGAGCCCAAAGCCAATGAACATGATCCCTGCTGACAGATTGATCCAGAAAAAGGGCAAAGCCTTTCCGACTACCACTCCTACGAAAGCGGAAATGAGGCTGATAACAAGCGTCCCAAGGCACACTCCCAACAGCACAATTGATATTCTGTAACGAGCAGAAAAGGAAAGCGTCATGAATTGAGTCTTGTCGCCCATTTCGGCTACGAAGACTATGAAGAGTGCGATCCAGAAAGCATGCATGAATGTTCTCGAAAGAGTTATCGATTCTAAGGGGCTTGCCAACAGACATTCTAGCCGCATGATTGCCTAACGGGTCAGAATCTTATTGCCAGAAAATGACACACTTTTTTGATATTTGCTAAGGTGCTTATCCTTTACATTTTCATTTTTAGGGCTTACCCTAATTTGTTCCCCGTACAACTGATCCTCCAGAAACCCCCTTTTCAGGTTCGTTCCCGCTAGCTGACTAGCGGAACAGGCCTAATCAGACTGCGCACATTTTGCGAATCATCAACTAGTTTCCAGACAAGTTCAAGTAGTCAACTGGGCCACGCTCACCGATCGTGCAGCGGTTAAGGTCGCCAACTGGCACGCACGCGTGAATACTATCGGCTTGGTGATTTTCATTGCCAGTTTTTACTTGCGAACTACGAGTGGAGCCAAGTGGATCGTCAGCATGTCAATGTTGCCGTTCATTCTTTCTTTAATTGGCGTCATTGGATTAGCCATTGCCGGATACCTTCGCGGCGAGCTAGTGTTCAGACACGGCGTGGCGGTGGATGTGCCAACCAGCGCACAGTCAAAGAACGAAGCTACGAGTCGGGTACGTGCGGCTTAGCGCCATCGCATAAACGGAACGCGGACTGATGAACAATCGCGAGACTGCGTACGCACTGACGAGAGTCACGTATGGCGTGATCTTCTTGTTCTATGGCATCGGCAAGTTCATGGGCGGCCTGTCAAATTTCGTCAGCGGTATGAACCAGCAGTTTTCCGGCAAACTGCCGGCGGTGATGGTTATGCCATTCGCTTACTTCATTCCATTCGCAGAGACTATTTCCGGCGCATTGATATTGTTGGGATTGTTTACGCGAGTAGGGCTGACCCTCTCAGGACTCCTTTTGATCGGATTGACATTCGGGGTAATCATGTTAGGGCAGGCGCCAATCGTGGCGCATAACCTGCAATACGTCCTGACGAATTTCGTGTTGCTCTGGTTCATCGAGTTCAATCGCCTTTCCCTCGATTCATTGTTTCGCGGAAGAGCGCCTGTAGGATTTACAACGTGAGTGTTTGCAGTTCACGAAGATTTCCTAATGCACGAACTGCAACTTAAGAACAGAGGATTGTGATGCGGAACTTTAGGAACTTCGCATTAACGATAACCATCATTGGTTTGGCACTCGGCCACCAATTCCATCAAGCTAACGGTGCCATGGCCCCGACAAACTCAGGGCACCCCGCCACACAGCGTTATCGCCTGGACGCCGCACAAAGCAAATTCATCGCTCATGCATTACCCGGAGGCCTGCTCTGGTTCAAAGGTCACGAGCATCTTGTTGCGGTGCGCGAGTTCACTGGCGAAGCTCAAATGACTCCTGACACACTCACTCCTGCCTCGCTTGAGATCACGGCGAAAACAGCATCGATGGAAGAGACCAGCAGCGTATTCACGGAGCCGCAAAAGAAAATAATTAACAAAGAGTTGAGAGAGATTGTTCTGTTGCCCGCACAGTATCCCGATATTGTCTTTCGCAGCACCAACGTTAATGGCAAGGCCATCAGCAGTGGTCAATACGACTTAAAGATTACTGGAGATCTCACGCTGCATGGCGTGACTCGGCAAATCGCAATTCCAACAAAGGTCACCGTTATCGGAAACGATCTGCGAGCGCAGGGTGAATTCAGTGTCAATCGCGATGATTTCAAAGTCAAAGCAACTTCGGCAGCGCATGGCTTGGTGCGGGTGAAAAATAAGATCAAATTCACCTTCGATATCGTGGAACATGCAGTCTAGGAGCAACCGAAAAGACTTCAACTACGACGAGACGATGCCAAGCAAGATCACAATGGAAGTAGATCGGCGCGACCCGATGCTCTGTCGATTTACTTCAAGTCAAACGCTGTACGTCGGAACCAAAAACGTTACGAGCGCGGTAGCCGCCAAAGGACTTCCACTCGCAGAGAAAATGATTGGTTTATCAGGCATAGAGAAGCTCCAACTCATCGGACATCTTTTGGTAGTAAAGAAAACGGCGGAACGAGAATGGAAAGACCTTGGTCAAGAGATCGAATCCGTCCTGACTTCATATCTAATCTCAGGCGAAGCCCTGACTCCTGACGACGTTCAGGAAAAGATGATGCTCATCGGAAGGAGCACGAAGGAAAAAGTCCAATACTTGGTTGATACACAAATCAATCCCGGAGTGGCCGAGCATGGTGGGTCCGTGCAAGTAGTAGACGTTAAAGGTGACAGTGTTTATCTGAAACTCCATGGCGGATGCCAGGGGTGCGGAGCCGCGGATTTCACCCTCAAACAAGGTATTGAAACGATCGTCAAACGAGCAGTTCCTGAAATCCATCAGATTATCGATCTTACAAATCATGGTGCGGGAATGAACCCTTACTATCAACGGCCCGACTTGAACCAGCCGACGTCGAACTGAGCGGAAGGTTAGCTGTATGATTGAATGGTGGGATAAGCAAATTCAAAGAGCGGATCACTTGGCCCCAAGAGCTAATGGGTCCAAAGAGCTGCTCAATTTCTACGCGCAGCTGCTCCGAGCACAAAAAGATATCTATGAGTTTCTTCGGAGCCGCAAGAATTGGCTTCCGTCGGGAGAACTTGAATGCGACTTGTCTGTGCTTCTCGATACGTTACCGGGATTCTTGAAGGTGATTCAGTCGCATGGTCCAGAATCTCTTGCCGCTGAGGCTCACGATCTATTAGAGACAGACCCTGAAGTCCTGGCCGAGAGATTGATGAGTTATTGGCACACCCCCTCGGACATTCAGTTCTTTGAGAAGGCATTCTTGCAGCCTTATTTAAGGTGGGTTGCGGAGAGTGGGGCCAGACCAGTTGGACGATCAGTTTCAGCAGGCGAACGTTATTGTCCTTTTTGTGGCGGAAGTCCCCAAGTTAGTTTCCTCCAAAACAAAGAGACCACGGCAGAGAGTGGCAATCGAGACCTGATTTGCGCGACCTGTCTGTCATCGTGGGAGTTTCGACGGGTAGTATGCGCCAATTGCGGCGAAGAACGGCCCGCGAAGCTGGGATACTTTCATTCGCCGGAATTCGACCATGTGCGAATCGAAGCTTGCGACACCTGCAAGCATTACATCAAGGGAGTCGACCTTACTCGGGTTGGCTTCGCTGCGCCGATCGTAGATGAAATCAATGCCGCGCCTTTGGATCTTTGGGCGCGCGAGCATGGCTATACAAAGATTGAGTTGAATTTGGTTGGTGTATAGAGCAGTTTGAGTTTGCCCCCGGATTTACAACGTTCCCCGCGTTGTTCGGCCCCCAATTCACAACTTGTAAGGCGGAGGAGTGGCTTGCCATGGAAGTCTCAAGACGAACCTTCATTAGGACTACTTTGATCGGTGGCGCAGGGGTGACGGTCTTTGGTTTCAGTCTGGCGCCGGTTTACGCGCAGACTCAAGGGCTGAAGATTGCGCGCACGACCGAGACGCGCAGCACTTGTCCGTACTGTTCAGTTAGTTGTGGCGTGATCATTCATACGCTGGGCGACAAGGCCAAGAACGCGACGCCGCAGGTAGTCCACGTCGAAGGCGATCCCGATCATCCGATCAATCGCGGCACGCTGTGCCCGAAAGGCGCATCGCTCCAACAGGACATTCTCAACGATCGGCGGTTACTGAAACCGCAGGTGCGGCGCCCTGGCGCGACTGACTGGGAAGATATCTCTTGGGACGACGCGATCAACGAGGTCGCGCGCTGGGTGAAGAAGACGCGCGACGCGACCTTTGTCGAGAAGGACAAGAATGGCGCGACCGTGAATCGCTGCGAAGGCATTGGCTGGACCGGGGGCTGTACCGACACTAACGAGCTGAATTTTCTTGCCGTCAAGGCGATGCGCAGCATGGGGGTCTGCTATTTCGAAACGCAGGCCCGGGTTTGACACGCGCCCACGGTCTCCAGTTTGGGGCCCACCTTCGGACGCGGCGCAATGACCAACGGCTGGATCGACATGAAGAACACCGACATGATGTTGATCATGGGCGGTAATCCGGCTGAAAACCATCCGTGCGGCTTTAAGTGGCCGCTTGAAGCAAAGAAGACACGCAACGCGAAAATGATCGTCATCGATCCGCGCTTCACGCGCACGGCCGCGGTTGCGGATCTCTTTGTGCAGATTCGTGCGGGAACGGATATCGCCTGTCTCGGCGGTTTCATTAATTACGCCATCCAGAACAACCGGATCGCTAAAGACTACCTCGTCAACTACACAAATGCGTCCTTCATCGTCAAAGAAGGATTTAAGCTGCCCGAAGACGGATTGTTCTCTGGCTTTGACGGGCAGGGTAACTACGACAAGTCGAGCTGGAATTACGAAGAAGGCGGCAACGTTGGGCCAAGAGCGGAAACCACGACGGCCGCGGCGGCCACGGCGCCCGGCAAGAGTGCGACTAGTTCCGCAACTGCGCAGCCTGCGCCGGCGAAGCCTTCGACGCCGGCGACAAGCAGTCAGGCGACTGGTCCTGCCGTGGCAGCAGCCCCGGCTGCTCCGAAGCCCCCGCCAACACTTCCGCCGAACGTAGCCTACGACCTTTCGCTGCAACATCCTCGGTGCGTTTTCCAGTTGCTCAAACAGCAGTACTCGCGATACACGCCGGAGATGGTCGAACGCATCACCGGTATTCCGAAAGACCAATTCCTGAAAGCTGCCGACTTGTTCACGTCCATCCGCAAAGATGGAAACATGAAGAAAGTCGGAACGATCATTTACGCCGTTGGCTGGACTCAGCACACTTCGGGCACGCAGACCATTCGGACCGCGGCGATGCTGCAACTCTTGCTCGGGAACATTGGTCGCGCCGGTGGCGGCATGAATGCTCTGCGCGGGCATTCAAACATTCAGGGCGCAACGGACATGGGCGGCGTTTATGAAATCTTTCCGGGTTATTTGAAGATGCCGGCGCCGGCGGATGTTGACTTGGCGGCTTATCTCAAGCGCACGACGCCAACTTCGTCAAAGCCCGCCGAGTGGGATTCATATAACTACTGGTCCAACACGCCCAAATTCATGGTGTCATTTCTGAAATCGCTCTACG
>Ga0207684_10004829_pt1 | contig 12613 bp, 13 predicted proteins | sample KBSK5501metaG_FD_184342 | JGI IMG/M metagenome (GOLD analysis project Ga0207684, IMG submission 184342) | Corn, switchgrass and miscanthus rhizosphere microbial communities from Kellogg Biological Station, Michigan, USA - KBS K5-50-1 metaG... | ecosystem: Host-associated > Plants > Roots >...
AGGGTGCTGCCATCGACCCTCGACGCGAGCTTCGACCTGACGGTCACTCGGCGGCGCAATCCTATGGTCTACGGGTCGGTCTGATCTGGTGGTCGATCGCCAGTGCGCTGGCGGCGGTCTACTTCATGTATCTGTATCGCTCGTTTCGCGGCAAGGTCACCCTGGAAGGCGACGGATATTAGGGCGTCGGCAGCTCGGTCCCGTCCCGGCCGCCGCCGACGGACTTCACCAGCAGCACGCAGCCGTCCATTCGACGTCGCAGGATGTCGATGTCGTTCCGCTGGTTCATGAGGCTGCGTTATGGTGCTTTCTCTCCGCCCTCGCCGTCGACGCTCGCCTGGGCCCCCGCCCTCTTCAGGCTGAGTGCGTTCAAGATGCGTTCGTGTGAGGTTAGTAACGGACGGAAGGTGATCGCGCCCTCGCGCAGCGTGGGAACATGTCTACTAGTCCTCGTGGCTTCGAGATGACACCAGGACTATCTAGCCTCGTCGCTTACTCGTCAACCCTCACGGCGTTCGACTTGACCGAGCAAAAAGACCAGTCCCTCCGAGACGGTCGGGTGCGTGAAAATCGCATCGCGCAACATCGTAAAGGGCATTCGCCCGACCATCGCGGTTTGGACGGGGGCCATCAGTTCGCTCGCCTCGACACCAAACGCGGTGAATCCCAGGATCTCGTCGCTCCGCGCGCCGATCAGCATCTTCACGAACCCGCGTGGTTCGGGCACCGTCCTCGTGCGCAGCACATTCGCCATCGGCATCCTGGCCAGACGATATTCGACCCCGTCGCGTCGCGCCTCTGATTCATTTCGCCCCACGCGCGCCAGCTCCGGATCGGTGAATATACAGAACGGCACGAGGCGATCCTTCGTGGTCCGATTGCCGCCGTTCAGGTTGTCACGCACGACACGAAAATCGTTATAGGCGGCGTGCGTAAAGTGCGGACTGCCCGCACAATCGCCCATCGCCCAGACGTTGGCCGCGGTCGTCTCCAGCCGCTCGTTCACCCTGATACAGCCATGCTCGTTGAGCTCGACTCCGGCCTGCTCAAGTCCGATCCCTTTGGTGTTCGGCGTCCGGCCTGTAGCGACGAGGAGATCGGTGCCTTCGACCATTCGCTCGCCCTGTCCGTCCTTGGCATGGATCCTAATGCTCTCGGCAGAACGCCGCTCCGACCGGACGGATGTCGGTACCGAGCAACACCTCAATTCCTTCATCGTGAAACAGCTCGACAGCTCGAGAAGGGTGGCGCCGACGTCGGGATCCTCACGGCTGGCAAGCTGTGGGTCCTTTTCGATCACGGTCACTTGCGAGCCGAACCGCCCGCATAGCCTGCGCCAGTTCCAGGCCAACGTAGCCGCCGCCCATCACGATGAGCCTCGCCGGTAGGCGATCGAGATCGAGCGCCTCAATATGGGTCATCGGATTCGCCGCAGCGAGTCCGGGCACCTTCGGCATCGTCGCGCGCGAACCCAGGACGAGGAACACGCGGTCGCCGAAGATCCGTCGGCTGCCGCCATGGTTGAGCGAGATCTCAACGGCTCTTGGAGCGACGAACCGGCCTTCGCCCATGATCAGTTCCACTCCGCTCGCCACAGTGCGCGCGTCGTGCATCTGATGCAGCCCTTAGACCATCATCCGCTTACGGGCCATGATCAGTTCCACTCCGCTCGCCACAGTGCGCGCGTCGTGCATCTGATGCAGCCCTTAGACCATCATCCGCTTACGGCGCTGGACAGCCTCCATGCTGACGACGAGCGAATTCGTCTCGAGGCCGAATTCCGCGCCACGCCGTGCCAGTGATGCCACCCTTGCGCAATAGACCAGGTTCTTGCTGGGCAGGCACGCGATGTTCGGGCACGACCCGCCTAGCCATCTCCGTTCGACCATCGCGGTCCGATGACCCGCCTTGGCCATCGTCCAAGCGAGGTACTTACCCGCCTCTCCGCTCCCCAGAACGAGGACTTCGAACTCTTCAACATCCGACACTAGGTCGTCTCCTTAGCGTAGCGATAAGCTGGCCAGGTTTTAGCTCGGATCGTCAACTGCGCGGACGCGGCCCTATTTAGCCGTGATCGGTACTTTGACGCCAGGCTCGCGTGACGACGTCCGCGGACGGAGCACATGCCGCGACTGCGCCACCACGACGAGTACGGCGAACCACGCGACTGCGATCGAGTCAATGATCCAGTTCGTCCAGCAGGTTGCCGACGGGCTCACGATCCCTGCGCCGCCGGCGGCCGCGGCGCCCGCGATCCATCCCTTCGTCGGGCGGGGTGTCTGGACCGTCGCGACGAGCGCATCGATGCGCGAGCGATGAGCTACAACTGGCGCATGAAGGCCACAAGCGCCGCCTTCTCCTGCGGCGTCAGATGCACACCGAGAACGAGATTGAAAAACTCCACCGTATCCTCCAGCGTCAATAGGCGCCCATCGTGCATGTATGGCGGGGAGTCCTTGATCCCGCGCAGGGTAAAGGTCTTGATGGGGCCCTCGGCGTGGATCCACTGATCGTTGATCGTGCGCGGCTTGTAGAAGCGCTCGACTTTGAGATCATACATCTGGTTGTCGAGATACGAAGGGGCCGGATGACACGACCCACAGCGCCCCTTCCCGAAGAACACCTCCTGGCCCAGGCGCTCCTCCTCCGTGGCCTTGGCGGGATCGAGGGTCCCGAGCACCGTCAATTTCGGGGTCGGGGGGAAATCGAACATGTTCTGCATCTGGGCCATCAAGGCGACCTGACTGGCCCGATCAGGGAGATTGACCCCTTTCTTGGCGGCGGTGACGTGGTCGCCGTCGAAGTAGGCGGTGCGCTGCTCGAACTCCGTGAAGTCCTCGACGGATCTCAGCGAGCGCTTGGAGCCGTGGATCCGCTGATTGAACATCCCGCGCAGGCTCACCGTGTCGATCCGGAAGCGCGCCGCCTGCGGGCGATTGTCCGGGTTCTGGTGGAAGGCGGCGTTGGTGTGGCCGTTGGAGTGACAGTCGAGGCACGCGACGCCGAGGCTTTGCATGTCGGTCTTGCGGTCGTCGGTCTGGTTGAACTGCTGCTGCGGGAACGGCGTGAGCAGCAGGCGCATGCCTTCCATCTGGACCGGCGTCAGGATGCCGTCCAGGATCGCGAAGTAGTTCCTGATCGTGAGCAGTTGCCCGCGCGAGACATCGCCCAGCTCCGGCCGGGTGGTCAGGAACACGGGCGGCGGAAACTCTGGCAGGAGATGGTCCGGCAGATCGAAGTCGGCGTCGAACCGTTCGAGCGACCGCCCCTCCTGCTTGTTGATCTCCGCGATCTCGAACGTGGGAAAGATCATGCCGCCGGTCGCGTGCTTCACATGCGGCAGGGGCAAGAACCCCTTCGGGAAGAGATCCTTTTCCTGAATCTCGTCGGGGGACATGGCGGCCAGCCGCTCCCAGGTCAGGCCCGCGGGCAGCTTGACCCGCACCCCTTGCTGGACCGCCTTCCTTCCGCCGGACATCATTACGCCCTGGGCGGGACGATTCCCGAGGTCGTAGCGTTCGGCGAGCAATGTCCGCTGGCGCTGCATCACGGTTGGCTTCGCCGCCTGGTCATCCGCCCGAACCTTGGCGAAGTCCTGCTCGACCACCTGGAAGTACGTCTTGCCCGAAGGGGGCTGTGTCTGGGGCGCTTGGGCCGCGCCCAGGCTATACAGCAGCAGTCCTCCGCACAGCCCACCCAATCCTGCCCAACCAAGTATTGCCACCCGTCGTTGCATGGCTGGTCCTCTCCTTTTGCGCGCTAGCTTTTAGCCGGAATCGCCGGAGTCATTTCCCTCCGAGCGAGCGGATGTACTGGACGATGGCCCAACGGTCGCTCTCGGGCAGCTGCCCCCACGCCGGCATGGCGCCGCGCCCGGTGGTGATCTTCCAGAACAGCTCGCCGTCCGTGTCGTCCTGGACCCGCTTCGACGTCCAGTCCGCCGGCTTTGGGTTGAGCGCCACCGCCGCGGGGCCGTCGCCCTTGCCCTTGGCCCCGTGGCAGGCGACGCAGTTGACCTTGGCGATCTTCTCGCCCTGCTCCACGGTCTTCTTGTCGTGGGGCAGCTGACTCTTCTTGGCCTTCTCGGGCGCAGGGGCCACCCACGGCGTCTGGGCCTTGGCCATCGAGGGCCCCAGAACACCGCCTCCGGCCGCCAGTAGCAGGGCCGCAGTCGCCACCAATCCAGCGGTGCGAGCGAGCGAAGCGAACATTGGAGCCTCCCGGAGGTATCGTCCCGTCAATGTTGACGAAACGGATTCATTTAACCGGCAATGGGCGCGCTGCCGTGCCGTTCCGCCTATTCCTTCCGCGTCTCGGGAGTGTAGTGGCTCTTCAGATACGCGCGGATGGCCTGTGCCGAGGGTTCGGGGATCGGGGCCCCGAACGTGCCGATCATCTTGTTCACCACCCCCTCCCACGTGGCACCCGGGAGTGGGGGCTGCATCGTGATGTACGTCGTGCTGTGACAGATACCGCAGAAGCTCTGCACGAGCTCCCTTCCCTCTCCGTCCGCGAGTGGGGGTGTGTACGTCGGCCACGGTCCCACGGCGTAGACAGCGCCCGCATCAGCATTGGGCGGGGCCGGCTGCATCTGCATCCCAAGGTTCCCCGAGTCATAGTTGCCCTCCTGGACGAGGCCGGGGACCTTCGTCGCCTGACCCAGCGCCGTCGCGCCCGGGTCGAGTGCACCCGCGGTCGCCAGAAGGACGATCCCTAGGTATCGACTGCCGGTCATCGTATGCTCCTTAGCTCGCGGCGCCGACGATCAGGGCCTGGCGTTCGACCCTGTTCCACAGGTAGCCGCCCGGGTTCCACACCGGGGCATCGGGCTGCACGTGGCCCTTTGCGTCAGTGGCCCTCACGGCGATCACATACTTACCGGCCCGGGCGGGTCTCCAAGTGTGCTCCCAGGTTCGGAAGGAATAGGGGCCATGATCCGCGCCCAGGGTTGCTCCGACCCAGCTCCGGCCGTCGTCCTCCGAGAACTCCACCTTCGTGACCGCGCCATCACCACTAAAAGCGATGCCCTGCACCCGCACCGGCAACCCGGGCAGCAGCTTGCTGCTCCCGTCGGGCACCACGATGAAGGACCGCACCGGCATGCGCACGTGGCCGATGGGGACCGTCTTGAGGGTGCCGGCGGCCGCTTCAGCGGGTGTGGTGTGTCCCCGGGGAGTGTCGGGAATGCGGTAGGCCGTCGCCATCCAGTAGTTCGCGTCCTCTCGCGTGAGCGCGCGGATCCAGGTGAGGTGCTTGGTCCAGTACACGCCGAACTTTCCCGGCACGACAAGTCGAATGGGGAACCCGTTCAGCATCGGCAGCGGCTCGCCGTTCATCAGGTAGGCCACGACCGCCTCATCCAGGGCCGGATCCGTCACATCCAGCGACTTCATGACCACGTCGGCGCCCTTGCCCTCGGCCCCCGGCCCGCGATCGAGACCCTGGAATTGGAGTTGTATCGTCCCCGGCTTGATCCGGGCGGCTGCGAGCAGCTCCTTAAGGGGGGCCCCGGTCCAGAGGGCGTTCCCCATCGCCCCGTTGCCCCACTGGGCGCCCGGGACCCGCGGCTGGAATCGACTCCGACTGTTCCCGGAACACTGATTGACGGCGGCGACCGATACCGCCTTGAAGTTCTTCACCAGCTCGTCGAATGCGAGATGGAGCGGCCGCTCGACGTTCCCCTCCAGGCTGAGCCGCCACGTGCTCAGGTCGATGGCATTCGGAATGAGGTCCAAGTGATAGCGTACGTAGAACGCGGCATTCGGGGTGAACGGCGTCAGAAAGTGCGGACGCGGCGTCTCGAGCTGGATTCCCCGGTCGGTAATCCGAAGGAGCGGCAGCTTCTGCGGATAGCTGACGAACGGATTGACCCCGTTCCAGTAGGGATTGGCGCCTGGACCGGTGAAGCTGGGGAGCGGCGTCGCGGCTTGCGGCTCGACCTGGGCGCGAGCCGGCCGACTGAACGCGAGACCGGCGGCACCCGAGCCCAGCCACGCGAGCAACGACCTCCGGGAGAGGCGCGTCGCGTCGATGTCAGGTGACACTTGTGCCATCCCAAGGCCTCCTCCGGAATTTCTCTTACGACGCGAACTTGCCGTGTGGCGACACGGATCACGAAGAATTCCGCAAGATCACGCAACCCGTGATCGTACTTCCCGGAAGCGCCCGGCCCAGATGGCGGGCGGAGGGTCGACAACATCGGTGCCAGCCGGCACGCCGCCACCAACATCTCGCTCATCGCCGGGGACTGGACGGGCACGATCACCCCGCCGTACGAGCCCGTCTATCTCAAGATCACCCCGGATCGGAAGCTCGTGGCGGCCTGGGGACCGAACTACGCGTGGGGGACAGCGGATGATAGCAGACGGACTCAAAGTGGCCGTTGTACGCCGACTGCTCTTGGGCTCCGCGAACTGGGCTCTCGGAGAGCGCCTTGACGCCGACGCTCTTTCGGCAGATTCTTGGCACATCGAGCGACTCGCGGGGCATCCGACGTGATCGAGCCGCCTGCTCAAGGCGGAGAGCGGGGTCGACGGGCGGCGGCGGGAGTGTCCCGCGGAGGGTAGTCACGGGCGGCAGACCCTCCGCAGATATACGGGTCGGCGGCGCTGGCGCCGCGAGAACGCGGTGTGTCACCTATGCGCATGGGCGGCATAGGCGGTGGGGACGTCACGTGGCCCACTCGCCCGTCTGAACCGAGGAAGCAGATGGATCCATATCGGAAGAGTCATGAGGCGTCTCGCCTCACCGACGCAGGACTTCGCCGCTCACTCTGGAGTCTGCCGACGTCGTTAGGTTTACGAGTCGAGACGTTCGAGTCGGCGGAAGCCTTCCTGACCTCGGAAACCGAGACGGCATCGGCTGCTTGGTCCTCGATGTGCGAATGCCCGGCATGACCGGCGTTGACCTTCTGAGACATCTGGCTGTCACCGGCTCACGCAGCCTAGTGATCATGCTGACGGCTCACGGCGACGACGAGACGCGGTGGCGATGCCTCGAGGCCGGCGCGACTGCATTCCTTGAAATGCCCGTTCGGACGCCCGCCCTCCTGGACGCCGTAGGCAGGGCTCTCGCGTCGACGTGATCGCCGTCTCGACAATGCCCATGACGAGCGGTGCGCTGCATGAACGATGGAGCAGGTCGAGCAAGATCGAACCACCCTGCCGTCTGCACTGAGGGACGCCGATGCGCCGTCACGTCGCGCAAATCGCGCTCGCCCGCTACGGCTGGGCGGTTCTCGCCGTGGCAGCCACTATCGCCTTCGCACTGTGGCTGCGCCCTGTCGCGCTCGTGGCCGGCCAGCTGTCGTTGGTTGCAATCTTCATCGTCGGCTGGGTATGTGGGCTGCCGCCTGCACTGGTTGCCTGGGGCCTGGCCACGCTAGCCTTCGCCTACTATTTCACGCCGCCGCTCGATTCGCTGACACTCGACAGCGTCGCGCTTCCTCGTCTTATCATCTTCGCGCTCCTGGGTTGCTGATTGCCACCATGAGCGCTGCACGGCGCAGGGCAAAGGATTCGCTGCGGAGGATCCACGCAGAGCTCGAGGCACGCGTTCGTGAACGCACGGCGGATCTCGAGCGGAGCAACGAGCAGTTGCAGGCGGCTCTCGCGGAACAGCAGGGGCACGTGTGGCTGCTCGAACGCATCGATCGCATCCATCGAGTCACGCGCACCACGAATGACCTCGAGCAGATGATGAGCGATGTCCTCGACGCTGCGCTGTCGATCTTCGACTGCGATCGCGCGTGGCTGATGCATCCCTGCGACCCCGAGGCCGTCTCTCACGAGGTCAAGATGCAGCGGACGCGTCCTGAGTTCCCAAGTCTCCTCGGCGTGGGCGACGAGGTACCGATCGACCCGGAGACGGCCGATATGTTTCGTACCGTGCGGGCGTCCAGCGGTCCTGTGCAGTTCGGACCGCACTCGGCGCACCCGCTGTCGAGCGAACTGGCGCAGCGCCGCCGTGTCCAATCCAGGATCGTGATGGCGCTCTACCCGAAGGGTGAGCTGCCGTACATCTTCGGCGGCAGCCAGTGCTCGTACGCGCGCGTTTGGACACCGCGAGAGGAGTTCCTGTTCCTGGAGATCGGCCGGCGCCTCGAGGATGCGCTAACGAGTCTGTCGATCTTTCACCGTCTGCGTGAGAGCGAGAAGCGCTATCGCCACATCTTCGAGTCGACCGGGGTGTCGATCTGGGAGGAGGACTTCTCGCTGGTCAAAGCGGCGATCGATGATCTCAGATCGAGCGGCGTGCGCGATTTCCGCGCGTACTTCGCCGCACACCCGCAATTCGTGCAGGACGCGATCGCGATGGTGAGGGTCGTCGACGTGAACGCGGTATCGGTCAAGTTATTCGCCGCCGAGAGCAAGGCCGATCTGCTCGCCTCAATGCCCAGGATCTTAGTAGCGGAACCGCGCGAGGTTTTTATCGAGCAGCTTGTCGCGATCGCGGAGGGCGGGACGTTGTTCGAGGCCGAGACCGTTCTCCAGACCCTCAAGGGCGAGCTGCTGACGGTGCTGTGTACTATCACCTTCCCTTCGTCCTCCGCTGGATTCGACAGCGTGCTGGCGACCGTCATGGACATCACCGAGCGTAAGCAGGCGGAATACCTCACGCGGCAGGTGTTCGAAGCGTCACCTGACGGTGTGGCCGTCGTCGGAAGAAACTATCGGTATCAAAGGGTTAACCCCGTCTACGAGCGCAATTGGAGAATTGCGGCGGACAGGATCGTCGGGATGCATGTCGCGGATCTGCGCGGCAAGGATGTCTTCGAGCAAACGCTCAAGTCTCACTTGGACCGGTGCTTTGCGGGAGAACAGGTTACGTACGGGGAGTGGCTCACGAATGCGCGCGGCCGGTTCTACCACGTGAGGACTTACACCCCTCTCCGTAGCCCGTCGACAAAGGTGAACGCCGCACTTATCAGCGAGCGCGACCTGACGGAGCACATGCTCGCCGTGGAAGCGTTGCAGAACGTCCAGGCCGAGCTCGTGCACGTCACCCGTGTGACGACATTGGGCGAGCTGGCGGCGTCGATCGCCCATGAGGTCAACCAGCCACTCGCCGCCATCGTCGCCGATGCCAATGCCTCCCTCAACTGGCTGGCGGCCCCGCGTCCCGACCTCGAACGCGTCCGGGAAGCGCTCGAAGCGATCGCGACGGACGGTCACCGGGCGGCGGAAGTGATCCAGCGCATCCGGCAGCTGGCGACGAAGAGTGCGCCCCGCAAGGATCCGGTGAACGTCAACGACGTCGTCCGCGACGTGCTGCCGCTCGCACGCGCCGAGATGCGCCATCACGACGTCTCACTGGTGTTGCAGCTCGCCCCGGAGTTGCCGGCGGTTCTCGGCGACCGGGTGCAGCTGCAGCAGGTGAGCCTGAACCTCGTCATGAACGCCATCCAGGCGATGGCGTCGGTGACGGGCCGGCCGCGGAAACTGACCATTCGATCGGAGAAGCACGACGGCGACCGTGTTAGGCTGACCGTCCAGGACACCGGCGTCGGCATCGCCGCGAAACATCGCGACGCGTTGTTCAGCCCTTTCTTCACCACCAAGCCCGGGGGCATGGGCATGGGGTTGTCGATCAGCCGCTCGATCGTCGAAGCACACAGCGGCCAGCTTTGGACCACCCCGAACGAGCCGCACGGCGCGATCTTCCACTTCTCGCTACCCGTCGGGCCGTCGCCGCTGCCGGCAGGCGTCGCGCCGGGAAGCAGGCCGAGCGCCTCGTGATTGACCCTTTCGGGTTTCGTAGGATAGCGACCCACCGGAGGCCAGATTCCACCCAGAGATCGGTGGAGTCGCAAGGTCTGGCGGGGCGTGGTGCCGGAGCCACTCGAAGCGGGAGATCAGCGCTCGGTCGAACATCGCGACCTCGCCGTCCAGAACCAACGTGGGCGCGGCCATGGCCCGGATGGCGGCCACGATGGCCTGGAAGCGCCTAGTGTGGTCGATGCCCGTGCGGCTGACCAGCTTCACGGCGGCGCCGTCCTTGTGGGCCACCATCCTCCGGCCGTCCACCTTTTCCTCGTAGACCCAGCCCTCGCGATGGAAGGTCCGGTGGACCAGGGTCGGCTGCATCAGGGTGACCGCGAGGAGACGGGACGGGGCCACGGATCCCAGTATATCGGCGGGCGCCAGACCATTGGGCGGCTCCAGGCGGGGCGATCGAGGGGCCGGAGGGGTGCCGGTACCCCCTGGAACCAGATCATGGGCCCGGCGTAGCCCACCAGGATCTACAGCCGGCGGGGGAGGAGGCCCGACGTACTACCGGGGGGCCGAGTCGATCCTGGGGCGAATGCGGGGCTCTATCTCGAGGTTAATGACCAGCTCGAACTTCGTGGCCTGCTCGACGGGTAGGTCGGCGGGCTTCGCGCCTTTGAGAATTTTGTCCACCAAGGTGGCGCCGCGCCGAAGCAAGTCGATGATGCTCGCTCCGTAGCCTATGAGGCCACCAAGCTTCACCTGCTCCCTCGCGTTGAACATCGAGGGCAGCCGGTGCTTTGTGACGAGATCGACGATGCGCCTGCGCTCGTTGTAGAGCAGCACGCTCGGATACACGAGGAGGGCCCCGGCGCGCTCCTGGGTCATCGTGGAGAATGCGCGGGCACGTGAGCATCACGCTCACCGACGCGGGTGTTCGCTGGCCAGCTCCGGCAGCCGCTCCGGCACCGAAGGGAGGGCCTACCCGCCCACGTTTGGCGCGGAGGGGGCCTTGTGAATTTGCCAGGTCTCCGCATACCGAGCGACTGGCGCCATGGCCAGCACCAGCACGCTCACGACCAACACCTTCGGGTGCGGGTGACCACGGTCGGATGGTCGAGCATGTCCAGCAGCAGCTGCAGGAGGCACTCGGTCCCGCCGTTCTGGTGGTCTACTGGGCGCCCCTCCGGCGAGGTGCCCGAGCGCCCTGTGGAGCTCCTCGAAGGTCATGCGGCGGTCGTCTGGTCATGGTTCAGGATGTGGTGCCCAAGTTCGTGTGCCAGGAGCGCTGTCCACGTAGTCGACCTCCACCAGCCGAGCAGTGTGTCCGAGATGGCCGCCAACGCCATGGGGCTCGAGGTCCTTCAGGTCTGGGGCTGGTCGTTCTACCAGGCGTTCGACACGATGGGCGACATGCTGTGCCGGGCGCGCGGGTCCAACACCATCGGGCACCTGAGCCGCGCCGAGGAGATCGTGGCCCTCAAGGCCCACTACGCGGGCCGCAACGTCGAGGGCTTCCACTGCTGGAACGAGAAGGCGGCGACCGCGCCAGTCCTGCTCGCCTCGTCTCCCTATCATGAGCGGCGGCCAACCCCTGCGACGCACGGTCTATCTGCGCCGGTTAATCGCGCTCCTCAGCCCCGCCCTGATCCTGGCGCCTGCCGCTGCCCAGGAGCGGGCTCCGGTCCCCGGCCAAGTAGACACCCGCGTGACCCAGTCCACGATCACCAGCACGATCTGTGAGCCCGGGTACACGACCAAAGTGCGCCCGCCCCGGAAGTTCACCGATGCAATCAGGCGCCGGCTCGTCAACGGACTTCCCGGCTCATCGCAGGACTACGAATTGGACCATCTCATCCCGCTCGGTCTCGGTGGCCACCCACATCTGCCAACAACCTGTGGGTTCAGGCCTGGCAGGAGGCAGCGAGCAAGGACCGGGACGAGCTATGGCTGCGTCGAGAGGTGTGCTCGGGGCGAATGACCTTGGAGCAGGCGCAGCGCGACATGCTGGCGACGTGGGGACCGCGGTGATGACCCCGGAACATACCACGAGCGCCGAAGGACTCGACGCTCACAGTAGTCCACGATGCGCCTCCGGCATCTAAAGCAGGGTTACCCACGGCGCCTCCAGGAATCCCCAATCGGCGCGGAGGACCGTCACGTTGTACGAAGTCGCCCCGGCGGGCATTGGCACACAGAAGACCGAGCGGCTTCCCGCTGGCACGTCTGCGAGGACGTAGTGATCCCTAGTGCTGACCACTTGGCCGGTGCTGCCAAGCCCCTGTACCCTGATCGCGACACTCCGGGCTGGCACTTGCCCGACATTGCGCACGTCGCCGCAGACCGCCCGCCATCCCTCAGCCATGGCGCTATCACTCCATGACGGATGCAGGCTGCCTTCGGAGACGGCACCCACCGTCTGGGCGGCGGACACGCTGCTCAGCGCCAGCACTAGCCCGGTTGCGAGCAGCCAATGGCGGAGATCCGAGCGTTTCGTCGCCACTCGGCAGTGGGAGACCAAGGAGAACATGAGTCCATATCGCAAATCCCATATTGAGACTGCCCATCCTTCAGTGTCTTCCACGAAGGGGCCCAACTGGAGGGCCGTCCCTAGGGGTTCGAACCCCGCCCGCTTCCCGCCCGGCCTCTGGAGAGTAGGCGCGCTCCTCCGGCATGTCTTTGCTCGATCACCAACCCCACGGGCCACCCCACCAGTTCATCGACGCATCCCAGTTCGCCCGCGCCGCCGACAGCTGCTCATCGGCGATCTTCTTCTGAAGGCTGAGTTCCTGGAACTTCTGGTAACCCTGCTCGTCGCCGACGTACAAGCACTTGCACGTCTGGGGATCGGCGTAGACGTACTGCGGCTGACCGTCGCGCACGTCCCGCACGACCTTCCGCGGTGT
>Ga0207684_10004830_pt1 | contig 12611 bp, 12 predicted proteins | sample KBSK5501metaG_FD_184342 | JGI IMG/M metagenome (GOLD analysis project Ga0207684, IMG submission 184342) | Corn, switchgrass and miscanthus rhizosphere microbial communities from Kellogg Biological Station, Michigan, USA - KBS K5-50-1 metaG... | ecosystem: Host-associated > Plants > Roots >...
CATTGCCCAAATATAGTACTGAATTCGGCCTCTTTCAGGTATCGCGCTTCAAACTCTTTCATAGAGGTCTATAATAAGCGGATCAGTATTGAACTATGAAGCAAGCAGGCTCACTTAAAGTGGTATTGGTGGCGAATTCAAAAACTAAGCTCGTTTTGAGCGAGAGTTCGCAGTATTCCCAGTGTGAAAACCAAATTCGCCACCAATACCACTTTGAGGAAGAGTCAGCCCTTTTGACGTTTGGGATGCCGAAACGCCTCTCCCTCGATCATGACACGGTCTTCTTCGACAACACCTCCCCGTCACCCTTTCCGATCCGACTGCACCTCTGGCTGCTTGGATTGGGCATTGAGGTGGTGTTTACACGTGCGCCGCCCGACCGATCATGCCTTGATTGGGCGGATGCATCAGACGATGACCAACCAAGCCCTGCTGGGTCAGACTTGGCCCAACCAAGACCGGCTCTGGGTTGAGTTGGACAAGCGCCGTAGCGTGCTCAACCAGTATATGCCTGTTCGCGCGCTTCATCACCAATCGCCTCTGGAGACCTTTCCGGTAGCAGTCTTTTCCGAGTGCCCGTATCGACCGGAGTGGGAAGAAGACCTCCTTGATCTGGACCGGGTCTACCAGTATTTGGCGCGGGGCGGCTGGTTTCGCTACAATAATCACGGATGCTTTCGTCTAGGCACCTATTACCTGGATTATCACTATGACAAGCAAACGATGGAAATCACCTTCGATGCGATCCAAGTCGCCTTCGTCTGCCAGCCAGTGGTATGGCTTCGTGAGACAATCGGAGAGGTACGACTTTTCAAGACTCAACACTCGCAGCAAACAGGATTTATACGGAATCGCTTCTTCCATCAGCATACATTATTTCGTTGTGATGCGCTATATTTTCTACCCTTTCCTAATAGTATTGGAGCATCAGATATAGAGCTTTGCGTGGAGTGTAACGCACGAGCAAGTCCTCTCAAAGAAAAAACTGTTTCAGTGACCATTTTTCGGCATCAGGCTGTCAAATGGGCTGTCAATAGTCAGTTTTAGGAGGGAGAAGATACGAAGAAGCGAGGTGGCAAGGGGGTTGAGGAAAGGCGGGACTGTCGAAAACGAGTACTATGAAAGTGTAGCATGTTACACTTACTCATGACAAGACAGTCAGAACTTCTGCCGCAGACATGTCACAAAATCGGCATGAGTGGTGTCTAATATTCGCTATGCATAGTAAGGGGTCAACGATGATTAAAGGGAAAGAAGAGCATGTCGACAGACAGAAGAACAGCGCCTCTCGTTACTTCTAGCGATGAGCAGTCGTTTGAAGCCACTTTTAAGCGCTACTATCCCTTGGTCTACCAGCTTGCTTACCGCTGCACAGGGCGGCACGACGAAGCAGAAGACATCGCGCAAGAGGTCTTCTTACGTTTCTACCATATGCCGCCTCATGCCACGAGTGAGGGAGAACAACGCGCCTGGCTCTGCCGGGTGGCCACTAATCTGAGCCTGAACGCGCTCCGCACAAGACAACGCCGCACGCACCGCGAGGAGCAGGTCGGCGAAATGAACCGACATGAAATGTCCGGAGACAGCGCATACGCTAATCCTGAGCAGCAGGTGCTCGCAGCAGAGCAAGCAGCATTCACGCGAGCCGTTCTGGCCGAGCTGCCCGAGCGGCAACAGACCTATCTCTTACTACGCAGCGTTGGCCTGAGTTATACAGAGATCGCACAGGCCACAGGTGTTGCTCCAGCTTCCGTTGGCGCACTCCTGGCACGCGCTGAACGCGAATTTCGGAGAAGATACCATGAACGAGCGACAGCAACAAAAGTCGAATGACCAGTGTTTAGATATGGGCCTGCTGGTATGCCTTCGTGACGATGAGTTGACCGCTGACGAGGCAGCGCAAGCCAGGGCACATCTAGCTTCATGCCCCGATTGTGCCGCTGATGAGCGCGGCGTGGCAAACGCCAGTCAAGAAGTGTATGGTTTGCTAGATACACTGGGTCCGCTTACGAACGAGATAGCAGACGCGGCAACCGCATATGCGGTCATACAGGCCAGGCTCGATATAAAGAACGATCACGAGAATCGCCCTGCAACCGTGCAAGCATTGGTTGAGAGCAGACCACGAGTTTCTTATGGAAACAGGCGACGCCGCTATGGATGGCTGGCTGCAGCCGCTGCGGCCGTATTGATTGCTGTGTTATTACTGCCGAATGCAGGCGCACTGGCCTACCAGTTCCTTGCGCTGTTTAGTGTGCAGCAGTTCCAGCCTGTCAGCGTAGATCCACAGAATTTTAGTAACGATCTCATGTCCTACTTGCGCGACTTCAGCGACATGCAGGTGCAATACAACAGCATACCAACAAGCATGCGTCATCCGACCCAGGTGCAGGTAAAGCAATGGATCCACTTCCCACTCCTACTGCCCGGCCACCTGCCACAAGGAGTAGGCCATACGATGAACTTCACGCTGATCGGTAGCGCCGGAGGTACTTTCACCTTTAACGCTTCAAAAGCACAGGCATACCTTAGGCAGAGCGGGCAGAGCAACATCCGTATACCAGCACAACTTGCTGGTGCAACATTCACCATTACCAGCGATAGCGGTGTCATCATCCACTATGCTAGCAATTGCCGCCTGGCAAGGGTCACTGCGTTGCTCTGTAGTGGAGGAACGCCATTCTACGCGGCAGAAATCCCCAGCCCGGTTGTGCAGGCAACCGGGAAAGCATCGCTCAAGGATTTGCGTGATTTCCTGCTCTCCCTACCCAGGCTGGCTCCGGAGATGCGTTCCATGCTGCAACAACTCGACCTGGAGAAAGGCATAGTACCTTTACCCATTCCACGCGAAGTAGCAGCGCAGCAGGTAACGATTCATGGCGCACCAGGGATAGTATTGGTAGATAACTCCTTGAAAGTAGGCGGGTTGATCTGGCAGACACGTGGTATCATTTACATGATTGCCACCACTACGGTGAGTAGCACGGATCTGCTGGATACAGCCAATTCGTTCGCTTGAACAGCTTGAGCAACAGGGGCAACCGCTCATGAAACGCGAACGTTCGCGCCTCTGGGGCTTGCCCCTTGCACTCCAAATTCGGGGATGACCCATATCTGAGGAAATGTCATTCATGAGTCAGAAAGGCATGATGCCTGCAATAGAAGTAGAGGGTTTACGCAAAGTCTACCGTCATATCGTGGCAGTAGACGATGTCAGCTTCGTCATGTATCGCGGCGAGGCCTTTGGCTTTCTCGGTCCCAACGGCGCAGGTAAGAGCACGGTGGTGAAGATACTGACGGGGCTGGTCGCGCCAACACGAGGGACTGTGCGTGTGCTAGGACATCCCGTAAGCCATCGGGAAACCCGCAAACGCATCGGCTATCTCCCGGAGCTTCCTACTTTCCACCGCTGGCTACAGGCAGGAGAATTCCTCGAATTTCACGGACGGCTCTACGGTCTACGAGGCGCCCTGCTAGAAAAACGCTGCAAGGAAGTACTTGCACTGGTCGATTTAGCCGGACGAGAGCATCAAAAGCTAGGCACATTTTCCAAGGGCATGATGCAACGCATTGGACTAGCCCAGGCAATCCTTAATCAACCTGATCTGGTGCTGCTCGACGAGCTCGTCTCAGGACTTGATCCCGTTGGCCAGCGCGATATGCGCGAGCTGCTGCGGCGGTTGAAGGCCGAGGGTATGAGCATCTTCCTTAATTCACACCAGTTGGCAGACGTAGAGGCGCTGTGTGACCGCGTTGCCATCATTAACCAGGGGCGCATTTTGAAAGTTGGGGCACCGCACCTGCTCTTTGACGAGCCGCTGACCGTCGAGGTACGCGTGGACGCCGTAAGCAAACAACTGCTACACAGGCTCGGCTCTGTAGCGCTTGCCGTAAAGCAAGATGAAGAAAATCCTTGCCGTCTCCTGGTCGAGGTGCGGAACGACGAAGCAACGGCAGATGTCGCTGCTATCGTACACGAATGTGGAGCAAGACTCTACTCCCTGGCACCACACCGGCGCTCACTGGAACAACTCTTTTTACGTACTATCGATGCATCAAATCGTTGAAATAGGCAGTCTTCCTTGCACTTGGCATACTTCACGCTGAAGTCAGAGCGCGTGAGCTAACAATACTATTTACTGACATGTATATGAGGTGTATGCAATGGCATTATTGCTAATTACCCGTTTCACCTTACAAGAAGCTATTCGCCGCAGGCTCTTCCTGGCGGTGATTATCCTGAGCGCCTTACTCCTGGTGGCATTCATCATCCTCTTGAGCGTAGCCATTAACCTTTTTCAGTCTAATAGCTCCGCAAATGGGGGTACCCTCAGCCCGCAGTTATTCTTACTAAGTGGAGGTGTATTCTTTGACATACTCATGATCTGGCTGGTCTACCTGCTGAGCAGTTTGCTGACCATCGTCCTGACCGCAGGTATGATTTCTGGAGAAGTTGAGGCAGGTACTTTTGCAGTGATCGTCCCAAAACCAATTAGCCGCACTGAAATTGTTATAGGCAAGTGGTTGGGCTCCGCACTTATCTTAGTCGTCTATACCGCGCTCATGTTCTTCGCTTTTTTAGCCGTAATTTATTGGAAAACCGGCTACTGGCCTCCACAGTCGTTCAGTGCACTTGGTACGCTCGAACTTGGAATGCTTGCACTGCTAGGGCTTACAACCATGGGCAGCGCCTTTGTGCCCACGATTGTCAATGGCGCGATCGTCCTGGTGCTATTTATTGGAGCGCCTATAGCCAGCCTCGTCCAGTTTGTTGTACAGGTCATCACACCGGCGCAAAGCCAGGTGCTGCAAAATATTGCGACCGTCATCAACCTGATCATACCGACCGATGCCCTTTGGCACGGCACCTCATTCTTTCTGCTCCCGTCTGAGGATGCCTTCCCTATCCTGGGGCTATCTACAAGAAACTTCAACACGCCTTTCACCTCTACACAGCCGGTAGCAACGGCGCTGCTCATCTGGGTAGCGTTCTACATCCTCGTGTTGCCTCTTATTGCCATCTTGCGCTTTCAACGCCGCGACCTCTGATACTCTCCCACTTAAAGCAATCGTGCGTCTCAGGTGGTCTATGAACATCCTTACAATTTTGTCACCTTGACAGGATAGGCGTTTCTTAGTTATACTAACAATACGGAAGTACCCAACAATTGAATAGACGCAGTGTGATCTGCTCTCATCCAGAGAGGTGGAGGGAAACGGCCCGTTGAAGCCCGGCAACCCACTTGCAAAGCCGCATGAAGGGTGCCAATTCCGGCGGAGTATACCGCAAGATGAGGGGAAAAGCTATGGCGCTAGAACCCCTGAGATGCAGGGGTTTTTTGTTAGCTGCACATCCTGTACTTTCGTTGAGCAATTCAGCAATGAAAAACGTTGAAGAGGACGAGTAAACGTCTTGGACGGCTACAGAGAGTTGGCAAAGCTGAGAAGCCAGCGCCGCCCAGCGTCGAAGATGCACCTCTGAGTTGCAGGTCGAACATCCATTGGGTTAGTAGACCGAGCCGGTAGGCACCGTTAAAGGCCGGAGTGTTTAGCGCACTTACGAAGATTGACGTTGTGAGACGTCGATGAACCAGGGTGGTACCGCGAGTCCATTTTTTCCTCGCCCCTGCAGGGGGGAGGATTTTTTTTGTTCATTTTTAGAAAGGAGAAGGAGCAATGCCCGATGACCAAAGGCCGGCAAATAATCTGAACGACCTGGGACCCGGTGAGGGAAGTAAGGTTGAGCACATCAAAATCGAGAGTAACCATCTACGTGGGCAGCTAGCTGAGGAACTGGATCAAGATACCACCCACTTCTCTGAAGCGCAGGTACAACTCCTCAAGTTCCACGGCACTTACCAGCAGGAGGACCGTGATGCGCGTAAGGAACGTAAGGCGCAAGGTGAAGAAAAAGCATACCAGTTCATGGTACGCTCGCGTATTCCCGGCGGCGTGCTGAATGCCGAACAGTACCTGGTCGAGGATGACCTGGCGGAACGCTACGCCAATGGCACCTTGCGTATCACCACGCGCCAGGGGTTCCAGTTACATGGTATTCTCAAAGGTGATTTGCACTCGACCATCCACTCGATCAATGAAGCGCTCTTATCCACCTTAGCAGCCTGTGGCGATGTAAACCGCAATGTGATGGCTTGCCCTGCTCCCGTTGCCAACCGTGCGCAAGCGCAGGTGGAAGAGATTGCCCAGCACATCGCCCAGCATCTTGCTCCACATAGCCATGCCTATCACGAAATCTGGATTGATGGTGAACAGGTGGAGACTGTAAAGCTAGCCGAAGAGGGTGAAACTGAGCCAATTTATGGACCCACCTACCTGCCGCGCAAATTCAAGATCGGTGTTGCTTTCCCAGGTGATAACTGCATTGACGTGTATACCCAGGATATTGGCCTTGTCGCTTCGCTGGAAGGCGAGCGACTGGACGGCTTGACGGTGTTGACTGGTGGAGGAATGGGCATGACCCACGGCAAAAAGGAAACATTTCCCAGGCTCGCTACGCCGCTCTGTTATGCTACAGCCGCTGAAGTTTCGTCTGTAGTGGAGACAATTGTCACGATCCAGCGTGATTATGGTGACCGCCAGAACCGCAAGCACGCGCGTATGAAGTATGTCGTGGAGGAACGCGGCATCGCCTGGTTCCGTGCTGAACTGGAGCGCAGGCTAGGCCACAGCGTGCGGGATCCGCGTACACTTACCTGGCATGACGTTGAGGATCACCTGGGCTGGCATGCTCAAGGCGACGGTCGCTGGTTTCTAGGCCTCTATGTCGAGAACGGACGTATTAAAGATGATGAAACCACGCATTTGCGAACTGGTCTGCGTCACGCTATCGAGGAATTTCAACCGGGCATTCGCCTGACCCCGCAGCAGAACATTCTCTTCACGGATATACCTGAAACACAACGCGGTCCATTGACAGCTTTGCTTGCTGCCTATGGTATCCCTACGGATCCTGCTGAAGTGGGCACACGTCGTTTTGCCATGGCGTGTCCGGCACTGCCAACCTGTGGTTTGGCACTTGCCGAAGCCGAGCGTGTCCTGCCGGCGGTGATACGACAAATTGAGGCAGACCTTGATGCGCTGGGACTGGCAAATGTGCCTATAAGTGTACGAATGACGGGCTGCCCTAATGGCTGTGCGCGCCCTTATATGGGAGACATCGGGTTCGTAGGCCGCACGAAGGATATCTACAATGTCTACATTGGCGGTGACCTGCTCAACACACGCTTGAACACGCTCTATGCCGCCTCCGTGCACCTCAAGGATCTGGCGGCTACCGTGCGTCCCCTTTTAGCCTTATGGAGGGATGAGCGGTTACCGGAAGAGTCCTTTGGCGATTTCTGCTATCGTGCCGGTCTTGACTACCTACATGCACAGACAGAAGTGCGTATCTAGCATGAGCCTGGCACCTGAAGGGGATGCCAGCTAGACATAGGAGAAAACAAGTTGCCAAAGTATTATCCGGTGATGCTCGACATACGTGGTCGTTTAGCCATCGTCGTGGGTGGCAATCGCGTTGCAGCAGAAAAGGCTGCGGCACTCGCCGCCAGTGGAGCTTTCGTGTACGCGCTGAGTCCAGAGTTTTGCGACGAACTTCTGGCCCTGGCTGAGCAAAAGCGCGTCACGCTGTACCGTAAAGCCTATGAAGCTGGAGATTTGGCCGGAGCTTTTGTCGTGATTGCCGCCACAGATGACCCGCAGCTTGTGCAGGCTATCTGGAATGAAACACAGGAACGCGGGCAATTGGTCAACATTGTTGATGTTCCTGAGTACTGCTCATTCATTCTGCCCTCAATCCTGCGTCGCGATCAGCTTACCGTTGCTGTCTCTACTGAAGGAGCAAGCCCTGGCCTTGCCAAGCGCATTCGTCACCACCTCGAGGACCTCTTTCCCCTCGCCTATGGTGAATATTTGCGCTTAGCAGCACTGGCCCGTGCGCATCTACGAGCAAAAGGCGTCCCCTACGAACGGCGTGACGACTTCTTCGGCGACTTCTTCAGTTCGGATGTGCTGGCACGACTTGCCGATGGAAATAAAGCGCAGGCGACGATCATCACAGCTACATTACTGCGAAAGTATGGTATAGACGTTCCGGCCAGTGACCTTGCAGCGGCTCTTGATGAGGAGAAAGAGTATGTCAATCACACTGTATGAGCGAGCGAAGGCAGAGAGTGAAGGCACTGCAGAGCGCGCTTTCCAGCGGCCTGGTGATACAGTTCCACAATCGCACGAGCAGTCTTCGCGGGGCAGAGTTTTCCTTGTCGGCGCAGGTCCCGGCGACCCAGAACTGGTCACGCTCAAAGGCCTGCATATCCTGCGCCGGGCTGACGTTGTCGTCTATGATCGCTTGATTTGCCCGGATCTGCTTGATGAAGCTCCATCCCAGGCCGAACGCGTGTTTGTCGGCAAAGAGTCAGGGCATCACTCCATGAAGCAGGAGGAGATTAATGCCCTCCTCATCAAGCTTGCGCAACAGGGCCATCTCGTGGTGCGACTGAAAGGCGGAGACCCTTTCGTCTTTGGGCGTGGCGGCGAAGAGGCATTGGCGCTGGCTCATGCCGGGATTCCATTCGAGGTTGTGCCAGGCGTAAGTTCGGCTATTGCCGTACCGGCGTATGCCGGCATACCCGTTACCCATCGTAATCTCGCATCTTCGGTCACGATTGTGACAGGGCATGAGCAATCTTCATGCCTTTCTCCTGCTGTGAACTGGGAGGCCCTGGCGATGTCAGGAAGTACCCTGGTCATCTTGATGGGGGTAGAGACACTTTCACACATCACCCAACGACTGCTCGCGGGCGGACTCCATCCTGATACCCCGGCAGCAGTGATTCAGCAGGGCACAGTGCCTCAACAACGAGTGATTACGGATACGCTTCTAAACATAGCGGAACGTGCCAGGGCAGCCAAAATCAAGTCACCAGCCGTGACGGTTATCGGCTCCGTTGTCGCGCTCAGCGATTTTCTTGCATGGTTTCAGGAAGGGGTGCAGGGAAACGCTAGTCCCCTTGCCGGGGCGCGAGATGTTCCCACCCAATTCTCCTTTTCCTCGCTTGGCGCCGCAGGCGACACGAGTCGGATACCTGAATAGTTACGAGAAAGGTCTCAAAAGGGAAAAAATGAAATTGCTACTAAGTTGCATATCGACCAATCATTCGGTTCTCAAACAACACTGGACTGAAACGAGCCAGCAGACGGAATGCCCTCTTACCGTCTTAGGGAGTTATCAGAAGCCGAAACAAGACCTGGGAGGACTACTGTGTTTTATCGAGGACCTGGGATGTTCGCAGAAAACGGTCGAACTCAAAATGCCAGCTGGGATGGTGGCTTCAGACAGGGGAGTATTTGTCACTTCTTTTGGCAATATCCACGAAGTTGATACAGACTCGGGCATCGTGTATCAAAATGTGGTAAGTTCGCCCCTGTTCAATGCACTGCACTCCCTCTCTCGTACTCGACGTGGCTATCTTGTGGCGAGCACCGGCGTAGACCTGCTGGTAGAATTCAACCGCGATGGCGAGATTCTTTGGAACTGGTGGGCTACTGATCACGGTTTTGAATTGACACCCACCGGTCAGAAGCGGGAAATAGACAAAGCGGCAGATCATCGAGTGATTCAGTACGGGACGTTGAGCCAGACCACCCATGTCAACTCGGCCGCGGAACTGCACGATGGCAGATTCCTGGCTTCACTCTTTCACCAGGGAATGGTGATTATGATCGATCGCACAACTGGAGAATGGCAACCGGTGGTGGAGGGCCTGGATCACCCTCATTCTGTTCGAGTATTGGACGAGCAGCACTTTACCGTAGCGGATACCGTTCATGGAAGAGCTTTACTGGTGCGTCTCGACAATAGTAAAGCAGACATCGTGGAAGAAGTAGACGCGGGAACAAGCTGGTTGCAGGATTGTCGTTTTGATGGCCAGCACGATTGCTGGATACTCGTTGACGGCAAAAAGTCACGTGTTATCTTGCGTCGCGGACGCTCCGGTAAGAAAACGCTCGCCCAATTCGACTTCGATCCAGAGTGGCGTCTATACGAGACACATGTACTGTGATCGCGAGAAGAGCTATTGACCTTCTGAGAAGCATGTTGTTAAGCGAGGAGAAAAGATGCGAGATAAAGGGTTCACCGTGTGGTTTACCGGCCTCTCAGGAGCCGGTAAAAGCACCCTATCTGAAATACTGGCACAACGCTTAAAAGCACTTGGGCTGCACGTTGAAGTGCTGGATGGTGATAGCGTCCGTACCCACTTGAGCAAGGGCCTCGGCTTTAGCCGCGTGGACCGTGACACCAACATCAAGCGCATTGCATATGTTTGTAGCTTGCTGACACGCAATGGCGTCGTATGCATCGCCGCCGCCATTGCTCCCTACCGTGAAGCACGTGAATGGGCACGCAAAGAAATCGGGGACTTCGTTGAAGTGTATGTCAAATGCCCTCTCGAAGTCTGTCGTCAGCGTGATGTCAAAGGCCTCTATAAGCTTGTTGATGAGGGCAAAATCGAAAATTTTACAGGCATAGATGATCCATACGAAGAGCCAGAGCATCCCGAACTGGTTGTCGAGACGGATAAAGAGACGATTGAGGAAAGCATCGACCGCATTTTGGCGAAACTGACAGAGCTGGATTATCTTGAGGCTGAACAGGTGTCAAACGAAGAGTCGCGGCAGGCATGTGAGCGTCTTGTTGCTCTTGGCTACCTGTAGATCAACTCAAACTAAACTGTAGGGCATTTAACGAACAGGGATCTGGCGCGAGGCACCATCGGCCGGTCCAAATATAAACTCCAGTGCTCCGGGCGCATAGCGTTCAACTATTTCCTCGGTTATGGCATTGGCACGGCAGATTTCACCAAACAAGCTGGCGCTGCTGCGCGGCGTGCGCTCTTGCGTTTGAGGATCAAGTTCAATCAGACCAAAGCGCACGCCCCAGCCTTCGGCCCACTCGAAATTGTCTACCAGCGACCAGTGCAGGTAACCTTTCACAGGTATACCTTCGCTGATCGCACGATGGACCATTGCCAGGTGCTCCAGGATCGCTCGTGGCCGCCGGTCATCAATCGCATCAGTAAAACCGTTCTCAGTGATGTATATCGGCTTATTACCGCGTGTCTTGCGATAGACAGACTTCAGGACGCGATACAGGCCATATGGATAAATCTCTCCGAAATCAAGCCCTCTCCCTGGATCATTGCGCATGCTGCCGGGATTTATAAAACGTCGACCAAAGGCTTCGGCAGGTCGGGTCGGGTCGAAACGCACTATCTCGCGCGTGTAATAGTTCACTCCATGATAATCACGGGATCCGGGCGCATGCGGAATAGGGGACAAGAAGAAATTTAAAGGGAATGGGAAGCGGCCCGTCTCAGCAGCTTGCAGCGGCGCCCAGCCGTAAAATGTATCCTGTATGCCCGCAACAGCACGATCAAGCGGCGAAAGCTCATTCGCAGGATCTAACGGATGATAGTGCAGGCAATAGCCAATCTCCGCCTGTGGCTGCAGGCTGCGAATGGCATAGAACGCCTCGACATGGGCCTGCACCAGGTTGCGTAAAACAAGCATCGCGTGTGTTACATCATGCTCGCCAGGAGGAAATAAACCAAGCACATACCCTACGGAGGCATAAACGTTCAGTTCGTTGATCGTCATCCAAAAGTCGCACAGGTCCCGCAGTCCTTCTACAACATATCTAACGTAGCGTATGAAGTACTGAATGTTGTCCTCGTCCATAAAGCTACCACGGTCCGCAAACCATAACGGGTCGGTAAAGTGATGCAATGTCACAATGGGTTTAATATAGCGTTCACGTAAATCCATGAGCATCGCTCGATAACGCTCTAAAGCAGCGCTGTCCCACTGTCCCTCTGACGGTTCGATGCGACTCCATTCGACGCTTAAGCGTAAGGCGTTGCTCTCCATCTGTTCGGCCAGTGCAAAATCCTGTTCTGCGTGCCGCCACCAGCCGCAGGCATCTCCACACCGATCGCCTGTGAGGATATGGCCCTGCTGCTCCCAGCGATACCACTGGTTGTTTGTATTGCCACCTTCGAATTGATAGGATGAAGTCGCTGTTCCCCATAAGAAACCCTCCGGGAAATGGAGAATACGCTGCCTTGCCATGCTCACCCTCCCTGGTGATTGCTAGATTGTTAGATAAGACGAGTACTCATATTTTATCATAGCATGTGACCCTCACAAGGGCTAATAGCATACCTGAGAGGTGTAAGGGAACAGCAAGAGCGGCGAGGGGTGAACCACTGTTGACAAATTGACATAGTCCTGCTAATCTATCCTTGTTATGAGAGCAGAGAAAACCAGATCACTGCGATCAGGGGAAGTGGCTAAGCGCCTGGGATTGCATCCGCTCACGGTGCGGCGGTGGGTCAAAGCAGGCAAGAGGGCAGCCATCCCCATCGGGCGAGAGGCGCGAACCGGACAGAAGACGATGACCTTGACCGATGGTGGCTCTGGCCTCGTGACTTCACGCAAGAACCTCCAAAGGTTGCTTGCCCTCGTGCAGGACTATCAGGTGGCCGAAGTCGTCGTCACCTTCTCCAATCGCTTAACCCGCTTTGGGCTCTCGTATC
>Ga0207684_10004832_pt1 | contig 12610 bp, 12 predicted proteins | sample KBSK5501metaG_FD_184342 | JGI IMG/M metagenome (GOLD analysis project Ga0207684, IMG submission 184342) | Corn, switchgrass and miscanthus rhizosphere microbial communities from Kellogg Biological Station, Michigan, USA - KBS K5-50-1 metaG... | ecosystem: Host-associated > Plants > Roots >...
GAAGGTCCAGTGAGGGCGTGGGCGGCAAGCGTCGAGGAGGTCTTCCGGGAGGCGTCAGCGCGCTGGACGCTGCTCGCGTACTTCGCGCTGTCGTCGCTTTTCATCCTGATCTTCGCGCTCGCGGTCAATCTCGACATCGTCAACGGCGCGCTCGCCGGAGCGAGACTCTTCGGGAAGGCCGTTGATCTCGGAGGAGAGAAGATCGACATGGATCGGCTGGTCCTCGGGTTCGAGACCGGCTTCTCCGGTTTCCTCTACATGCTCGGCACGTTCCTCGCGCTCTTCGCGACCGCGCACCTCGTGCCGCGGCTGCAGGAGAAGGGGACGGTCGACCTCTATCTCTCGCGGCCCGTCGGACGGACCAAGGTCCTGCTCTCGCGGTACAGCGGGGGACTGCTGCTCGCCGCCGCCAACCTCCTCTACCTGATGGGGTCGATCTGGGCGATCGTCTTCTGGAAGACCGGCGTCGCGCACCCGCGCTTCCTCCTCGGCGGGGTGGTGATCCTTTTCGGGATCGCCTGCCTGCTCGCGCTCGCTTTCCTGATCGGGGTCGCGACCTCCTCGACGGCGGTGTCGCTCATGGGGACCTACGCGGTCTTCTTCTTCGCGGCGATTCTCTCGGGGCACGACAGGATCTCGGCGGCGGTTTCCTTGGAATGGAGCGCGGGCCTCGTCCGCGCCCTCTACTGGATCTTTCCGAAGACCACCGAGCTCGGACGGGCGACTGTCGCGCTCGTTTCGGGCGGAGAGACGTTCCGCAACATCGGTCAGATCGATCGACTCGCCGTCTTCGGTTCCACGGGCCTGTTCGGACTCGTCGCCCTCGGCCTCGCGGCCTGGCTCTTCTCGAGAAAGGATTTCTGAAATGAGACTCGCGCGAAACATTTTCCTCGCGATCGTCGTCCTGTCGGTCGGGCTTCTCGGTGGCGCGCCCGCGGCCCGGGCCGCCGGAACCGACGAGGCCCTCTCCCTCGTTCCCGCCGACGCCGTGTCGGTCGGCGCCGTTCACTTCGACGCGCTTCGCACGAGCGCCCTGGCCGGAAAGCTCTTCTCCGAGACGGACGAGCTGACGGTCGACGGCGACGCGGCGAAGTTTCTCGCGGAGACCGGCCTTCGTCCGAAGCAGGACGTGGATCTCCTGGTGTTCGCGGCGCTCGCGTCTTCGAACACGCGGCCCGGATCCGACGCCCTCGTCATCTTCGAGGGGCGATTCGATCCGGCGCGGCTCGAAGCGGCGATGGTCGCGCGCGGCGGCGTGCGGAGAGAAACTCCGAACGGGAGCTATCTTCTCGTCGGCGGCCCGCACGGGCAGGGGAATCCCGCGGCGATCGCGTTCGTGGGTCGGCGGGTCGCCGTCGCCGGGAATCCGGCCGCAGTGGCACGCGCTCTCGACGATCACGCGTCCGGCGGCTCCGGATTCCTTCGCGGAGAAGGCCTCGGCCGGCAGATGCATCGCGTTCCCTCCGACGCGTCGGCGTGGGCGATCGTGGACGCGACGCGAGCCCCTTTCGCGACGGGACGGTCGCGGGATTCCCGCGACGGCGATGCGGCGGACGCGCTCGTCGGCGCGATGAAGTCGGTCACGCTCTTCGTCTTTCACGCCACGGCGCGCGGCGACGCGGTCGAGCTCTCCGCGACCGGGCTGTCGCCCGACGAAGACACGCGCGGTCTCCTGGAAGACGCGCTCCGCGGGGTCGTCGCGATGTGGCGGCTCGCGGTCCACGAGAAGGCTCCGGAGTTGGTCCCGATCCTGCGCCGGTTTCAGATCGAGAAGGACGGCGAGGGCGTGAGCATCACGGGAACGCTTCCGGCGAGCTTCGTGACGAAGATGGTGGAGGAGCGCGAAGCGCGCCGCTAACGGGGTCAGGTCTCCACTTGCCACATTGGGGGTCAGGTCTCCACTTGCCACATTGGGGGTCAGGTCTCGGCACGACAAGTTCTTTCGCCAATAGAGACATCCCAGACCTGACCCCAAGTGGGGGCGTAACCGCGATGTCCTAAGATCGCGGCGGTGTCGACTGCCGCCCCTCTCCCGGCCGAGGTCGCTCTGCTCGTCGAGCAGAAGCGGCTCTCGGACCTGGAGGACGTCTGGACGCGGCGCATGGAGGAGGACCCGGCCGACCTGCCGTTCTTCTTCGCCCTGGCGGCAGCTGTCAAGAAGAAGGCAGGCGTCGAGGGCGCCGAACAAGCCGCCGCGTGGCTGCGGTTTCTCGCGGACTACCAGGCGGAGCGCCAGGACGGCGACGCGCGGATCGAGGTCCTTTCCGAGATCGTGCGCATGAACCCCACGGATTCCGCCGCCCGGACCGACCTGGAAGCCGCCCTGCGCGGGCGGTTCGGCGGGCATCCCGCGTTCGGCGCCGTCCTCGCGCAGAACTCGATCGCGGCCGCGGCCGACCCGTCCGACGCAGCGCGGCGCGTTGCCCGCTGGCTGAAGTTCCTTCCGGGCGAGGTGTACTACCTGGCCGGGCGGGGCGCCGGGCGGATCGCCGAAATGAACCCGACCTTGGACGTCATCCGGCTGGAGGTCGGAGGCGCGAGGGTGCCGCTTTCGCTCGTCTCCGCGGAGAGAAACCTCGAGCGCCTCCCCGAAGGCCACTTCCTGCGGCAGAAGGTCGAAGATCCGCACGCGCTCGCCGAGCTCGCGGCGAAGGAGCCGGCGGAATCGGTTCACCGTCTGCTCCAGAGCTTCGGGCGGCCGCTCACCGTTGCCGAAGTCCGAGAGCACTTTTCGGGCATCGTCCCGGAAGAGCGGTGGACCTCGTTCTGGACGTCGGCCCGTCGTCACCCGCAGCTCCTCGTCGGCGGGGCCGCGAAGAGCGCCCCGGTCTCGTGGAGCGCGAGCGCCGACGCTGCGGATGAGACGGTGCGCCGGGCGTTCACGGACGCGGACGCCCACCACAAGCTCGACCTCGCCCGCAAGCACGCGAAGCGCTCGCGCGAGCTCGCGCGGTTCTTCGCGGAGTCGCTCGCGTTGGAAGCCCGCAAGGCGGCGGCAGAGGAGAACACGGGGCTCGCCTGGGAGCTTTCGCAGGCGGCGGCCCGCCTCGCGCCGGAAGAGCCGGAGGCATTTCCGGCCGAGTCGCTCGTTGCCTCCGGCGACCTCGCCGCGGTCTTGAACCGCATCCGGGACTACACCGCCCGTGAGAAGGCCCTCGCCGAGATCCGCGCGCGCCGCGACGACTGGGAGGCGATCTTTCTGGCCCGCTTCGTCGAGGAGGAGGACGCGCGGGTGCTCTCGGCGATCCACGACGCGTTGGGGGCTCAGCCGGAGCGCCGGGACGAGCTCGTGCGGCGCGTGATGCGCTCGCCGAGACTCGGGCCGCGCGCATTCGTCTGGCTCTGCGAAAGGATAGAGAAGGAGGGGGAGCCGGCTTCCGCCCCGCCGCCGTCCGCGCTCTTTCACGCTCTGCTCGACGCGCTCCGACAGGACGAGTTCGCGCCGGTCCGCGCGCGCGTCAAGGCGTTCTTCGAGCCGGGCGGCCTGGCCGTCGCGCTCGTTCGGCGCGCGAGCTCCGAAGCGGAGGCGCGGGAGCTGCTGACGGCGCTCTCGCGGGCGGGGGGGCTCGAGGAGCACCGGCGTGGAACGGTCCGCGAAGCGCTCCTGATGAAATATCCCGCGCTCCGTGCGCCCGCCGCCAACCTGCTCTATGCCACGCCGGAGGCGATCGATGTCCGGCGCGCCGAGCTCGCGCAGCTGAAGCAGGTCGACCTGCCCGCCAATGCCGAGGCGATGCGGTCAGCGAAAGAGCACGGCGACCTGTCCGAGAACTTCGAGTATCACGCGGCGCGGCAGAAGCACGAGTACCTCTCGGCCCGCATCGCATCGCTTGCGGACGAGCTCTCCCGCACGCGGGCGCTCGACTCCTCCCGCATCGACACGACCGAGGTTCGCGTCGGGACGCGGGTCCTTCTGCGGGAGCTCGGCAGCGGCCGCGAGGTGGCCGCGACGATCCTGGGGCCGTGGGACTCGCGGCCGGAAGACGGAATCTACTCCTACGAGTCCGAGTTCGCGCGGCATCTCCTCGGAAAGAAAACCGGCGAGGTCGCGCGACTTCCGGACGGCGAGGCCGCGGAGGTCGCGTCGATCGATCCGTGGCGATGATGAGAGAATTCCCGCCCAAGAAACTTTTCGAACAGGAGGTCATCATGAAGAACCGATTTACTCGAGCCCTGCCCTTGTTCGTTGTCGCGCTCGCCTTGGTCCCGTCCGCGGCGTTCGGCCAGACGGCGACAACCGCCGCTCCTGCCGCCCCGGCGGTCTCCGGTCTCCGGGCGGACGTTCTCTGGCAACTCACGGACGTCGAGAAGAAACTCGTTGCTCTTGCCGAAGCGACGCCGCAGGAGAAGTACGGCTGGCGGCCGGCGCCGGGGGTCCGCTCCGTCAGCGAGGTCTACATGCACGTCGCCGGCGCGAACTATTTCCTCACGACGTTTCTGGGCGCCAAGATGCCGGAGGGCTTGAGCCGCGACATGGAGAAGACGGTGACCGAGAAGCCGAAGGTCGTCGAGGCGCTGAAGAAGTCCTTCGACCACGCGCGCAAGGCGGTCGAAGCGACACAGGATTCCGACCTCGACAAGAAGGTCAAGTTCTTCGGCCAGGAGCCAAGCGAGCGCATGATGCTGATCGTCCTCGTGAGCCACGGGCACGAGCATCTCGGGCAGTCGATCGCCTACGCGCGGATGAACGGAATCACGCCGCCCTGGTCGGCGGCCGAGACGGCCCCTGAGAAGAAGCCCGCGTCGAAGAGCTAACGATGATCCGAAAGCTCCCGTCGGGCGGATACCGGCTCTACTCGCGGAAGAAGGACCCGAAGACCGGGAAGCGGAGAAACCTCGGCACGTTCAAGACCCTCGCGGCCGCGAAGAAGCACGAGCGCGCGGTGCAGTTCTTCAAGAGGCAGTGAACCTGCGGGGGCGGCGGAGCTTCTCCCGGATCCCGCGGCGATAGAGCAACCGCGAGGCCCGACGAATCAACCCGAGGAAGCGCGCGTCGTAGGGGAACGCGAGCTTCCGGGCCACGAGGCGCTCGAGCGGAGCCAGCAGCGGCCGGCCGACCGTGATCGCCTCCGTGCGGGTCCACTGGCGCAGGCTCTCGATGCCGTGCCGGACGCCGAGGCCGCTCGCCTTCCACCCTCCGAGAGGCGACTCCACGGGTCTGAACCACCCGGCGGCTCGTCGAGGGCCCTTCTCGGCAACCTCGCGCGCTAACTAACTCCGGTGGCGTGCCAGAAACGCCTGCCACTTGACATTGCGACCCTGTTCGGCGGCCTGACAGTTGGGCCTTCAGCAGCGTCCGCTGCAACGCCGTTTTAGGCGGCGGTTCGCCGCGTATTACCTGGATAGGCCCGGCGAAAAGTCCGTCGGCTTCGGCGGACCGCCAACCCAGTTGATGTCCCAAGCTTTATCGACCGTAATAAAGAGCAACGCACCTTCCCCTGCCTTCGTCCACGCCTCATGCGCCATCTTGCTCGGCACGTAATTGAAAGCTCCCGCCCCGAGCTCCACCCGCTGGCCCTCGCACTCGATGATGAAGGTGCCGCTGACCACGGTGTGCGTCTCGTTTGCGGTATGCCAGTGTTTGGGGACGTGGAAGTTCTTTGGAACACGGATCATCAGCTGGGTCGCTTGCGTTCGAGGGTCGATCCTCAAGATCGTGATCTCTGAAGATCGGTCGCCCAGCTCGGGGACCATCCGGTCCCACTTCAGGTCGTTGAACTTGACGTTGAGAGCATGATCGGATCGCTCGGGCGCTTGTGACGTCTGCGGTTGAGCAACAAAGGCTGGGCCCGATAGGATCGTCATACTCAGGGCAAGGCCGACGCGGACAGCGGCATGGCTCGTAGTCATCGATGGATCTCCCTGCCGCGAAGTATGACTCGACCTCGCCCTGGAGAGGTGGTCAGCCGGCGCTCGAAGGATCGTGGACGCGCTTCTGGTTCGACTCGAGCCGCCGGATCGCCTCCTTCAAGCGGCGTTCACGCGTCTCGCGTTTCTTCGCTTCGGTGATCCAGCGAAGGTAGTCGCGCCGGTAGGTCGGCGCGAGCGCGGCGAAAATTCTCCGCGCGACCGGATGGGCGGCGAGCGCGGTGCGAATGAACTTCGGCGCCGGGGCGCCGGTCGGAAGCCTTCGCGGCGGCGCGGGCACGTCGGAGGGAAGCTTCGCGTGGCCAGCGTCGGTCATGCGACCTTCCGCAACGAGACGCCGGAACCGCTCGCGATTGAGCTTCGACCACTTCCGGGTATCCGTCCGGGGCGTGAACCGCTGCATGTAATGGTCGCCGTCCAGCCGGTTGACCGTGGTGTCGATCCAGCCGAAGCACAGAGCTTCCTCGACCGCTTCCGCGTAGCGCACGCTCGGCTTTCCCGTGTGCTTCTTCGCGTAGACGAGCCAGATCTCCGGCTCGCTCGCGTGGTGGCGCTCGAGCCAGGCCCGCCACTCGGCGCGGCCGGCGGCGTGAAATCGTTGTCGCTTCACTTCTCTCGTTTCGGAGGGAGCGGTATCGCCGTCGAAGTCGGCGCGACCCACGTGCGACGGTTCGAGTTGTCCAAATCGGCCGTGATCTGCCACCGGCCGTCGCTTCCCTGACGAAGGGCCAGAACGAACTTGCCCGAGTCGGGCTCGCCCGGCGCGCGCCCGAAGCCGCCGATGATGTATCCCACCCGGCCATCCGTCGCATATGCGAGCGCGCGGAGAGACAGCGGCCCGCCGCCGTTGGCGTAGGCCGCGCGAATCGCGGCGCGCCCGCGGACGGGAGGGTTGCCGTTCGCGAGCACGAAGCCGTCTTCCGTGAAGAGCTCCGCGAGGGCCGCCGGGTCCCGGACTCGCCAGCCGCGCTCGTAGTCGCGCAGCACGCGGTCGAGCGCAGGCGGCAGCTCGACGGACGTCAGCGCGGGGGCCGGAGCAGGTTGTTGCGCCGGCGCGGATCCGGAGGCGGCGACCAGCAGGACGGCGACGGAGAAGACGAGCTTTCTCATAAGGGACTCCATTCGAGACTTTCTTGCGCGGTCCGGCGACTGGTGAAAGAGTCTGCCACGCGTTCGGAGGAAAAATGCCCGCCCTGTCGTTCTGGAAGCGCGGTCGGGTGGCTGCGTGGATCGTGGTTCTGGCGGCCTGCTCGACGGCCACCTCCGGCCCGCCGAAAGAGCCCGGCCCCTTCCGCGCGGCCGACCTGGTCGAGATCGTGAAGCTCGATCCCACGATCCACCTCGACGTCCGCTATGCGACTTCCAACAACTTCACCGGGCGTCCGGTCTACCGCCAGGCCCGCGCCTTCATGGAGCGTCCGGCCGCCGAAGCGCTCGTGCGGGTGAACCGCTCGCTCCACGAGAAAGGCTACGGGCTGCTCGTCTTCGACGGTTACCGGCCCTGGTCGGTCACGAAGCTCTTCTGGGAGATCACCCCGAAGGACAAGAGGGAGAAAGGCTTCGTCGCCGATCCCGCAAAGGGCTCGAAGCACAACCGCGGCGCGGCCGTGGACCTCTCGATGTACGACCTCTCGACCGGCCGGGAAGTTCCGATGCCGAGCGCCTACGACGAGTTTTCCGATCGCGCCAATCCCGGCTACAAGGGCGGCACGGACGACGAGCGCGCGCGGCGCGACCTCCTGCGCGCGGAGATGGAGAAAGAGGGCTTCACCGTCGATCCGGGCGAGTGGTGGCACTTCAACTATCGGGAGTGGGAGCAGTACCCGATCCTCGACGTTCCGTTCGAGCAGATTCGATGAAGGCTGCGGTCGCCGCGTCGGTCGCGATCCTCGTCTCGTCCCTTGCGCTAGCCCAGCAGCCGGTGGACCTCTCGCGCCTGCCGGAGCCCAAGAATTTCAAGGCGTTTCGGTCGTCCTCCAACAACCCGGACCCGAACTCGAACGACGACAGCAAGCGCCCAATCCCGGGGGAGACCGTGACTCTCGCCGACCTGACCGGCCCGGGCGTCGTGACCCACATCTGGCTGACGGTCGCCGCAAACGAGTACGGCTGGCCGAGGCTCCTGCGCCTGCGCGTCTACTACGACGGCAGTCGCGTTGCCTCGGTGGACGCGCCGGTCGGCGACTTCTTCGCGGTCGGACACGGCTTCGAGCGTCCCGTCGACTCGCTCGTCATCCGCGACAGCTCGGAAGGCCGATCTCGCAACAGCTACTGGCCAATGCCCTTCCGCCGTTCCTGCCGGATCATGGTGACCAACGAAGGCCGCCGCCGGACGTCGAACCTCTACTACCACGTGGACTAGAAGAGGGTCCCCTCGCTTCCGCCCGACACCGCGTACTTCCACGCGCGCTACCGCCAGGCGCTCCCGGCGTCGGGCGGCGCGCCGTACGAGGTCCTCTCGGTCCGCGGGCGCGGGCACTACGTCGGAACGGTCCTGTCGGTCGTGCAGGCGGAGGCCGGCTGGTTCGGAGAAGGCGACGACTACTTCTTCGTCGACGGGGAAAAGAAGCCGTCGATCGAGGGAACCGGCACCGAGGACTACTTCAACGACGCCTGGGGCCTTCGGGTGGACAGCGGCCCGTACGCGGGCGCATCGGTCGCGGAAGGCACGGGGCTGGGCTCGCGAATGACCGCGTTTCGATGGCACCTGACGGATCCGATCCCGTTCCGCCGGTCGCTCCACTTCGTCTTCGAGCACAAGGGCTGGACGTTCAACGCGGACGGGTCGGTCAAGTCCGCGTCGGGGGAGCGCACGGACCTGATGTCGTCGGTCGCCTACTGGTATCAGGTCGGGATCGCGACCAACCAGCCGGAGCCGCCCTACGGAGCGGCGCGGCTGCCGCAGGGCAATGCCCGGCAGATCGAGGTCGAGGAGACCGCCCTCAAGGATCCGAAGGCGAAGGCGGAGAAGGGGAAGGTGTCCGTCTCGAAGGACCTGTTCTGGTCGAAGGACGTTCTCTTCCTGCAGGCGGAAGGAACCGGCGCGCGGCTCGACGTCCCGTTCGACGTCGGAGAGGAGGGCGAGTACGAGCTCGTCACCGAGGTCGCGCAGAGCTACGACTACGGGACCTACTCGACGCTCCTCGACGGCAAGCCGGTCCAATCGACCGAGCTCGAGCACGAGCCGGGCGCCGACGTCCTGCCGACCGGCCAGCTCGACGGTTACAAGCCGGAGACCTACGTCGGGCTGGCTCTGCTGCTCGGGTGGCCGCATCTTGCGAAAGGGCGCCACGTCGTCTCGTTCGTCTGCACCGGCAAGGCGGAAGCCTCGCGCGGCTACAACCTTGGAGTGGACGACCTGATCCTCGCTCGTGTGGGCGCGGACGCCTGGAAGGCGTCGATCGACCGGCAGCGTCCCGCGGACGTGATCCGGGCTTCGACGGATCCGGTGAAGTGGAAGCACGCTCTCGAAAGTTCCGATCCCCTCGTTCGCGAAGCTGGCGCGGCGCAGATCGGGTCGAATCGCGATCGCGCGGTCTCCGCCGTGCCGGAGCTTTCGAAGGCGCTCTCGGACGACGACCCGGTCGTCCGCGGTCTGGCCGCGCTGGGCCTGCGCGCTGCGGGCGCCGCGGCATTGCCCGCGCTCGATCCGCTCATCGCGCTTCTCGCGGACCCGGATCCGAACGTCCGATTGATGTCCGCCAACGCGATCGGAGCTCTCGGGGCGAAGGCGGACCGCGCGGTGCCGGCGCTCGTCGTCGCGGCCGGCGCGCGGGATGAGCAGGTCCACGTGCTGCGAAGTGTCGCCGAGGCTCTCGGCGCCATCGGTCCCGCCGCTGCGCCGGGACTTCCCGCGCTCGAGGCGCTCGCAAAGATTCCTCGGGTGCGCTGGGCCGCGGAGGCGGCCATAAAGAGAATTCGGTAGAGAAACCCGCTCCGCCCGCGCCGATTCACTGTCATCCCGAGCGAAGCGAGGGATCCCTCGGACCTTCGGTCCGCGGGATGACAAGTTGGAAACAGCGGGCGAGGAAAGGACGCCGGTCAGGACGCTCTGATCGCGCTCGCGATCTCGGAACGCACTCTCTCGGCCAGAGCAGGCGCATCCTCGGCCGTGAGTCCTTTGGTCGGGACCGGCGGCAGCACGGTGACCGTCGCCTTCGTCTCGCGGAACGCGATCGATCCTTTCGGGAGCGACTCGGCGGTGCCCGAGAGGGCGAGCGGCACGACGTCCACGCCGGCCTCGATGGCGAGCCGGAACGCGCCCTCTCGAAACTCTCCGACGGTGCCGTCGGGACTCCGCGTGCCCTGGGGGAAGACGAGGATCGAAAGCTTGCGGCCGAGCCGTTCGCGGAGCTCTTCTATGGCACGGCGCGCGCTCTCCTTGTTGCCGCGCTCGATCTCGACGTCTCCGGCGACGCGCAGCATCCAGCCGAGCAGCGGGATGTCGAAGATCGACTTCTTCGACAGCCACTTCATCTCCCACGGCAGAATTGCGACGAGGAACGCGTCCGCGTTGGAGGCGTGGTTCGCGACGAAGACGTACGGCCGGCGCGGGTCGGGGTGAACGTCGTCGACGACGCGGAAGTCCCAGAACGGGTTCAGGTGGCCGGCGACGACCGCGATCCTGTGGAACAGTCTCCCGACCTTGTACCGATCGGGATCCGAGCGGAACGTGGCGAGCCGGTAAAACGCGATGAGGGGCGTCCAGAAAAGCACGAGCAGGACACAGCTCGTCCAGAAGAGCATCGAGACGGGAGCGACGAGCCATCGGGGCATCGCGGAGAGTGTAAGAGGAAGTACATCGGAGATTCCGTTGGAGATCTGTCTCCCGATGTGGCAAGTGGAGACCTGACCCCCGATGTGGCAAGTGGAGACCTGACCCCAATTCGCAAACCTCCCGCCAATCCGCTATAAATCCGGGATGGCGACTGTCGAAGTTCCTCGACAGACGGGCGTGCTGGCCGGCGAGCGGACCGAGGAGCTGCTCACCGTCCTCGCCGAGCGCGTCCTCGTCATGGACGGAGCGACCGGCACCGGCTTCCAGGCCCGCAACCTGACCGCCGCGGATTTCGGCGGACCCGAGTATGAGGGATGCAACGAGAACCTCGTGCTCACGAGGCCCGACGTCGTACGCGACCTCCATGCTTCCTTCTTCGAGGCGGGCGCCGACATGGTCGAGACCGACACGTTCGGCGGGACCCCGCTCGTCCTCGCCGAATACGGCCTGGCGGAGAAGGCGCTCGAGATCAACCGCGAAGCGGCGCGCATCGCGCGAAAAGTCGCGGAACGCTTCCGGGAACCGGGCCGCCCGCGGTTCGTCGCCGGCTCGATGGGGCCGACGACCAAGTCGATCACGGTAACGGGCGGCGTCACGTTCGCCGAGATGATCCGCCACTACCGCGTGCAGGCGACGGGCCTGCTCGAAGGGGGCGCGGACGTCCTCGTGCTCGAGACAACCCAGGACACGCGCAACCTGAAAGCCGGACTGATCGGCGTCGAGCAGGCGTTCGCGGAAGTCGCCTGGCGCGTCCCGGTGATGGTTTCCGCGACGATCGAAGCGATGGGGACGATGCTCGCCGGGCAATCGATCGAAGCCTTCTACGCCTCGGTGATGCACGCGCCGCTGCTGTCGGTCGGCCTGAACTGCGGCACCGGACCCGAGTTCATGACGAGTCACCTGCGCAGCCTTTCCGCCCTCGCGCGCACGCGCGTGTCCTGCTACCCGAACGCGGGCCTGCCCGACGAGGACGGCCGCTACAGCGAGACCCCGGAGAAGCTCGTCGCCGCGATGTCCCGCTTCCTCGACCAGGGGCTCGTGGATATCGTCGGGGGCTGCTGCGGCACGACGCCGGAGCACATCCGGGCGCTCGCCGCAGCGGCAGCGGGTCGAAAGCCGCGACGGATCCCGGAAGAGCGCCGGACGCTCGTCTCCGGCATCGAGATGCTCGAGATCACGGAGGACAACCGTCCGGTGCTCGTCGGCGAGCGGACGAACGTTCTCGGCAGCCGCAAGTTCAAGCGCCTCGTCGCGGCCGGCGAGTTCGAAGCGGCCGCAGAGATCGCGCGCGCCCAGGTGAAGAACGGCGCGCAGGTGGTCGACGTCTGCCTCCAGGACCCGGACCGCGACGAGGTCGCGGACGTCAACTCGTTCCTCGGGCGCGCGACGCGGATGGTCAAGGTCCCCCTGATGCTCGACTCGACCGACGCGAAAGTCCTCGAGATCGGACTCGAGTGGAGCCAGGGCAAGTCGATCATCAACTCGATCAACCTGGAGGACGGCGAGGAGCGCTTCAAATCGGTCGTGCCGCTCGCGCAGCGTTATGGCGCCGCGCTCGTCGTCGGGACGATCGACGAGGACCCGGTCCACGGCATGGGCGTGACGCGCGAGCGGAAGGTCGAGATCGCACGGCGGAGCTACACGCTCTTGACCGAGAAGTACGGAGTTCCGCCCGAGGACCTGATCTTCGATCCTCTCGTCTTTCCGTGCGGCACCGGCGATGAGAAGTACGTCGGCAGCGCCGCCGAGACGATCGAAGGAATCCGGGCGATCAAGGCGGCTCTTCCGGAGTGCAAGACGATCCTCGGAATCTCGAACGTCAGCTTCGGGCTTCCCGAAACCGGGCGCGAGGTCCTGAACTCGGTCTTCCTCTACCACTGCGTGAAGGCGGGCCTGGATCTCGCGATCGTGAACTCCGAGAAGCAGATGCGCTATCCGTCGATCCCGGAGGAGGAGCGGCGGTTG
>Ga0207684_10004833_pt1 | contig 12608 bp, 11 predicted proteins | sample KBSK5501metaG_FD_184342 | JGI IMG/M metagenome (GOLD analysis project Ga0207684, IMG submission 184342) | Corn, switchgrass and miscanthus rhizosphere microbial communities from Kellogg Biological Station, Michigan, USA - KBS K5-50-1 metaG... | ecosystem: Host-associated > Plants > Roots >...
CGCCGCACGCCGCTCGTCGATCGTCGCGCGTAAGCTCGCCAGAGTCGCACGTCGATCTGCGCACGTTTACTCGTCAGTTATCAGCATTTACTCATTCGTTACGAGGTGGCCCCGTTTTTTCCGTGCGCTCCACTACCCCCGCTCTCGTTTGACCCTTCTTTTCTCGCGCCTGTAATATCAAAGTTCATCTTTAAACGACGGTTTGCTGCCCCCGAGCTGCTGCTCGAAAGGCAGCACTCGTCAGTCCGATAGGCAGGTAAATAGCACCTCTGTGCTGAATGGCAACACATCCAGGCCATCATGCGACAACCGGGGGAGCCGTAGCTTTATGGTTGCTGGCGGCTTGGGCATGGATCCGAGGCGGTGACACGGCTCGACTTCCCTGGACTATCAAAAAAAGTCTCGACAACCTAAATCATGTCGAACGCGGAAATCAAGCTCTGGATCGAATTGGCTTCCAACTTGATTTAGAAGAAAAAGTTTCCGCGAATCAAATAAGCCTCAGAATTTCTCAGCGAAAATTCTCCACGAGCATGATCTGCGCCTGCTCGCGGCCGGGCTGGTCGAAGGCGACGACTTCGCCGTCCTGTGTAGCACCCAGCCAGAAGGGGACCAGATCGAGCACTGCAATTGCGCTAGTGCGGCGCTTGGCAACATCGAAAAAGCTGAGGACAGCTTTGTGGCCTAGGGACGGGCCTACGAACACGATTCCGTGCTTAACAACTTGCCAGCTTGCCCACGTCCCCGGACGCACCAGCGGCAGCGGCGTCTCCAGGCCACCGTCAACCGGAACCTCCCAGATTTCCGGGTCCGCCATATTGTGTTTGGCATAGTAGACATACTTGCCATCCGGAGATTCCAGAGCAGCGTGTCCGCCTTGCCGGGTCACCTGCACCGGCGAGCCCCCTTCGGACGGAACTTTCCAGACTTGGAAGGTTCCGGAACGAGTAGAGGCGAAATAGATCCACTTGCCGTCGCGCGACCAACTGGGGCAGAGATTCTGAAACGTATCATGCATCAGGACCTGGGGCGCGCCGCCCCCCACCTTAATCGACACGATCGTATCGTGGGCATCGAACACAACGGCTTGACTATCGGGCGACCAGCGCGGGGTTCCAGCGCCAGCCACTGCAGTTAACTGGAACGGATTGGTGCCGTCGCGATCGCTCACCCAGATCTCCATCGTTCCCGAACGGTCTGACATATAAGCCAGCTTCTTCCCATCCGGGGAGTATTGCGGGCTTGGCCCTTGATCGGTCTGGCTCGTCGAGGGCACGAGAACGTGCGGTCGTTTGTCTCCGCTGGTTGAGAGATCCATTTGCCAGATACTGAGGCTTTGCGTCTGCCGCGTGTATGCCAGCCGGTATCCCCGGCGCGAGACCGCCGGAGACCAGGCCGATGTTGCCGGATCGCTGATTCGGACAGGCGAATCCGGACTATCCACTGAAACTCGCCACAGCCCAGGATGTCCGTTGCGATTTGAGGAAAAGATCACTGACCGTCCGTCAAACGACCATTGGGGCGGGCCCTCGACCTGGCCGGGCTCCGAAAGCATTCGAGTCGCATCGCCACCCGTAGAAGAGGTCACCATGATTTCATCCGGCTGGCCAACTTGGTGCTCGCGAACAAAAAGCAGTCTCTGACCATCGGGTGAAAATGAAGGCCCCCAATCCTGCGCAAGGGGCGGAGGCTCAGTCAGGCGGTGCAAGGTGGAGTTTTCAAGTGAGAGCCCCAAGATGCCGGCCTCCCCTGTGAAGACTATGGATTTACCATCGGGCGACCAACTCAGTTCGCCGTGCCGGGGAGTGACGTCGCTGGTATCGAGCTTGCGCTCGCCCGTGCGCGCGGGAAGCACCACATAGGCCGCGGCCTTGGTGGTCAGCTTCCTCTCCGACTCCTTTCTCTCCGCTTCCAGCTTTTGTTCCCCCCCAATCTCTGAGGGCACAACATAGATCGCGAACCCTTTGTTGGCAAAGCGCGAGAAGGCGATCGAACGGCCGTCCGGGGACCAAACCGGACAACAGTCTTCGTCATTGCTGGTCAACTGCATCAGCTGATCGCTTTCGGTTGCTTTGACGTAGATGCCCGCGTCTCCCGGTTTCGCACCCCTGCGCTCAAATGCTACGTAGTTGCCGTCGGGAGAGAATGCCGGTCCGCCGCTGCTCTCGATGGGCATCGTGAGCGGCCTGAGTCGCTCCATGGGACGCGAGACGTCGCCCCCTTGCCCATGTCCTGACACGATCTTCAAAAGGAAAACGGAGCCCAAGAGCAACACCAGAACTACCCCGCCACGGACCAAATACCGCAGCCTTCGGCGGCTTTCAGCAACTTGAGCATTCGGAGTCTCGGCTTCGTTTTTTAAATTAAGGCTGACTCCCGCGAATTCCGGCTTTGGGGAGATGCCTGCGGAATGCTCGATTGGAGGCGCGGGGGCCGGTCTCGCTGCTGGGGTAATCCGCGGTTCGATGATCGCGATGAAGCGATAGCCACGGCGGGGCAAGGTTTCGATATAGCGCGGGCTTTCTGCCGAGTCACTGAGAGCCTCTCTCAGTTTGTTCACGGCAGCGTTCAATCCGTGATTGAAATCTACGAATGTGTCACCCGGCCACAACCGGGCGCGCAGTTCTTCCCGAGTCACAAGTTCGCCCGGCTTGCTCAATAGCAAGGCCAGAATCTCAAAAGGCTGGCCCACCAGTCTGATTCTTGTCCCGTGTTTCCACAGTTCGTGGGTGTGCAGGTCCACTTCAAATGGACCAAAGCGCGCCCGATCTGAACCATTGCCGGTCATTTGCCTGTTTCGGTTTCCTGATCGTATCTCATTATTACGTTTTTCGACCTTCTCCAGTTCCAATGGACGAACAAATAAGTCTTTGGTCATCAGCTTATTACGGGATGAGGTGGAATATTTCCATAAATGAGACGGTTTGTACCTAGGAAAAACCTACGTTGCATTGCGTTAACTCGGACCCCAAGGCAAATTCGGTCCAGCTCGATGGAAAATCCGAATTCAGACTCGAGCCGGAGGGCACCGTGAAGAGAACAAGTTTTCGAAGCAAACTTGCAATGGGAATTGCGCTAGAGGGAATTCTCCTACTAGCGGTCCCAGCAGCTTGGGCACAGAGCGCGTCGACCGAACAATGCAGCCTGGCCGTGGTTTCGCGCTGGGTAGGCGCTGATCGAAGGGTTTGCAACAGCAAGATTGTTCACGAGATGGCCTTGCGGGGCCACGCCTTTGAACAGAACCAGATGGGAATTGCATCCGTCCTGGCGATTGGTCCAGATTACACTGCGAAAGAAGCGCTCACGTGGTTCGGGCAAGCGGCGCAACGAGGATACGCCCCGGCCCAGGTTAACCTTGCCGTGATGCACACCAATGGTTGGGGGACTCCCGTCAACTACGGCACAGCATTGCGCTGGCTACGAGCGGCTGCCGATCAGCACTTCGCTCGCGCCTACTATAACCTCGGGATTCTCTACTTGCAGGGACAGGGTGTGCGGCAGGACTGCGAGGAAGCGTTTCGCTGGTTTCAGAAAGGGGCTGAGGCTGGCGATAGCAGCGCACAGACGAATCTGGGTTATATGTACGATCAAGGACTGGGCCGTCAGAGGAGCCCTTCGACCGCAGCCGCGTGGTATGGCAAAGCGGCTGATGCCGGCAATCCTTTGGGCGAGAACAACCTTGCCGACATGTATTTGAGAGGCGACGGTGTTCGGCAAGACAATGCCGCAGCGTTTCGCTGGTTCCAAAGAGCTGCTGCCCAGGGACATACGGGAGCCCGTATCAAGCTCGGATACATGTACGCGGAGGGCCGAGGCACGGGAAAAGATCCGGAGGCGGCTTACGCCTGGATTACGGCCGCATCGCTCGCCCAGGATCCGCGGGGAAAAGATCTGCTTCGTTCGCTGGAAACGGTCTTGAAACCGGAACAGATCGCGAGAGCTCGTCAGCGGGCGAGCAGTTTGCTATTGGAACGAGAGCAGCAACTCTCGGCTAAGGCATTCGCGCAGTGAGCCATTGACGGTTTCTTGGTACTACCGACAGCGCTGTTGGAACCTACGGACAGATCCTTCCCGTAGCCTGCTGGATGGCCGCAAGCGCCCCGGTGCCATGCACGGCGGTTCTTAGCTTCAGAGAGCAATTGGCGAGCGTATGACATTCTTTGATGAACGGGGAAGTCCGATTCACGTCCATAATGGCTCAGGATCTACGATCCCTGTTCGGCAACCGCGTCCATTTTGTCGGAACAGATTGGGGAACGCTAGGGGACTTTGCGATATACTCTGCCAGCAGAGCGGGAGTAGCTCAATGGTAGAGCATCGGCTTCCCAAGCCGGTGGTTGCGGGTTCGATCCCCGTCTCCCGCTCCAATTTTTCGCTGCTCATCCAGACGGACCACCACGGCAGCTTTCACGGGGAGGTGGATAAATTTCATACTGTCCATACTGTCCACAAAGGGATGAAAACCCGCTCAAGAGAGGCGTGGCGTGCGAATCGTGCGAGGGATGCGAAGAATCGTAAGAGACTGAAAGGATTGCCATTGTTTGCAAGCAGCTGGAATGCAAAGAAGTTGTGAATCTCAGCGAAGTAGACGCCCGCTTCGCAATTGTCCTTCTTCCAATACATTCAACAACTTAACCTGCCTCACGCGGACTGCAAAGCTTTGCCGGACCGATGCAGCCGATTCGACCACAATCCACCTGGATGTAGCCCACCCGACCGCAATCGATCATGTACTGAGCCATGAAGACGTTGTGCGCGCCTTCTCCACCGGCCAATTTAATTCTGCCGCGCTGAGAAAGCGCTGCGTAGGCCTGCAGCGCACTGATATGGAATGGCTCTTCCAGCCAAACGGCGCCTGCTTTGCCGTGCCGTCGAAGATCAAGTATGGTGTGGCGCTATGAAAGTCGGCAGGTGTCGAGGATGCTTTTGGCATAAGTTGACCAGCGCAGGCAGGTAGCAAATGTCTCCTTGCGCAACCCAGGGCGATGCAATACACGAGATGAACTTAGTCTAGGGCGCCTTGTTCTGCCAAGTCAGTTGAAAACGATTTTCAAGAAAAGTGCAGGAAGGGTGCAAAATTCGCCGCACATACGGCATTTCCGGCTATACTCGGCGAGATAAGCTGTTTATTTTCGTTGGCGTTGGAGTTTTTTACCCACTTTCGAGGCGGCCCGTAATCCGTCGATAAACGATTCTAAGAAGTGCAAGAAGCCGAACCTCGACGATACCTTGCTCGGTCGATGTCGAACTTCTTCATGCGTGAATCAGCGTTGTTCGTTTGATCCCCATGCGTGCTGCCGCGCCGCCCGGGCCTCCTACTCGCCCGTTCGTGACCTTCAGGACACGGACGATCTCGTCGCGTTCAAAAGCTTCACGGTTGCCCGCCACTGGAGCGTGCTTGCCACTGTGGCCCAGTTCAGCGATCGGAACTTGCAGCGCCGACCCACGCGTAAGGATCGCCGACCGCTCGATGAAATTTTCCAGCTCACGAATGTTTCCCGGCCAATGCCAAACCGAGAGCTTCCGCATGGCCGTGGTGGGAATCGATTCGATCTTCTTGTGCATGAGCCGGCCGTACTTCTGGGTGAAGTAGCGGACCAGCAGCGGAATATCCTCTGGGCGTTCGCGCAAAGGTGGGATGCGGATTGGAAACACGTTCAGGCGATAGTATAAATCGCTTCGAAACTCGCGATTCTCCATCATTTGTTCGAGGTCGCGATTGGTCGCCGCTACCAGTCGCACATCCACCTGCTGGGTTCGGTTGCTTCCCAGCCTCTCAAACTCGCGTTCCTGCAAAGCTCGCAGCAATTTGGGTTGGATCTCGACAGGAATGTCCCCAACCTCGTCCAGGAAGAGTGAACCCCGGTCGGCAAGTTCGAGGCGGCCAATCTTCTGTGCGATCGCGCCCGTGAAGGCGCCTCGTTCATGTCCAAAAAGCTCGCTCTCAAGCAGTCCGGTTGGAATCGCAGCGCAGTTGAGTTTTACTAAAGTCCGATCCTTGCGCCGGCTGCGGTCATGGATGGCGCGCGCAATTAATTCCTTGCCCGTGCCGGTGAGAAGTAGAACAGTCGAATCGCTGGGAGCCACGGTCTCCACCAGATTCAAAATATGGCGCAGAGCCGAACTTTGCCCCCACAATTCCTTCGAAATCCAGTTCGCTACGGATTTCATCTTCCAAATACAGTTTTTCCTGGGCGAGCTTGTCTTTCAATTCGACTACCTCGCCATAGGCCAGGTGATTCTCGATAGCGATCGCCAGTTGTCCCGCGGCGCGCATCAGGAAGTCAGCGTCTTCCGGGCGGATTGAGTTTTCGAACCGGCTGCCGAGCGTGAGCACACCGAGCGTGCGACCTCGGTGATCAGGGGCAGAGCGCAGCCAGACTCAAGGGCTTCAGCACGAACTTCAGTAGCTTCATCGGGAGCCAGTTGTCCACTAATGTGATCAAATACGACAGGCTTGCCGGTCTTGAATACTGTGCTGATCACAGACCCCTCGATCGGTTGCAGCGCGTCCTCCTTAGCGAATCCCTTACCCTCTGGGAAGTCCATAGCGAGTTGGCGGAAATAGACGTGCTCCACATCTGGCAGCCACATGCCAACGAAGTCGCAATGCATAAGTTGCCGAATGTTCGCCGCCACCGTGCGGAGGACATCGCGACACTCTAAGGTCGAGACCAGTGTGTTCGTCAGGTCCAGGAGCCCGTAGGCACTGAGATGAATAGCCTTCATTTATGAAATTCTTCTCGCTCCAAGAAGTCTCGGCCTGCGAGAGGACCACCAGCTTGCTGGATCAGCCCTCCGTTGCGAAGGTTTCCAAGATCAACGACTGCATAGCCAAAACCTTCGAGCAAGCTTTCGACTCGGTTCTTCGCGCCGTCGTCGTCTGCGGAAATAAATGCAACCCGTTTCGCCCCGTTGACGACTGGATCGGCCTCCAGGTTTGGAACGATCATGTTGTTCAGTGCTTTAACCACTCGTACTCCCGGAGCTAGGGCCGCAACAAGCTGGCTCGTGGATAGGTTTCCAACAGTTGCTGGGGTGAAATTTCCGGCCTTACCGTGAAAAGGATTGGTCCCATCGATCAGAATCTGATTTTTCCATTTGGGAAGACGTGCAAGTGTCTCGGGCACGTTGTCCCAGGGCACAGCAAGAAGTACCATTTCGCAAGCTGCAGCCTCTTCCTTGGTGGCAGCCATTGCTCCAGGACCCAGGATCGAGAACGTCATGAGCTCCGAGGAATCGCGACTCCAGCCGAACCACAAAATACAATTCAGTCACGCCGCGGGCGTGGTCCATCCGGCCAGCTCTGAATCCAAACAAGGGCCGATCTACCTGGCAAGGGTGAATCATCGTCCCGGTGGCTGGCCGCTGATTGTGGGCAGATGACACGGGCTATTCGGAAACTGCCGGGTTATGGAAGAGTAACCATGCGCTCAGAACCTCGTAGTTTTGCTTCAACAGGCTTGCTACCGGTCTCCGATGGAGCCGCGGAGCACCGTGATGGACGCCATCGGAAGCTTGTACAGCGTCTCTGCGCTGCCGCTTACTCTCGACTTGGAGGGTGGGCCGTCGGGTTCTGCGTGTCCGCGTTCTCCTTCGGGGTGCCAGAAGTATTCGGCGGATCCGAAGGTAATGTGGTCGACTTGGCCGGAGAAATGGCGGCCGCGCTTGGTCTCCGGATCGTTGAAAACCACCTTCACCGCGTGATCGTTGTACTGGTCCCGATTAACCAGCATCACGGACCACTGTCCGTCCGGACGCTTGACTGCATACGCCGTGACCAGCAGCGTTCCCGCAGCATCGGTCACGTCGCTCGAAACTTTGAAGAGTTTGTGCGGAGCATCGACAGGTTGGACCCACTCCTTGGTGATGACCTGGGTCGCCAAATATTGCGGCGGATAGCCCTTCAGGTTGTAGTTTTCATCGAGCATGAGAAAGCCGTTATAGTGCCCCGGATGAGGCATGTAGTGGAAAAAGTAGGTGGCACCGGCACCGGCGGTCATCATGGATCCGACATAGTCGGCCAGCCATAGGGCGCTCTTCACAGTCGAAGGCCCGGCTCCGCCTCCGATGTTGCCCTCGGTCATGAAGAATGGAATATTCGGCGGCAAGCCATTGTCCTTCCAAACTTCAACGATGTGGCTGACGTATTCCGGCTCTCGGTACAGGTCGGCCCAGGAGTAAGTGGGCTTATCCTGGTAGGGATAATGCTCGAAAGAGAAGAAGGTGAAGTCGTTCAGGCGGTCGTGGGCTTTCAAGTAGTCAACGAACCGTCCGAGCCATGAGACTTTCCCGGCTGCGTCCGGCCACACTTCGACGTCATCAAAAGTTCCCTCGAAGGGCGGCCCGCCAAGCTTGGCTTCGGGGACGAGTCGGTGAATCGCCGAGGCGAATTGCAAGTATAAGGCGCCGTAGTCTTCGGGTAGCATGTGCTGGCCGTCGGCCTCTTCTCCCATCTCGATCCAGGAGATCGGATAGTGGCGTTTGTACAAGTAGGCGATCTCGTTCGCCGCATCCTCTGGCGTGGAATACAACATCGCGATCGGAACCATCGTGGGAAGTCCGCGGGTAACCCCGCTGGCGAAGAAGAAATCGAATCCGACCTGGTCCCCTCTCGACTGGTCCATATCGGAGGCCGCATGCCAGGGGTCAACGGAAGAAGGCCAAGTCACGGTCTGATTTCGGCTGGGGAAATGAGTAACGTAATCATTGAACTGGCCATCTGCCGAGAGCGCCCCTACATAGAGTTCATTGATGGCGTAGCCCACGCAGTTTCGCTTGTCGGCTGAACCATGAGTGTCGCAGGAGTTGGAAGATTCCGTCATCCAGATCCGGAGGTATCTCACGGGGATCATCCAGGAAACCAGCTTCAGCGTGGTGGTGCCACCCTTGCCTTCGGTGATGGCGCCCAACGGAAAAGTTTGCCAGGTGCCCTTGGTCGTGCCGTCATAGAAGGGTTCTAATTCGCCGGTCCAGAACTGCACTGAGTAGTGCCTCGCGTAGGGCTCGGCCCATGCGATTCGTATGGCATTGATGGGGACTCTGCTGCCGAGATCGATCATCACCCACTGCGGATGCATTGAGTCGTCTTCGCCGGTGAAGGCCTTCGTGAGGTACGGATTGCTCTTCCAGTAGGACTTCGGATCGCCGTCGGTGAGCCGGGACCAGCCGTTTCCGTCGCCCCGGCTAAAGCCGCGGTGCGGGAGGGGCGCTGCCCATGAATGGCGAATCATCTGCGCAGTCGGCTCCGCGCTGCCCACGAAGTAGCCCTGCTGTTCCTCGGTGTCGCTCCACGTTCCCTGCGGGTTCCAATGCCAGGCCTCGACCATCAGCTCTGTGTTCTGCCGATACGTCACGGTTTGCCATCCCGCCGCAAGAATTTCTTTGAGAACCGGGTCGGTCAGTAAATGGTCGGGCGTGCCGGTTGGCAACCGATCAATCGCTGCGCCAAGAGAGCGGACGGGGCTGAACGTGTTGGCCACATGCGAGGGTGCAGCGTCGACGAGGATGGTCTGAGCAATTGCCGCGGTGGTTGTCCAGAGGCTCACAATCCAAACAAAGAGCGCGATCCGAAGACAGACTCCAACCTCTCGGTCCTTGCTGCCTAACCCCATTGCCGCCTCCTTGCAGTTTCTTAGCCCTCGAATTGTCACCAAGAACTTCAAAGCCATCGCACCGGCGATAATTGTTGGGGCCGTCGAAGTAATCTGACCAAACCTGACGGCACAAACCACTGGAGAATCCTTGTCTACTCGAAACTGCGCAGCATGTCACGCGGCAAATTATCCAGTCAAAGAAAAAGGACTTCAAAAGCCGCAAATGACCGAAAGACTCCTACGCCGAGTGAGCCCGGGGAATTTCACCCCGAGCTCCTCACAGATCCGTGCATGACAGTCTCCCGTCACACGGCTCGTCCATCCGATGAGAGCTGCCGCCCTCCGCCCAAACCGGCGGGCCCCTCCTGTTTCCAGTTGGTCGATTATGGTCCGGCGTGGATGGCCCACCCCCTTCGCTCCACGGGCATTACTCCGCTTCATCGCTACTGCGAGGCAGTCCGCCCCTCGGTGTCGCATTCGTACTGTCGCCCTCGTGGTTCCGACCACTTGTGGCTTCTCCGTTGACATCCGACACCGAGGTTCCGTTCCCTACGATCGCCTCTTCTAAGCTCAACCCACCTCCATGCCGAATGCCACTCCGTCCGTAAAGCAGCGACCGTAAACTCTTACGCATGACGGAGCCTCCTGGACACTGTTTGGGGGCAAGGTTCGAGACGGCACGAAACATAAAGGCCGGGGGCAAGGCCCTTAAAAGCCCAAGTTAAATCGTTTTATCATCCCTGCCATAGAGCGAAGTCAAGAGAAACTTTCCGATTGCTCGAATCTTCAACCGATGCTGGCTTCCAAGTTTCACAGGCTGAAAATTCGCCGGGCAAGTTCCGAAGGCCTTCGAGCCCGTGGCTCCACTTCCTAGATGCCGGCCCGGAGCCACATCGATATTGCCGAGGCGCTGAATCGGCGCTTCCAAGTAAGAGAACTCGGACGACGCATTCTCCCTTCGCGGGAAGACGAGTTCGTCCGTCGCCGGCATATCTTGGAACTCAGTCCCTGCGCAGTGCGACCGCTTTTGACGCAAAGTTCACGCATGCGGTCTTCTAAGCAAATGGAGGGGCCGCGATGGATTCCTACAGGATAGGGAAATTTTCTATACAGTGTTTAAGATATACCCCCGCGCGGGTCGCAGCACGGAGGTGCCATCCTTCAACAGGGAAGGAGCGCGATGCTTCTACCGCAGAGGGTTGAGGATGCCCACAGAAACCGCTGGCATGCTTGGCGCTAACGAGACACTTTCGGCAGCTTTATTCGACAAGCTATCTTCCAAGATGGGCGTAACCGTTGCTTCTGCGGACACCAAACTGCTGCAAGGGAGAGTGACGTCGACACGCGTTCCGGGAACGGTATTTTCCAGCCGCAACATGCCACCAAATTCCTTGACTCGCTGTCGCATACCTCCAATGCCCACGCCAATGCTGCCACACTGAAATTCCGCGACACCTTTGCCAATGCCCTTCCCGTCGTCGCGGATCGTGATGACGAGTTGGCTGTTCTCGTGCTTGAGAGTCACCCACCCATTCCGGGCTCCTGAATGCCGAAACACATTGGTCAGTGCCTCTTGAATGATACGGAAGACTGCTGTTTCCAATTCACGCGGAAGCCTGGGGAACGCGGGCGGTTGCACATCAAGAAACGTCTCGATGCCGCTACGTCTTGCGAGCCCTTCGAGGAACCAACGGAGGGCAGAGAGCAGGCCAACTTCATCCAATAAGGGAGGATGAAGGAGATGAGAAATGCTTCGGACCTGCTGAATCGCCCGATCGATCATGGCACTCGCCTCGGCGATGGCCAGCTTGCTCATGGAATCAGTCAGATGATCATGCAGCAGAGTTCCGTCCACGGCCATCTTTGCAGCTGCGAGTTCCTGACCTAAGCTATCGTGCAATTCACGTGCAATGCGGCGACGCTCTTCATCTTGCATTGCGATGAGACTGCTAGAGAGGCGGCGGAGTTCTCCATTCAGTGCCTCCAACTGTTGAGCCCGGCGGTGCAATTCAACAAAAACCGAGACTTTGGCACGCAATAACTCGGGAACAATCGGTACGGAAATGTAATCCACCGCTCCGGCCTGGTAGCCTTTGAGCCGGTCGAAGTCGGTCAGAAGCACGGCTGAGATAAAGAGGATTGGGGTCTGTTGAAAGCGAGGATGCTGGCGAATCATATCTGCCAACTCGAAACCATTCATTCTTGGCATGCTCACGTCCGTCAGGACGACGGCCACATCATTCTTCAGCAGCAGTTCGAGTGCTTCTCTGCCGGAATTGGCCTTGATCAGGTTTTCTCCCAGGCCACCCAGCATGACCTCATAGCTGAGCAACTTGCCCGGCTCATCATCAACCATGAGGATATTGACCTTGTTCTTGGCGCTCATGTGTCCTCAAATTCTCTTTTTTTAGCCAACGGCCTTTTCTGGGCGCGAAACGAGGTGATTTTTTCGCGGCATTTCGGAATCTATTCCTCCCAACATTCTTTCCCCTGGCGCGTGTAGGGCTCGGGATTAGCCGTGCAATTCGTACCATAGAAAACTTTGGACCCGCTCTAAGGTATTTACCGTAGGGCAACATCCTCGAGTGGGGGGCTGTGGAGTCTCGGGCCGAAACCGGCATGCGGGCCTAGTGCTTTCGTCTCAGGGCCGCATTAAATCTGCCTGACGAGAAGGCCGTTAACTATGACCGCCAAGGATCAGTTCTTCGTACATACGTAGTGTGGTAGCTACGAATTCGTTCGGGATGCAAGCGGGAAAATCTCGGGAGTAAACTGCCAAATAGACCTAACGCCGAGGCTCGGTGCCGGAACGCCGTTAGCCCTCGCGGCTCCATAGCTCTTTTGTCAGCAGAGCGGAACGGGAAGGGAAATGACTGGGCGGGGCGGACCGAACCTAAAGCAACAGGATTCAGCCGACATGATTGGTACAACCCGGCAGAGAGTTAATGCTCTGATGGGACGGTTTAGGAAATCGGGACTAAATTGACTATGCTCACGGCCTGCGGGTCCACA
>Ga0207684_10004837_pt1 | contig 12604 bp, 14 predicted proteins | sample KBSK5501metaG_FD_184342 | JGI IMG/M metagenome (GOLD analysis project Ga0207684, IMG submission 184342) | Corn, switchgrass and miscanthus rhizosphere microbial communities from Kellogg Biological Station, Michigan, USA - KBS K5-50-1 metaG... | ecosystem: Host-associated > Plants > Roots >...
GATCTGGACCGGCGCTTCGGCTCCGCTCGATGTGATGCGCGCAGCGCTCCCGAAAACTCCCTAGGGAATCCACCCGACCAAGATCGGGCAGGCGACCTCTGCTCGCTCCGTTTTGCCAGTTGTACGCTCGAAGAGGGGAGAAAAGGAGCAGCTAGAAGTGAAACGCGCGACAGTGCGGAGGCTGTTGGCTCCGCTGATCCTGTTTGCGGCGCTTTTCATTGTGCACGTGTCCGGTGGAGTGGCGGCCCCGGGCGACGGTCTCGCGGTGATCTCCACCGCACCGCCCTGCCCGACCGGCGCCATTGCCGGGATCGGCGTGGCGTTCGACGGCACCCGCATCCTCTACACCTGCGCAAACGAGGCCAAGATTCGTTTTACCAATCTCGCCGGTGCGAACCTCGGCTCGGTCGACACCAAGGACGCGGCGAGCAATCCCGTAGCGGTAGATGCGATTGCGTGGGATTCGAACGAGAACCTGCTCTGGGGAGGGAACACCGGGGGCGGTCAGTGCCACATCTTCAGCATCGACCTTGCGACGGGGCTCGCGACGCAACGCTTCAGCTACACGGACGCGAGTGGACACTGTAGCTTCGAGTTCTTCGACGGGATCACCGTCGACGCGAACACGAACACGATCTACCTGAGTCCGGACGTGAACCCCACGATCCGGCACTTCGACAAGGCCGGAAACCCCTCGTCGAACGATCCGATTCAGTTCGAGAGCATGACCGCGGGGCAGTGTCCGTTCAGCCAGGGGAACGGGTCGTCCGGTTGCCTCAACAGCGGTCTTGCGATCGGGATCGACGGCAAGCTGTTCGCCGGGACGAACGGCGACGGGAAGATCTACGAGCTCGATCCGACGGTTCCCTCGCTGGTGGGGCAGTTCGCGACGGTCAGCGGCCGGGACGAGGATCTCGAGTGCGGTCCGCTCTTCACGAAGCCGGACGGGAGCGTCGTCGAAACGATCCTCTCGCGCGAAGCCTTCAGTGGGCGCATCGACGTCCTGGAGGCGCCGCACGGAACGTGCGTCGTCTTCAAGCTGAATCTGACCCCAAAGACTGCCTTCAACATGACGGGCACGAATCACACCGTGACGGCGACCTTGACGGCGAACAACAAGCCGCTCGCGGGAGAGACGATCCTGTTCAGCGTGAGCGGGGCGAACTCGGCCTCGGGAACTGGGACTTCGAACGCCTCTGGCCAGGCGACGTTCACCTACTCAGGCGCGAACGCCGGCACCGACACGATCACGGCGTGCGCCGACATCAACAAGAACGCGACCTGTGACGCCGAGGAGCCGACCGACACCGCGACGAAGACCTGGGAGGCGCCGATCTCGGCGCAAGGTGTGCCGGTCACTGCCGTCGAAGGCAATGCTTTCACGGCTCCGGTCGCGACCGTGACGGATCCGGATCCGAGCTCGACGGCTTCCGAGTATTCCGCGACGATCGACTGGGGCGACGGAACGCCGATCTCCGCGGGAACGCTGAGCGGTCCAACCGGCGGCCCGTTCACGGTCACCGGTTCGCACACGTACGTCGAGGAAGGCACGTATACGGTGACGGTGGACGTCCTCGACGTGGACACGCCGAGCAACACCGCATCGGCCACCACCACCGCAACAGTCGCCGACGCGGCCTTGACCGCTAGTTGCGCTGCCCCGGCGGTCTCGCCTCAGGCCTTCGTCGGCAACGTGGCAACCCTCAACGACGCAAATCCGTTCGGGACGACCACCGACTTCACCGCCACGATCAGCTGGGGTGACGGGGCATCGTCAGCCGGAGTCGTGACCGGACCGATCGGCGGTCCGTTCTCGATCAGCGGCGCCCATGTGTACGGCTCGACGGGCTTCTTCAACATCAACACGTCGATCTCCGATGTGGGCGGAAGCAAAGCTACGGCCACCTGCCGGATGCTGGTCTTCGCGTTTGCACCGGGCGGAGGCTCCTTCGTGATCGGCGATCAGAACAGCGCGAACAGAACGGCAGTCACGTTCTGGGGAGCGCAGTGGTGGAAACTGAACGACCTGAGCGGTGGATCGGCTCCTGCCGGCTTCAAGGGCTTCGCGGAGGATCCCTCCACCCCAAGCTGCGGGACCACCTGGAGCACCGATCCAGGCAACAGCGCACCGCCGCCTGCGGGACCCCTGCCTGCCTTCATGGGGGTGATCGTCTCTAGCCAGATCGCCCAGTCTGGATCGGCGATCTCGGGTGACACTCCTCACATCGTCGTGGTGCAGACGAATGGTGGATACGCGCCCAACCCAGGGCATGCCGGGACCGGGACGGTGATCGCTCAGTTCTGCTGAGACCGGTGGCTCCCTGATGCGAAGGCCCGCCTCGGCGGGCCTTCGCCGCTTGTGCCGGAGACGCTGGTGCTCTACAACTCTCTCTGATCCAGAAAAGGGGGAGGGCCATGTCAAGACCCTGCGGCCCGATTCTGGTCGTCGACGACGACGACGCGCTGCTGCGATGCGTGTCCGTTCTCTTCGAGGAGGATGGGTTCGTCGTACTCACTGCCCGAACGGGCGAACAAGCTTTGGCTCTCGCACGAAGAGCCTCACTGGGCGCGGCCGTCGTGGACATCTGCCTGCCGGGCCTGAGTGGGTATGAGGTCTGTCGCGTGCTGAAGGAAGAGAAAGGCGTCCTGCCCGTCATTTTCATCTCCGGCGAGCGCACGGAATCCTTTGATCGGGTCGGCGGACTGCTGATCGGCGCGGACGACTACCTGGTCAAGCCATTCGCGCCGGATGAGTTGCTCGCACGATTGCGGGCCCTCGTGCGGCGCTCGCCCCCACAGGAGAATCACGGACTTACTCGCCGCGAGGCGGAAGTGCTTCGCTGCTTGAGCGAAGGGCTTGGCTCGTCGGCCATCGGAGAGCGATTGGTGATCAGCCCGAAAACGGTGGGCACGCACATCGAGCACATCTACGAGAAGCTGGGCGTGCACAGCCGTGCCCAGGCCGTCGCGGCCGCGTACGGCCACGGACTGCTCACTCCGTCCTAGGGACGGCGGAAGCCCCGAGTAGGCTTCGCGCGTGCCGATGAGGCTGGTCACCGCGGGGGAGTCGCACGGTCCGGCGCTCGTCGCGATCGTGACCGGGCTACCGGCTGGGCTCATGCTGGACAAGGCGGCGATCGACTCGGACCTCCACCGGCGCCAGCAGGGCTACGGCCGCAGTCCCCGTCAGCAGATCGAACGAGACGAGGTCGAGGTGCTGGCCGGCCTTCGTCACGGCCGCACGCTGGGAACGCCGCTCGCCCTCGTCGTGCGCAACCGCGACCACAGGAACTGGGAGTGGGGGATGAGCCCCTGGCCCGCGGAAGGCGAACCATCCGGCAAGGGCACGAAAGAGGTCACCTTGCCCCGGCCCGGACATGCCGATCTCGCCGGTGCGATGAAGTACGGTTCGCCTGACGTGCGTGACGTGCTCGAGCGTGCAAGCGCGCGTCACACCGCCGTCATCGTCGCGGCCGGCTCGGTCGCGAAGGCGTTGCTGGCGGAGATCGGTGCGAAGGTTGATGGGCGAGTGCTGACGGAAGATCTCGAGCAGCGTGTCGACGAGGCGCGCGCGGATCGCGATACGGTCGGCGGCGTCGTCGAGGTTCGGGCCCGGGGCGTTCCTCCGGGCCTCGGGTCGTACGCGACGAAGGAGGACCGTCTCGACGCGCGCCTGGCCGCGTCCCTGATGGGGACGCAGGCGGTCAAAGGCGTCGAGATCGGTGAGGGCTTCGAGCTTGCGTCGAAGCGGGGTTCCGCCGCGCACGACGAGATCCTCCGCGACGAGCGTGGGCTCTATCGCGAGACGAATCGCGCCGGCGGGATCGAAGGCGGCGTCTCGAATGGGGAGGAGATCGTCGTGCGCGCCGCCATGAAGCCCTTGCCGACGCTGATGAGGCCGCTCGCGTCGGTCGATCTCGGCACAGGCGAGCCGGCGCAGGCGCTCGTCGAACGTAGCGACACCGCAGCGGTCGAGGCGCTGGCGGTGGTCGCCGAGGCGTGCGTGGCCTGGGAGCTTGCGCGTGCCGCCCGGGAGAAGTTCGGCGGGGACGCACTCGAGGACTTGCTCGCCGCACACCGCGCGTACCTGGGACGGATCGACTGGTCGCCGAGGTAGGCGCGCTCGGCCGTCATCTCGCGCTGGTCGGATTCATGGGCGCGGGAAAGTCGACGATCGGCAAGAAGGTCGCAGGTCTCAGCGGCAGGCCGTTCGTCGACCTCGATCGCGAGATCGAGCGGCGGCATGGCGCCGTTGCCGAGCTGTTCGAGCGTGGGGAGGCCGAGTTCCGTCGCGTCGAGGAAGAGCTCGCAGCGGAGGTGCTCGCGTCGTCGACTCCGGCGGTGATCGCCCTCGGGGGTGGGGCAGTGCTCTCCGAGCGCACCCGTGAGCTGCTGCTGACCGCTGCGTTCACCCTCTGGGTGGACGTCGATGCCGCGGACGCCTGGAATCGGGTCCGCCACACGGGCCGCCCACTCGCGCAGGACGCCGACCAGTTCAGGCGTCTCTTCGACGAGCGGCGGCCGCTGTACGAGGCCGTGTCGGCCGGACTGGTCGAGAGCGCTGACGACGTCCTTTTGGCCTCCCTCGAGATCGACGTCGGCCGGGGGCTGCTCGCAAAGCTCTCGGACCGGCTGGACGAAAGCCTCGACGCAGTCGCGGTGATCGGTGACGAGCATGTGCTCGACATCCACCCGTTGGGATTCGAACCTTCAGCAGTCCATTCCGTACCCCGGGGAGAGGCCGCGAAGACCCCCGCCGTCCTCGACCGGCTGTGGAACGAGCTGCGGCTCGACCGGCACGGCACGATCGTCGGCTACGGCGGCGGATCCACGACGGACCTCGCAGGCCTCACCGCCGCAACGTACCTGCGCGGTCTTCGCTGGATCGCGGTGCCGACGACGTTGCTCGGCCAGGTCGACGCCGCGATCGGAGGCAAGACGGCCATCGACCTTCCGGCCGGGAAGAACCTCGTCGGCGCATTCCACTATCCGGTTCGAGTGATCGCCGATCCGAACGTGCTCGCCACTTTGAACGAGGCGCAGCGACGTGAGGGTCTGGCGGAAGTGGTGAAAACCGGACTGCTCTCCGGCCGTCCGCTCTGGGAGCTCGAAGACGAGACGATGATCCGTGCGTGCGCCGCTTTCAAAGCGGCGGTGTGCCTGGGCGATCCGTTCGATCAGGGCCGTCGCGCGATCCTCAACCTCGGCCACACGTTTGCGCACGCACTCGAGACCGCGGCGGGGTACCAGGGCCTGTCGCACGGGGACGCAGTTGCGCTTGGCCTCGTCGCCGCCCTGCGGTTGTCCGGCAGGTCGACCGCCGCCGTCGAGGACGTCCTCGCTCCGAAACCGGTTCGCCTCGATCGTGAGCGCGCGTGGGCCGCGCTGCAACGCGACAAGAAGGCGCAGCGTGGAGAGCTGCGGCTCGTGCTGCTCGGCGGAGAAGGTCCTACAGTGGAAACACGGCCCGCGGCCGAAGTGCGAGCAGCTTTGGATCAGCTGATAGCCGATTAGAGTGCCCCGATGCAGGTAGTCGTCCTCAACGGGGTCAATCTCGACGTCCTGGCGCGCCGCGATGCCGCGCTGTACGGCGGCATGTCGTTGTCGGAGCTCGAGACCCGGATCTACGACTGGGCCTCCGTACTCGGGTGTCACGTTCGCTGCAGGCAGACGAATCACGAGGGCGAGTTCGTCGACTGGTGCCATGACGCCCTCGACTGGGCCGATGGAGTCGTCGTGAATCCCGGCGCCTGGACTCACTACTCGTACGCGATTCGTGACGCACTCGAGCTGTTCGACGCACCGATCGTCGAAGTACACCTCTCGAACATCGAGGAGCGGGAGGAGTGGCGACGCACGTCGGTCGTGGCGGATCTGGCCGCGAAACGCATCCTCGGCCAGGGCGCAGAGGGCTATCGCGAGGCACTCGAGTTCATCGTCCAGGAGGTGGGTGCGGCGCAATGAATCCCCGCATCGAGCGTCTCCGGGGATCGCTCGAGGAGCCGCTCCTGGTCACCAACCCGGTGAACATCCACTACCTCTTCGGGTTCAAGAGCTCGAACGCAGCCCTCCTCGTCGAGCAGGATCGTGCTCGGCTGTTCACGGACTTTCGCTACTCGGAGGCGGCGCGCGCAGTCGAGGGTGTGGAGTTCGAAGAGACGAAGCGGGCGCTGCTCGCCGACCTGGCGGACAGGTTGTCAGGGCGGATCGGGTTCGAGGCCGACTTCGTCTCGTACACCGGCTACGAGACGCTTCGGGCCGGCTCCGTCGAGCCCGTCCCACGCCGCGGTCTGGTCGAGCAGCTCCGTGCGGTCAAGGACGACGACGAGCTCGCCGCGATCAAACGCGCGTGTGGGATCACCGACCGCGTCTTCGAGCGGTTGGTCGAGGAGCGTTTTGTCGGCCGCAGCGAGCGGGACGTGGCATGGACGATCGAGCAGCTCTTTCACGACGAGGGTGCTGAAGCTGTTGCCTTCGAGACGATTGTCGCCTCGGGGCCGAACTCGGCGCGTCCGCACGGTCGTGCCGGCGACCGCCAGATCGGGCGTGGCGAGACCGTGATCGTCGACACGGGCTGCGTCGTCGGCGGCTACGCGTCCGACTACACGCGGACGTTCACGACTGGGTTCGTCGAGGGGCCGGTCAAGGAGGCCTACGCTCTCGTGCTCGCCGCCCAGCAGGCAGGGTTCGATGCGTTGCGCGGCGGTGTCCGCGGTTTCGACGCCGACGCCGCGGCCCGGCGCGTGGTCGACGCGACCGCGTTCGCCGGCGCCTTCGGCCACGGTCTCGGGCACGGTCTGGGCCTGGAGGTGCACGAGGCGCCGCGGCTCTCCACGGAATCGACGGACACCCTGGCTGCGGGAAACGTCGTCACGGTCGAACCGGGGATCTATCTCGAGGGTCGCCTCGGAATCCGAATCGAGGACAACGTCGTCGTCACCGACGATGGCATCCAGAACTTGACCGGGTTTCGGAAGGATCTCATCACCGTGGGTTGATAGCTACCCTCCCCGCGTGGCCGAGACCGTCAACACGAATCAGTTCAAGAACGGGATGCACATCGAGCTCGACGGCTCGTTCTGGCGCATCGTCGAGTTTCAGCACGTCAAGCCGGGGAAAGGCGGCGCGTTCGTCCGGACGAAGCTCAAGGGCCTCGACACCGGCGCAGTCGTCGACCGGACGTTCCGCGCGGGCGAGAAGTTCCCCCGTGTCCGCACCGAGACGAAGGACATGCAGTACCTCTACGACTCCGGCGACGAGGTCGTCTTCATGGACCAGGACACGTACGAGCAGACGGCGCTCCCACGCGGCACGGTCGAGGACGCGCTCGAGTTCATGCTTCCGTCCAGCTCGGTGCAGATGCTGCTCGTCAACGGCGCGCCGACCGGAGTCCAGCTGCCCGCATCGGTGGAGCTGGCGGTGACTCAGACCGAGCCCGGGGTGAAAGGCGACACCGTTTCGAACGTGACGAAGCCTGCAACGCTGGAAACGGGTGCCGTCGTGCAGGTTCCACTCTTCGTGAACCCCGGCGACCGGATCAAGGTCGACCCCCGCGAAAAGCGGTACATCTCTCGCGCCTAGCTCAACGCGCGGCGCAACGCGTCGGCACCGTTCTCGAGCACAGGATCGCCGTGCGACACGACGACGAGCTCGACCGGGAGCTCGCCAAGGCGTTCGCGCAACTCCGGCTTGAGCTGCTGCTCGGCCCATTCTTGCTCGCCCTTCGGGAACCAGTGCACCGGCAGCTCGATCCCACCGTCTCTTCCGATCAGAAGGTCGCCCGAGACGAGGGCGCGTTGGGGTTCCAGGAAGAACAGCGCCTCGACCCAGTCGCTGCCTTTGACGATCTCCGCGTGCACGCCGGCGGGTAGCTCGCCCTTCTCCTCCGGACGCCAGAGCGTCGCTTTGTAGCGGTCGAGCATGGTTGCGACGCTCCGCTCGTGCCAGTGCACGGTCAGCAGCACGTGCACCGGCAGACCAAGGCGCTCGACGTCGCGGTCGAGGGCAGACCAGAACCGTTCTTCCTCGTCCGTCGGGACGAGCGGATCGACCACGACGAGCGAATCCGCAAGCTCCGCGTAGACGGAACCGACCTCGGGCCCCCAGTGCTCGGCGTGTGCCCACTCGGGATGCGACGCCGTCCAGCGCCACAACCCGGGCCTGAGCTCCCGTACCTCCATCCCTGCAAACCTATCCTGGCTCGGCAGGGCGCTAGGCTCCACGCATGCCGGCGCTCGCCGACACCACCATCCGCCTGCTCGGGCAAGAGCCGCTTGCCGGGAGATTGCCCACGGCCGAGCAGCTTCGGATCGCGGCGATCCTGGACCGGGCCGGCTACGCCTATCTCGAGGTCTCGGGCGGCGGGTGTTTCGACAGCGCGGTTCGGCGGGGTGTCGAGAGCCCGTGGGAGCGAATCCGCGCTCTGAGGGCTCATGTCAAGACACCCCTGGGCCTCGCACTACGGGGCCGCCTGCTCGTCGGCTCACGGCCGGTCGACAACGACTTCATCCGGAGATTCATCGCGTGTGCGGCGGAGAACGGCATCGACGTCTTTCGCCTCCACGATCCGCTCAACGACGTCTCGAATCTGAGGGAGGCAGCCGATGCCGTCGCACGGGCGGGCGCCGAGTTCGAGGCGGGCCTCGTTTACAGCCCGGGGCGAACCGGCGAGACCGATCCCCTGATGCAGCAGGCTGCGGAGCTGCCGAATCTCGGCGCAGTGCGCGTGTTGCTGCACGACCCGACCGGCTCCCTGCAGCCACATCGCGCGCGCGAGCTGGTCACCGGCCTGCGCGAGGTCACAGGTCTTCCGGTCGGCATCTACTGTCAGGGTTCGGGAGGGAATGCGCTTGCCGCCGCCCTCGAGGCTGCGCGCGCGGGGGCCGATCTGATCGCGTCCGCGGTGTATCCGATCGCGCTGACGCTGCACCGAGTCTCGGGCGAGGCCCTCGCCGAGGCCCTGGCAGGGCTCGGCCTCGACTGTGACATCGATGTGGCCGCTCTCTGGGAGGCGTCCGACGTCGTCGACGAGTTCATCGGCGACGAACCGGTGACGCCACTTGCGCCTCGCATCGCGGTTCGCGCTGCTCAGCACGACCTTCCCGCGAGCCTCGTCATGGCGCTCGACACCAACCTGCGTGCACAGGCGGCAGGCGCGAGGCTCGACGAGACGATCGCCGAGCTCGTCCGGATCCGCTCCGAGGTCGGCTGGCCGCCGCTCGCGTCGCCGATCGGGCAAGTGCTCGGCTCGCAGGCGCTGCTGAACGTCCTCTCCGCGAGTCGCTATTCCGTTGTCGTGGACGAGCTGCGCTCGCTCGTCGAAGGTCACCTCGGCACCACGCCCGCCCCGATCGAGAAATCGATCGAGCGCATCGTTTCGCTCACCGCCGACCCGGATTCGGTGGAGGACACGATCGCGCCGCCGCTGCAGGAGGTCCGGGCCCAGGCCGAAGGTCTTGCTTCGAGTGAAGAGGAGCTGTTGCTGCTCGGTCTTTTCGGCGACAACGCGGAACCACTGCTCCGGACGATCCGCGGTCGGTCGTCCGGCGGCGAGTCGCTCGCCGCGGGCGGGGTCGATCAGGCTCGAGCCGAGAGGATTCGCGAGCTCGTTCGCATCGTGCAGGAAACGGGCATCGGCGAGGTCACGATCGAAGAGTCGGGGATGAGGGTCTCAGTACGCCGGACCGAAGATCGCGAACCGTTGCCGTTGCCGTCGCCCTCTCGGCCCGAGTCTCCACTCGCCGCACTGGAGGACGAGGAGCTAGCCCCCGTCCCGCCGAACGGCCTCGTGCGCGTCGAGGCGCCGATGGTCGGGACGTTCTATCGAGCATCGCAACCGGGCGCGCCGCCGTTCGTCGAGGAGGGGCAACCGGTCGGCGCGGGGCAGACGCTCTGCATCCTCGAGGCGATGAAGCTCATGAACGAAGTGAAGGCCGAGGTCGAGGGTATCGTGCGCGGCATCCACGTCGAGAACGCTGCGCCGGTGGAATTTGGGCAGCTTTTATTCGAGCTCGAGCCGCTGACCGCGCGTCCGCTGGACGCGCTCTAACGATGTTCTCGCGCGTGCTCGTGGCGAACCGTGGGGAGATCGCGGTGCGGGTCATCCGCGCGCTGCACGAACTCGGCGTGGAGGCGGTCGCCGTCTACTCGACGGCCGATGCAGGAACTCTGCACACGCGCCTCGCGGACCACGCTGTGTGCATCGGGCCGCCGAGTGCGACCGACAGCTATCTGAACCTCTCCTCGGTCGTCGCCGCGGGCGAGATCACTCACTGCGACGCCGTGCACCCGGGTTACGGCTTTCTCGCGGAAAACCCGGATTTCGTCAAGGCGTGCGAGGAGAACGACCTCGTGTTCGTCGGTCCGGACGCCGACGTGATGGCCCGGATGGGCGACAAGGTCCAGGCAAAGCGCGAGCTGGCAGAGGCGGGGCTCCCGCTCGTTCCGGGGACGGAAGCCGTCGACGCGGCTGAGGCCGGTGCCGCCGCTGCCGAGATCGGATTCCCGGTGCTCCTCAAAGCCTCGGCGGGCGGCGGCGGCAAGGGAATGCGGCTCGTGGAGCGCGCGGATGACCTCGAGGATGCTTTCTCCGGGGCAAGCTCCGAGGCCTTCGCCGCGTTCGGCGACGGGACGCTTTACCTGGAGAAGCTCATCACAGGGGCGCGGCACGTCGAGGTGCAGGTGCTCTGCGATGCGGACGGCGGTGTGCTCACACTGGGCGAGCGCGAATGCTCGATCCAGCGGAGGCACCAGAAGCTGATCGAGGAGTCGCCGTCGCCGGCGCTCGACGACTCGACACGCGAGGCGATGGAGTCGGCCGTTGCTCGCGCCTGTCGTGCGATCTCCTACCTCAACGCCGGCACCTTCGAGTTCCTGCTCGCCCCGGACGGCTCGTATTACTTCATCGAGCTCAACGCACGGCTCCAGGTGGAACATCCCGTGAGCGAGCTCGTCACCGGCATCGACATCGTCCGTGAACAGCTGAAGATCGCGGCAGGCGAGCAGTTGCGGAAAACGGGGCGCGCGGCGAGGCGTGGGCACGCGATCGAGGTCCGGCTCAATGCCGAGGATCCATCCCGCGGCTTCACGCCCGCCCCCGGGGTGATCGAGCGCTTCCGGCCCCCGCTCGGCGCGGGCATAAGACTCGACACCCACATCGAAGAGGGGTCGGTGATCCCGCCGTACTACGACTCGCTGATCGGGAAGCTGATCGTGTGGGACGAGGACCGCGATTCCGCGATCGAGCGTTCACTCCGTGCGCTCGGCGAGCTCGAGCTCCGAGGGGTGCCGACGACGCGCGAGGCGGTGTTGGAGATCCTCGCGAGCGACGCGTTCCGCAGCGGGCAGTACTCCACGAGCTTTCTCGACGAGACGCGGTTGGCCGCAGTGGGAGTTGCATGAGCGTCGTGCTTTCGGAGCCCAAAGGCACGATCACAGTGACCCCGGTAGCACTAGCCGGTCTCGTCGTTCAGGCCGCGGAGGCCGTCGACGGTGTTCAGGTTCGTCGCCGGCGGCGTCGGCTCGACATCGACGTTGCGGTCGGTGAGGCGAGGGTGCGCCTGGAGCTCACGGCGCGCTACGGGCTCGTGCTCCCGGACGTCGCGCGCGAGGTGCAGGAACGGGTCGCCGACGCACTTGTGACGATGTGCGGGGTCAGCATCGGGAATATCGACATCTCCGTGGAGGAGGTCGAATGAGCGTCGCTCGCGTACGGATCGCTCCCGTGAGGGAAACCATGTTTCCCTCACGAGCTCCCTTTTTTAGGGATCGCCTCAGCCCCCGCGCCGCTCAGATCGCCGCGTCGGCCGAGGAGAAAGAGAGGGGAAACCGCACCGTTTCCCCCGACGCCCCTTCCCTCGCTCATTGGGGAGAGGCAGCCCAATGAGCGGACGCCGCGCCGCGCGCAGGACTGCGCTCTTCCTTCTCTACCAGTGGGACGTCACGGGTCAGCCGCTCGCGTCGCTCTACGAGGGTGAGGTCGATCCGTTCGCGCGCGAGACGGCCGAGGCCGTCAGCGCAGAGGCCGCCGAGTACGACCGCCGCATCACCGAGGCGGCCGAAGGGTGGACGGCCGATCGGCTCGGCGCGATCGAGCGCAACATCCTGCGCATCGCGCTCCACGAGCTGGACGGCGACGAGGTTCCGGACGAGGTGGCCATCGACGAAGCGGTCAATCTGGCAAAGCGGTACGCAACCGACGATGCTGCGCGGTTGGTGAACGGCATTCTGGGACGGATCGTTCGAGAGCGAGTCTCGTGAGCGCCGAGGACTCACTCGCCAGGGCCGAGGAGCTGCTCGCGCGGCTGGAGAAGACGCGGGCCGAGCTGGAACTCCTCTCGCAGGCGAACGACGCCGACAAGGCGCTCGACGTGCTCGCCGAGCTGTCCGAGTTGAGCAAGGCGATCGAGGAGGAGCTCCAGAAGGCGAAGCGGGTTGCGGAGACCGATGCGGAGCCCTGAGCAGCTGCGCGTTCTCGTCGAGGAATACCTGGGCGACCTGGCGCTGACGCCCGAGCTGTACGGACAAGCCGAATCCGTGCGGTACGCGCTCGTCGGAGGGAAGCGGGTACGTGCAGTCATCTGCCTCGCGACGGTCGAGGCGGCCG
>Ga0207684_10004838_pt1 | contig 12602 bp, 9 predicted proteins | sample KBSK5501metaG_FD_184342 | JGI IMG/M metagenome (GOLD analysis project Ga0207684, IMG submission 184342) | Corn, switchgrass and miscanthus rhizosphere microbial communities from Kellogg Biological Station, Michigan, USA - KBS K5-50-1 metaG... | ecosystem: Host-associated > Plants > Roots >...
GTTTGCGATCCGCGAAGGCGGCCGCACCGTCGGCGCCGGCGTGGCCACGAAGATCTTGAAGTAAGGCGGAGGCGATGCCGCGGGAAAACATCATCATGGAATGCACCGTGTGCAAAGGCCGGAACTACTTCACGACCAAGAACCGGCGGAAGCACCCGGAACGGGCGGAGTGGAAGAAGTACTGCCCGCGGTGCAATAAGCACCAGCCGCACAAGGAATCGAAGTAGTGACGACGGACGCGCTCGCCAGCCCGAAGCCGAGCTGGCCGGCCCGGGTGGTGGGCTTCCTGCGCGACGTGCGCTCGGAGCTCCGGAAGGTCACGTGGCCGACGTGGGACGAGCTGAAGAAGGCGACGTCCGTCATCATCGTCTTCGTCGTCGCCCTGGGGCTCTTCATCGGGCTGCTGGACTCGTTCCTGCAGCTGGTGTTCGTGACCCTGGTCGCGAAGCTGTTCTGATGTCGGAGCACCGCTGGTACGCGATTCAGACGACGGCGGGGCACGAGAACAAGGTGCGCTCGCTGATCGAGCGCCGCATCAAGGACGACCCGCGCCCGGAGGAAGAGAAGCCGATCCGGCAGGCCCTGGTCCCCACCCAGGAAGTGGTGGAGATCAAGAACGGCAAGAAGGTGACGGCGGAGCGCAAGATCTATCCGGGCTACGTGCTCGTGAACATGGTCTTGAATCAGGAGACGATCCACGTCATCAACGGCATCCAGGGCGTGATCAAGTTCGTCGGCACCGGGCGACTGCCGATGCCACTCCGGCCCGAAGAGGTGAACCGCCTCCTCGGGATCGAGGAAGCGGCGAAGGAAGAGGAGCCGCAGGAGACCATCCCGTTCCTGGTCGGCCAGGTCGTGGAGATCACCGAAGGGCCGTTCTCGGACTTCTCCGGCACGGTGGAAGAGGTGATCCCCGACAAAGGGAAAGTGCGGGTGGCGGTGTCGCTGTTCGGCCGCCCGACGTCGGTGGAGCTGGACTACTTACAGTTGAAAGCGCATTAAATGGCGAAGCCGATTGCTGCGATGGTGAAGCTCCAGGTGCCCGCCGGGCAGGCGACCCCCGCCCCGCCGGTGGGCACGGCCCTGGGGCCGCACGGCGTGAACATCATGGAGTTCGTCAAGCAGTTCAATGCCAAGACGGCCCAGGCGCAGGGGATGGTCACGCCGGTCGAGGTGACGATCTACAAGGATCGGACCTTCACCTTCATTACGAAGACGCCCCCGGCCGCCGTGCTCCTCAAGAAGGAAGCCGGCATCGAGAAGGGCTCCCCCACCTCCAACCGGCAGAAGGTGGGGAAGGTCACGCGCGCCCAGCTCAAAAAGATCGCCGAGATCAAGATGCCTGATCTGAACGCGAACGATCTGGACGCCGCCATGAAGATGGTGGCCGGCACGGCTCGCTCCATGGGCTTGGAGGTGGTGGACTGATGCGCGTGCACGGCAAGCACTACCGGGCCGCCGTCGCGACGCTCGAGCCCCGCAAGCTCTACAGCCCGCGCGAAGCGGTCGAAAAGGTGAAGGCGACGGCGTTCGCCAAGTTCGACGAGTCGGTCGACATCGCGGTCCGCCTGGGCGTCGATCCCAAACACGCGGACCAGATCGTGCGCGGCACCGTGAGCCTGCCGCACGGCACCGGCAAGAAAGTCCGCGTGCTGGTGATCGCGCAGGGCGAGAAGGCGAAGGAAGCCGAAGGCGCCGGCGCCGACTTCGTCGGCATCGAGTACGTGCAGAAGATCAAGGACGGCTGGCTCGACACCGACGTCATCGTGGCGACCCCGGACGTCATGGGGCAGCTCGGACCCCTGGGCAAGGTGTTGGGGCCGCGGGGGCTCATGCCCAACCCCAAGGCCGGGACGGTGACCATGGACGTGGCGCGGGCGGTCAAGGAACTAAAGGCGGGAAAGATCGAATTCCGGGTGGACAAGAGCGGCATCGTGCACGCGCCGACGGGCAAGAAGTCGTTCGCCGTCGAGGCGCTGGAGGAGAACCTGCGGGCCTTCATGGAAGCCATTGTCCGGGCCAAGCCCTCGGCGGCGAAGGGGCACTATATCCGGTCGATCACGGTCTCGAGCACGATGGGACCGGGAGTCCCCGTGGATCCGGCGGTGTTCGCATGATCCGCACCAAGGCGGAGAAACAGGAGATGGTGACGGCGCTGGCGACGCGCTTGCGTAACGCCTCGACGGTGTATGTCACCGACTTCACGGGACTCGACGTGGCCAAGATCACCCAATTGCGGCGCCGGCTCCGGTTGGCGGGCGGGGGCACCGACTTCGTGGTGGTGAAGAACACGCTCGCGCGCCGCGCGCTGGCGGATGCGCAGGTGCAGGGCCTCGAAGCGCACCTCGCGGGGCCGACCGGTCTGGTGCTGACGGGGGCGGATCCCATCGCGGCCGCCAAGGTGCTCGCGGACTTCGCGAAGGAATTCGAAAAGCCGGCCATCAAGGTGGGGCTGGTGGACGGCAAGACGGTGACGCCGGCGCTGGTGAAGCGGCTGGCCAGTCTGCCCACGAAACACGAGCTGCTCGCCCAGCTGGGCGGCGCGCTCCAGGCGCCGATGGCGGGCTTCCTCGGCGCGTTGAATGGCGTACTGATGAATATGGTGGGTGCCCTCGAGGCGCTCCGGAACAAGCGCGCCGCGGACGGGGGGGGCGGGGGCGCTTCTTAACCCAGTAGGAGACCGGGACAATGGCGACACAGACGTTGAGCAACGACGACATCATCGAAGCCATCGGCAACCTGTCGGTGGTCGAGCTCGCCGAGCTGATCGAGAAGTTCAAGGAGAAGTTCGGCGTGACCATCGCGGCGCCGGTGGCGGCGGCGCCTGCGGCGGGAGGTGGGGCGGCCGGCGGTGCAGCGGGTGCGGCCGCGGCCGAGGAGAAGACCGAGTTCACGGTCATCCTGAAGGGCGCTGGGGAGAAGAAGATTCAGGTCATCAAGGAAATCCGAGCGATCACCAACCTGGGCCTCAAGGAGGCTAAGGACCTGGTGGAAGGCGCGCCCGGCACGGTGAAGGAAGGCGTGTCCAAGCAGGAAGCCGAAGAGATCAAAAAGAAGCTCGAAGCGCAGGGCGCCGCCGTCGAACTGAAGTAGACACGGGGATTGACGCGGCGGGCCATAGGGGCCCGCCGGCGCGACTCTCGGGTCTTCTTTGGTCGACGACATGCGCGGATTTGCCACACACCTGCTCGCTTGTACGAGCCCCTCGGTTCACCCCCGACCGGCGTTTCGGCCGGGGGCGGCGGGGCCTTTTGCATTTGCCTGAGGTTACGACATGACGAAGACGCTACCGGTGTTGTCGTTCGCAAAACTCGACCAGGGGATGCCGATGCCGCACCTCCTGGACATCCAGACGCGGGCGTTCGCGTCTCTCCTGCAGCCGGACGGGAAGGGCGCCGAGCGCACCGACGTCGGGTTGGAGCGCGTCTTCAAGGACGTGTTCCCGATCCAGGACGTGAACGGGAACTACTCCCTCGAGTTCGTGAAGTACGGGCTCGGGGAGCCGAAGTACTCGGTCGAGGAGTGCATCGAGCGGGACATGACGTATTCGGTGCCGCTCAAGGCCACGCTGCAGCTGGTGGTCATGGAAGAGGTGGGCGAGACCGTCAAGACCAAGCGGCCCAAGAACATCATCGAGAAGGAAGTCTATCTCGGTGAGCTGCCGATCCTCACGCCGCTCGGCACCTTCGTGATCAACGGCGCCGAGCGCGTGATCGTGTCGCAGCTGCACCGCTCGCCCGGCGTGGTGTTCGAGGAGAGCATCCACCCCAACGGCCAGCGGCTGTTCTCGGCGCGCATCATCCCGTTCCGGGGCTCGTGGGTCGAGTTCACGATCGACATTCACGACGTGATCTACGTCCACATCGACAAGAAGAAAAAGTTCCCGGCGACGGCGCTGCTCCGGGCCTTTGGGTACGGCACCAACGCCGACATCCTGAAGCTGTTCTATGCGACCAAAGACATCGACATCACCGGCAAGCTCGAAGGCCGGGCCCAGAAGCGCGAAGTCCTGGGGACGCTGCTCGCGGCCGACGTGCCCGACCCCGAGAACAAGAAGGGCGAGCCGCTCGGCAAGGTGGGCGACGAGCTGACGCTCGAGAAGTTCAACACCTTCCGCCGGGCCGGAATCAGCAAGGTGAAGGTGTTCGCGGGCTACACCTCGCTCGACCTGCGCGACGAGGCGCAGCCCACCACGACCCGCGAGCGCCAGGGCACGTACGTCCTGGCCTTCGACGTGGCCGACCCGGGGACCGGCGAGGTGCTGGCCGAGGGCGGGCGCGAGCTGTCGGACACGCTCAAGAAGAAGCTCTTGAAGGCCGGCGTCACCAAGGTGGACGTGCTGCTGCCGGCGGGGCGGAGCGAGTCGCCGCTCATCAAGAACACGCTGCTCAAGGACCCGACGCACACGGAGGCCGAGGCGCTGGAGCAGATCTACGCGCTGCTGCGGCCGGGCGAGGCGCCGAACCTCGAGACGGCACGGCAGGCGCTCGAGCGGCTGTTCTTCCACCCCAAGCGGTACGACCTGGGGCGGGTGGGCCGCTACAAGATCAACCAGCGGCTCAAGGTCAACGTCCCGAAGGACCACACGGTCCTCACCGAGGACGACTTCATCGCGATCATCCGCTACCTGATCGAGCTGCGGGAGGGACGCGGCTACACCGACGACATCGACCACCTCGGCAACCGCCGGGTGCGCTCGGTGGGCGAGCTGATCGCCAACCAGTTCTCGGTGGGTCTGTCCCGCATGGCGCGGCTCATCAAGGAGCGGATGAGCATCAACAACGACCCGGAGCGCATCACCCTGGACGACCTGGTGAACGCCCGGACGGTGAGCGCGGTGATCCAGGCGTTCTTCGGCAGCTCGCAGCTGTCGCAGTTCATGGATCAGACCAACCCGCTGGCCGAGCTGACGCACAAGCGGCGCCTCTCGGCCCTGGGACCGGGGGGACTCACGCGCGAGCGCGCTGGCTTCGAGGTGCGCGACGTGCACTACAGCCAGTACGGCCGGATGTGCCCCATCGAGACGCCGGAGGGACCGAACATCGGGCTCATCACGAGCCTCTCCTGCTACGCGCGCGTGAACGACCTCGGCTTCATCGAGACGCCGTACCGCGTGGTGAAGAACGGCAAGGTGACCGACGAAACGCGCTGGCTGTCGGCCTCGGAAGAAGAGGAGTACGCCGTGGCGCAGGCCAACGCGCGCCTCACCGAGGACGGCCATTTCGCGGACGAGCTGGTGCTGTGCCGCAAGCGGGACGACTACCCGCTGCTGGCGCCGGCGCGGATCGACTTCATGGACGTGGCGCCCGAGCAGCTCGTGTCGATCGCCGCGGCGCTGATCCCGTTCCTCGAGCACGACGACGCGAACCGCGCGCTCATGGGCTCGAACATGCAGCGGCAGTCGGTGCCGCTCCTCTTCCCGCAGGCCCCGCTCGTGGGGACCGGGCTCGAGGAAACCGTGGCCCGCGACTCGGGCGCCGTGGTGATCGCGCGGCGGGCGGGCGTGGTCACCCGGGTCACGGCCGACGAGATCATCATCGACGCGGGCGAGGAAGAGGCGAAGTCCGGCGATCACCCGCTGGCGCGGCTCAAGCAGCACGACCGCTACCGCTTGAAGAAGTTCTGGCGCACCAACCAGGACACGGCCATCAATCAGCGGCCGCTGGTGCAGCTCGACCAGAAGGTGAAGGCCGGACAGATCGTGGCAGACGGCGCGGGCACCGAGCGGGGCGAGTTGGCGCTGGGTGCGAACGTGCTGGTCGCGTTCATGCCCTGGTATGGGCACAACTTCGAGGACGCGATCGTCCTGTCGGAGCGACTGGTGAAGGACGACGTGTATTCGTCGATCCACATCCAAGAGCTAGAGCTGCACGTCCGCGACACCAAGCGCGGGCGTGAGGAGATCACGCGCGAGATCCCGAACGTGGCCGAGGAGTCGCTCGTCGATCTCGACGAGCGGGGCATCGTCCGGATCGGGGCGCACGTCAAAGCGGGCGACATCCTTGTGGGGAAGATCACCCCGAAGGGGGAGACAGAGCTTTCGCCGGAAGAGAAGTTGCTCACGGCGATCTTCGGGGAAAAGGCGAAAGACGTCAAGGATTCATCGTTGAAGGTGCCGCCCGGAATGGAAGGCGTGGTCATCGACGTGAAGATCTTCTCGCGCATCGAGGACCAGGTGGTCGAAAAGGACCGCGGCGAGCGCATCGGCGAAGTGCGCCGGCTCGAGGTGGACGAGAAGGCCCGTATTTCTGAGGCGATGTTCGCGGAGCTGCGGGAGCTGCTCGCGGGCCAGGAGGTCGGCCTGATGCTCAAGGCCGGGACCGTGGAGGAGTACCTGCCGCAAGGCACGAAGCTGTCGCGGCAGCAGCTGGCGGAGATCAACTTCGCGGACGTCGACCTGAAGACCCTGCGCGTCACCAACAAGCCGGTGAACGAGCGGATCCGCGCGGTGCTCGATGCCGCGGCGGCCGAGCGCGCCAAGATCGAGGAGAAGTCCGAGGACCAGATCGACAAGATCCTCCAGCCGGACGAGCTGCCGCCGGGCGTGATCCAGCTCGTGAAGGTGTACGTCGCCGAGAAGCGGAAGATCTCGGTGGGCGACAAGATGGCCGGCCGCCACGGCAACAAGGGCATCATCGCGCGTATCGTGCCGGAGGAGGATATGCCGTTCCTCCCCAACGGAGCGCCCGTGGACATCGTGCTCAACCCGCTGGGCGTGCCGTCGCGTATGAACGTGGGTCAGATCCTCGAGACCCACTTGGGCTGGGCGGCGACCATCCTGGGCTTCGAGGCCAAGACGCCCGTGTTCCAGGGCGCCGACGAGACGGAGATCGGCGTGCTGCTCCGGCTCGCCGGGCTGACATGGGCGGCCGAGGGGTTGCAGCTCGCGACCCGTCCGCCGGAGCTCGACCCGGAGACCGTACGGCGCATCGCCGACGATCTGCGGCGGCTGCCCGCCACGAACGGCGGTCGGCCCGACCTCAGCAAGGCGGGGATCGGACTGCTCGCGAGCCGGTCGCTCGCGCAGGAGACCCGGGACGTGCATCACCAGTTCGTGGACTTCCTGCGTTCCGCCGCGAAGGAGCTGGCCGAGCGCCAGCTCGACCTGCGGCGGGCGGAGCGGGAGTTCCACCAGGTCCGCCTGGAAGGCGAGGACCTGCCGAAGGTCGAGCAGGCCGCGCTCAAGCTGGGACTCAAGGAGAGCGAAAAGTTCCTGGAGCGCGACAAGCCGGCCGACGTGCTCGAAGCGATGGGACTGCCGGCGCTCGCGGCGCTGCTCGGGCCCAAGTCCGAAGCGGACGTGGATCAGGCGGCCAACGAGCTGCTCAAGGCGGCCGGCCTCACGCCGACGGGGAAGGCGCGGCTGCGCGACGGCCGCTCGGGCGAGTTCTTCTCGTCCGACGTGACCGTCGGCTCGATCTACATGATGAAGCTGTCGCACCTGGTGGACGACAAGATTCACGCCCGCTCCATCGGGCCGTACTCGCTGGTGACGCAGCAGCCGCTCGCCGGCAAGGCGCAGTTCGGCGGCCAGCGGTTCGGCGAGATGGAAGTCTGGGCGCTGGAAGCCTATGGGGCGGCGCACACGCTGCAGGAGATTTTGACCGTCAAGTCGGACGACGTGAACGGTCGCAGCCGCGTGTACGAGGCCATCGTGAAGGGGCAGAACCTGCCGAAACCCGGCATCCCCGAGTCCTTCAACGTGTTGGTGAAGGAGCTGCAGGCCCTCGGGTTGAAGGTGACGCTCGGCACTACTGAAGACGTGGAGGAATAGTGATCGACTTCCGAAGCGGGCGCGAGCCGAAGAGCTCGAGCTTCGACTATATCCAGATCCGGATCGCCTCCCCGGAGGAGATCCGCGGGCCTCGCGACTCGAAGGAGCGCGAGCGCCTCGAGCTGCAGGGCCAGCGCACCTGGTGGTCGTGGGGCGAGGTCACGAAGCCCGAGACCATCAACTACCGGTCCTTCAAGCCGGAACGCGATGGGCTGTTCTGCGAGCGGATCTTCGGCCCGGTAAAGGACTGGGAGTGTCACTGCGGCAAGTACAAGCGCATCCGCTACCGCGGCGTCATCTGCGACCGCTGCGGCGTGGAGGTCACGCTCTCCAAGGTGCGCCGCGAGCGCATGGGCCACATCGAGCTCGCGGTGCCGGTGGCGCACATCTGGTTCTTCAAAACGCTGCCGTCGCCCATGGGCAACCTGCTCGACATGACCCTGCGGGATCTCGAGCGGGTGATCTACTACACGAATTACGTGGTCATCGAGCCGGGCGAGCAGGAAGTGCAGGACAAGGAGCTGCTCGACGAGGACCGGTTCCTCGAGCTGCGCGCCAAGGCGAAGGCCGAGGGCGATGCGGCGTTCAAGGCCGACATCGGCGCGCCGGCGGTGCGGTCGCTGCTGGAGCGCCTGAACGTCGATAAGCTGGCGGACGAGCTGCGCGAGGCAGTCGCGGGCGAGACGAGCCAGCACCGCAAGAAGCAGCAGCTCAAGCGCCTGAAGATCGTCGACGCGTTCCGGAACTCCGGCAACGCGGGCGAGGGCCGGAACGACCCGCGCTGGATGATCCTGGACGTGGTCCCGGTCATCCCGCCCGATCTGCGGCCGCTGGTGCCGTTGGACGGTGGGCGCTTCGCGACGAGCGATCTGAACGACCTGTATCGCCGCGTCATCAACCGCAACAACCGGCTGCAGAAGCTGATCCTGCACCGGGCGCCGGAGGTCATCCTCCGGAACGAGAAGCGCATGCTGCAGGAGGCGGTGGACGCGCTGTTCGACAACGGCCGCCGCTCGAAGGCGATCCGCGGGCGCGGCAAGCGGCCGCTCAAGTCGCTGTCCGACATGCTCAAGGGCAAGCAGGGCCGGTTCCGCCAGAACCTGCTCGGCAAGCGCGTGGACTATTCCGGCCGGTCGGTGATCGTCGTGGGTCCCGAGCTCAGGCTGCACCAGTGCGGGCTGCCCAAGGCGATGGCCGTCGAGCTGTTCAAGCCCTTCATCATCCACAAGCTGGTGGAGAAGGGGATCGCCGAGACGGTCAAGCGGGCGAAAAAGATCGTCGAGAAGGAGTCGCCGGAGGTGTACGAGATCCTGGAAGAAATCATCCAGGACCACCCGGTGCTCTTGAACCGCGCGCCCACGCTGCACCGTCTGGGCATCCAGGCGTTCGAGCCGGTGCTGGTGGAAGGCAAGGCGATCCGGATCCATCCGCTGGTGTGCGCGGCGTTCAACGCGGACTTCGACGGCGATCAGATGGCCGTGCACGTGCCGCTCTCGTTCGAGAGCCAGATCGAGGCGCGGCTGCTCATGATCTCGTCCAACAACGTGCTCAAGCCCTCGGACGGCCGGCCCGTGGCCGAGCCGTCGCAGGACATGGTGCTGGGCTGCTACTTCCTCACGAAGGAGCCGGCCGACTTCGAGCAGGCGGAGGTGAAGGCGAAGGCGGCCCACGTGAGCTCACTCGCGGAGCTCGACATGGGGCTCGCGACCAAGCGGCTCGCGTACCATTCGCCGGTGCACTTCTGGGACGACGCGCGCTGGGTGTACACGACCGCGGGGCGGGTGATCTTCCACAGCATCCTCCCCGAGGGCATCCGGCGAGAGGGGTTCCTGAACCAGGTGATGCGCAAGCGCGACCTGTCGGAGCTGGTGTTCAACAGCTACCGGCGCGCCGGGCTCGCGAGCACGGTGCAGTTCCTCGATAACCTGAAGGAGTTCGGCTTCCGCTACGCCACCATGGGCGGCGTATCGATCGGCGTCGAGGACCTGGAGATCCCGGCCGAGAAGTCGAGCCTGCTGCACGATGCCGAAGGCCGGGTCGAGCGGTTCCAGCGGGCGTACGCCACCGGCCAGATCACCTTTGGCGAGCGCTACAACAAGGTGATTGACGCCTGGACGCACGCGAACAACGACATCGCGGACGCCATGGTGAAGACCATGCAGCGGTCCAAGGGCGGGTTCAACCCGGTGTTCATGATGTTCGACTCCGGGAGCCGGGGCTCGCGCGACCAGATCCGGCAGCTCGCCGGCATGCGCGGCCTGATGGCGAAGCCGCAGAAGAAGCTGACCGGCGGCATCGGCGAGATCATCGAGAGCCCGATCAAGTCGAACTTCCGCGAAGGCCTGTCGGTGCTCGAGTACTTCATCTCGACCCACGGCGCGCGGAAGGGCCTGGCCGACACGGCGTTGAAGACCGCGGACGCGGGCTACCTGACGCGCCGCCTGGTGGACGTGGCGCAGGACGTCACGATCACCGAAGAAGATTGCGGCACCATCCTCGGCCTCGAGATGTCGGCGTTGAAGGAGGGCGAGGACATCATCGAGCCGCTGCGCGAGCGCCTGGTGGGCTGCGTGGCGCTCGACGAGGTGAGCGATCCGCACGAGCTGGACGAGGACGACCGGGCCAAGGTGCTGGTCGAGGCCGGGAAGCTGATCGACGAGGAGACCGCGCAGGCGATCGAGGATGCGGGGATCGAGGCGGTCCGCATCCGCTCGGTGCTCACCTGCGAGGCGAAGCGCGGCGTGTGCCGGATGTGCTACGGCCGTAACCTCGCCACCATGGACATGGTGGACCTGGGGGAGGCGGTCGGGATCCTGGCGGCGCAGTCGATCGGCGAGCCGGGCACGCAGCTGACGCTGCGGACCTTCCACATCGGCGGCACGGCGGCGCGGATCGCCGAGCAGACGGTGCGCAAGACCAAGGTCGAAGGCGTGATCGAGTACGGCGACCGGCTCATTTTCGTCGAGACGCCGGAGAAGCAGAAGATCGTGACGAGCTACGAGGGCGAGCTGATCCTCAAGGCCCCGTCGCATGGCGAGACCGGGGGGAAGCTCTCGGTGCACTCGCGTTTCCACGTGCCGCTCGGCGCCACGCTGATGGTGGTGGACGGCGCCAAGGTGGGGCGCGACTCGGTGCTGTTCACGTGGGACCCCTACACCAACCCGATCATGACGGATGTGGGGGGCGTGGTACGGTTCGTGGACATCGTCGAGGACGAGACGGTGCGCGAGGAGCTCGACGAACTCACCGGACGGCGCCAGCGGGTGATCATCGAGGACCGGGAGAAGAAGCTGCACCCGCACATCGAGATCATTCAGAAGAAGGGGGAGAAGGAAAAGCGGCTGCGCGATTTCGTCATCCCCGAAGGGGCGCAGCTCACCGTCGAGGACGGCCAGGAGGTGTACGCCGGGCTCGTGCTTGCGAAGGTGTCGCGCGAGGCTTACAAGACGCGCGACATCACGGGCGGCCTGCCGCGCGTGGCCGAGCTGTTTGAGGCCCGACGGCCCAAGGATCCGGCCACGATCTCCGAGGTCGACGGCACCGTGCGGTTCGGCGAGATCAAGCGCGGCAAGCGCGAGATCTACGTCCACCCCGAGGAGGGGGAGCCGCAGCTGTACGAGGTGCCGGCCGGCAAGCACTTGCGCGTGCACGAGGGCGACCGCGTGCGCGCCGGCGACCGCCTCACCGAGGGACCGGTGAACCCGCACGACATTCTGCGGATCAAGGGCCCGCGGGCGGTTCAGGAGTATCTGCTCAACGAGGTCCAGGAGGTGTACCGGCTGCAGGGCGTGAAGATCAACGACAAGCATATCGGCGTGATCGTGCGCCAGATGCTGCAGAAGGTGAAGATCGTCGAGCCCGGTGACACGGAGTTCCTGGAGGGGGAGAACGTGGACAAGCAGACCTTCTCCGACTCGAAGGACCGGGTCGTGAAGAAGGGCGGCAAGCCCCCCACCAACGAGCCGTTGCTCCTGGGGATCACCAAGGCGAGCCTGACGACGCAGTCGTTCATTTCGGCGGCGTCGTTCCAGGAGACCACGCGCGTGTTGACCGACGCGGCGATCCGCGGCGCGCGGGACGACTTGCTGGGGTTGAAGGAGAACATCATCATCGGCCATCTCATCCCGGCGGGCACGGGCATTTACCGCTACCACGAGATCGAGATCGAGCCGCCGGAGGGGTTCCAGCCGCCGCCGCCGCCGCCCGAGCCTTCACCGGGTGCGGTGCCGAGTCCGTTCCCGGAGGAAGTGGAAGCGGACTGACGGCCGGACAAACGGACGGGCGGACGGTTGGACAGTAGGACGGCAGGGTTCAAGTAGGGGCGCAGCATGCTGCGCCCCTACACTTACGTGGGCTGAGAGACGGCGGCGCTCGGGAGAGTCCCGGGCGCCTGTCGTTTTGGGGCTTGCAGCCAAGGAGGTTCCTTGGTCTGGATGCAAAACCCGATCAGTTGCTGACGGTCACCGCCACCCCGGCCGAGGTGGTCGTGTTGCCAGCCGCATCGCGCGCGATCGCCGTGAGCGTGTACGGCCCGTTCGCCATGCCGTGCGAGTCCCACGAGAGCCGGTACTTGGTGGGCGACGACTCCGTCGTGACTTCCGATCCGATGTTCACCCCATTCAATTGGAATTGGACGCCCACGACATCCCGGTCATCCACCGCCGTGGCGGCGAGGTCGACGGTGCCTGCGAGTGTCGTGCTTCCCTTCACGCCCGGCGAGAACAGCGACACGATCGGCGGCCCGATGTCGGCGAGCGTATTCGGATGATTCGCCTGCCACTGCGCCACGGCGTTGTTCCAGTAGGTGAGACCGGCGGCGCCGGTCATG
>Ga0207684_10004839_pt1 | contig 12599 bp, 12 predicted proteins | sample KBSK5501metaG_FD_184342 | JGI IMG/M metagenome (GOLD analysis project Ga0207684, IMG submission 184342) | Corn, switchgrass and miscanthus rhizosphere microbial communities from Kellogg Biological Station, Michigan, USA - KBS K5-50-1 metaG... | ecosystem: Host-associated > Plants > Roots >...
CGCGGTGCAGCCGGTGAACGAGACGCTGGCCCTGTTCGTGGACAAGCAGACCACGCTCGGCTTCCTCGCCAAGCGCGTGTCGGCGGGCGAGTTCACCCGCCGCGCGAAGTTCTCGGTCTTCGACGGCGTGCAGGACATGGGCCGGCTGCCGCTCGAGGTCTGGGAGGATTCCTTCGTCCGGACCTTCAAGGTCGCCAACTACGAAGCCCCCAAGGGCCAGAGGTGCTCGGGCTGACGCCCGACCGCTCCCCTGACCCCTGACGAACCAGGCCGCTCGGAAGCACCCGATGCGACGACGAGCGAAGCAAGCGGGTCCTTCCGGGCGGTCGCTAAGTGATCGGCAGACGGTCGCCGGCCCGGTACCACACCGGGTCGGCGGCCGGCCGGAACAGCTTCACCCGCGCGGTCCCGTGCGCGGTCACCACCCCGCCCTCGACGATCACCCAGGCGCCTTCCTCGAGCCCGAGCACCGGATTGGCGTTGACCACGTGATACTCGCGGATCCGGTCGTCGCGCGTCTCGCTGTAGGGCGCCATCGCGGGGTCGCCTTCCTTGTAGTGGGGATTGATGTTGAAGCCGACCAGCCCGAGGGCGTCGAAGCGATCGAGGGCCACCACGTTCCAGTCGTTGGTGGTGAGGATGGTGGGACCGGCCACGTTGGAGCCCGCGCTCGCGCCCATGTACGGCATGCCCGCGGTCACGCGAGCCCGGATGGCCTCGAGCAGCCCGGCCCCGCGCAGCCGCTGGAGCAGCGCGTAGGTGTTGCCGCCCCCCATGAAGAGGGCCTCCGCCTCGGCCAGGGTCTCGAGCGGATCGTGGTTCCAGCGCAGGTGCAGCAGCTCGAGGCCCGCGCCCTCCGGAGTCGGCGCGCCGAGCGCGGCCCGCACGCGCTCGAACGAGGCGGCCTCGTCGTAGAGGCTCGCCGCGGTCACGAAGGCCACCCGGCGCAGCGGGCCCAGGAAGTCGGGCAGGGCCGCGCGGCCGACCGGCCCCAGCGGGCCGCCCGAGTGCAGGAGAACGCGCATCCCTACCCGCCCAGCAGCCGCCTCAGCTGGGACATCGACTTGACCAGGTAGTGCGCCACGCCATCCGGGCCCCCCTTGGGCGCGAACAGCACCGCGGTCATGCCGACGCGACGGGCGCCGCGCACGTCCGAGTCCACGCTGTCGCCCACCATGGCCGCCTCGTCGACGCCCAGGCCCATGCGCTTGAGGGCGAGCTCGAAGAGGGGCGGCTCTGGCTTGCCCACCACGATCGGGCGCAGGCCCGCCGCGGTGGCCACCGCCTCGACGATGGCGCCGCAGCCGGGCAGGAACTCGCCGTTCTCCATGGGCAGCCGCGGGTCGATGTTCGGCGTGAGAAACGCGGCGCCGCTGGCCACCGCGCGCGCCGCCGCGGTGAGACGCTCGTAGCTGAAGTCGAAGTCGTTGCCGACCACCACCACCGTCGCGTCGCGGGAGCGGTCGATCGGGACCAGGCGGTGGCCGGCCTCGACCAGCACCTCCGCCAGCTCGGAGCCGCCGATGGCCAGCACTCGCGACGGACCCCAGCGCTCGGTCACCACCTCGCCCAGGATCTCGAGCGGGGTGAGCACCTCGTGCTCCTTGGCCTCCACCCCCAGGCGAACGAGCTTGGCCTGCATGGTCCGGGCCCGCGCACGCGAGTTGTTCGTGAGGAAGCAGACCGCCTTGCCCTGCTGGCGGATCAGGGCGAGAACCTGGGCGGCCCCGGGAGTGAGGACGTCGCCGGTCCAGACGCACCCGTCGAGGTCGAAAACGAAGCCACGCATGTCGCGCAGGGTGCGCCGGCTGGGGCTCATGGTTGCGGTCGGATACTATCACGCGGGCCCGAGGCCCGGGGGCGGCCACCGGGGCCGGCTCTCTCAAAACTTGGGGCGCGAGGCCGGGCGCGCTAGATTTGGGACACCATGAGTAGAGGGCGGACCTATACCCTCCGGAACGCAGCCTCGATCGTCTTCGCGCTGACGGCCGTCATTCCCCTCCTGCTCTTCACCTACACCCTCTACGCGTTGAACCAGCTCAAGCTGACCGAGGCCCAGATGGGGCTCGGGGTGGCTCTGGCCTGCGCGCTCGTCGGGCTCTTCATCTTCTCGAACCTGATGGCGCGGCTCTCCGAGGTGCTGCGATACCTCGAGGAGCAGCAGGACGGCGCGGGACGGGCCGGGACTGGCGCCGTGGCCTCCGCGGTCCCCGCGGTCGGCGGAGACCTGGCGGCGAGACCCGCCGCGGCTGCGACCGGCAGCAATCCGGCGGCCGCGCTCTTTCCGGGCGGCCTGCTGGTCCCCGGCCTCGGCACCATCACCGCCGCGAGCCGGGCCGCCTCCGCGGCGCGCCACGCCGCCGGGATCTTCGACGAGGTGCAGAAGACGATGTGGCAGGCCGAGGCCCAGCGCCACTTGGGCCGGGCGGTGCTCATCTCGGTGAAGAACTCCACCGAGCCCATCAAGGGCAGCCTCGCCCAGATCGCCGACGACGGCGTGCTGCTGGAGCAAGGCGACGAGCGGGTGGCGGTCAGCTACCTCCGCATCACCAACATCGAAGTCGATCCCACCGATACCTAGCCGCGGGACCGGCGCAGCACCGCGGTGAGCGCGACGCGCGAGCGCGCGTCGTCGGGCGACCGCCGCAGCGCCTCGCGATAGGCGGTCTCGGCCTCTCGCCAGCGCCCCTGACGCGCCAACAGCTCGCCGAGCCGGGAGTGGGCCTGCGCCAGCTCCGCGCTCACCGCGATGGCGTCCCGGTACGCGGCCTCCGCCTCCACGAGCTTCCCCTGCCGCTCGAGCGCGGTCCACAGGCCGAAGTGACTCTGGGAGTCGTCCGGCCGGAGGGCGAGCGCGCCCCGGAACGCAGCCTCGGCCAGGTCGGGACGCTCCTGCAGGAGGCGCGCGGCGCCCAGGCCCCGGTGGGAGGCGATGCGCCCGGGCTTGACCGCGATGGCCTCCCGGAACGCCTCCACCGCCTCGTCGTGGCGCCCGGCCTCGGTCAGCAGCTCGCCCAGGTCGCCCCAGGCGCGCGCGTAGCTCGGCTTGAGGCGGACCGCCTCGCGAAAGGCGGCCTCCGCCTCGGTGCGCTTGCCGTGCGAGTACAGCGCCATGCCGAGCCCGCGGTGGAGCGGCGCGGCGTCCGCCTTCAGCGCCAACGCCTGACGGTAGGCCGCCTCCGATTCCGCGTGTCGACCCTGGCGCCCGAGACCGAGGGCGAGGTTCGCGCGGGCCACCAGGTCCTGGGGATTGAGGCGCACCGCCTCGCGGAGCGCGGCCTCCGCCTCCGCGTGGCGGCCCTGGCGGCCCATCGCGATCCCGAGCTCGACGTGCAGGTCGGCGTTCTCGGGAGCGAGCGCGACCGCCCGTCGGAACTGTCCCTCGGCGGGCCCGAGCAGCCCCTGGGCTTCCAGGGCCAGGCCGAGGTCGGCGTGGAGATGGGCGTCGCCCGGCTTCAGGCCGATGGCCCGCTCGTACACGCGCGCCTCGTCCCCCCACTTGCCCTGACGGCGGTAGATCATCGCGAGGATCAGGTGCGCGTCGAGGCGGTCGGGCTCCCGGCGCAGCGCCTCGAGCAGCGCGGCCTCCGCGTCGCCGTAACGGCCCTGGCGCTCGAGGACGCCGCCGAGGCGCGCGCGCCAGCGGGCGCCGCCGGTGTCGAGCCGGGCCGCGCGCGTGAAGGCGGCCACCGCCTCGCGGTAGCGGCGCTGGCGCTCGAGCATGAGCCCGAGGCGCCCGTGGAGCGCGGGCACCGCGGGCCGGAGCGCGGCCGCCGCGCGGTAGGCGTCCGCCGCCTCCCCCCAGCCGCGCTGGCGCCGGTGGGCCTCCGCGTGCTGGAGGTGCGCCTTGTACGAGGTGGGATCGAGGCGCGCGGCCCGGCCGAAGGCCGCCGCCGCGTCGCCGTGCCGGCCCACGGTGGTGAGCGCCGCGCCGAGTCCGGCGTGTGCGACCGCACTCGAGGGGGCCAGGCGGAGCGTCTCCTCGAAGGCGGCCACCGCCTCGTCCGCGCGCCCGAGGCGCGCGAGGGTCACCGCGAGGCCATGGTGCGCCTCGCTGCTGCGCGGGGCCAGGCGCACCGCCTCGCGCGCGGCGGTCTCCTCCTCGCGGGCCTTGCCGAGGCGGCGGCACACCGCGGAGAGGCGCAGCCACGCGGTGGCGTGGTCGCGCTTGCCCCGGATGGCGGCCCGGAAGGCGGTCTCCGCGGGCGCCCACTTGCGCTGGCGCTCGAGCGTGAGGCCGAGCTTGAACTGGGCCTTGACGCTGCGGGGATCGAGGGCCAGCGCCGCTACGAGCGCCTGCTCGGCGTCCGCGTAGCGCCCTTCCCGGAGCGCGCGATCACCGCTCTCGAGACAGAAGGCGAACTGCGACACGTCATCCCCTCCCACCTCAGCCCCTCCGGCGGGTCGCGATCTGGTCGAGAACGAGGTCGACGATGTGGGCCGCCGCGTCCGGCCGGCGGAGACGGCGCAGCGAGCCCTGCATCCGCTCCACGGTGTCCGGATCGGTGAGCGCGCGGTCGAGCAGGCGGCGGAGCTCGCCGCGCGAGCGGGCCACCAGCGCGATGCCGGCGCGCGAGGCGAATCGCTCGTTGCCGATCTCCTGGCCCGGCAGGCTTCCGTAGAGGAGCAGCGGCACCTCGGTCGCGGTCGCCTCGGCCAGGGTCATCCCGCCGGCCTTGGTCACGAGTAGATCCGCCGCGGCCAGCAGCGTGCGCACGTCCTCGACGTAGCCCACCACGCGGACCGAGCTGCCCGCGGCCAGGCGGGCGAGACGCGTGCGCAGGCGCTCGTCACGCCCCGCCACCACCACCGCCTGCAGGGGGCACTCGACGGTGAGCAGCGCGAGGACGACGTCGTGTAGCCGGCCGAGCGAGCCCTGCGTCCCGGCCATCGCGACCACGGTGGGCAGCCGCGGGGCGAGACCCCAGGCCCGGCGGGCCGCCGCTCCCTCGACCGGACGCGAGAACTCCTCGCGCACCGGGACGCCAGTTACGATCACGCGATCGGGGGGAATCCCGCGCGCCACGAACTCGTTCCGCACCTCCTCCGCGGCCACGCAGTAGCGGTCCACCGGGCGCGGCATCCACTGGCTGTGGGCCACGAAATCGGTCACCGCGGTGGTGTGCGGCGGCAGCGCGCGCCCGGAGGCGGCGAGCGCCGCCATCGCCGCCGCGGGAGTGGCGTGGACGGTCACCACCGCGTCCGGCCGCATCGTGTCGAGCAGGCGGCCTAGGCTCACCGTGCCGAGGCTCGGCACCCCGAACGCGAGCGGCGACTCGGGGCCCAGGCGGTCCCCGAGCGAGTAGCCGAGGGCCCACAGCGACGGGGCGTGGCGCAGGAGCCAGTAGTAGGTCGCGCCGCTCAACCGGGCGAAGACCGGGTGCACCAGCTCGCGGAAGTGATCCACCACGACCGGCTCGGTCCCGCGGCTCACGAAGGCGGCGGCCAGGCTGCGCGCGGCCTCCGCGTGGCCGGAGCCGTAGCTAGCGGTCAGGATCAGGACGCGCATGGTCAGGGCGCGATCGGCTCGTCCACGTAGACGGTATAGCGACGCGGCCGGCCCCCCGCCGCGTCGACGGGATCCACGTAGAGGATCGAGGACCGCCCGGCAATCGCGGCGGGCAGGATCGAGACCCGGATGAAGCTCGTCTCCGCGTCGCGCGCGGCGACGGCCAGCACCGGCTCGCGCCCGCTCTCGAACCACGCCTCGCCCGGCGCGACCGCGCGTGGCGCGCCCTCGCCCACCGTCACCTCGAGGCGGCCCTGCAGGAGACAGCGGATGCCACCGCCCTGATGCCGGTGCCACGGCGCGACGCCGCCCGGATCGAAGTCCACCCGGTCGCAGCGCATGAGCCAGCCCGAGCCGCCGCGGAGGTCGATGGGATGCTCGAGCAGGACCCGCCCGCCCGCGGGCGGCGGCGGCTGCCGCACCAGCTCCACCCGGTAGACGCGCGCCGCCGTCGCGGCGGCCCGGGCGCGGCCGGCGCCGGGGCCCACCGCGGGCGCCGGCTCGGAGGCCCCGTCGACGAGCAGCGCGCCCTCGACGGCGTAGAGCACGCGGGAAGCGCGAGAGACGGGAGCGGCCGCATTCGCCGCGAGCCGGTCCTCGATGAGCCGGAGGGAATAGGCCATGGATGCGCTCTCCATAGTAATCGCTTGGCGTCGTCGGGGGAAACCCCTACCCTGTCCCGGTGACCGTCGCCGCCCTCCTGCTCGTCGCCGGCGCGGCCGTGCTCCACGCGGGGTGGAACGCACTCGCCAAGCGCGCCGGCGACCCGGTGCGGTTCCTCTGGTGGGTGGGGGTAGTCGCCTCCGGGGTCTACGCGCCGATCGCCCTCGCGGCGCTCGGCCGCGAGGGTGTCCGGGCCGCGGCCATCCCGTTCGTGATCGGCACCGTCATCCTCCACGCGCTCTACTTCTTCTCGCTCGGGCGCGCGTACGCGGCGGGCGACTACACCCTCGTCTACCCCATCGCGCGCGGGCTCGGGGTCGCGCTCGTGCCGATGGCCGCCTTCGTGCTCTTCGACGAGCGGCTGTCACCCCTCGGCACGCTCGGGGTGATCCTGGTGGCGGTGGGCATCCTCCTCGTGCACTGGGGCCTGCGCGGGCGCTCCGGCGCGCGGACCGTCGCCGCGCGGCACGGCTCGAGCACCGGCTGGGCGATCGCCACCGGCGTGCTGATCGCGGCGTACTCGCTGCTCGACCGGGCCGGAGTCTCCCGCATCAGCCCGCTGGCCTACATCTGGCTGATGGAGCTCGGCTCCTGCGTCCTGCTCGCCCCGGTGGCGCTCGCCCGCCGGGACGCGCTCCGCGGGGAATGGCGGCGCAACCGCGCGACCATCGTGGCCGCCGCCCTGATGAGCCCGACCGCCTACCTGCTCGTGTTCTTCGCCTTCCAGCTCTCGAAGACCGGCTACGTGGTCGCGGCCCGCGAGATGTCGATCGTGCTCTCCGCCATCATCGGCGCCGCGTGGATGAAGGAGGGCGCGGGGGGGCGCCGGCTCGCGGGGGCCGCGGTGGTGCTCGCCGGCGTGGCCTGCGTGGCGCTCGCCCGATGAGCCGTCCCGCGATCGCGGACGGCGCCCGCTTCCGGCGACGCGGCCGCCTCCTGGTGGCAGCGGCGGCCGTCTCCTGGAGCCTCGGCGGGCTGATGGCCCGCAGCGTGGGCACCGATCCCTGGACGACCGTGTTCTGGCGCGGGCTCTTCTGCGCCGCGTTCCTGGTCGCGGTGACCGTGGTGCGCGAGGGTCGGCGCACCCCGGGGGTCTTCGCGGGCATGGGCGGCGCCGGGGTCGGCATGGCGGTGTGCTTCGCCATCGGCTCCACGTGCTTCATCATGGCGCTCCACCGCACCTCGGTCGCGAACGTCCTGATCATCCAGAGCCTGAGCCCGTTCATGGCCGGGCTGCTCGGCTGGATCTGGATGGGCGAGCGGGTGGCCGGCCGCACCTGGCTCGCCATGGGCATCGCACTGCTCGGCACCGCGGTCATGGTCTCGCGCTACTTCTACTCCACGCCCGCCGGCGGGTCGCTCGGCGGCGACCTGCTCGCCTTCGCGGTGGCGCTCACCTTCGCGCTCGCCACCGTGCTCCTGCGCCGCCGACGTCAGGTGCAGATGCTGCCCGCCGCCGCGCTGGCCGCCGCGCTCACGAGCGCGACCGCGTCGGCGGCCGCCACGCCCGGCGCGGCCGGGGTGGCCGACCTGGCGCGGCTGGCCCTCTTCGGGGCGGGCCAGCTCGGGCTCGGGATGATCATGTTCACCGCGGGCGCGCGGCGCATCCCGGTGGCCGAGGCCTCGCTGATCGCGGTGCTGGAGAGCGTGCTCGGACCGGTCTGGGTGTGGCTCGCGCTCGGGGAGAACCCGGGAGTGCCGTCGCTGGTGGGCGGCGCGATGGTGCTGGCCGCGCTGGCCGGGCACACGCTGGCCGACCTGCGCCTCGAGCGCGAGGTCCCGGCCGATCCTCAGGCCGGGTCGCGGAACCGCTCGTCCACCGGGACCTGAAAGGCGTTGGCGAGCGCGTTGGTCTCGCAGGCCATGCCCACCACCGCGAGCAGCTCGCCCCGCATCGCCTCGCTCATGCCGGCCCGGCGCGCGCCCGCGGTGTGGGAAGCGATGCAGTAGTCGCAGCCGTTGGCGGCGCTGACCGCGAGGTAGACCATCTCCTTGGTGAGCGGGTCGAGCGCGCCCGCGGCCATGATCTGCTTGATGGACTCCCAGGTGCGGCGGAGCGTGGGCGGGTGGTTGGCGAGCGCCTTCCAGAAGTTGTTGATCCAGTCCGTCTTGCGCGTGGCCATGATGTCGTCGTAGACCGCGCGCACCTCGGGGCTGGCCGCCCCGTACTCGATCAAAGCGGTGACCGGCATGGGGGAGATCCTTTCGGCCCTACTCCCCGCGGAGAGTCGGGTCCAGCACGTCGCGCAGCCAGTCGCCGGTGCGGCTGACCACGATGGAGGTGACCATGAGCACGATCCCGGGACAGGTGGAGATCCACCACGCCGAGTCGAGGTACTCGCGCCCCTCCTGCACCATTCCGCCCCACGACGGGGTCGGCGGCTGGATGCCCAGGCCCAGGAACGAGAGCGTCGCCTCGAGCACGATGGCCCGCGCCAGCTCGAGGGTCGCGATGACCACGATGGAGGAGAGCACGTTGGGGAGCACGTGGCGGAGCACCACCCGCGCGAGCGAGCCGCCGAGGGCGTGGATCGACTCCACGAACTCGCGCGAGCGCAGCACCAGCACCTGCGAGCGCAGGATGCGCGCGTAGGAGACCCAGCCGGAGAGCCCGATGACCACCACCAGGGTGGGAAAGCTCGGGCCCAGCACCGCGATGATGCCGATGGCGAGCAGGATGAACGGGAACGCGAGCTGGGCGTCGGCCACCGTCATGATGACCGCGTCCATGCGCCCGCGGCTGAACCCGGCGGCCAGCCCCGCCGCCGAGCCGAGCACGCCGCCCACCAGCACCGCGGAGAAGCCGATCACGAGCGAGACCCGCGAGCCGAAGATCACCCGCGAGAGCACGTCGCGCCCGAGGTGATCGGTGCCGAGCAGGTGGGCCCGCCCGTCGCTGCCGCTCCAGGTGGGCGCGGCGAGGCGGCCGCGCAGGCTCTGGCGGATCGGGTCCTGCGGCGCGAGCACCGGCGCGGCGGCCGCCACCAGGAGCAGCACCGCCACGAAGCCCACCCCGAGCAGCACCAGGCCCGGGGTGCGACGCCGGCGCGCCTTCGGCCGCGCGACGGGCGCGGGAAGGACCGCGTCAGCCGGCGCGGATGCGGGGATCGAGGACGCCATAGACGAGATCGACGAAGAAGTTGATCACCACGAACATGAGCGCGGCCAGGAAGACGGTGCACTGCACCACCGCGTAGTCGCGGTTGTAGATCGACTGCACCGCGAGCCGCCCGATGCCCGGCCACGAGAACACGGTCTCGGTGACGACCGCGCCCCCCAGCAGGGTGCCGAACTGGAGCCCGGTGATGGTCACGATCGGGATCGCCGCGTTCTTGAGCGTGTGCTTGGCCACCACCCACGCCTCCGCCACGCCCTTGGCCCGCGCGGTGCGGATGTAGTCGGCCCCCAGGACCTCGAGCACCGCGGAGCGGGTCAGCCGCGCGATCGAGGCCATCGTGAAGGCGCCGAGGGTCAGCGCGGGCAGCACCAGGTTGCGCCAGTCGCCGCGACCGGAGGTCGGGAAGAGATCCGCCTTGAGCGACAGCAGCAGGATGAACAGGATGCCCAGGAAGAAGGTGGGCGCCGATTGCCCGATCAGGGCCAGGCCCATCGCCACGTGGTCCACCAGGGTGTTGCGGCGCATCGCGGAGAAGAGGCCGATCGGCACCGCGATCAGGGCGGCCAGGACGAACGCCGTGAGCCCCAGCTCGAGGGTGGCGGCCAGGTAGCCGCGCACCACGTTGAAGGCGGGCTCCCGGAAGTGGATCGAGCGGCCGAAGTCGCCGCGGGCGAGGTTGCCGAGAAAGATCACGTACTGCGCGGGCAGCGGCTTGTCGAGGCCCAGCTCGCGCCGGACGCGCAGGATCTCGCTGGTGGGCGCGTCGGGGGGCAGCAGCAGCGGCACCGGATCGCCGGACAGGCGCATGACCACGAAGACCACGGTGGACACGAGCCAGAGCGCGATGAGGGCTCGAAAGAGGCGCTGACCGAGGAACGGGATGAATCCGCGCATATCTGAAGACCTCGCCGCCACCCTCTCCCCCGTTCCGGGGGAGAGGGCAAGGGTGGGGGGCTGGCTCTACGCGCGGCGGAACTTGAAGTTGAAGCGTCGGATCTCGAACTGCTGGTTCGGGTTCGGCGTGAAGTCGATATACTTCTGGATGCCGTAGTCCTCGTAGGGCTGGATGACCGGCAGCCACGGCAGATGGTCCAGGAAGATCTTGGTCATCTCCTTGTACGCCTGCCCGCGGAACTTCTCGTCGACGCTGAAGCGCGCCGCGTTGCCCAGCTCGTCGAACTTGGCCTCGCGCCAGTAGTCTTGCGGGCCGCCCGGCCCCAGGAGGCGCCACATCATCCCGTCCGGATCGCTGAGGGTGGACGTCGGGTCCGACCAGAACACGCCTTTGAAGCTCTTCTCGCGGTTCTTCTGGGCCCGCACCGAGTACTCGATCACCTCCACCTTCACGTTGACGCCCACGTCCTTCCACATGGCCGCGATGGCCTCCGCCATCGCTTTGTCCTGCGACACGTAGGCCACGGTGGTCTCGATGAAGATCTCCTCGCCCTTGTAGCCCGCCTTCTTCAACCGGTCCTTCGCCTCCGCCGGGCTGTAGGGCAGCGGGGGCAGGCTCGTGTCGAAGTGGTTGTCGCCCTTGGCGATGGGGCCGTTCGGCACCACGCCGCGGCCGCGCCACAGCTCCTTCACGATCGACTCGCGGTCGATGGCGAGCGAGAGCGCCTGCTTCACGAGCGGGTTGTCGAGCGGCGGCCGCTTGCTGTTCACCGCGAGCACGTAGAGGCCCGCGTAGAGCGCACCCGCGACCCGGGTCGACGCGTTGCCGGCCACCCGCTCTTCCTGGTCGGGCGGGAGCTGAGTGATCGCGTCGACCTCGCCCTTCAACAGCGCCGCGATCCGCGGCGCGGTCTCCGGGATCGGCCGCATGATCCAGCGGTCCATGTCGATCTTGCCGCCCCAGTAGTCGGGATTGGCCTCGAGGACGGCTCGGTCGTCCTTCACCCAGGAGGTGAAGCGTACCGGGCCCGAGCCGACCGGCTTGGCGTTGAAGGCGTCGTTGCCGACCGACTCGAGGTACTTCTTCGGCACCACCTGGCCGCCGTAGAAGGCGAGCCGCGCCGCGAGCAGCGGGTCCGGCTTCTTGGTGGTGATCACGACCGTGGCGGCGTCGGGCGCGTCGATCTTCTCGATGGTGCCGAAGACGGTGGCCACCATGGTCTTGGCCGCCGGATCGTAGGTGCGCTCGATGCTGTACTTGACGTCGGCCGAGGTGAGCGGGTCGCCGTTGTGGAACTTCACCCCCTGCCGCAGCTTGAAGCGCCACGTGGTCGGCCCCTCGAGCTTCCACTCGGTGGCGAGCCCCGGGTAGAGCTTGCCGTCCGGATGGCGACTCGTGAGGTTGTCGAAGAGGTTGAACGAGACGCGGACGTCGTTCGACGAGGTGCTGTAGTGCGGGTCGAACTTCGAGACGTCGCCGCTCTGGGCGGTGATCAGCTCCTTCTTCTGGGTGGTCTGCGCCAGCGCGGTGCCACCGGCAGTCAGCGGCACCGCGGCGGCGGCACCCAGGGCGGCCGCCCCCTTGAGCAGGTCGCGTCGGGTCAGCTCCATTGTATCGGCTCCTCCTCGGGTTCGATGGACTTCAGGGATCCGTCGGGACTCCGCGCCGGACGTCGGCGGTTGTTCGCGGTGCGTCATTCTATAGGCGCATCCCCCCGCCCGTCAAGACGCCCCCCGGCCGGGCAACGCCCGCCGGGCCGCGCTACCGCAGCCGGAACAACCGCAGCGGCGTGTCCACGTTCTTCAGCTCGCGCACCCCCAGGTCCTCGACGGCCAGGTCGGCGCCCAGGCGGAGCCGGGTCGGCTCGCTGAGCACGATCTCGCCGTCGCCGGCCTGCGCGGACAGGCGCGCCGCGATGTTGGTGGTCATGCCGGAGGCGGTGTACGTCCAGCGGGTGCCCGCGCTGCCCTCGATCTTGGTCGCGCCCAGGAGCGCGGGCCCGGTGTTGACTCCCACGTGCATGGCCACCGGATCGAAGCGCGCGGCCAGCTCGGCGCCGATCTCGGCCGCGCGCCGGTGGATCGCCCGCGCCGCGTCCACCGCGGCGCGCGCGTGCTCGCCCTCGTGGAAGATCACCATCAGCCCGTCCCCCGCGGTCTCGTTGACGTCGCCCCCGTGCTTGACGATCTCGTCGAGGAATGCGCCGAAGTAGCGCTCGACCAGGGCGGCCAGGTCGCCGGGCTGAAGGCGCGCGGAGAGCCGCGTGTACCCGCTGATGTCCGCGAAGAGCACGGTCACGTCGGTCTCGCGCTTCTCGAGGGACGGTGCCTCCGGCGACTCCTCGATGAGCTGGCGCACCCGGCGCGGCACGAACTTGGCGAGGCTACTGCGGATGAGCAGGCTGCGCTCGAGCT
>Ga0207684_10004841_pt1 | contig 12598 bp, 11 predicted proteins | sample KBSK5501metaG_FD_184342 | JGI IMG/M metagenome (GOLD analysis project Ga0207684, IMG submission 184342) | Corn, switchgrass and miscanthus rhizosphere microbial communities from Kellogg Biological Station, Michigan, USA - KBS K5-50-1 metaG... | ecosystem: Host-associated > Plants > Roots >...
TTCGCCTCTCGCGCCGTAACGGCGCCATGCGGCAAAGTTCATCTCGGCCCCCGGTCGTCGCGACCCAGCAGCGCGAGACCCGTCGATCACCAAGCGCCCGAGTCCTCCTCCCTCGGGCGCTTCTTCCATTCCGGGACCTCGCCCGAAGACAGCTCGTCGGACGGATTCGCGCGCCTGGCCTCGTGCACGCCGGCCACGTCGCTATCCTCGCCGCCGTGACGATGAACCGCGGGCGGTTCCGAACCCCGGCGCCGGAGATCCGGCGCGCCTCCACGGTCCTCTTCGACAACGTTGCGGACCTGCGCGACACGCTCGACGCGATGCACGCGGGCGACCGCACGATGTCCGTCTACGGCCTGCTCGGGACGCCGACGACCCTCGCACTCGAAGGAATTCTTCTCGCCGGCGAGGGCGGCGATGGCGTGGCCTTCTCGCCCACCGGCATGTCCGCAATCACCACTGCCTTCTTCGCCGTTGCGCGCGCAGGTGACCACGTGCTCGTGACCGATTCGGTCTACAGCCCGGCGCGTCGGCTGTGCGAGCAGCTGCTCCGGCCGCTCGGCATCGACGTCGAGTTCTACGACCCGCTGATCGGGGAGAGGATCGGCTCACTCGTCCGACCCTCGACCTCGCTCATCTGGATGGAGAGCCCGGGCACCCATACGTTCGAGATCCAGGACGTCCCGGCGATCGTGGCCGCGGCGCGCGCCGCCGACCACCGGGTCGTCACGGCCTTCGACAACACCTGGGGATCGCCTGGCGTCTTCAAGCCCTTCGAGCATGGCGTCGACATCTCGGTCGTCGCCCTGACCAAGTACTGGGGCGGCCACTCGGACCTGCTCATGGGCGCCACGTTCGCCGTTGGTGAGCTCGTGCCACGCGTCCGCCAGGCGTCCGAGCTCCTCGGCATGAGCGCCAACGGCGAGGACGCCTTCCTTGTCGTCCGCGGCTCGCGGACCGCCGCGATGCGGATCCGCGCTTCCGAGGCAGGCGCGCTGGAGCTGGCGAGGCGCCTCGAGGATCATCCGCGCGCCGGCCGCGTGCTCCATCCGGCGCTGCCCTCCCACCCGGGTCACGCCCTCTGGCAGCGGGATTTCCACGGCAGCAGCGGCCTGTTCGCCTTCGAGCTGCTTGCCGCCGACGGCGGACCGGCCGTTGGTGAGCTCGTCGATGCGTTCACCGATGCGCTGGTCGCCCGCGGCCGCTTCGGGCTCGGCTACTCGTGGGGCGGCTACGAGTCGCTGGTCATGCCCCATCACATGTCGCAGAGCGCCCGCGACGTTCGGCCGTGGACGGGTGGCCAGCTGATCCGGCTGCACATCGGGATCGAGCCGGTGGACGAGCTGTGGGCGGATCTCAGAGCAGCGTTCGAGGCCACCAGCTGAACGCGGCGTTTACGGCTTGTCGCCGACTTTCCCGCTCGACGCGCAACGACTCCCGGCCACACAGTTCGCATCGGCTCCCGGTCGTCGCGATCCAACCGCAAAGCGACCTCTCCAGCGCCCGAGGCTGCACCTCGGGCGCTTTGCTATTCGGGCAGGCTCGCCAGGAACAGCTCGTCCGGCTGGTCGATTCCCTTGAGCTCGCGAACGCCGACCGATGCAAGGGCAATGTCCCCACCAGAGAGCAGCGCCCGGGTCGCGCTGGAGACGAGGATCTGACCCGCGCCTGCCGCCGCGGCCACGCGCGAAGCGTGATGCACGGCGATCCCGCGGACGTCGTCGCCGACGCGTTCGACCTCGCCGGTATGGATGCCCGCGCGGACCTCGAGCTCCAGGCTTCGGGCCTCGCGGCGGATGCCATCAGCAGCCCGCACGGCATGCGAGGGCGTATCGAATGTCGCCAGGAGGCCGTCGCCGATCGTGCCGACCTCGTTGCCGCGGCGGCGCTCCAGCTCCAGCCGGGCGAGGGCATTGTGGTCGGCGAGCAGGTCCCGCCAGGCGCGGTCGCCGATCCGGGCCACGATCTCCGTTGAGCCCACGATGTCGACGAACAGGATCGTGGCCAGAACGCGGTTGGCTGCCTCGACCGCGGACGTCCCAAAATGTCGTCGGCCGATGAAGTCGACCGAGATCCAAGGCGCATCGCCGACGACCGAGGCAAGGTGATCCGGCGCCACGTCGAAGGCGTCATTCGGACCGATGTCGATCGAGACCCCGTCCGCGGTCTCCACGTGGAGCGTCCCTGAGATGCAGATGCCGACGTGGTGGACCATGCACGTCTCCGTCCCGACCTTCGCCTTCATATCGTCGACCCAGCGCCAGCCGGGCTCGTACCGGATCCAGCCGATGGCGAAGTCGCCCAGCTCGACGACCCTGAGCTCCCCGCGGCCGACGTCGCGGAGGGAGTCGGGGCGGTCAAAGCTCTTCCGAATGGCCCGCACCATGACGCAAGTATCCAATGTCAGCGCCAGCGTCGGCGCGGGGCGACGATACTCCCATGGGGTATTGACAAAACCCTTGTCAAGAGGGGTTTATGGGGGTAGAATTCCTTCTCGACGGCCTGTCAAGACTTGACAGGCCCACAGTCATGTTCGGCAGGTCGCAGGTCGGATGCGACACAACATGCCGGAACCGGGTCGGGTTCTGGCACGTACCAATCGATGGAGGTCCGGAGCGACGGCAGGCGGCATTGCGGCTGAGGTCAAGAGCAGGCTGAACATCGTCGATGTGATCGGCGAGACGGTGCAGCTGAAGAAGGCAGGCACGACCTTCAAGGGTCTGTGCCCGTTCCATGGCGAGAAGACGCCGTCGTTCACGGTCACCCCGAGCCGCGATTCCTGGAAGTGCTTCGGCTGCGGCCTTGGCGGCGATGTGTTCTCGTTCGTGATGCAACGCGACAGCGTGTCGTTCCCGGATGCGCTGCGGACGCTCGCGGCGAAGGCCGGCGTCGAGATCGACGAGCGGACGAAGCGCGAGGATGCCCATCGAGCGCGACTGCGCGACGTGCTCGAGACCTCGATCGCGTTCTACCACCAGGTCCTGACGTCGACGTCGCAGGGCAAGCCCGCCCTGGACTACCTCCGCGGCCGCGGCTTCACGGACAAGACCATCGAGGACTTCCAGCTGGGTTGGGCGCCCGAGGGCTGGGACGCCATGAGTCGCCGGCTCGTCGAGACGCGCGGGATCAAGCCCGACGAGCTCGTTGAAGCCGGGATTGCCTCACCGGCACGATCGTCGTCGCGCGGCGTCGGCGTCATCGACAAGTTCCGCGGCCGGGTGCTGTTCCCGATCCGCGACCAGAACGGCGCCGCGACCGGCATGGGCGGTCGAATCCTTGGCAAGGAAGGCGAGGACGGCCGCGACACCGGGCCGAAGTACCTCAACACCCCGGGCACGCCGCTGTTCGACAAGAGCCGCTCGCTGTACCTGATCGACAAGGCCAAGGGCGCGATGCGCAAGTCCGGCCAGGCCGTGATCGTGGAGGGTTACACCGACGCGTTGATGGCCCACCAGGCTGGCTTCGACAACGTCGTCGCCTCGCTCGGGACGGCGCTCACCCCCGGTCAGGTCGCGCTCCTGACCCGGTACGCGAAGCGAATCGCACTCGCCTACGACGTCGATCCGGCCGGCCAGAAGGCGGGCACATTCGGGGCCCAGGCGCTGTCCTCGCTCATCGGCCAGCTCGCCGCGACCGAGAGCGGCATCGAGCTCGACGAGGTCCGGGTCGTGCGCCTGCCCGAGGGCAAGGACCCCGACGAGCTCGTGCGTGAGGCGCCGGATCGGTGGCGCGAAGAGGTCCGCACGGCACAGCCGATCGTCGAATACCTCGTCGATACCTATGCCAGGACGTACGACCTCAAGACGCCCGGCGGCAAGGCCCGCTTCGTCGATGCCGTGATGCCGACGATCCGGGCCGTGCCCAACGCCGTGATGCGAGACGCCTACCTGCAGCTCGTGCATCGCGTGTCCGGGGTGGAGGAGCGGGTCCTCCTCGACGTGCTCCGTGGCGCTCGCGCCGGTGGAGCGTCGGGTCTCGCGTCCACGGGGATGCCCGTCGGGCCAGGCCGCGGTGCGCGCATTGCCGGCTCGGCGTCCGATGGCGGCTCGCGCATCAGCGCGGAGGCGATCGTGTCTGCTGCGGACTCGCTGCCCGTTGCCGAGATCCTGCGCGGGGTGCTCCCCCAGGAGGCCGAGTTCCTGCGGCTGCTCCTGCTCGTCCCGGAGATCCAGCTGCGGGCCGTCGACATCGTCGGCCCCGACCAGCTCCCGAGCACCGTTGCCCGCGAGCTGTTCCGCTCTGTCGTGCTCGCCCGCGAGCCCAACGACGAGGGCGTGCACCCACCGTTCAGCCTGACTGCGCTCGTGCAGGCCCTCGATCCCGAGACCGCGGCCCTCGCCCAGGCGGTCATCGCCCGGCGCGACCCGAACCCGCGGGAGCTGTCCGAGGCGGAGCTTGCCTACGAGCTCGATCGCCTGACGATCGACCTCGAGGAGCGCTCGCTCGACGAGCGCGCGGACTACATCGCCTCGGCCCTCGCCGAGGCAGAACAATCGGCCGATCGCGACTCGATCGACCAGCTCCTCCGGGAGAGCCAATTGATGAACGAGACACGCAAGTCGCTCCATCGGCGACGAGACCAGACCCGACTTCTCGCGCGCCCGACACCCGTGCGCGCCTGACCACGCGAACCAGGAGGTAACCAGCCATGCCAATCGATCCACTCGACCAGCAGCTCGTCGAAGCCGTCCTCACCCGACCCCGTCGGGCCAAGGCCGATCTCGAGGAGGCGAAGCTCGCCGGCCTCCGGCCGTCGCGCGCCGCCCTCGAGGATGTCGACGACGAGGAAGAGGAAGAAGAGGCCGACGAAGAACCAGATCTGACCCTCGGCGAGGATCTCGACGAGGACGCCGCGGTCGAGGTCGTCGGCGAAGACGCGGAGGCGCGCGCCTCCCGCCTGCCCGCGGAAGGCCCGGACAAGGTCGACGCCGCCGAGCTCGAAGAGCCGACCCCCGAAGAGCTCGAGGCGCTCTCGGCCGACATGATCGGCATCGACGACCCGGTCCGGATGTACCTCAAGGAGATCGGCAAGGTCGCCCTGCTGACGGCCGAGGAAGAGGTCGTCCTGGCCAAGGCCATCGAGCTCGGTGAGCAGCTCGTCGACGAGCCGTGGAAGGGCCTCGTCTCGCTTCACGAGTGGACGCTGCACGATACCGAGAAGAAGACCAGGACAGCCAAGCCCCAGCACCGTCTCCCGCTCGGCGACGAGGCCCACCGCCTCGTGCACGACGGGCTCGCGTCCGTCGGCGCCGCCGACCTGCTGACGCCGCCGCCGGACTTCCACCTGGTTCGCGCCGGCAAGGATGCGCAGTCCGAGGGCACCAAGGAGCTGCTGAAGGAGGCGCGCAGCCTGCTCAAGCACTACGGCGAGGCGATCGAGGCGGACGCGGCAAATGGCAAGAAGCCAGCGCGGCAGGCGCCCGAGGCGTTCGTGACGCTCCTTGACTGGGCGTACTTCGCCGTGCACAACGGCGACCTGGACTCGCGCGACAACGTCGGCCTGCGCGCGATCTACGACTGGACGCGCGACGGCGTCGCGTTTCCGGCGCTCGAGCGCTGGGTCATGGACGGCAAGGACGCCGAGCTGCTCAAGCTGATGGGCTACGACCCGGAGGTTCCCAAGAACACCAAGCTCGCGCATCGCAAGGGCGAGCTCGTGCGCATCGGCCGGGACGCGCGGGAGCAGCTCACCTCGGCCAACCTGCGGCTGGTCGTGTCGATCGCGAAGAAGTACATCGGCCGCGGCATGTCCTTCCTGGATCTCATCCAGGAGGGCAACATCGGGCTGATCCGGGCGGTCGAGAAGTTCGATTTCGAGAAGGGCTTCAAGTTCTCCACCTACGCCACGTGGTGGATCCGGCAGGCGATCACGCGCGCGATCGCCGACCAGGCGCGGACCATCCGCATTCCGGTCCACATGGTCGAGACGATCAACCGGCTGATCCGCGTCTCGCGCCAGCTCCTGCAGGAGCTCGGCCGTGAGCCGACGGTCGAGGAGATCGCCGAGGCGATGTCCAAGGGCCAGGAGGTCCAGGTCACGCCCGAGAAGGTGCGCGAGATCATCAAGGTCTCGCAGGAGCCGGTCTCGCTGGAGACGCCGATCGGCGAGGAGGAGGACTCGCACCTCGGCGACTTCATCGAGGATCGCGGCGCCCTGGCCCCGGCCGAGGCCGCCTCACACCAGCTGCTCAAGGAGCAGGTGGAGAGCGTTCTCGACTCGCTGACCGGCCGCGAGCGGCGCGTGCTCCAGCTCCGGTTCGGCCTCGAGGACGGGCGTGCTCGAACCCTCGAAGAGGTCGGCAAGGAGTTCAACGTGACTCGCGAGCGGATCCGTCAGATCGAGGCGAAGGCGCTGCGGAAGCTTCGCCACCCGTCCCGGAGCCGCAAGCTCAAGGACTACCTGGAGTGACCGCCGCGCCGCGTCCTGCGCCGGCCCGACGAGGGGCCGCGCAGGAGCCCGTGGCGCTGCTGTACGGCCCGGGCCAGCGCATCGTCCAGGGGAACGCCGCGTTCGTCGCCGAGTTCGGTGCGAACAAGGTCGGCCTGCCCGCACGCGAGGCGCTGCTGGATGTGCCGGGGATTGCGTTCGAGGTGGTCGACCGCGTCCTCGCGGCCGGCCGCCCGCTCGCCTGCTGGCTCGAGGTCGCAGGCGAGCGACGGCGGCTGACCGTTGCGCCGCGGCGTGACCCCGAAACAAGCGAGATCTATGGCGTGGCCATCCGTCTCGCCCATCAGGGGTCGTCGGCGGCCGCCAGCTGATCGATGACCCAGTCGCACCAGGCGAGGCGGCCGCGCTCGTAGCCGATGCCGCGGCGCAGCGTGAGGTAGTCGGCGAAACTCGGGTTGCGGAAGCCGGCGCGGTCGACGCCACGCTCGCGAGCGCTCGCGTCGCGAGCCAGATAGAGCTCCAGCTGGGCCGAGTGATGGCGGCGGGCATCGCGGGCGAGATCCCGCGTCACGGATGGTTCCACGAGCCACGAGGCGTACACCTTGAGCATGAGCTCGTCGCGCCGCCCGCCGAAGCGCGAGGGCCGCGCGATCCAGACACGGAGCTCGGCGAGGCCGGCCGCTGTGGCGGCATAGGTCCGCTTGGGCCGCGGCCCCGGGCCGGGCTGCTCGGAGCTCTCGATGAGCCCGGCTCGCTCCAGGCGCGAGAGCTCGGGGTAGATCTGGCTGTGCCGCGTCTCCCAGAAGTACCCGATCGGGTCACGCAGGAGCCGCGCCAGCGCGTAGCCGGTGAGCGGCTCGCGCGCGATCGCGGCGAGCAGTGCGTAGCCGAGGCTCGAGACGGGCCGTGACTGCCCGCCTATCCGAGGGCCACGCGCGACGGTCTCTGTCGTCAACGCTTTCCGACGCCCTCGAAGAACTGCCACAGCACCTCGGTCGCGTCCGGGTTCGCAAACCAGCGATGGCCGGAGCCCTCGTAGCGGACGAATTGGACGGACACGCCTCCGCTGCAATCGTCATCGAGCTCGGATGTCGCGATGTCGCTCAACTGCGAGACCACGGGCTCGCCCCGGCACCCGTCGGCCGCGCGCCAGCGGCTGACGACCTCGCCCGCGAGCGCGATGCGGAAGGTGCTGTCCGCGGTGCCGTGCATGACCAGGATCGGCAGCGGGCGGGCGGGCGAGCACTCGTCGCTCCACGGGGCACCCGCGTTGAGGGCCACGGCTGCCACGTGGTCGGCGAACTGGCAGCCGATCCGCTCGCTCGTGACGGCGCCCATCGAGAACCCGGCGACGAACACACGGTCCATGTCGATCGGGAGCTCCGCGGCGAGACGATCGATGAGCCCGACGACATAGGCAACATCGGTGCTGGGAGTGATCGGGTCGCCCGGCGAGACCATGACGATCCAGCGATGCTCTCTGGCGGGCGGCAGCGCGACGATCACACCCTCGCGCGCGGCCAGCTCGCCGGCTCGACTCTCGTTCGCCATGACGTACGGCGATTCGCCGTTCGCGTGCAGGAGCAGGAGCAGGGGCGCCTTGTCGCCGGCCGGCAGCGACGGCACGAAGACGTCGACGACGCGCTCGTCATTACCGACCGTGATCGACTCCTGGCGCTTCGGCGCGGGCGAGACATCCGGTGTCGGCGCAGCCGCCGTGGGTGTCGCCGGCGCTGTCGCGACGGACGTTGCCGCCGTCTCGCTCGGAGTACCGGGCGGTTCCGTGCCGGCAGTCGAGCCCGGCGACCCTGCGCAGCCGGCCAGTACAAGCACGACGATCCCGAGTGCGGACGCGCGCGAGACCGTCGCCCAGGAGTGCCGGGCCCCGCCGCGTCCGCGCCGCTCGGGATCTCGCATGGCGGCACCGTAGGCAGCCGGGCGAACTATGTCAAGAATGGCATAGACGGCGTGGGCCCTCGGCTCAGCCGGCTCGTGTATAACGGCGCGAACAGGTCACGCCAACGGCGCCGAAGGGTGAGGGAAGACGATGCCCGGACTCGATACCGGCAATACCGGCTTCATGCTGCTGTGCACGAGCCTGGTGATGCTTATGACACCCGGCCTGGCGTTCTTCTACGGCGGGCTGGTCGGCCGGAAGAACGTCCTCGCGATCATGATGCAGAGCTTCGTGTCGATGGGCTGGACGACGGTCATCTGGTTCGCCGTCGGCTATTCCCTGTGCTTCTCCGGCGGTAGCGGCGGGATCATCGGCAACCTCGACAAGGCATTCCTGAACGGGGTCCAGCTGGATTCGCCCTCGCCGCTCAACCCGTCGATCCCGGAGCTCGTGTTCATCGCCTACCAGATGATGTTCGCGATCATCACGCCTGCCCTGATCACCGGCGCGTTCGCGAATCGGGTCACCTTCAAGGCGTACCTGCTGTTCCTGACTTTCTGGCTGCTGTTCGTGTACTTCCCGTTCGTCCACATGATCTGGGGCGGCGGGATCCTCGCGCAGTGGGGCGTCCTCGATTTCGCCGGCGGGATCGTCGTCCACAACATCGCGGGATTGGCGGCGCTCGCCTCCGTGCTGTTCGTCGGGCGCCGGAAGGTCGCCGAGGGCGGCCCGCACAGCATCCCGCTCGTGGCGCTCGGCACCGGGTTCCTGTGGTTCGGCTGGTACGGCTTCAACGCCGGGAGCGAGTTCAAGGTCGACTCGACGACTGCCGTTGCGTTCCTCAACACCGACGTCGCGGCCTCGTTCGCCGCGATCGCCTGGCTCGCCACAGGCTGGTTCTTCGAGAAGCGACCGAGCTTCCTCGGGCTGCTGACCGGCGCGGTCGCGGGGTTGGCGACGATCACCCCTGCCGCCGGCTACGTGTCACCCGTTGCCGCCGTGATCATCGGCATCGTCTCCGGCATCGTGTGCTACGGGGCCGTCGCGCTCAAGAACCGGCTCCAATGGGACGACGCGCTCGACGTCTGGGGCGTGCACGGCGTCGGCGGCTTCCTGGGGATCGTCATGCTCGGCGTGCTGGCGACCACCGCATTCAACCCCGCGGGGACGAACGGACTCCTCGCCGGCAATCCCGAGTTCTTCCTCAAGCAGCTGGCCGCGGTCGTCGGGTCGTCGGTGTGGGCGTTCGGCTTCACCTACGGGATGCTGTGGCTGATCGACCGAGTCACGCCCGTGCGCGTTGGCTCGCAGGTGGAAGAGGGCGGGCTCGACACCGGGCTCCACGGCGAGGAGGCGTACGCGGGGGCGCTCTAGGCTCGCAGCGACCGACACAAAAAGACGCCTCCCGGCCACGCGGCACGAGGAGGCGTCAGGCGCAGAGGTGCGAGCTACATCGCGCTGCCCTGGCTCAGGCCGACGACGTGGCCCTCGGGGTCGGCGAACATCGCCAGCCATGTCTCGGGCGCGGGGCTGAACTTCGGCATCACCACTGAGCCGCCGAGCGCCTGGACCTTCGCCAGCGTGGCGTCGAGGTCGGGCACGCTCACGTAGAACGTGACCCAGCCGGCGCCGCCGTCGGGCGCGGGGCCCGTGCCGAGGACGATCCCGGAGTCCGCCGAATCGGTCATGGCGTAGCCGCCCGGCAGGTCGGTGTTCTGCTTCCAGCCGAAGAGCTCACCCCAGAACTTGTGCAGCGCCGGGCCATCCTTCCCGACGACCTCTGCGTGAACGATCGTGTTTGCCACCGTGTGACCTCCATGTCGACGGTCGGTCGACCGCCTGCTCACTGGATCGACGAACAACCGTTGGCCGAATCGACAGCGAGCGCCGCCGAGCTTCAGGTGGATGCGAGCTCTCGGCGGACGACGACGCGCTGGTGCCGGCTCGACGGGTCCGAGGCGCGGGCCGCGACAATGCGGAACCCCGCCCGTTCGAACATGGGAAGCATGCCGGTGAATGCGGCGTCCGGGTGGATCGGCTCGTCGGCGTCGGTCGCGACGGGGTAGGCCTCGAGCGCGTCCGCCCCGCGCTTCCGTGCATGGTCGATCGCCGCGTCGAGCAGCGCTCTGGCCACGCCGCGCCCCCGTGCCGACTCGGAGACCGCGAAGCACACGATCGACCACACCGGTCGATCGTCGATGGTCGGGATGACCCTCGAGCGGACGATGCGCTCGAAGTCCGCCCGCGGCCCGAGGCTCACCCAACCAACAGCGCGATCGCCGTCGAAGGCGACGAGCCCCGGCGGCTGCGACGAGAGCGCCTGGGCGTGCAGGCGCTCGCGCAGCCCCGGCACCTTCGCCGACGCCATGTCCTTCGATCGCAGCCGCCAGTGCTGGCACCAGCACCAACGCGGATCGCCGCCCTCCCGGAACAGCTCGGCGAGCGCGTTCCAGGTCGGCGCTGAGAGCGGCTTGATCGAGAACCTCATCGGCGTCCGCATCTCGCCTCAGGTGCCAGGTGGGCCGGACATGAAGCGATCGCTGGAGAGCCGCAGGCGCTCGGCCACCGCGGCCGCCTGGGCTCGCCGGGCCACACCAAGCTTGGTGAGGATGTTGGACACGTGGGCACCGGCCGTCTTGACGCTGATGAAGAGCTCAGCCGCGATCTGTCTGTTGGTTAGGCCCTTCGCCACCAGGGCCAGCACTTCCTTCTCGCGCGGCGTCAGACCGAGGTCGGGCCCAGGGGCACCGGATGCCGTCGACGCCAGTCCGACGTCGTCGAGGAACGCGCGCAGCTCGGCGATGATGGCGTCCTGGTCCCCAGCCCACATCAGGTGGTCGATCCCGGGCAGCTGCACGAACCTCGCGCCGTCGATCCCTTCGGCCAGCCGGCGGGCCTGGCGGATCGGTACGACCAGATCGCCGGCGCGGTGCATGACCACCGTGGGCACATGGATCTCGGGCAGGATCGATTCCCAGTCGATCTGGTACCCCAGTTTCATGAGCGAGCGAGCCGAGCCCGGGCTCACCGCGGAGCGGCTCAGCCGCAGGTAGGCCTCCTTGGTCTGCTCGTCGGCGAGCAGGCTGGGAGCCCAGAAGGCCAGCCCGACCCCTTCCGTGCCCCACTCCCGCTCGATGCGGTCAAGGGCCGCATCCTCCGTCTCGGCGAGCCGCGACAGCAGGCCCGTGTACCGCTCCAGCTTGCCGAACGTTCCGTACAGGACGAGGGCCGCCGTTCGTCCTGGGTAGCGCGCCGCGAAGAGGCCCGACATTGCCCCGCCGCCGAGGGTGCCGAAGAGCACTGCCCGCTCGGAGCCGGCGGCCTCCACCACGGCGAGGAGGTCCTCGGTCCGCTGCTCGAGGGATGGCAGCGTCTCCGGGTTGATCCGATCGGAGAGGCCCGTCCCTCGCTTGTCGAAGAGGATGAGCCGGGAGAAGGACGCGAGCTTGCTGAGGAATCGGGCGAGTGGCGGGATGTCCCAGGCCAGGTCGAGGTGGGTGACCCAGCCCGGCGAGAGGACGAGGTCGATCGGACCGTCGCCCACAACCTGGTAGGCGATGTTGAACCGGCCCGCCTTCGTGTAGCTCGTCCGTCGCTGCCCGGGCATCTCGAACTGAATTCTAGGGTGAGGAGGAGTGCATTCCCTAGGGAACCTTGCCGCCGGACGAGCCTCCGGGTAGGGCGTTCTCCGCACCACGAAATAGCGCACGTGCCGAATTGCGGATGCCCGGGGACCGGTTCCATGCTTCCCGAAACCCCCGATGGAGGAAGAACGCACCATGATCGACACGACGGCGAGGCTCCGCGATCGCGTCCAGGGCCGGGTGATCACGCCGGGCGATGATGGCTACGACGAGGCGCGGCGGGTCTTCAATGCGATGATCGACCGCCACCCCGCGGCGATCGTCCAGCCAGCCCACGTCCAGGACGTCGCTGCGGCCGTCAACTACGCGAGGGAGGCCGGTCTCGACCTCGCCGTTCGAGGCGGGGGCCACAGTGTGCCGGGCTTCGGCACCGTTGACGACGGTGTGGTCATCGATCTCTCCGGGATGCGGGCCGTCGCCGTCGATCCGGTGACGCGGCGCGCCCGCGCCGCTGGGGGCGCGACCTGGGCCGACTTCAACACTGCCACTTCCGCACACGGCCTCGCCTCCACCGGCGGCGTCGTCTCGACCACGGGCGTCGGGGGGCTGACGCTCGGTGGCGGCATCGGCTACCTGGCCCGCGGGCTCGGGCTCTCCTGTGACAACCTGGTCTCCGCCGAGGTGGTCACGGCCGACGGGCAGATCGTGACGGCCAACGAACGCGAGAAC
>Ga0207684_10004843_pt1 | contig 12595 bp, 11 predicted proteins | sample KBSK5501metaG_FD_184342 | JGI IMG/M metagenome (GOLD analysis project Ga0207684, IMG submission 184342) | Corn, switchgrass and miscanthus rhizosphere microbial communities from Kellogg Biological Station, Michigan, USA - KBS K5-50-1 metaG... | ecosystem: Host-associated > Plants > Roots >...
ACACGACGCTCTTCCGATCTGCGTGCGCTCGAGGAATGCCCGAAGGCCGTAGCGAAGGCAGTCACACTTCTTCGCGACAGCGAGACGGTCGCGTTACCAACAGAAACGGTTTACGGATTGGCTGCTGACGCGCTTAAGCCGATCGCGATTGCAAAGATTTTCGAGGCAAAGGAACGCCCGCGTTTCGATCCGCTGATTGTCCATTTGCCCAACGAAGAATGGCTAGAGCGCGTCGCAAAGATCGACAACAAGTCGCGTGAGCTTGTCGAAAAATTGATTGCCCAATTCTGGCCGGGGCCGTTCACGCTCGTTTTAGATCGGCAACTGATTGTTCCCGAACTTGTCACCGCAGGTTTGGACACGGTTGCAGTTCGGATCAGCGCACATCCAGTTTTTGCTGAGATCATTCGCGTATTTGATTTGCCGCTCGCCGCACCGAGCGCGAATCGCTTCGGTCGCTTGAGTCCAACAACGGCGCAGCATGTTTTGGATGAGCTCGAAGGACGAATCCCATTGATTATCGATGCTGGACCGACAACGCACGGAATTGAATCGACAATCATCGCCGTCCGCGAAAACAAAATCGACATCTTGCGACGCGGCCCGATCACGGCGGAGCAGTTGTCGATCTTCGGCAAGATCGACATCGTCACCGTCCAAAAAGTTTCAGCACCCGGCCAATTGCCTTCGCATTACGCGCCAAAAACTTCGTTGCGTCTCATCGACGATTCCAAATCATTTTCGCCAAAACCGAATCAACGCTGCGCATTGCTCGCGTGGAATACCATTCAAAACGATGGACGTTTCGTCGCTATCCGCAATTTGAGCGAGCGGCAAGATCTTCGCGAAGCGGCCGCGAATTTATTTCGATACTTGCATGAACTCGACGCCCTTGATGTCGATCTTATCGTTGCAGAACAAGTTCCTGATCAGGGACTTGGCGCGGCGATTCTTGAGCGGCTGCGGCGAGCTTCGCACCGCCGGCTTGATGCGCGAGGCACGCTTGGATGAAACCTTTGAAAAGCGGGTGCGGTTTGTTCGGTCTGCTCTGAAATTCCGGATGATACTGACAGCCGAGGAAGTAAGGATGGTCGCGGAGTTCAACCAGTTCCGCGAGCATCCCATCGGGCGATGTTCCTGAAATTGTAAAACCCTTCTCGCTCATTCGGTCGCGATATTTCATATTGAACTCGTAGCGATGCCGGTGGCGTTCCTTCACTTCGTCACTGCCGTAAATTTTTTCGGCCCGCGTCCCTCTGACGATTTTTGTCGGCCATGTGCCCAGTCGCATGCTCGCGCCTTTATTCCGCACACCACGCTGCTCCTCGAGCAGCGAGATGATCGGTTCGGTAGCATCCTTGTCGAACTCGGTGCTGTTTGCATCTTTGATCCCGCAAACATTTCGCGCGAATTCGATCGTCGCCACTTGCATCCCGAGACAAAGACCGAGATAGGGGACTTTGTGCTCACGGGCGAAACGTGCCGCATTGATTTTTCCCTCCACACCGCGTCCGCCGAACCCGCCCGGAATTAAAACACCAGCCACATCTTTGAGCTGGCTATCGACTCGTTCCTGCAACGATTCGGCATCGACAAGTTTGAGATCGATGCCGCAATCCTGGCTCGCGGCCGCGTGAGTGAGCGATTCATAAATGCTTTTATATGCGTCTTGCAAATCGATGTACTTGCCAACGACCGCGATCTTTACGCGTTTTTTCGGATTGATGACGCGCTCGACAAATTTTCGCCAGTCTGTAAGATCGGGCTCGCGCGTTTCGAGATGCAAGAGATCGCAAACCAGCTTGTCGAGGCCCTCGGCGTGCAACATCAGGGGATATTCATAGACCGTGTGCTCTACGTCGCGCGCTTCGATCACCGCCTTTTCTGAAACGCTGCAGAACATCGACAATTTCTGCCGCACTTCGCGGTCGAGCGATTTCTCGGTGCGGCCAATCAGCACCTGCGGCTGTAAACCGATCTCTCGCAACTTCGCGACGCTTTGCTGCGTCGGCTTCGTTTTCAGTTCGGCCGCCGCCTTGATGTACGGAATGAGCGTGACGTGCATGTTCACGACGTTTTGCGTGCCGACTTCAAGAATGAATTGCCGGATCGCTTCGAGAAACGGTAAGCCTTCGATGTCGCCAGTCGTGCCGCCGATCTCCGTGATCACGATGTCGTATTTGCTTTCGTCCGAAAGCTCACGAATGCGGCCTTTGATCACGTCGGTCACGTGCGGAATCACTTGCACGGTTTTGCCGAGATAATCGCCACGTCGCTCCTTCAAAATAACGCTCTCGTAAACCTGACCGCTGGTGAGATTGTTGTGGCGCGAGAGAACGCAGTTGGTGAAGCGTTCGTAATGACCGAGATCCAGATCGGTTTCGGCGCCGTCATTCAGCACGTAAACTTCGCCGTGCTGAAATGGATTCATCGTTCCGGGATCAACATTGAGGTACGGGTCGAACTTTTGAAAGACGACGCGCAAACCGCGCAGCTCGAGCAGCGTACCGAGTGAGGCCGCGGCCAGGCCTTTGCCTAACGAACTCACCACGCCGCCGGTAACGAAAATGTATTTCATGGCCGGCTTCCTCCAGCGGCGATACGATTATGAACTAACAATCGCGCGATTGTTTTCGCGTCCTGCGGCGTGTCCACGCCGGGCCATCCATGTTTCGTGACGAGCACATGAACCTTTACACCATTTTCGAGGGCGCGCAATTGCTCGAGCGACTCGGCGCGCTCCAGCGGCGTTGGTTTCCATTTCACAAATTGCAGGAGCGTCTTGCGCCGAAAACCATAAATACCTTGATGACGCAGATATCTTATCGGCGCGGAGTGATCGTGCGGAAAGGGGATGGCAAAGCGCGAAAAGTAGAGCGCGTCCCCGCGCCGATCGACAATCACTTTCACTTGATGCGGCGAGGATGCTTCCGCCGGGTTCTCGAACGGGTGGGCCGCAGTGACGATATCGATCTTGCGATCGGAGCGAAGTTTTTTGACCAAACTGTCGATCAAACCAGAATCTACCAGCGGCTCGTCACCCTGAATATTGATGATGAACGAAAATTGTCTCGCTTTGCGTGCGACTTCGGCGATTCGATCGGTCCCACTTTGATGACACGGGGACGTTAGCGCAACTTCCGCGCCCCACTCAAAAGCCGCAGTGGCGATGCGTATGTCGTCCGTAGCGATAATGACGGAGTCCAATTTCCTCGCCGCGCGGCACCGTTCCCAAACGTGGCGAAGAAGTGGTTTGCCCGCAATGAGATACAGCGGTTTGCCCGGGAAACGCGTGGAATTCCAACGCGCAGGAATAATTCCGGCCGCCTTAGTCATTGGTTAGATCGACAATTATACTGACCGCAGCTGGCAAATCTTCCGCGATCCAGTCGGCGGAGCTACCGTCGGTCATTTTATCGAAACCAGTGCGAACGCGGATCGTGCGCACACCGGCGTTGTGACCGCATTCGGCGTCGATCTCTTTGTCGCCGATAAAAAACGAGCGCGCTAGATCGACATGGTGGTCGCGCGCCGCTTGCAAAATCATTCCCGGGGCGGGCTTGCGACATTTCGATGGTTGACCCGGCACGTCAGGGCAAAAATAAGTTTCCTCGATCAGATCGGGGCCCAGTTGGCGGAAAACTTCCCTTTCAACCGCCCGGTACTGGTCCATCGTGAAGAAGCCGCGGCCGATGCCGCTTTGGTTCGTGATGATAATGAGTTTGTAACCGCACTGCTTGAGACGCCGTAAAGCTTCCGGCACGCCCTCGAAAACGCGAACCTGTTTCGGATCGGAACAGTAATCGGCATCGTGCATGATGGTGCCGTCGCGATCGACAAAGACGGCGGGCGACTTCGCGTTACTGAAAATCATGCTCGAAGCTTGCGACCAATTCGTCCCGCGTCACGGTCGCGGTGCCAAGCTTGCCGACAACGACTGCGCTGCCGTGGTTGGCGATTTCCGCCGCCTCGATCGGTGTGGCGTCGCAAGCGAGTGCGAGTGTGAAAAGCGCGATCGCGGTGTCGCCCGCGCCGGAAACGTCGAAAACCTGGCGCGCTTTCGTGGGAATGTGATGCGGGGGTTGGTTCTTTTGAAAAAGCATCATGCCGTCTTCGCCGAGCGTGATGAGCAGATATTGGGTGTCCCATTTGTCGAGCAACGTCTTGCCCGCACGCACAAGATCGACATCTTCGGCCGGCGATTCCTCCGGATCGTGCCACGGAACTCCGGCGGCAAGAAACGCTTCCGTACGATTCGGTTTCACAATGGTCATGCCGCACCAGTCGATCAAATGTCGCGGATTGGGATCAGCGGCGACGACTTTTCCGGCCGCGCGGGCATCGCGCGCAATTTGTGCGACGAGATCACTGGCCAGGAAACCTTTGCCGTAATCTTCGAAAACGATTGCATCGATCTCGGAAAGAGTTTTTCGAGTCGCGGAAACCACCTTTGCAATTTGCTCAGGCGAAGGGCCAATGATTTGCTCGCGATCCACGCGCACCACTTGTTGATTCCGCGCGATGATCCGGGTTTTGAGAATTGTGTGGAAGTTTTCGTCTTGAACCACGTTGACAATGTCGATCTTTTGCCCGGCGAGGAGTTCGCGAAGTTGTTGGCCGCTGCGATCTTTTCCGACCAACCCGATGACCGCGATGCGATCGACAAACTCGCGAAGATTGCGCGCAACGTTGGCAGCGCCACCGGGATAAAACGATTCGCCGGTGACCTCGACAACCGGAACCGGCGCCTCGGGTGAGATGCGGCCAACTTTTCCCCAAACAAATTCGTCGAGCATGAGGTCGCCGATGACCAGAATCCGTTTGGCCGGCGCGCGATCGAGAATTTGCTGGAGTCTGTTCAACTTCATGGAAGAAATAATGGGTGTAGCCCAGGTAGAAACTTGATTCGATTCGGAAAAGTAAAAATTGTTAGGCGGAGAGATTTGTGTGCGGCAAAGGTTCTGCTTAGAGTTGCTCCATTAATCCTGAATACAGAGACGAAATCAACAGTCGAAGCTCCCGATGAGTCTGTTTGTTAAATATTTCAAACTCAGTGCAATCGCCGTTCTTGCGTTGACGCTGGGCGCGCATGGCACCCAGGCGCCGCAGCGAATCGACGTGAAACAGTTGTCGAAAAAGGTGGAAGACGTGGTGGTGCCGTTGCCGAACGAGGTTTTCGGCGCGCTCAACAAGCTGGGCTCAGTGAACTGGCGGGAATACGTCCGCACCGGCAAAGGAAGTAATTTCACGGAGCGGCCGCGCATTGCGCTCCTGCTTGGCACGGTGATTGCCGATGGCTTCATCGCGGTGCAAGCGGAAGATGCGCCGGCGGTGAAGGAAATCGGTCAGCGCGTGCAAACATTGGCGAAAGGAATTGGCGTGGAACGCTCGATCACGCAGCACGCCAAAGCAATCGTCGAGGCGGCCGACAAACGAAAATGGGACAATGTTCGACAGGAGCTCGACCGCACGCAGAACAGCGTCCAGCAAGCGATGAACGAAGTGAACGATGAAAAATTATCCCAATTAGTCAGCCTGGGCGGATGGCTCCGCGGTACGGCCGTTTTGACCGCCGTCGTAACCAAGCATTTCTCGACTGAGGGCGCCGAGCTGCTGCATCAGCCGGACCTGCTCGTTTATTTTCAGACGAAACTCAACGCGATGCCGGAGCCGCAGTTCAAAGTAGCGATCATCCGCGAAATTCAGGAAGCGCTTGAGCAAGTTAAACCAATGATCGACGTGGGCAATGCGCGCATCTCTCCGGAATCGGTGAGGAAGGTCAATGAGATCACGGCGCGTCTCGATTACGGGATCGTGACAAAGGATTAAGGGCGCTTGATGGACGGGCTCGCGAAAGTTCTTTTACGCGGCGGATCGGTTTTTGGGGCTTTGCTCGCATTCAGGTTAATCGCCTTTGCTTCGGTGGACGACGCGCAATCGTTTGCGCTGCAAGCGGCGGAGCCGTACGTGAAGGAGGGTTTCCAGGTTCGTGAAGACTACTGGGGCGGCGATCTCGGCTCCGGCGAAAAAAAGGCGGTACGGCAACAATTATTCAAGGGCAATGAATACTGGTTTTGGATGGGCACAGAAGTCGAGCGGGCGAAGATTTCGGTGCACATTTACGATTCGGAAGGCAAACTGGCCGAGCAACCGGACAGTTGGGAAAAAGGCCACTTCGCCGCCGCCCACGTGATCCCGAAAGCCACCGGCAGCTATTTCATCATCGTGGAGATCGAGGAATCACCGGAAGAGCGCACCCATTGGGCGCTGGTTTACGGATTCCGCTGAGTGAAAAAAACGTCCTCAGGCGATCCCAAGGACCGGCGGTTTTCAGCCACCGGGGCGATTTGGAAATCGTCCTTCCTTGTTGCGGCTGCGAGATGACTGAAACACGCACCTTGCAATTTGAGAGCGCGCGTGCTTTGCAGTCGCTCTATGCAAATGATCTCAAACTCTTGAAAACTCTCGAAGACTCTCTCGGCGTAAAGGTGACGACGCGCGAGGGCTGGGTGAAACTGGAGGGCGAGCCGGAAAAGATCGACAAAGCGCAACGCGTCTTCGATCAACTCGAACAAGCCCGACAAAAAGGTGTGCCGATCGAAAAACACGAATTTCAATACGCGCTCAATTCGGTGAACGAGGCGCGAGACAACAATCTCACCGATCTCGCCTCAACAAAGATCGTAACCTCGCCGCGCAAGCCGCCGATCGTGGCGCGATCCTCAGGCCAGCGCAATTATGTCGAGGCAATTCAGAAGCACGACATCGTTTTTGGAATCGGGCCGGCCGGGACGGGCAAAACTTATCTCGCCGTGGCAATGGCCGTGGCCGCGCTGAAGAAAGAGCAGGTGAGCCGAATCATTTTGGCAAGGCCGGCAGTGGAGGCCGGCGAAGCGCTTGGATTTTTGCCCGGCGAACTTGAACAAAAAATCATGCCGTACTTGCGGCCGCTCTACGACGCGCTGCGCGATATGCTTGAGCCGGAAGAGATCGAGCGCTCGCTGGCCCGGCAAACCATCGAGGTTGCGCCGCTCGCCTACATGCGCGGCCGCACCTTGAACCACGCCTTTGTCATTCTCGATGAAGCCCAGAACACAACCACCGAACAGATGTTTATGCTGCTGACTCGCATCGGCCCGAATTCCAAATGCGTAATCACAGGAGACGTGACCCAGGTCGATTTGCCTGCGAACAAGCGCTCCGGTGTGGTGGAGGCGTTGCAGGCTTTGAAAAATGTGCCGGGAATTGCGACTGTTTATTTCACCGAGCGCGACGTTGTGCGGCACGAGCTGGTGCGCGCCATTATCAGCGCCTACCAGCAACACCGCTCGCCCGCGCCAGCCTCACGAAAATAGTTTGGATCGACAAACGCAAGATCGATAATCACTCGTATGCTCGACTTTTTGAAACGCGGACGACTCGTTAGGCGCGGACTTGCTTCGCGGAAAATGCGCCGCCGCCGCCCGCGCAACGAATGGCTGCGCAGCCTCGAGTACGCGCCGCATGTAAAGGTGTTTATCTTCGCGGGCTTTGTCGCCGCACTGGCGTTTCTCGTCTTCAGCGGCCAGCAACCCGAACCGACGAAGAATTTCGTCATCGCGCTGCTGTTCCTAGCAACTGCAATTACGCAACTATGGATTAACCAGCCGAAAACGGTTTCGCAAAGCTCGCGCATATTCCTCGTTTTCGGAATCATTCTCTTGCAACTGGCGGTGACAAAATTGGCGCTGGTGATCTGCAACAGCGGCAACTACCGGTTTCTGACACCGGAGATGGGCAGATTGATCACTCCCTATGCGTTCGCGCCGCTCGTGTTGAGCGTTTTGCTCGGCCGGAATCACGGGCTTTACGCGGCCGTTTTCGTGAGTTTGTGGAGTAGCGTATTGTTTGGAAAAATCGACGCGCCGCTTCTCGTGACCAGTTTGATCAGTGGATTCACCGCCGTTTCTCTTACGCTGCAGGTGCGGCGACGCAGCAAACTAATTCGCGCCGGCATCGGCGTCGGTCTTGCCATCTGGTTGTTATCGCTCACGTTCGGCCTGATCGGTCCAATTAATCTCTTTCCTCCCACCGCCAACAATTGGGGAACGATCGGCTTACAAAGCGCCTTCGCCATTGGCAATGGCATCGTCACTGCCACCATCGTCGGCGGCGCACTGCCCATTCTCGAGCATCTATTTCAAATCACGACTGATATTTCCTGGCTCGAAGCGTCCGATCTCAATCACCCGTTGCTGCGTCGGATGACCATCGAGACGCCCGGCACTTATCATCACAGCCTGGTGGTGGCGAATCTGGCCGAGGCTGCGGCAGAAGGGATCGGCGCCAATGCCACGCTCTGCCGTGTCTGTTCTTATTTTCATGATGTCGGCAAATTGGTGAAGCCGGAGTACTTCACCGAAAACATGAATTTCGAGCGCAACCCGCACGACGATCTCGCGCCGACGATGAGCGCCTTGATCATCATCGCGCACGTCAAAGAAGGGGTTGATCTCTCCCTCAAGTACAAACTCAATCAGCGCATTATCGACATCATCCAGGAACATCACGGCACATCGCTCGTTTACTATTTCTACCAGCGGGCGCTCCAGCAGCAGGAAGACGCGCGGGCCGGCGGAAAGATCATGAAGATCCGCGAGGAGGACATTCCGGAAGTGAGCGAAGAAAGCTTTCGCTACAGCGGCCCGAGACCACAGACGAAAGAGAGCGCGATCGTTAGCCTGGCGGACATTGTCGAAGGCGCATCTCGCAGCCTGGAGAAACCGACGCCGCAAAAAATCGAACAACTTGTCAGCGAGCTGATCGAGGAGCGCATTGCGGATCGACAATTGGACGAGTGCGATCTGACCCTGAGCGAGCTAAAAATTATCGCCGACCGATTTCGGTTCACGCTCATGACGATGCTGCACAGCAGGATCGCTTATCCCAAACAAGAATCCAAGTTCGCCGGGCCGCGCGACGAAGCTTTGCGGCCCGACGTGATGGCGGCAACGCGAAGACCCGCAACTGCTCCGCCGGTCTCAGCCGCATAAACCGATACGACGCGACTGCTGGAAATAGCGCAACTATAGGGGCGTTGTGCCAGTGGCCCGATTATTGGCTCCGGCGCTTAGGACGGGAGCCGCTAGATCATCGATAGCTTCAGTGGTCGTCAACGATCTTTTGCGGTACGATGAACCGAGCGCAGACGTGTGTTCAGAACCTTCCAATTCTTGATGATGTAGACCAAAACCGGTCCGATCTAGAAAAGAAAAACCGCAAGAGGCGATACAATCCGCATCTCTTTCGAAGATGGGTTAGGCCCCGCGCCGATCAGAAACATGCATCCGATCATCGGAAGAAAAATGAAGAGTGCAATCGTAGGAATCGAAGGCAAGTCGCAGCCACTCACTTTTTGTGCGGCTCGCCAGGATGGAATAATAATGCAGGCCAACGGTGCCGTTGCGACCCAAAACTAAAGCGGCAACGACTACGATCAGATAACGCATCCGCTACTTCGTCTAACTAGACTTAGGTGTCGCGCTTTGTAAGCGCATGAAACAAATATCCTATGGGAAACAACGTGAAACCAAGAACAGCACTCCAGAAATCAAGGTAATGACCAACGCTATGCTCCAGGCCCCAATGCATCCAAGGAAACAGATGAAGTGCTTCGCAGACATGAGTAACGACGACCACCACCAGACATCCTGCGCCGAGCACCTGTAGGAAAGAGCACACCGTCCTTCCTCTTAAGAACAAGAGTACCGAACCAGAAAACAGCATGCACGCGGCCGCCAACGCGACCACTGCTTTAAGTAATGCGGCGTTCATGCGTTTCGTCGTCTAACGTTTCGCCGGGAAAAACCGTTCGAGGACACTCAGAGCTGCTCCCTGTAGAATCCCTGAAATTAAGTAGGTCGGCTGCACGGATAATGGGCACCCGGCTGCCCTTGCCCACAGCGCGAGAGGCAAACCCAGCATGAAGCCGACGAAAACTCCCGCTCTCACTGTGGGCCGCAGCCAAAATGTGAGAGGCGTAAGATAAAGGGGTAACAGGTAGAAGGGCGCTCGGCCCGCCCAACCGACGAGACCGAAGAAATCGGCTAGCTTCTGGGACGATGGACCGACAACCCCGGCAGTAACGATAGTCAAAAGCAGGTTTGTCATGAACAAAACGACGATACGCCAAGCCCGGATTTTCATTTGCTAGCCGATCCAGTACGCTGCATTAGGCCTAACGTCGCCGTTCATTGCGCCAGCCCCAAGTTAACCTCAAAAGAAAGGACTACTTCCCTCAAGGGCTCTTCGATCTGCAGTTGCCTCGCTACATTGGCGATGACGGCGGCCCGCGGCTCCCAGTCGGCAGCGCGAAGATGCCGGCCAACCTCTTCCCCTAGGTGACGTCGTCGGCCCTAAACAATAGGGATCGTTCTCAATCCCGCTGCAGACCGACGCCGCGAGCTTCCCGTGTGGCGCAAGCACTCGCTGAATTCTTCACAGCACGTTGCCGGTCGGTAAAGAACTGCAACCCATGCTGACATAGGGTGACATCAAAACTTGAATCGGCGAACGGCATACTGGCTGCGTCGCCAAGCTGCCATCGAATCGTCAGGACGACTGTTCTTGAGGCCTACTGTGCGACTCCAAGCATCTCCGGGCTAATATTCAAACCAACCGCGCTTCCCGAGAAGCCGACCTTGGCGGCTGGGGCCCTGGTTACTGCGCCGGTTCCGCAAGCCACATCCAGAACGCGGTCGCCGATCCGCAAACTGGCGCATCTGATCAGATCAGGTATCCAAGGACCCAGAAGGTACGGAACGACGCAAGTCGCATACTGCAGGGCAGCGGCTCCGTCTAGTCTGAATGCCTGGTTGGGGGCCGTCACGTACACTCCAAGAAAGCGCGCCTAACTAGACTTAGACGAATGTTCGTATTTAAAGGCGAATATTTTTCCGTCTAATTCGCTATTCATAATTCCGGCGGGCGGGCGCGCGGTTCGCGATCTTTTGCGGTCGCAGTGCTGGGCTGAGTGACGAACGGTCCGCCTTCGAGCGGCGCGGCTTTGGTGAAAGCGACATCGGGCATTTCGCTGGGCAATCCTTCGAGCGGAAATTCTTTGCGCAACGGAAAGAACGGATAGCCGTCCCACATCAGGATGCGACGCAGATCGGGGTGGCCGTTAAATTTGATTCCCATCATGTCGTAAATCTCGCGCTCGTGCCAGTTCGCCGTCGGCCAAATGCCGGAGATGGTATCGACTGCGCCCACTTCCTCGGAGACTTGCAACTTTAATCGCAGATGAACTGCCAGCGTCATCGAGTAAAGTTCGTACAAGATTTCGAAACGCGGCTCTTTGCCGAAATTGTCGATGCTGGTAATGTCGATCAAGTAATCGAAGGAAAGATCGTCGCGGCAAAACTTTGCCAGCTCACGCAGATCGCCCGGTGAAATCGTGTAGGTCGTCTCGCCGCGAAATTCGGTCTTGTTCTGAATTTTCGCACCGAACAGTTTGCTCAGGGAAGCGAGCAATTCCGGACCGGTCACGGCAATGCTTCCTCCAGTTTTTTCAGGAGTGCCGGTTTCTGTTTCGCAAACGAGCGCTCCCGCGAAATCTTTTCCTGCAATTTCATGAGACCCGCGAGCAACGCTTCCGGGCGGGGCGGACAACCGGAAATGTAAACATCGACCGGCAACAACTGATCGATTCCTTGCAAGACGGCGTAGGAGCGATACATCCCGCCAGTGGAAGCGCATGCGCCCATCGCGATCACCCATTTCGGCTCGGGCATCTGCTCGTAAATTCGTTTTACCGCCAACGCCATTTTGTAGGTGACCGTGCCGGCCACGATCATGACATCGCATTGCCGCGGCGAAAAGCGCATGACCTCAGCGCCGAAGCGCGCGATGTCGAAACGCGACGCAGCGGTCGCCATTAATTCAATCGCGCAGCAGGCCAGACCCATCGGCATCGGCCAAAGCGAATTTTTTCGCACCCAATTTAAGGCCGCGTCCACTCGCGTAAAAATCACGTTGCCTTCGATTTTTGAATCGTAAGCCGCAGGCAAAACTTCTGGCATCACAAAACAGTAAAGTCGAGGATTCGCCGCGCAAGACAAATCCCCGCCTAGTGGATCGACGATCAACTTAACGTGCGATCATTGCAGGAAAATGTTCTCGATTGTATAGAACGATTCCTGCTTATCGGTCTGCCGAATGTCTTCAACCCGCACTCATCTCGACCAGCTCGAGAACCAAAGCATTTTTATTTTTCGCGAGGCGTATCACGCTTTCAAGAACATCGCCATGCCCTGGTCAATGGGGAAAGACTCGAACGTTCTCATCTGGCTAGCGCGCAAATCTTTTTTTGGGCGCATCCCGTTTCCCGTGCTGCACATCGATACGACCTACGAATTTCCGGAGATGCTCGAGTTCCGCGATTGGGCGACCAAGCATCACAAGCTCAATCTCATCGTTAAGATCAACACCGAAGCGCGCGCGCGGGGCATTGGTTATGAGACGCACGATCCGGTGACAGTGACGCATGAGCTCAAGACGGTGGCGCTGCAACAAGTGCTCGCCGAATATAAATGGGACGCGCTCATCACCGGCATTC
>Ga0207684_10004846_pt1 | contig 12592 bp, 10 predicted proteins | sample KBSK5501metaG_FD_184342 | JGI IMG/M metagenome (GOLD analysis project Ga0207684, IMG submission 184342) | Corn, switchgrass and miscanthus rhizosphere microbial communities from Kellogg Biological Station, Michigan, USA - KBS K5-50-1 metaG... | ecosystem: Host-associated > Plants > Roots >...
GCCCTTCGACCAGCTTCTCCGGCGTCGGTCCGTTGAAACGGAAGTGCCAGATGCCGGGATTGTTGTAGATGGCCTCCCATCCGGCGACTCCGGGCAGGAAGGCGTCCATGAGAACGAGCTTTTCCGTTTCCGCGGGGAACTGCGCGGCATACGCGTACGCGACCATGAGTCCGATGTCGTGGCCGACGACCCGGGCCTTCTGGATTCCCAGCGAACGCGCGAGCGCATGGATGCGGACCGCGGAGGTCGTCATGTCGAGTCCGTCGGCAGGGATTGCCGAGTCTCCGATTCCCGGGAGATCCGGCGCGATCACGAGGAACCGCTCGGTCAGCCGCGGCAGGATCGGAATCCACATGCGAGAAGTCTCGGCATATCCGTGGAGGAGAATCAGCGGCGGTCCGTGTCCGCCCGTCAGATAGTGGATCTCAACGCCATCGGCGACGGCCGAGCGCGACTCGAAGGTCGCAGACTTCCCGGCGGCTTGTGCTTGTGCTTGTGCTTGGGCGGTGAACGCGACTGGCCAGACGAGAAAGAGGGCGAGAACCGCGACGAACGAAAACCGGATTCGAACTGGCTTCATGAATCCTCCGATCAAGACGTCAGCACGCGACTTGTCAGATACTAAGTAGTCTCGAACCGCGCGGTGGATTCAACCTATTCGAACGAGCCCGGTTTCCCCACTTCGATGAATCGCTGCACGTCTTCTTCGGTGAACGTCTTACGCAAGCTGGCCTGAGGGAAACAGCATTATCGCGACGGCGCTTCAACCGCGGACATCCGTCGCTTGCACTCTTCCAGGAATGAGATCGGCAGGTCGATCCACCCCGCCCTGCTATTTCTCGAGTCAGCGCTGGCGCGTGTAAACGTACTCAAAAGCAAGAAACTCTTTCGTGCTCTTTCCGGAGAGCGGCGTGAGGTAGAGCTGGACAACCTGACGGTCTTTTTCGGGTCGGCCGATCCGCAGTCGATACCGGAATGCCGCATTGGTGACATCTCCCCATTGGGGGGCGACAAAGGTGCCGCCGAAAAGCGTGATTCCGTCCTCGTTTCCGGCGCCGCCAGATTCGAAGCTCTTCTCGCTCATCATCTGTGGAGCACGCGTGTCGAGCGAGAAGTATTCGTGCTGCTGGTTCACAGCGTTGTAGTTGAAGAAGGCGATCCGCGTGAACGGGTCCTGTTTGGACCCCGGCGGCAGTTCCATCACCTCTTCCAGAAAGGCGCCCCCCACCAGACGACGCCGAGCGACCGCCGGCGATAGAGCGACCGCCTCCCTGCCGGCGCCGGGCCACATCCGCTGCTGGACGTCCCATGTTCCAACCATTTGCGACAGGAGGTTCCTGTCGTCGGGCTCGCCTCGAGCCGGTACACCGGAAAGGACCGCCGCCACGCAGACGGCGCAGGCGATAAAGGCGAAGCGTGCACGGTTGTTGAGCGGCATACGTCCTCTAGGTTCTGATCCTTACCTCGGGTTCCCGCGCGCCGCTCCGGCTATCCGGCGTGGGCCTGCTTCAACGCTTGAATGTCCAGCTTCTTCATCGGAAGCAGCGCCTTCATCACCCGCCCGGCCTTGGCAGGATCGGGATCGCCGATCAATGCGGGCAGCACGGCCGGGACGACCTGCCAGGAGAGCCCGTACTTATCCTTGAGCCATCCGCACTGTTGGGCCTTCTCGTCGCCGCCGGCGGAGAGCTTGCTCCAGTAGCGGTCGATCTCGTCCTGCGTCTCGCACATGACCTGGAACGAGACCGCTTCGGTGAAACGGAACAGCGGTCCACCGTTGAGCGCGGTGAAGGGTTCCCCGTCGAGCTCGAAGGCCACGGTCAGGACGCTGCCGGGCTTTCCTCCGTGGATCTCCTGTCCCTCCGTGCCGTAACGCGTGAGGCCCGTGATGCGGGACCTCTCGAAGATGGAGACGTAGAACTTTGCGGCTTCTTCCGCCTGGCTGTCGAACCACAGACACGGAATGATCCTTCGGATCGTCGGCATGGCTTCTCCTATCAGTTTGAGTCCTCGTCCTCAAGCTGCAGCGCTTCAGTCTCAACTCGCCGGCGCTCTCCCGTTCCCTACGACCGCGCCCGGCGCAGACCGAAAACCGAAGAGCTTCTTGTCTTTGATGATTCCCGCCACCTTGGGCGGCACCATCTCCTCCCAGGAAGGATCTCCCGCATGGATTCGAGACAGGATCTCCGGGGTATGAATCGACAGCAGGCTCTCGTCGTAGCCGCGGATCGGCTCGATGCTTCCGATCTCGAGAAGGAGGTCGCGAAGATATTTCCAGGGGCCGGGAGGCGGCGCCACGTCGAAGGTCGCGACTTTGCCGGACGCGTCGCGCGTTGGGTAGACGTACATCTTGACGGATCGCTTGAAGAGCTTTCCCACGGATTCCAGCACTCCCCCCGGCAGATCCGTGTAGTACTTCTCGTCGGCAATCTGACCAATCGTCGGCATGCCCACGGCGAGCCCGATGAGCCGGTCGGTATAAGAGGAGAGGTAGTCGGCCAGCTCGTAATACGGTTGGAAACGCGAAATCAGAACGTCGATCCCGAGAGCGCCCAGGACTTCCGCGCGATCGAGAAAGTCGGCATGGTCGACGCCGACATTCTCGGCCGAGAGGCCGCGTAGCGTCATTTCGGCGAGCACCACCGGCTCTTCTCCCTGCACCCGCGGCTCGGAAAGGAACTGGTCGCGCGCCCGCTCGAGCAGGTCGACCGTGAGCTTCGTCGGCGGCCGAAAGGTTCCACGCTCCACGAGGACCGGCTTTTTGTGGAGGACCTCGGAAGGCTGCTTCACTTCGCCCGCCGCCGTGAACATCGCAGCGTCCGTCAGTCCCTGTTCGACGAGCTGAAGGCTCATCAGGCGGTTGTCGACCTGCCCGAACGCCGGTCCCGAGAATTTGATCAGGTCGATCTCCACGCGATCCCGCGAAAGCTCATCCATCAGCGAGCCAATCAGAGCCGAAGGGTCGGGGTGATCGTGGACCGACCCACAGATGAGGTTGACCCCGAGAATTCCGAGCGCCTCCTGCTCGTCCACGGCGGTCTTGTCCATCAGGTGGACGTGCAGGATGATTTGAGACGGCTCGTCGTGGGGTCGGGTCTGGAAACGGATTCCCACCCAACCGTGTCCGTTCTCCGGGTTGCGATGGCTCCTTGCGGCGACGGTGTTGGCGAACGCGAAGAATGCGCTCGTATCGCCCCGTTTGGCGCCGAGACTGCCGATCACCTCGGCGAACTCGCGCTCCAGCATCGCCTCGAGCCGCTCGCGGCTGACGTAGCGGCCGCCCGAGCCGTAGAGGGCGTCGCTGACCGCCATGTCGTAGGCGGAGATGGTCTTGGCGACCGTTCCAGCGGCGCCGCCCACGCGGAAGAACCAGCGCGCGACCTCCTGCCCGGCCCCGATCTCGGCAAACGAGCCATACGCGGTCGAGTTGAGGTTCACCTCGAGCGCTTTCTGTGCCGTTCCCCGAGCCGCATCATTCATGGTGGCCAACCCCACGGCAACTCTCGTCGAGAGCGGTGTTCATGATCGGATCTCCAGAGAAGCGATCTTGTTGGCCTCGAGCCGGAAGATGAACCGGAGCTCGATGGGGCTGCCGGGGAAGTTCCCGGTGAGCCGGTTGGTGACGATCGTCTTGTCGTCTTTCGGAGCGGATGCGAGCGGCTCGATCGTGTGCTGGTATTTTCGTTTGGTCTCCGCCATCCATTGCTTGACGGCGGCCAAGCCTTCGATCGTCTGGCCCTCGTCTCGCACGACGGCGTGTTCGGCAAAGCACTCGGCCAGGGCTTCCGTATCTCCTCGGTTCTCGGCGGCGATAAAGATCGCGATCGGCGTTGGAAGATCGACAGACATCCGGGCTTTCGCTAGGGCTCCAACTTCGCGTCCATCGTGATCTTCGTGTTGAAGAGCCTTGAAATCGGGCAGCCGCTCTCCGCCGCTTCTGCGGCCTTGCGGAACACCTCAGGAGAGGCGCCGGGGATCTTCGCAACCACCTCCAGATGGGACTCCGTGATGGTCCAGCCCACATCCAAGCGGTGGAGCGTGACCGTTGCCGTCGTGCACAGGCTCTCGGCAACGAGGTTTGCCTTGCCAAGCTCGGCCGAGAGGGCCATGGTGAAGCAGCCCGCGTGCGCTCCCGCGACGAGCTCCTCCGGATTGGTTCCCTTGCCGCTTTCGAATCGTGTCGTGAACGAGTACGGCGTATTCTCGAGGACACCGCTCTCCGTCGAGATGGCGCCCTTTCCGGTCTTGAGATCCCCCTGCCACCGCGCGGAGGCTTTTCGTTTCATCTGTTCTCTCCCTTTCGATCAATCTGTCCGCACCGGCAGGACATTCCCCTATCCGCTTCGGACCGTCATCACGGGGCAGGGAGCCGTTGCGATCACTCGCGCGGCGACGCTGCCCAGGAAGAGACGCGCGGCTCCTCTGCGCCCGTGTGTCCCCAGGACGATCAAGTCGGCGCCCTCTTGTCTGGCCGCTTCGACGATCGCCTCATCCGCAAAGCCTGTGAGAATGAGTGGCCGGGCCTCGACCCCTTCCTTCCGGGCGGACTCCACGAGCGGCCGCAGTTTCCTCTCGGTTCCCTCGCGGAGCGTCTGGTTCCACTGCTCGTAGACCTCCGCGGGCGCGCGGCTGAGCTCCACCAGGCCCGGCTCCTGGTAGGCATGCGCGATCAACAGCAGCGCTCCTTCTCGCTTGGCAATCTTCACGGACTCCTCGAAGGCGGGAGTCGAAGCCGGCGAAAAGTCCGTTGCCACGAGAATCCGCCGGAACAACTTCATGGCTTCAGTGTGGGGGAACAGCCGGGGGTTTCGGCGCGGACGAATCCAGGGCAGGCCGAGCCCAGGCGGGATCCGCCGTGTTCCACCCGCCACCCAGAGCCTTGTAAAGCTGGACGAAGTTGGAGAGCCGCGAGAACCGCAGCTGCGCGAGCGCGTTCTCCGCTGGAAAGAGCTGCTGCTGGGCATCGAGCACTTCGACGTAACTCGAGAGCCCGGCGAGGTACCGGATGTTCGCGAGGCGAACGGCCTCCTGATAAGCGCCGACCGATCGCGCCTGCTGAGTCTCGACCTCCGCGAGCTTCTGGTGAGCGACGAGGGCCGTCGAGACTTCGCCGAAGGCATTCGTGACGGCCGACTCGTACTGGATCTTCGCCTGCTCCCACTGCGCGACACTGGCGTCGTATTGGTTCTTCAGGCGCAGTCCTTGGAAGAGAGGACCGGTCAGACCGGCCGCGACCGACCATGTCTTGCCGGCCTGAAAGAGATCGGAGACCTCGGGGCTGACGCCGCCGAAGGCGCCGGTCAGGCTGATCCTCGGGAAGAAGCTCGCGATCGCCGCTCCGACGTTGGCGTTGGCCGCGACGAGCTGCTGCTCGGCCTGGCGCAGATCGGGCCGCCGCTCGAGAAGCGTCGACGGCAGCCCGACTGGAACGAGAAGCGTCGAGGGCAGCCCGGCCGGAATTTCGGGCGGCAACGCCTGCTCGGTCAGTCTCCGGCCGCGAGGGATCGGCCCTGGGTTGCGGCCCACGAGGAAGCAGAGCAGGTTCTCCTGCGCCACGATCAGGCGTTCGAGATTCGGAATCGCCGCGGCGGCCGTGCCGAGAGCCGCCTCCGCGCGAGAGACCACGAGCTGATTCGTCACGCCGCCCGCGAGCTGGCGGTTGAAGAGGTCGTAGGTTCCTTGAAACGTCTCCGTCGTCCGGCGCGCGATCTCGAGCTGCGCGTCGAGCTCTCGCAGCTCGAAATAGGCCTGCCCCACCTCCGAGACGACGGAGAGGAGAACTCCCCGTTGCGCCTCGCGAGTCGCGAGGTATTGAGCGAGCGCCGCCTCGGAGAGACGGCGAATGCGTCCCCACAGATCGATCTCCCAGGAAACACCCAGATTGACGTCGTGGATGTTGACGGGTCTCGATCCCGGCAGGACGAACTCCGACTGGCGGCTGCGAGACCACTCCGCCTGGTATCCGATCTGGGGAAACAGCTCCGAGCGGGCGATGCCGGCTCGCGCCCGGAACTCTTCGACTCGCCAGGCCGCGGCCCGGACGTCGTAGTTGTTGCGCAGAGCCTCGTCGATCAAGGCCTTCAAAGAGTCGTCGCCGAAGATTTCCCACCAGGGCTGGTCGGCCAGAGACGCAGCCTCGGCCGGCCCGACCTGGCCGCGGGTCAGCTCGGGAGCCGTGACCGGAGGCCGCTTGTAAGTTGGACCGACGGCGCAGCCGGCAGCAAGGCCCGAAGCGACCACCAACACGAGCACGAGCGGGCGGGCGGCGGTCGATTTCACGCTACTCGCCTCCTCCCGACGGGCTTGGCCCGGGCGCGGGCGAAACCGCGGCGGTCACCTTGCCGCGCCTGCGCGCCGCCAAACGTTCGACACTCACGAATAGAAAGGGGATGACGAAAATCGCGATTGCCGTCGCGGCGAGCATGCCGACGATGACGACGGTGCCGAGGATGCGGCGCGAAGCCGCGCCCGAACCGCTCGCGATCCAGAGCGGCACGCACCCCAGGATGAAAGCGAAGGAAGTCATCAGGATGGGCCGGAAGCGCAGCGTCGCCCCCTCGAGCGCCGCGTCCACGACGTCTTTTCCCTTCTCGAGCTCGTTCTTTGCGAACTCGACGATCAGGATCGCGTTTTTCGCCGACAGGCCAATCAACATGATCAAACCGATCTGGGCGAAGACGTCGAGATCGTAGCGGCGAAGAAAGAGACCGAGGAAAGCGCCGAAGACGGCGATCGGCACGGAGAGAAGAACGCTGAAGGGGAGAGACCAACTCTCGTACAGCGCGGCCAGGATCAGGAAGACCAGGACGAAGGAGAGTGCGAACACGCCGGAGGCCGTGCCGGCGGCTTTCCTCTCTTGATAGGAGAGGTCGCCCCAGTCGTAGCCCATCTCCGGCGGGAGCACTTCCTTCGCTACCTCCTCGAGCGCCGTCATCGCCTGGCTCGAGCTGTAGCCCGGAGCCGCCGAGCCGATGACCTGAGCCGCTCGATAGAGGTTGAAACGATTCGTGTATTCCGGCCCTTCGATGCGGCGGATCGTCGCGAGCCCCGAAAGGGGCACCATGTTCCCGTCATTGTTCCGCACGTAGAACTGGCCGATGTTCTCCGGCCGGACGCGGTCCTCGCCCTCCGCCTGGATAAAAACTCTCCATTGACGCCCGAATCGGTTGAACTGATTCAGGAACAGTCCGCCGAGGAAGGCCTGGAGCGTCTGGTAGACGTCGGCAACGGCAACGCCCTGCTTCAAGACCTTGTCGCGATCCACGTCGGCATAAAGCTGAGGAACGGAGGCGCTGAACAGGGAATTGACGCTCGTCAGCTCGGGCCGCTTCCGGCAGGCCTCGAGGAACTTCTGAAGATTCTGCGCGAGAAAGGCGACGCTCCCGCCGCTGCGGTCCTGCAGCCAGAAGGAGAAGCCGCCCGCATTGCCCAGGCCTGGGATCGCGGGAGGAGGGAATCCGAAAGCAACCGCTTCGGGAACGCCCATGGCGAACGCGCCGTTTAACTTCTTCAGGAGGCCCGCGGCCTGCAATTCCGGTTTTTTTCGCTCTCCCCAGTCCTTGAGCTGGACGAAGAAGAAGGCGTTGTACGAGGCCGAGACCCGCGAGAGCAGGCTGAAGCCGACGACGGTCGTGGTGGACTGGATCCCTTCGGTCTTCGCGAGGATGTCCTCGATCTTGTGGCAGACGGCGTCGGTCCGCTGGAGCGAGGCCGCCGCCGGAAGCTGAACGTTCAAGAACAGATACCCCTGATCCTCTTCGGGAACGAAGCTCGTCGGCAGTTTCCTGCCGAGAACCGCGTCGAGCAACACGAATCCGAGGAGAATGGCGACGGCGATGACTCCCTTCCGGATCAAGGCGTGAGAGAGATTCACGTAGCCGTGGGTCACTCTCGCGAACCACTGGTTGAAGCCGGCGAATAGACGACCGATCGGCCCCTTCGACTCTTTGCGCGGCTTCAAGAGCATCGCGGCAAGGGCGGGCGAGAGCGTCAACGCGTTGAAGGCCGAGATGACAACTGAAATGGCGATCGTCACGGCAAACTGCTTGTTCAGCCGCCCCTGGATGCCGCTCATGAAGGCGACCGGGATGAAGACCGAGGCCAGGATGAGCGCGATGCCGACGACCGGGCCCGAGACCTCGTTCATCGCCTGCAGCGTCGCGTCGCGCGGCGACATTCCCTGCTCGATGTGGTGCTCGACCGCCTCGACGACGACGATGGCGTCGTCCACGACCAGGCCGACTGCCAGGATCAGGCCGAAGAGGGAGAGCGTGTTGATCGAGAAGCCCAGAAGCGGAAAGACCGCGAATGTGCCGATCAACGAGACCGGGACAGCGATCATGGGGATGAGCGTCGCGCGCCAGTTCTGGAGGAAGATAAAGACGACGAGGATGACGAGGACGATGGCGGCCCCGAGGGTCTTGACGATCTCCCGGATCCCCTCGGTGACCGGAAGCGTCTGGTCGAGAGAGACTGCGTAATCGAGGTCTGCGGGGAAGCGCTGCTTGAGCTCCGCCATCGTCTTCTTGACGCCTTTGGCCACGGCCAGCGCGTTGGATCCCGGCGCCTGAAAGATCGCGATGATGCAGGCCGGCTTGCCGTTCAACCGGCCGACCTGTTTGTAGGAGAGGCCTCCGAGCTGGATCCGGGCGATGTCCTTCAGGCGCACGACCGAGCCGTTCGGGTTGGACCGCACGACGATCTGGCCGAACTCCTCGGCCGTCTGCAGCCGTCCCTGGGCCCGCACCGTATAGGTCAACTCCTGCCCCCTGGGCGCGGGCTCGGCGCCGACCTGGCCGGCGGGGTTCACGCTGCTCTGCTGCTGGACGGCTTGATTGATGTCGGGCACCGTGATCCCGAGCTTGGCGAGCAGATCCGGCTTGACCCAGATGCGCATCGCGTAGTCGCCGGCGCCGAAGACTAAGACCTGGCCGACGCCCGGAACGCGGTACAGAGTGTCGTTGACGTTGATCGTGGCGTAGTTCGCCAGAAAGAGAGCGTCGTAGGTGTTCTTCGGGGAATAGAGGGGGACCAAGAGCAGCGGGAGCCCTGTCGAGCTGCGGATGTTCAAGCCGAACTGATTGACGTCGGTGGGGAGAAACGGCTGAGCCTGACCCAGGCGATTCTGCGTATTGACCTGGTCCAGGTTGACGTTGCTGTCGACGTCGAACGTGACGAACTCCTGCAAGGTGTTGTCGTTGGCGTTGATCGACTGCATGTAGAGCATCTTGTCCACGCCGTTCATCTGCTGCTCGATCGGCGTGGCGACCGACTGCTCGATCGTGACCGCGTCCGCTCCCGGGTACGTCGTCGAGACGATGATCTGCGGCGGAACGATGTCGGGAAACTGCGCGATGGGAAGTCCTGCCATCGCGACAAGACCTCCGATGACCGTCACGATCGCGATGACGATCGCCACGATCGGACGACCGATGAAGAACCGAGACATGCAGCTATTTCCCCGCGGCCGTTGGCGCCGCCGGCGTCGCCCGTTCCGCGGCAGGCTTCGGGTTGACGACCATGCCCGGCTTGACCTTCTGAAGTCCCTCGACCACGACGCGCTCTCCGGCGCTCAAGCCCTTCTCGATGATCCAGAGGCTGCCGGAGCGCTCTCCGGTCTGGACCGGTCGGATATCGATCTTGTCGCCCTGACCGACGACGGCGACCTGGAAAAAGCCCTGAAGCTCCGTCACCGCGCGTTGGGGAACGAGAAGCGCGCCCTTCTTGATGTCGGTTGCCGCGCGCACCTTCGCGTATTGACCCGGGCGGAGCAGATGTTTCGGGTTCGGAAAGACCCCTTCCACCTGGATCGTGCCCGTCTTCACGTCCACGTTGCGATTGGCAATAACGGGGTCGCCCCGCAGCGGATAGGCCGTACCGTCCGACAGGGTGAGCGAGAGCAGTCCCTTATCCTGTGGCGGAGTGGATCGGACCGCGTCCACGGGCCCCCGCTTCTGCGCCCAGTCCATGTACTCCTGTTCGCTCGGGTTGAAAAAGACCTTGATCGGATCGACGACGGAGACCGTCGTCATCGTCGTCTGACCGTTGACGAGGTCGCCGACCTGCGACTTGGCGATGCCCGCGATCCCGTCGACGGGAGACGTGACCTTGGTCCAACCCAGATTGAGCTGCGCTTGCTCGAGCTGGGCACGAGCCGAGTCCACGTTCGCCTGCGCCGCTTGCTGGGCGGCAAGGGCGTTGTCGAGCTCCTGCTGGCTGACCGCGCGCTGGGCGACCAGGGGCGTGAATCGCGCGACGTCGAGCTTGGCCTTGCCGAGCGCCGCCTCGTTTTGAGCCAGGAACCCCTTTGCCTGATTGAGAGCGGCCTGAAACTGGCGGGGGTCGATCTCGAAAAGCACCCCGCCCCTGTCGACGAACGTGCCTTCCTTGTAGACCTGCCTCAGAAGGTAGCCCGTGACCTGCGGCCGTATATCAGCGTTGACATAACCCTCGAGCGATCCGATCCACTCCTTGACGATCGGCACGTCCTTCTGAACGACCGTCGCGACCTCGACCGTCAGAGGCGGCGGAGCCGGCGCTTGCTTCTTGGCGCAGGAGAGGCAAAGGAGAACGGCGAGGAAAAGTTTCGAAAGCCTTATCGCCATGAAGTCGACCTTCCGGGTGCAGGCATCGCAGCCTCCCAGGTGCTTTCCGAAACTATCACTCGGTCTCCTGCAGTCCAATTGGGCTGAGCAAGGCTTGACCTGCGTTTCGGTACCTCTGGCTGCGCACTGCGTCCTCTGGTCACCTATATGCTGCCGTTGGGCCTCAGGATTCCTTGTTCGTGGTCCGGTCGAGTCTGGCGATTTCGAGCCGCTTCCGCTCAGCGAGGCGGATGATGATGCGTCCCCCAGGAATTTGGGCAGGTTCTTGAAATCACGGTAAAAGCCGAAGACCCGTGGCTACCTCCTTCAAGAGTCCGCCGTTCGTGGAGGGTGCTCGGTCGTTACTTCGTCATCGACGCCGCCCCCTTCGCGGCCTTCTCGATGATCGACGCAACCGCCTGCGGCTGCGAGACGTACACGGAGTGGCTGCCCTTGACCTCGACAACCTTTGAACCGGCGCGTTTGGACATAGCGCGCTGAGCGTCGGGCGGAATCATCTTGTCTTCGGTGGTGAGCAGGTACCAGCTTGGCTTCGTCTTCCACGCCGGCTCGCTGATTGTGCCGCCCAGCGCCTCCACGCCCCACGGAACCTGAGAATCGGCCATGAACGCCGCCGCGTCCGCACTCACGTCAGCGGCGAATGACGCGCGGAACTTCGTCTTATCGAGGAAGAGAAATCCATCCTGCGGTGGCAGAATCGGGGGCACCGGCGCGCCCGGGGGTGGATCCTTGATCAGAGCATTGACCGACTCGCCCTTGTCCGGTGCAAACGCAGCGATGTAGACCAGCGCCGCGACCTTCGGGTCATTGCCCGCTTCCGTGATCACGACTCCACCGTAAGAATGGCCGACGAGAATCAGCGGGCCGTTCTGCGCGGCAAGTGTCCGCTTCGTCACTGCCACATCATCTGCCAACGAGATGGTCGGATTCTGAACGATCGTGACAGCGTAGCCGTCCTTCTTCAGTGCTTTGTAGACACCCGCCCATCCGGATCCGTCCACGAAGCCGCCGTGGACCAGAACAACGTTCTTCACATTGGCCCCTGTGCTGGTTTGTGACATGAGTACCTCCCCGAGACCGAACAGGAATGCGATGATCAGCAAGAGTCGCGAAACGATGCGCCGAGTCGCGGTTTCACGTGCCATTGCTTCTTGTCCCATCGTGATCTCCTTCATGAAATCGTCTTCTTCAATGTGTCGGTCGTACCTAAAAATCGTGACGTGTGATGTCGAGCCACTTCCGAATATTCGAGACCGTATCCTCGTAGAATGTCTTGTAAAGACCGAGCGACACGTAGCCGATATGCGGGGTTGCCAGTACGTTGTCCAGCGTCCGGAAGGGGTGAGACGGAGGCAGCGGCTCAACGTCGAATACGTCGATCGCCGCGCCGGCGATTTGCTTGTTCTTCAACACCCTGATCAAAGCTTGCTCTTCGACGATCGGCCCGCGCGACGCATTGATCAGCCGGGCCGTTGGCTTCATTCTCTCCAGCTCCGCGGCCCCTACCAGGCCGCGCGTGCGGCTGCTCAACACCAAATGGATCGTCAGGATGTCGGCCCGCTCGAACAGATGGTCCTTGGAAACCAGGATTGCGCCCGCGGCCCTGGCGGCCTCGGGCGTCATGTTCTGGCTCCAGGCAATCAGATTCATTCCAAAAGCGCTCCCGACCCGCGCAACCTGCGATCCAATCCGCCCAAGTCCCAGAACGCCCAGGGTCTTTCCACGCAGGTCCGTGCCCACTGTTTGCTGCCAGCCGCCGGATCGGACGGAGTTGCTCTCCGTCACGATATGCCGCGCGGAGGCCAAGATGAGCGCCCAAGTCAATTCGATCGTCGGGTCCGACCGATACCCCGTGTGAACCACAGCGATCCCACGATCGCCCGCGGCGGCGACGTCGATCGACGGGTTTACAGGTCCCGTCGAGGCAATGAGCTTGAGATTGGGAAGGCGCTCGATGACGTTGCGGGGCAGCGGGGTCCGCTCGCGCA
>Ga0207684_10004847_pt1 | contig 12589 bp, 14 predicted proteins | sample KBSK5501metaG_FD_184342 | JGI IMG/M metagenome (GOLD analysis project Ga0207684, IMG submission 184342) | Corn, switchgrass and miscanthus rhizosphere microbial communities from Kellogg Biological Station, Michigan, USA - KBS K5-50-1 metaG... | ecosystem: Host-associated > Plants > Roots >...
GATAGCGGCAACCGCCAACGCCATGCAAGAAGAGCGCGAGGCGTGCCTGGCAGCGGGAATGGATGCATACCTCAGCAAGCCGATCCGCGTGGAGTCCCTCGCCACCGCGCTGAGCAACTGCCGCCCGCACGCGCCCCGCACTCCCCCGGCTCCGGCGGGGGAACCCGGTGTAATCTCCTGGCCTCCGACTCCCGAGGTGCCCGAGCAGCAAGGGCGGGCTTCCGCCGCGGGGGTCGTCGATTCCGCGGCACTCGAACGGCTCGTAAAGATCATCGGTGACGAGCCCGGTCCTCTTGCGGCGCTGATTGACACCTTCCACGACGACGTGCAGCGGCTGGTCGACAGTGCGAGGCGGGGGCTGCAGCAGGGCCAGGCAGAGGAAGTCCGGCGAGCGGCACACACGCTGAAGTCCACCGGGGCCACCTTCGGCGCAACCAGGTTCTCCGAGCTGAGCAGGTCGCTGGAATCACTGGCCAGTTCGGGCACGCTCGACGGAGCGGCCGATCTGATCCGCCGGGTCGAAGCCGAATACCAGGCGGTCAGGATCGCTCTGGAGACGGTGCGGGAGAGGGGCAGGCGATGACCGAACGTCCAGGCTGCGTTCTCGTCGCCGACGACGACATGGTGAACCGCCTGCTCCTGGCCCGCGGCCTCGAGCGGGACGGCCATCGCGTACGGGCGGTAGCGAACGGGCTGGAAGCGCTCGAAGCGCTGCGGGATGGGCTGTTCGACTGTGTGCTGCTGGATGTGCTGATGCCTGGCATGGACGGCTATCAGGTGCTCGAGTGCATCAGGAGTCAGCCCAAGTTCCGTCACATCCCGGTCATCATGATCTCCGCACTTGACGACATCGAGAGCGTCGTCAGGTGCATCGAGATGGGCGCGGACGACTACCTGCCGAAGCCGTTCGATGCGGTGATCCTGCGGGCCAGGATCAATGCCGGGCTGGCGAGGAAACGCTTGCACGATCTCGAGCAGGAATATCTCGAGAACGTCGGCCACGTCGTCGAAGCTGCGGCAGATGTCGAGACGGGAAGGTTCGAAAGCAGGCAACTTGACGGCGTCGCCGGCCGCGACGACGCCCTCGGGCAGCTGGCTCGCGTCTTCCAGCGGATGGCGGCCGAGGTACGGTCGCGTGAAGACCGGCTGAAGCAAGAGGTGCGGCAGCTGCGCATCGAGATCGACGACGCGCGAGCCGCCCGGCAGGTGGCCGAGATCACCCAGACCGAATACTTCCAGGACCTCCAGGCGAAGGCCTCCAAGCTTCGCCTGGGCCCGGACTCCCAGGAATAACACATAGCTCAGAAACGCAGAGGAGCGAGACGATGTCGAGAATCATCTCGGTCCATTCGTTCCGCGGGGGAACGGGCAAGTCGAATACGGCGGCCAACGTGGCGGTACTGCTGGCAGCAGAGGGCCAGCGCGTCGGGGTCGTCGACACCGACATCCAGTCCCCCGGGATCCATACGCTGTTTGGGCTGAATCAGGAAGCGGTGCGCTTCTCGCTCAACCAGTATCTGTGGGGAACCTGCGACATCTTGCAGGCCGCTCACGACATGACAGCTAGCCTCGATGCCGGACTACGCGGGCGCGTATATCTCGTGCCTTCCAGCATCAAGGCGAACGACATCGCTCGCGTGATGCGCGACGGTTACGACGTGGGCCTGCTCAATGAGGGGTTCCGCCAGCTCGTCAAAGAACTGTCCCTGGACGTGCTCATGCTCGACACCCATCCGGGCTTGAACGAGGAAACGCTGCTGTCGATCGCCATGTCCAACACGCTGGCGATCGTGCTGCGCCCAGACCACCAGGACTACGAGGGCACCAGCGTGACCTTGTCGGTGGCCCGCAAGCTGAACGTTCCGGACCTGGTGCTCGTGGTCAACAAGGCACCACCGGTGTTCGACCCGGAGCAGGTCAGAGAACGCGTCGAGACGGCTTACGCATGCGAGGTCGCGGCGGTCCTGCCGCACTCCGATGAGCTTATGGCCCTGTCGAGTGCCGGCATCTTCGCGCTGCGCAGTCCAGATCATCCCGTCACGGGCCTGCTCCACCAGATCGCAGCCCGTCTCACGGCCTAAAACCCGCAATGGCCCCAGACGAGACGAATCTGTTCCCGGACCGGGAAGAACTCCTCGCGGGCCTGCCCGCCAGGCGGGCCGACGCTCTGCTGTTTGTGATCGAGAGCCGGACCGCCCACCTGCTGGCCCGGTCCCGCCGGGCGATGGCGCGGTTCGCCACCGATGAGGACGACGAGAGTGAACTGGAGTTCTTCGGGGCCTTCTCACAGGGCCGGGATCCCCCGATAGTGCCGACAATCCAGGATCTCGAACGCCACGCTGGGCAGTGGGCGCCGCTGGTTGCCCGAAACCCCCGGGTCCGGGCCGCCGTCGCCCACCGCCTCGGGAACAAGTACCGCTTCACCTACCAGGACACACCCGGCATCCGGGGAGCCCTGACGCTGGACGATCCGCAGGTCAGACGAGCATACCGCCGTCTCTATCAGCAACCACTCGGCGACATCTTCGCCTCCCGGGTGCCTGTTACTGACCGGCTGCGCTGGGCATGGGCCGCCGTGGGCGCGCGCCTGGAGCGCCTGTCCCCGTTTTGGACCGCGTACTCGCTGACTCTCACCGAGACGGCGGGCGCGACTATTCTCGCCCTGCCCATCGCGCTTGCGAGCATCGGCCCGCTTGGTGGCGTGGCGGTGCTGGTGGTGCTCGGCCTGGTCAACATCGTGACGATCGCCTTCATGGCCGAGGCGGTGACACGCAGCGGCGCGATCCGGCACGAAGGCGCCTACCTCGGCCAGCTGGTGGGTGACTACCTGGGCGCGGCGGGTTCATTGGTCCTGTCTGTGAGCTTTTTCGTGCTGTGCTTGCTGGTCCTGCCGGTCTTCTACATCGGCGTATCGACCACGCTGCAAGATGCCACATCTGTGTGGGCTCCGGCGTGGGCCGGCGTGCTGTTCGCCGTGGGCCTTTACTATCTGTGGCGCAGGTCACTGAATGCCACCGTCGCCTCGGCGCTCATGGTGGGCGCGGCGAATATCGTCTTGCTGGCGGTCCTTACGGTCCTCGTCGCGGCCCACTTGCGGATGAGCAACGTGCTCCATGTGAACGTGCCGTTCGTGGCGGGCCGGCCGTTCGAGCCTTCGGTTCTCCAGCTGGTCTTCGGGGTCGTCCTGGCCGCCTATTTTGGGCATTCGTCGGTGAGCCTGTGCGGCCGGCTGGTGCTCGCTCGCGACCCGGGCGGGCGTTCGCTCATGCGGGGCTGCACCGCCGCGCAGGCCACTGCGATGTTGCTGTACTGCCTCTTTGTCATCGCCGTAAACGGAGCTATCGCGCCCAAGATCTTGGCTGCGGAGAGGGGAACCGCCCTCGCACCGATCACTGCTGAGGTTGGCCCGATCGCGGCCGTGCTCGGATCGCTGTTCGTGGTCCTTGGGATGGGCATGGGCACCATCCACTTCTCGCTGGCCCTGTCAAACCTCATTCGCGAACGGCTGCCCGCCCGGCCAGCACCGATCGTGGTCCTTCCCCGGCAAGGGGCACGGCTGTTGTTCCAGGAGCGAAGACACCGGCGTCCACGCAACGGCCTCCAACTCAGCGTCACCTACCTGGGGCTTCGCAGGGGCGACCCTGCGTTCCACCTGGACATCAGCCTCGGCGGCGAGGTCCACCGTCTAGAGGCCACCGCGGCTGGCTCGTGGGAGATCCTCGGGCCAGCCGGCCTGCCATCTCTCATGGACCAGATGCCTGGCTTGCATGAACGCGGCATCAGCCTGGTGCTTGACATCATCGACGCCAGCCCCCAGGGCGTCCGCCTCAAGCCCACCTCGTCGCTGCGCACGACGGTCGAAGACGCGTGGGACACCTCCGGGCTCAGCCTCGCTGGCCTGCTGGCGCTCGCTGACCCGGAAGCGGAGCTCTTGGGCTGGATCATGCGCCAAGGCGGCGCGACCGCGGCCGAAGCGGCCACTCACACTAGCGAAAACGAACCCGCCGCCACGGCCAGGCTGAGATCACTCACCGACCAAGGGCTGGTGCAGGAGACAGAATCTGGGTCACGCTTCACCGCCCGGCTGGCACCCCGGCGACGGCGGGTCCTGCCCGAGGAGATCTGGAAGGCGCTGGGCCAACAGCCAACACCCAAGGATCCCCAGGAAGTTCAGCACGGGCCGCCAGGTGGGCACGGAGTCCGCCGTACCCTCCTCTGGCGGCACGGGCGCTTCGTGCTCGGAGCTGCTCCCGTATTTGCGTGCTTCGCGGTAACGGAGTGGATGCTCCTCACCGGCTCGGGCTCATTCGCGGGCTTGATTGGCTTCATCGGCATCATCGTCGTTTCCCTGCTGGCGGGCATCTTCCCCGTGCTGCTGCTGATTGCGAGCAGGCGGAAAGGCGAATACATGCCGAGGACCGTCCACCGCCTGCTGGGCCATCCACTGCTGCTCGGAGGGGTTTACCTGCTGTTCCTGGGCAGCGTTGTGGTACATGGCCTGGTGATCTGGCAAGAGCCTTGGCTGCGAGCCGGAGCGGTGCTCATAGCCGCCGGGATCGTGGCAATGACCATCCGCATGGCCCGCAACGGCACCTTCAGCCGCCGGCTGAACATTGAAGTGCGCGAAGACCAGGCTGAAGGCCGGGCGTTTTTTGCCATCACCGCGGACGGCCAGCAATCACCGAGCAACGTCACGCTGAAATATGACGACAGCGAACGGTGCCTGCAGGCCAGCGCGGGCGAGATACCCGCCTTCTCATCTCTGCGGCACGCCCTCTTCGAACCGGCAGTCGCGCTGTCACCGCGGCAACCCCCCCAGCAGCTAAAGGTCCGGGTCCACGCGGTGACACCCGGCGGAGATTCCGAACCCATCGGCGGATCCATCACGATCCAAACCGGCGGTGAAACCAAGACATACGACATTCAGCTGGCCAAAGGCCAGGTCACCCTGCCACTGACCGGCACGACCTGCCGGGTGGACATCCAGCCGGCGGAGATACGGCACCCCGAAGCGCAGGAAGCGTGACAACGCCACGGCACCGGTGAGCGATGACACCCGCAGCAGCGGTGCAGAACGACCTTTATGAATGGCCATCACCAGCCGGATGGTCCACGCGGCTTGCGCGCCGATCGGCGGCTATATGCTCGCGCAGCTGCTGTTCCAGCCTGATCCGTCGACGCCTGGCAGGCCGAGCCGGGTTGCATGATTATTCATTATCGCGCGGTCACGGGAGGCGCGCTCATGCCGCGATGAGGCATGTCCGTGCCAGCGAGCGGCATGACTACATGGCTCATCGAGGTCGCCGTCACATACGCCAGGCCCAGTCGGTCACGTCAAGCGGCTTCGGCAAAAGATCACTGAGCGTGGTCGAGTCCTGATACCGGCACGCACGCGTAGCCGCCGTTATGCACGGACGCCGGGGGGCGCCGTTCAATGCGCTGGCCGTCCAGAGGGGGGTTCTGCGCGGTCTGGCCATCTCGCTGCCTGGATGGATGAGCCTTTGATCTAGGGGTACCGCGACTGCGCGGGGGGTGTCAGCGAGGATGAGGCAGGCGCCCCGGGCAGACACCGCCGGTCCCGGCCGCGGCCATCAGGGGTGCCATGGCACTGGGCCGGCCTGGTGCGGGTTAGCTGCGGTGGCGGTCGGCTTGCCGGGTCCAGGTTGTGCCGTCCCAGTGCGCGATCAGGGTGTGGTCGCCGCCGCTGAGCCCGACTGCCCAGGCCCTGTGAGCGGATGTGGCGGCCACGCCGAGGAACTGGGGTTCGTCACCGGGGCTGGGGGCGGCCACGTCCGCCCAGCTTCTGCCGTTCCAGTGCACGATCAGGGTCTTGTTGCCGTCGTACCCGGCCGCCCAGGCATCGGATGCGGAGATGGTGGCGACGCTGGTGAGCACGTTGCCGGCTATGGCTCGAGACGGGCTGGGACTGGGTACCCGGGTCCAGGTCTTGCCGTTCCAGTGCTCGGTCAGCGTCTTGCCGTCGATGGTGCCGACCGCCCAGGCGTCGGTGGCCGAGCGGGCAGCCACGGCCTGCAAGGAGCCGCCGGGCGCCGCTGCGGCTGGCCCGCGCACCCACCTCCAGCTTGTGCCGTCCCAGCGCTCGATCAGGGCGCCGCGGCCGGTACCCCCGACAGCCCAGGCATTGGACGCGGAGGTGGCCGCCACGCCGAACAAGCTGTCGCCGGGGAACTGGCAGCCACCGCAACCTGGCTGCGGGGCGGGGCTGGGCACGTGTTTCCAGGTTCTGCCGTTCCAGTACTCGATCAGCGTCGTGGACAAGATGCTGCTGCTGCCGGCGGAGCCAACCGCCCAGGCGCTGGATGCGGAGGTGGCTGCCACCGCTGTCAGGCCATCACCCTGGCTGGACGGCGATGGACTGCGTACCCGCCGCCACCGCTTACCGTTCCAGTGCAAGATCAAGGTATGGCCGCCGACGGCGATCTCGCCGACCGCCCAGGCGTCGCGGGCGGACAGGGCAGTCACCCCCTGCAGCGGGACAAAGCCCCGCCCAAGATCAGGGCTGGGCACCTTGGACCAGGCCCGGCCGTCCCAGTGCTCAATCAGCGGCTCTCTGCCTGTGGTGACACCAACCGCCCAGGCGGCCCGGGCCGAAACAGCAGCCACAGCGGACAGCTGACCCGGCCGGAACGAGCCCGCCGGAGCCGCCGGCCCCGACCGGGCCGGGCCTGCAGGCGCGGGCCGGCCCGCGGCCGCAGGCACCGCCTGCGAACAGCCGGCCGCCATCCACGCAACCGGCAGCACGAAGGCGGCAAGCACCCCGGCCCCACCCACAGCGAACTGTGGCAAGCGCACGACGCCACCCCCTCCCGCCAGCATCCCGCACCAGCGACCGGCCCGAGGCCCATACGGGCGGCTTAGCAGGACCGGCCCGCACTTCACGTGCCGTGAGCCAGCGCCGATACAAGTTCCCCCCGACCGCCCTGCGCGCTCGTCCGCCGCGCACACGCAACCGGCCGGCGTCCGAAGCACTTCACGCACCGCCAGGTGGTATGCCCGTGCCGTTCAAGATTGTGCAGCCTGCATATGCGGGGGTGTCAGCCCCAGGGGCCTGGTCCGGGGCCGAAGTAGTGCGCCGGGTTCTGCGGGCACGTCTGCGGCGTCTGGCTGACCAGCACCATGCGGGCCGGCATTCCCCCGCTTGGGGGCGCCGCACCTGTCCGGCGGGTGCAGGGAGCCGCCGGCCGCGCCGGTCAGCGGGCCGCGTTGCCCAGTTCCCGGCGCAGGGCGGCCGTCAGCACGGCCACGTCCGGCACCCGGCTGGGATCGGACAAGACGGTGATCCGTAGCCTCCCGGCGTAGGACAGCACGCCGAAGGTGACGGTGACGTTGCCAGTCGTATTCGGGATGGAGATCACCGCCCGCACCGGGGCACCGGCGGATGTGAGCGGCTCTGCCGGGCCGCGCAGGTTGGTGGCGAAGGTGTGCATCAGCCGCTGGCGGTTGAAGAACCAGCGGAGCAGCCTGGTGGGGCCAGCCGGAACGGCGGTCCGAGCAGCGCCGCCGACGTGCCGCGGGCTGCTGTCTTGCGCTCGCGGGTGATGGCGGCGATCTGGGCCACGCGGGCGGCCAGGTCGCCGCTGGTGGGCAGGGCCACCGGCATCACCCCGACCTGGTTGCCGAGCTGGCCGCCGGTCGCTGCCTGGCGCGCCGACACCGGCACTGATGCCGTCACCAGGTCGAGTTCCTCGCCCCGGCCTGCCAGCAGCGCCCGCAGCGCCCCGCATGCGCGGGTGGGTGATCTATGATAACCCGTGGGTGTGGCTGGGCCAGGTTGACGTAGAGATCCCTGGTGGTGAGCGGTTCTGGCATCACGTGATGCGGCTGCACCGGGCTGCGGTGATGGTTCTGGTTGATGATCAGGACCGGGTTCTGATGCTGTGGCGGCACCGGTTCGTGCAGGACCGGTGGGGCTGGGAGCTGCCCGGCGGGCTGATTGATGAGGACGAGGAGCCGCAGGAGACGGCTGTCCGGGAGCTGGAGGAGGAGACGGGTTACCGGGCTGGCCGGATCGAGCACCTGGTGACGTATCAGCCGATGGTCGGGATGGTGGACTCTGAGCACGTGATCTTCGTCGGGCGGGACCCGGAGAAGTTCACCGAGCCGGTGGAGGAGAACGAGGCTGACAAGATCGAGTGGGTTCCGCTGGCGTCGGTGCCGGGGCTGATCGCATCGGGGGAGATCTGGAATTGGGGCGTGCTGATCGGGTTACTTGGCCTGCTGGCTGGTCAGGGTTAGGCCGCGGTTCCGATCTTGCGCCGTAGCTCTGTGATGCGGCGTCGCTGGTGTGCGGAGCCGGTGAGCTGGGCTAGCTCGCTGGCGCGGGAAAGGTGGCTGCGGGCCGCGGTTCTCTCCCCTGCGGTGTGCAGGGCGGCGGCCAGGTCGCAGCGCAGGCCGGCCTCGGCGCGGGTGAAGCTGCCGTCCATGGCGGCCAGGCGCCGGTCAGGTCGGCGATGGTGGCGCTGTCGCCGAACTGGACGAGGCAGTTGCCGCGCCAGCGGGCCAGGTGCGTGGCGTCTAGGGCGAGGTAGGGCAGGGCGTTGTCGGCCTGGGGGTGGGTGACCTGGCGGGCGGCGAGGTCCAGTGCGCTGCGGCAGGCGGGCTGCTGCCCGGCGGCGGCGGCCATCTCGGCTTCGGCGGCGTGCAGCCAGCCGCGCAGCAGGCGGGGGATGGCGGTGCGGGCTTCGACGCGGACGGCGCGGACCTTTTCGAGGGCCTGGGCGGGCTGGCCGAGGTCAAGCAGGACATAGGCCTGCTCCCCGGCGGCGAAGGCGAGCAGGGAATCGTCAGCTGCCTCGCGTGCGGCGGCGGTGGCCATCTCGAAGTGCGCCCATGCGGCGGGCAGGCGGCCCATGTCGATGGCCTGCCATCCGGCCAGGGCTGCGGCATCGGCCAGGACTGACGCCAGCCGTGCGCGACGCTGGGGGCTGAGGGAGTGGCGCAGGCTGTCGCAGAGGTGGGCGAACATGTGGGCTTCGAGCTTGGCCGCGATGGCGGGGGCACCGAGCCTGCGGTCCAGCAGCCGGATGGCGTCGGTCTCGTTCTGCAGGACTTCGAGCACTGTGTTGTCTATGTAGCGGGCGCTGGTGATCCGGCGTAACAGCTCGGCGGCGTCGCCGGGGCTGCTGGCCGTGACGGCCGGGCGGGCGGGAGACGCGGCAGGCTTGCGGGGTGACAGGCCCAGCCAGGCGCGGGCGTGGTCAGGCATGCCGAGCCCGATGGCGATCCGGCTGAGCAGGGCGTAGCTGGTGACGGCCTGCTTATCACGCGAGATGAGGCTGACCCGGTTCTGGCCCAGCCTGTGCCGCTCGAATACTCGATTGTGCGGCTGACCTGCATGCTTGCCAAGAGCTGGACGCTGTGATGGTTGCTGGCCGAATGCTGCTCAAGATCGTCTACCTGCTGACCGGCCGTGTGCCCGGCATGACCCTCCTGGTGTTCCACGGCGACCAGCCGAAGGATGCCGCTGCTGGTGCTCAGGCATGAGAACGCGGTGCTGCGCCACCATGTCGGCCGGGTGCGGTACGAGCCCGCTGACCGGGTGTGGTTCGCTGCGCCGGCGAGGCTCGGGCCGCGCAGGCGCTGGACCGGCGTCTTCCGCGTTACGCCCGCGACGCTGCGGCCATGACGGACGCCGGCGAGCCAGTGCCCGAACCCATCCATGTGACCGCCCTGATCGGTACCGGCACCAGGGGCAGCATCATCAAGCAAGCACCGCGGACCGGCTCTGCCTGGAGCTAGCCGGTCCCATCCCATCTACTCAGCTACGAGTCCCTATGAGGTGCGGCCGGGCTACGATGTCCGCCTAGTTGCCGGGGCATTTTTGCGCTGGCGACAGCAGCTCTCGAACCAGCATCAACGATGACGACATCGGCGCGCTTACCGGCCGGGACTTCCTCGTCCGGCGCACGCTCACCTACATGGGCAGCCATGGGAAGTTCGTACCCGAATAGCCGAACAAGCACGACTGCCCAAGAGGCGGCTTCCGGGCAACCGGGCCCCCGCCCTCGCGGCTACCACCAGGAGTGAAACACTCTGGCAAGGGCGCACCGCGGCCCGGCGTGCCTCCCGCTCGCTCTTCGGCTGCGCTCCGGTATGCCGTATGTGCACAGGCAACAGGAGGACGGCAAGACCATGGCAACTCAGGAACCTGACGACGAGGCCGACCGCGAGGAACTCGCCAAGAACGCTGCAGAGGTCGTCGAAGACCTTGACCGCATGGCCGAGTCCGACGTGTTCCCGGAACGCCTCCGGGACTCTGCAGGCCGCAACGCCGACGCCTTCGTCGCGACCGTGGCGCAGGGCATCGACAACGCGCGCCGGTTCGACCAGATGGAGAGCCTTCTCACCGACGCCCAGACCCTCCTGGACGGCGAGGACATCCCCGCACTCGCCGGCATGCTGATCGGCCGGCTCACGCCCGGCCAGCTCGCCGACCTCGCACGGCGGCTGCTGATAGCCGGACCCTAACCAGCGGACCGGAAAGGCCGCGCAGCCCATGAATGTTCCTGCTGCAAAGCTACCTGTAAACGATCGTTGAACGGCCGGCCCCTTTTCGTGATTGACCAGTCAATACAGGACCCCTGAACCGGCAGCCGCGCGTCGCGCGGGCCGTCTGCCTCGCTCACATTCACGCTGTAACCGTGACGACATCTGACCGTGATGACATCCCCCGCGACGGCCGCGGCCGGGTGGCGGCACCAGGTCCAGCACGGTGACCGGGATGCGCAGCCGGCGATGCTGGCCGTGCACGGCCATGGCTATGCGAGCATCGCCGAGACACCGGGCTACGGCAGCCGGCAGGACGCCTGGCGCAGCGCTCGCCAAGCGCTCCTGGAGCTTGGCTCGATGCGGTCTCTTGACCAGATGCGCGGTGAGCTGGTGCTCGAGCTGAGCGAGCTGCGGCGCCATTCGTGGGAGGCCATCACCGATCCGCCGCCGTCGTTTGACAGGGTCGGCCGCGCGTAACGGGGAGTTCTGTACGAAATGTGAGCTTCGCGCCTTCTCCGGCAGGCCATCATCTCGAATGGATCTTTATCCGCCCGGGACGACCGCCAGATATCCGGCAGCTGAGCTGGGTGCCAGCCCTATGACAGTGAGTCGTCCAGCTCGCCAAGGGACTCGATGAGCTCGTGGTTGGCGGAGTAGTCAACGGGGCAGGCGATCACTGACACGGTGTCGGCTGCCAGGGCGGTGCGCAGCGTCGGGAGCAGTTCGCCGGGCGACCTGATCCGGTATCCGGTCGCGCCGAAGCTTTCGGCGTAGGCCACGAAGTCCGGGTTGCCGAAGGTGGTGTCCACGTTGCGGCCGATTTCCAGGTTCATCTTCCAGCTGATCAGGCCGTAGGCGTCGTCGACCCAGATCAGGATGACGAACGGCAAGGCGAGCCGGAGCGCGGTCTCGATCTCTTGCGAGTTCATCAGGAACGCGCCTGTACCGTTCCAAAACCCGTCGCGTGTTGTGTGACCTGCAGGTTCGTGGAGTTGTTCACGCGGCTCTGTAGTACTCGTTGATCACGCCGCCGAGTACCTTCCGACGCTGAACCGGCAAGTTCAGCGCAGCGCTGACTTGGTCGTCCTGGTCGGGCGGTCGTTGCTGGCGGGACTGGCGGGGCCGGTGCCGGTTGTAATGGCCGGCGTACTGGCCGAGGACCGATCGAAGGTGCCGTTCGTCGTAGATCAGCACCCGGTCCGTGCACTCGGCCCGTGCGGTGCGTATCCATCTCCCGGCGTAGCAATTCGCGCGCGGTGCCCGCGGCGGAGTCTTCACTATCGTCACGCCCTCGCCGGCGAAGATGTCGTCGGATACGCGAGTGAACTTGGCGTCGCGGTCCCGGATGACGAAGCGAAACGAGGTGATCCGGTCTCCGAGGTCCATGAGCAGGTTGCGGGCCTGCTAGGCGGTCCATCCGCCGTCCGGGCTGGCCGTCACCCCGAGGAAGTGCACGCGCCGGGTCGCCACCTCCATGAAGAACAGCATTCTGTGGAATCTGGCTTGTCGCGGTTATCCGTGTTTGCCCTGCCGGGCGTCGATGATCGCCAATGACCATCTCGCTGGGCCAGGCTCAAAGCGGCAGCGAGGAGGAGGCAGGCGCATGGAAACGGCTGGTATGTCCACTATCCGGGGTCGCCGGATCAAGATCAATCGCATGAGCCTTGTGATCAAGTCCTCTCCGCTGCCCAGCTTGATTCCACGTAACTAATACGTACAGCCGCTTGAGGAAGACCGTGTCGGCGTGAAAGAAGTCGCAGGCCAGCAGGCCGTCGGCCTGGGTGCGCAGGAACGCCCGCCAGGAGGTGTCCAGATTGCGGGGGGGGGGCGGGCCGGCGGCGCCGGATCAGGATCCGCCGGACGGCCGCCTCGCTGATGTGGTGACCGAGCCGAGTCAGTTCCCCGTGCACCCTGCGGTACCCCCAGGCCGGGTTCTCCCGCGCCAGCCGCAGCGCCAGGTCGCGAATCTCCCGGCCGGCCCGGGCGGCCTGGCCGGCCCGGGTACGTCCACTTGCGTGTGATCAGGCGGCGGTGCCAGGCCAGCAGCGTCCCTGGTGTGACGAGCCGGCGGGTACGCGAC
>Ga0207684_10004853_pt1 | contig 12581 bp, 8 predicted proteins | sample KBSK5501metaG_FD_184342 | JGI IMG/M metagenome (GOLD analysis project Ga0207684, IMG submission 184342) | Corn, switchgrass and miscanthus rhizosphere microbial communities from Kellogg Biological Station, Michigan, USA - KBS K5-50-1 metaG... | ecosystem: Host-associated > Plants > Roots >...
TCCCCTGGGCTGACTCCAAAGCTGAGCTGAATATCGATACCTTGGAGCCTGCATTGGCAGCAGTTGCTAACGCTGCTCCATGGCGCGAGGTCATTTCACGCATTGAGTGCCCCATCCTGCTCATTACTGGCGATCCTGAGTTGCATGCGATTGTCACACCTGAGATTGCTCAGGAAGCGGCACAACTGTGGGAGCATGGAGAGGTGCTACACATCAGTAGTGCCGGTCACAACATCCACCGTGACCGCTATGATGAAACGATGACCTCGGTTCGGGCCTTTTTGAGTCGTACATGATCTGATGGCTTGGGAGAACCAGAAGGGAAAAAATACCCTGTGATTGAGCTATTGGGTAGAAAGTAAAGCTAGCAAGGAGTACATATTTGTCCACACCAGTCTATCGCGACCCACACGCCTCGGTTGAGGAGCGAGTCGAGAACTTGCTCACCCTCATGACCTTGGACGAGAAGCTGGCCCAGCTCGGCTGCATCTGGAGCACCGCTTTCGTGAGTACGGGTACCTTCGACCCTCATGCCGTCGCCCAGCAGATGCCGCACGGCATTGGGCAGGTAACGCGCATTGGGGCCTCGACTGGTCTACACCCACAGGAGAGCGCAGCATTCATGAATGCTACCCAGCAGGTGGCTGTCGAACGGACGCGGCTGGGCATTCCGGTCATCGTCCACGAGGAGGCCACGGGGGGGTTCTGCCACCGGGATGCGACCGTTTTCCCCCAGGGCCTTGGGCTGGCCGCAACCTGGAACCCGAACCTCGTCAAGCAGGTGGCCGAGGTCATCCGCACGCAGATGATGGCCGTCGGTGCCCGGCACGCGCTGGCTCCCGTCCTCGACATTGCACGTGACCCGCGCTGGGGGCGGGTGGAGGAGACGTACGGCGAGGACCCCGTACTCAGCGGCACGATCGGGACTGCCTACGTCCAGGGTCTGCAGAGCGATGACCTGCGGAACGGCGTGGCCGCCACGGGCAAGCACTTTCTGGGGCATGCCATGTCGGAGGGTGGACGCAATTGGGCTCCCGTTCAGATGGGACCACGCGAGCTGCGTGAGGTCTACGCCGAGCCCTTCGCTGCCGCCATCCGTCATGCTGGACTCGCCACGATGATGAACTCCTACACTTCTGTCGATGGCCTGCCCTGTGCAGGCAGTCCCGCTATCTTGACCGGCTTGCTGCGCGACGAACTCGGCTTTGGCGGCGCGGTCGTCGCAGACTACGTTTCCATCCTGATGCTCATGGAGTACCATCGTGTCGCGGCCACCCCAGGGGAAGCTGCTCGGCTGGCCCTGCTGGCTGGGCTGGATATGGAGCTGCCTGCTGTTGACTGCTATGGCACACCACTCAAAGCCGAGATTGAGGCGGGACGGGTGCCACTCGAGGTCCTTGACACAGCTCTCCGGCGTGTGCTGCGCCTCAAATTCCAGCTCGGGCTCTTCGAGAACCCCTATGTTGATGCGGCAGCCGCCAATGCGGCGTTTCAGACGCCTGAGCAGCGGGCGCTGGCTCGTCAGGCCGTTGCAGAATCGACCGTCTTACTGAGCAACGACGGGATACTGCCGCTGGCCTCTACCCTCAAGCGCGTTGCCGTCATTGGATCCGGTGCCGACGACGAACGGCTGCTGCAGGGCGATTACCACTATCCTGCTCACCTGGAGATGATCTACGCCGCCCCTACGCATATCGAGGCCGAGGAGCTCCTCGTTCCACGGGCTGCTGGAAGTTACGCACCGGGTCCATATTTCACTCCACACGTGACCCCTCTTGCGGGCCTGAGCACGGCTTTAGGCAAGGACGTCGAGATCCGCTACGCCAAAGGCTGTGAGGTGCTGGGCGATGACCGCTCTGGTTTTGCTGAAGCCATGCAGGTGGCGCAGCACGCCGACGTAGCCGTGATCGTGGTCGCCGGCCGCAGTGGCCTCTTGCGACCGGTCACGGTCGGAGAGGGCAACGACACGACCGACCTCGATCTCACCGGCGTGCAGCAGGAATTGGTCGAGGCGATTGCCGAGACGGGGACCCCACTGGTGGTGGTCGTGCTCAGTGGACGCGTCCACACGCTGGCTTCTGTTGCCGGGCGAGCCAACGCGCTGCTGCAGGTGTTTCCCCCAGGAGAAGAGGGGGGCAACGGGCTGGCCGACGTGCTGACCGGAAAGGTGAATCCGAGCGGGCGGCTACCCGTAAGCCTGCCGCGCTCGGTTGGCCAGGTGCCCAACCACGTTGGACATCGTGTTGGAGGGGATCGGGCGATGTTCTTCGGCGATTATATCGACTCGCCGACGAGCCCGCTGTTCGCCTTTGGGCATGGCTTGAGCTATACCGGCTTTGCCTACAGAGACTTGACCATACAGGCGACAAGTACGGCTGAACCGATCGGGATTTCCATCGAGGTGTGCAACACCGGAGAGCGGGCAGGTTCCGAGGTAGTGCAGCTCTACTGTCGCGACGAAGTGGCCTCGGTCGCCCGTCCCAACCGTATGCTGCTCGGTTTTGCTCGCCTCTCCCTCACGCCCGGGCAGGCGCGCAGGGTCACGTTCACTGTGCATCCGTCCCGGCTGGCTTTCTACAATCCATCTATGCGTTTCGTGACTGAGCCGGGGGCCTTCACCTTCAGCATTGGGGCTTCCTCGGTCGACATCCGCGCCGAAAAGACTATTGTACTCGACGGTCAGGTCGCCGAGTACCGGCAGCGGGAGATCGTAGCTACAAAGGTGGGTGTTGCATAATAGACTAATTTCTATTTCTCTACTAGAAGAAAAGGCTATCATGAGTAGGACGCTTTCCTGGGGCATCCTTGGGACAGGACTGATTGCTGGCGTCTTTGCCAATGGGGTGAAGCAATCGCAGACGGGCACCCTCGCTGCCGTTGGGAGCCGCTCCCAGGCTGCCGCCGACACATTTGGTGAGACCTGGCGTATTCCACATCGCTACAACCGTTACGAGGGTGTGCTAGCTGACCAGAGCGTGCAGGCAGTCTATCTGGCTCTTCCTCATCCTTTCCATGCTGAATGGGCCATCAAAGCCGTTGAGGCGGGAAAACATGTGCTTTGTGAGAAGCCCATTGCGCTCAATCATGCCGAGGCCATGGCGATCGTCGAGGCGGCCCAGCGCCATAATGTCTTCCTGATGGAAGCATATATGTATCGTTGCCATCCTCAGATGACGAAACTCCTGGAATTGATCCGTTCAGGCGTGATTGGTCAGGTGCGCGTGATCCAGGCCACCTTCAGCTTCCGGGCGGATGCTCATCCCGAGAGTCGCCTCTTGAACAATGCGCTTGGTGGCGGTGGTATCCTGGATGCCGGAGGCTATTGTACTTCGATGGCTCGGCTCATTGCTGGTGCCGCAACAGGTCAAGCCGTGGCTGAGCCGGTGCAGCTTGCCGCTGTTGGTCATGTCAGTGAGATGACGCACGTCGACGAGTATACGATTGCATCGCTGCTTTTCCCCGCTGATATCGTGGCACAACTCTTCACAGGTGTACAGGTCAATGGGGAGAATGTGGTACGTATCTTCGGTTCCCAAGGCTCCATCCTGTTCCCTTCTCCATGGCTACCCCGTATTGGCGATGACCTCAGCATTCTTGTGAAGAGGGATCAAGAGCCTACCATCCAGAGGATTGCTGCCGATAATACGTGTGATCAGTATGCCCTGGAAGCCGATATGGTTGCCGCATATCTTGACGAACGGCAAGCTCCTGCGATGACCTGGAACGATACGCTAGGGAATATGAAGACGCTTGATCGCTGGCGTGCCGCCCTTGGTGTTGTCTATGACGCTGAAAAGCCTGTTGGGCAGACATTGCCTGTCCATAAGCGTCCCCTGATCGCACGTCCAGGGCATCCCATGCAGTATGGCTCCATTGCTGGCCTTGAGAAGCCTATCTCGCGTCTGGTGATGGGCAGTATGCATCTCACATCCTGGCCTTACGCCTCCGTCATGTTAGACGATTTCTTCGAGCAGGGCGGTAATTGCCTTGACAGTGCCTATATCTATAGTGGTGGTGTGAGCGAGAAGATGCTTGGACACTGGATGAAAAATCGTGGTATCCGCGAACAGGTGGTGCTTCTGGATAAGGGTGCGCATACGCCAGACTGCAATCCCCAGGCACTCGTCAGCCAGTTGCAGGAGAGCCTGACGCGGCTGCAAACCGATTATGTGGATCTCTACATGTTGCACCGTGATAATCCTGACATTCCGGTGGGCGAGTTTATGACTGCACTCAACGACCAGAAGAATGCCGGGCACATACGCGTGTTTGGGGCGTCAAACTGGTCGCTTGAACGCATAGAGGAGGCGAACGCCTGGGCAACGAAGCACGGGATGAGCGGTTTGAGTGCCATCAGTAATAACTTGAGCCTGGCGCGGATGGTTCAACCTATCTGGGAGGGGTGTCTCTCCGCCTCGGATGCGCGGTCACGGGCCTGGTTCAGCGAACATCAGATGCCGCTCTTGCCGTGGTCCAGCCAGGCACAAGGCTTCTTTACCGGCATGGCCAATCCCCATAACCGTTCGGACGCCGAGTTTGTACGCTGCTGGTACAGTGAGGATAATTTCCGCCGCCTGGATCGGGTCAATGCACTGGCAAAGGAGCGCGGTGTTCTGCCGCTCGCGATCGCCCTGGCCTATGTGTTGTGCCAGCCGTTTCCGACATTTCCGCTGATCGGACCGCTCTCGCTTTCTGAGACGCGTACATCATTGCAAGCACTCGACATCGAGCTGACACTGGAAGAAGTGCGCTGGCTCAATCTGGACGATTGATTCCTTTCCCTTACTCCTTTCAGGACTCCTGTATAAGATCATCTAGCGACAGATAAGGAAACAGAACAGACGAATGAAAGAACTCATTTCCTACACGAATCCCGTGATTCCAGGTTTCTACCCCGATCCCAGTGTCTGCCGTGTGGGACAGGATTACTACCTGGTGACGAGTAGCTTTGAGTATTTTCCTGGCGTTCCCATCTTTCAGAGCCGTGATCTGATCCACTGGCGACAGATTGGTCATTGCCTGACACGAGCAAGCCAGCTCCCTCTGACAAACACGCCGAGTTCCGGAGGCATTTTTGCACCCAGTATTCGGTACCACGAGGGCACGTTTTACATGATCACGACGAACGTCTCTCATGGAGGCAACTTTTATGTGTTCACCTATGACCCGGCAGGTGCATGGTCAGAACCCATCTGGGTCCAGCAGGCCGGCATTGATCCTTCGTTGTGTTTTGACGGTGAACACGTCTATTTGACCGGAAGTGACGGGTGGCCGCAACCGAGCATCTATCAATGCGAAATCGATATCAAGAGCGGACACCAACTGACGGAGACACGCTCTCTATGGCACGGCACCGGGGGACGCTTTCCTGAAGGGCCACACCTGTATCATATTGGCAACTGGTATTATCTTCTGATCGCGGAGGGCGGGACAGAATATGGACATATGGAGACGCTGGCACGCAGCAGGAGTCCCTGGGGACCGTTTGAACCCTGCCCGCATAACCCGATCCTGACGCACCGCGATCAAGGCTCCCATTCGCTTCAAGGGACAGGCCACGCCGATCTGATCGAAGCACATGATGGCTCCTGGTGGCTGGTCTTCCACGCTTTCCGTCCACATGGTAGATCCTACCATCATCTGGGGCGTGAAACATGCCTCGCGCCTGTTACCTGGACAGAGGATGGCTGGCCTGTTGTGTCTCCCGAGAAAACCGTTGACATTCAGATGAATGTCAGAGCCATCCCTCAGCAGAGAGAGGAGACGGAGCCAGCACGCGATGATTTTGCCACGCCAGAGCTGCGTCTCTGCTGGAACTTTTTACGCAATCCCAACGCAGGAGATTGGTCGCTGACTGAGCGTCCCGGTTGGTTACGCCTCTACGGCTCCCCACGTACACTGGATGACCAGGACTCGCCAACTTTCATTGGGCGGCGGCAGCAGCACTTCAATGTTTCTGCAAAAGCATTGCTCGATTTTCGTCCAGAAAACGAGAGGCACGAAGCGGGCCTGACTGTGCTCATGAACGAGCGGCACCACTATGAGATTGCCGTCACACAGGAGCAGGGCGACCGCTGCATTATCGTTCGCCGTCGTATTGGTGATCTGGTTGCCATTGTGGCACGAGCAATGATAGAGGCAGGACCCATTGAATTAGAGATAGAGGCCGAGCTTGACACCTACACCTTTCTGTACGCTTTGGCAGGGCAGCCAGCATGGAAAGTAGCGACAGGCGCAACGCGCTACCTCTCCTCAGAAGTGGCAGGAGGATTTACGGGCGTCTACATCGGGATGTATGCGACCAGCAATGGCGATGGCAGAACAAGTCCGGCAGATTTTGATTGGTTTGAATATCACCCAACATAAAAAGGAGGAGCTAATGACGACATCCATACCACACAACGTAGCACGTGAGGGAAGCAGCGACGAGTATACTCCCAAGAAAGAGGATAAGTTTACGTTCGGCCTCTGGACAGTAGGCAATCGTGGACGCGACCCCTTTGGCGATTTCGTGCGTCCTGATTTGCCTCCCGTACGTAGCGTACAGAAGCTCTCAGAGTTAGGTGCCTACGGTATTAGCTTGCATGACAATGATCTCGTGCCCTTTGGAGTCTCTGCTACTGAGCGTGAGCGCATTGTCAAGGAGTTCAAGCAGGCATTAGCTGACTACGGCATGGTCGTGCCGATGGCCACAACCAATCTCTTCTTCCATCCTATTTTTAAGGACGGGGCGTTTACCTCGGTTGATCCTGCTGTGCGTGCCTTTGCCTTGCAAAAAACCATGTCGGCTATTGATTTAGGCGCGGAGCTAGGGGCCAGCACCTATGTCTTCTGGGGAGGGCGCGAGGGCGTGGATAGCGAAGCCAGCAAAGACCCTGTGGTGGCGGTCAAACGCATGCGTGACGCCATCAACTTCCTGTGTCAATACGTGATGGAGAAGGGCTACCAGCTGCGTTTCGCGCTGGAGCCAAAACCCAATGAACCCCGCTCTGATACCTATCTTCCCACCATTGGGCATATGCTGGCCTTTATCTCCACCCTCGACCATCCTGAGATGGTCGGGGTCAATCCAGAGGTGGCACATGAACAGATGGCAGGACTCAACTTTGTTCACGGCGTGGCCCAGGCCCTGGAAGCTGGCAAACTCTTCCACATTGACTTGAACGATCAGAAGGGACCGCGCTATGACCAGGATTTGCGTTTTGGCAGTGAAAGTATCAAGTCGATGTTCTTCCTGGTGAAGGTACTGGAGGACTATAGGTACATGGGGCCGCGCAACATCGACGCGCATGCCTACCGCACCGAGGACGAGCAGGGCGTGTGGGATTTTGCACTGGGCTGTATGCGCACGTATAACATGCTCAAGGCCAAAGTCAAACGCTTCCATGCTGATCGAGAGATCCAGGCTCTCTTACACGAACTCAACGGTGGTGATCAGAGCTATGGTGGCCTGCTCAACGGCTACAGTCGCGAAACCATGCGGAAACTGCAAGCCGCGACGTTCGATGTTGATAAGCTTGCCCAGCGCGGCTACGGCTACGAACATCTCGACCAGTTAACCATCGAGATCCTTTTAGGCGTGAGATGACAAGGAGCACGCTTGACGTTGAAATCCGAGAGAGAATGGAGATACTGCACATGAAATGGGTAGCTACCTCACCGGCGACACCATGGTGTGAGAAAGTGCTACAGCCGACGGAAGCATCGCCCCAACTCTCAGTCACCCACCACCGCCAGCAGACTATCGACGGCTTCGGCGGCTGTTTCAACGAGATCGGTTGGCAGGCGCTTGAAGCGCTGTCCGAAGATAGCCGGACTCAAGTGCTTCGTGACCTCTTCGATCCAGCCAGCGGGTGTGGTTATCGCCTGTGCCGTGTGCCGGTCGGCGCAAATGATTACGCCTTGGAGTGGTATAGCCACAATGAGTGCGATGGCGACTTGGCGATGAAACATTTTTCTATCGAACGTGACCAGCGCTATCTCATCCCGTATATACGCGCTGCCATGTCAATACAGCCGGACTTACGCCTGTTCGCTTCACCGTGGAGTCCGCCCACATGGATGAAGCAGCCGCGCGTCTACAACTATGGGGTGCTGCGGTGGGAGCCGGAGATTCTTGAGGCATACGCGCTGTATCTACTCAGATTCGTACAGGCGTATCAAGCGGAGGGACTCCCGGTCCATCAGCTTCACATCCAGAATGAGCCGGACTCGGACCAGAAGTTTCCCTCTTGCATCTGGACAGGGGCGAAAATGCGGGACTTCATCCGCGATTACCTGGGACCGCGCTTTCGTCAGACTGGCGTGGCCTGCGAGATCTGGGCTGGGACGATCGAACGTGCTGACTATAACGCTTGGGCGCACACGATTTTGGTTGATCCGCGTGCCCGAGCCTTTGTGTCTGGGGTAGGGTATCAATGGGCGGGCAAAGGGGCGGTGCAGCGGACGCATCAGAGCTGGCCAGAGCTTCGGCTCCTGCAGACCGAGAGCGAGTGCGGCGATGGGACCAACACCTGGGATTACGCTCACTATGTGTTCACCGTTGCTGAAATAGACAACTATCGAAACATACCAGAAGGCATGACTATAGAAGGTCTATTCTCCTGCAAGCAGGCAAGCCATTACTGGCCCGGCGGTGGCAACAGCAGCACCGCACCTTTCCCGGTATACGAGAAAGGTTTATCGCTCAAAACAAGCGATAGATGCGTTCATCGACGCATTAAAGTTGAGTTCAGTATAACATTGTTTAGGGGAGGCGTCAACTGTCAAAAAACCCTACTGCATCACTACCTGAGCAACGGTGCGAATGGATACGTCTACTGGAACATGGTACTACCCCCCGGCGGGCGCAGCACCTGGAGCTGGACTCAAAACAGCATGGTCACCGTCGACACGACCCAGCAGACGGTGACCTACAATCCGGAATTCTACGTCATGAAGCACCTCGCACATTTCGTGGCTCCCGGCTCAGTCCGCCTTGACCTGCAAGGACCATGGAGTGGGAATGCGCTCGCATTCCAAACTCCCGACCGATCAACAGTGGTGGTCTGTGCAAATCCCTTCAGCGAACAAGCTGAAGTCGTCATTGATGTGGCAAGCGAGCGTTTCTTCCTTCGTTTGGATGCACGCTCTTTCAACACTATTGTTCTTGACGGCTGAGCACTTCGAATCATGCCCAAGAAGACAAGGGGAATGTCGTCCCCCGGAAAGGGTTTTATGACAGACAAACACCAGCACCCCACTCCTGCTCGAACCACCTACACCAGTGTGGATGTTCGCCCGGCGAGCAGGCGTATCACGGACCGCGGTTTCCTATGTGCTCAACGAAGAAGGAGTACGAAGCACACATGTGAGCGAAGAGACCCGTGCGAAAGTATTGCAGGCAGTGCAGGAACTGGGCTATAGCACACACAGTTCAGCACGGGCTTTGCGTAAAGGGCAGAGCGACGAGATTTGTATCATCGTCGATCTTCCCCTCACGATCCATCGCACGGAACTGTTTGTCTCTGTGCATCAGCACGCCTTTCTTCATGGATATGCTCCTGTGGTGTACTTTAGCTACGGTTTCTCTGCTGAACAGCTGCATTCCCATCTCCTGAAGATCTTTGCCCGCCGCCCGATGGGTATTTTCGCCACGGCAAGCAGTATGACGGCACAACACATCGCGTTGGCAGAGCGCATGGGGGTCGACAATATTGTGCTGTACTCGGTCAAACCACTCGACTATGCACGTACCATTCTTTTACCGACCAGACAACTCGGATGCTTGGCCGCCCAGCACCTCCTTGAACGCGGCCACCGTCATCTGGGATTGGTGCAACCTGCCGATCCGTTGGACGACTATGGATTTCAGCAACGACTGGAAGGCATGCGCGCCACCATCGCTGGGATGCCGGGAGTGCGTCTTGACATCTTGCCGCTTCAGTTCGACCTCGTCGCCGCCCACTCGCTGGTCGAGACCTCTTTCACAGGAGCAGATCGTCCCAGCGGCATCTATGCCTTTAACGACGAGTATGCTCTGCTCTTGTTGGGAGCGCTGACTGATCGGAGGATCCAGGTGCCACGAGATGTGGCTGTAGTAGGCACGGATGATCTCTCCTTTAGTGCATGGGTGCGGCCAACCCTGACGACCATTCGCTTTGACACAATCACGCTCGCACAGCGTGCCATCGAAATGCTCGTACGTTGGCACAGGGGTCAACCACTTCCCGAAGAACTCTCTCGACCACTCATGCCGCAGCTGATCCCGCGCGGATCAACCTGATGGCCTTGCAGAGGAAGGATGCTAGTCAGCTGGACGGGGACCAGCCTTGCCGCGCTCGCCTTCGGCATCGACGGGCACGTCGACCAGGCGCTCTTCATCGATGTGCTGCCTGATGAGAACGCCGCCGGCCGCGACCTGGGCGTAGCGAACATAGCGACCAACCTTGGGCAGGCCCTCGGCCCGATCATCGCGCAGAATCACAACGCTCGAATCGTCGCCGCCCGGTCGCTGGAAGAGCGGGCCATCCGCGGCAGCGGCGCCGAACTGTAGTGCATGACAGTATAGACAACCAGGAAGGAGAACTTTTATGTATTCACACCATCTCACTGCGGCGACGGACGTAACGTGGGTCATCACCACCCAGACGGCGCCATGGCTCATGCGCAAGGGGCTCGCGGTAGAGACAGGCTTCAGCGTACCGAACGTGATAGTGCGGACGGAGAGCCCGCGGCAGGTGATCGAGGGGTTCGGCGCCACCTTCAACGAGCTCGGCTGGACGTCGCTCGCCGCCCTCGACGCAGAGGCGCGGGAGGGCATCCTCCGCGAGCTGTTCGCCCCAGGAGTGGGCGCCAACTTCACCCTCTGCCGCATGCCGATCGGCGCCAACGATCTCTCGCGCGTCTGGTATTCGTACGATGAGGTGCCGGGTGATTTCGCCCTTGAGCACTTCAGCATTGCCAACGACCTCCAGACGCTCGTCCCGTTTATCAGGAGCGCGCTCGCGCATCAGCCCAACTTGAGGCTCTGGGCGTCGCCATGGAGCCCGCCGACCTGGATGAAGACCAACAAGCACTACGCGGCAGCGATGCCTGTACCCGGGTTGCAGACCGTGAGCAACGGTCTGCAGCCTGACCAGGTCGGCAAAGAGGGGACCGACATGTTTATCCAGGAGGAACGCTATTTGCGCGCCTACGCCTCCTATTTCGGCCGCTTTGTGGACGAGTACCGTAAGCAGGGCATCACCATCGGGATGGTCATGCCGCAGAACGAGTTCAACTCCCCGCAGGTGTTTCCCAGTTGCACCTGGACCCCCGAGGGCCTCGCGCGTTTCATCGCCTACCTGGGCCCCGAGATGGCCCAGCGCGGGGTGGAGGTCTTCGTTGGGACGCTGGAGCGGCCCGATGACCGGCTCATCGAGGTGAGCCTGAGCGACCCCGAGGCGGGCAAATACATCAAGGGTGCGGGGGTTCAGTGGGCGGGGAAGCGGGCCATTGCCGTCATCCACCGCCTCCACCCGGATCTCAGGCTCTACCAGACCGAGCAGGAGTGCGGGGACGGCCGAAACGACTGGCGGTATTGTCGGTACGCCTGGTCGCAGATGAAGCACTACCTGGGGAACGGCGCGAGCGCGTACCTGTACTGGAACCTGTCCGTGCAGCAGGGAGGGCTGAGCAGTTGGGGGTGGGCGCAGAATTCGCTGGTGACGGTGGACACCACAGCAAAGACGTTCGTCTACAACCACGAGTACTACCTGATGAAGCATGTGAGCCATTTCGTCAGGCCGGGCGCGCGGGTACTTGAGACTTCCAGCTACAACGGCTACGAAAACCAGCTCGCCTTCGCCAACCCGGATGGGAGTCTCGTGGTCGTCATGCAGAATGACCTCAGAGAAGAGCTGCCGGTTCGCCTGATGATCGGCGGCAGGATCATCGCGCCTACGCTCCCAGCCGACTCGTTCAATACCTTCGTCGTGCCGCCAGCGGAGTCGGCGCCAGGTCAAGGATAGCGCGCCCTACCTGGGCACGTTCGTCGGTGTGGCTCTCAGTGGGTTGACCGGTTCTCTTGTGGGTGGCTGGCTCGCGCTTGCGGTACTGGCGCTGGTCCTTGGTGTGCTCTATGCACTGACCGCCCGGGAGGCGGCCTGCCTCAGGCAGGCCATCGCACAGCAGGCAGAGGCCAGAGCCGCAACCCGGGTCACAGGAGCAAAGAAGTTGGATCTACCGCGCTCGGCCGACTACTGGTGGGCCTGTGCCGATCGCGACGGCGGTAGTCATCCTGCGGCCTGTACCTGGCAGTTGACCAGGCGCTGATGACGCGCGTCCTGCCCAATGTGGAAAATGTGTCGTGATTGGTGCCCTTTGTGTGCGCCCGATACGTGCTGTGAACTAAGACGCGTCCGTACCAAAAAGGAAAGCCGCCTCGGTATCCCGCTGCTCTTCGGCTTCGACGTCATTCACGGGCTGCGCAACGTGTACCTGCCGCCCTTCGCCGCCGCGGTCGGGGCGGGCGCGGGGAACATCATGACGTCGTACGTCGGCATCAACGGCGTGCCCGGCCCCGCCGACCGCCGGCTGATGGTGCTGCGGGCATCCAGTCG
>Ga0207684_10004857_pt1 | contig 12575 bp, 9 predicted proteins | sample KBSK5501metaG_FD_184342 | JGI IMG/M metagenome (GOLD analysis project Ga0207684, IMG submission 184342) | Corn, switchgrass and miscanthus rhizosphere microbial communities from Kellogg Biological Station, Michigan, USA - KBS K5-50-1 metaG... | ecosystem: Host-associated > Plants > Roots >...
GGCCGGGGTGGCTAGAGCCCGGGCCGCTTAGTGCGTGAGCTGCAGGATCAGCAGCACCAGCACCAGGGCAAGCAGAGCGGCGGCGGTGAGGGGCAGGCTCAGCCCCGGCGAATGGTGGTGCACCTGCGCCCGGGCGGCGCTACAGGCGGGGCAGCGGGCTTCGACGACCGGCGACGCGCAGTGCGCGCAGATCAGGTGTTCGCAACTCATTGCGGTCTCCTCTGGCCGGTCGCAGGTCGGCTCAGCTATAGCTTATTTGAGAATCCGGCCGGGCTCGCGTGTCCGCGCACCCGGGCCTCCCAAACAGGCTTCTTAGCCAGTGTTGCACGTCTGAGGCCAGTTTCCCCCCTAGACTGGCCTGTGGCCAAACCGGGCGGACTGCCGGGAAGGCCAGGTAGCAGCGGTCGGCTGGTGTCCCGGGTCCGTATCGTCCATATTCTGCCGGAGCGCGTGATAGGCCTGTGATCCACTTCGACAACGTCACGAAGACGTACCCGAATCAGAGCCGCCCGGCCCTGGAGAACGTCACCCTCGACGTCGAGAAGGCTGAGTTCGTCTTCCTTGTCGGCCCGTCGGGCTCGGGCAAGTCGACCTTCCTGCGGCTGATCCTGAGGGAGGAACGGCCCTCCGAGGGGCGGGTTCACGTGGCGGGAAAGGACCTGGCCAGGCTCACCAACTGGAAGGTTCCGTACCTCCGCCGGCGCATCGGCTGCGTTTTCCAGGACTTCCGCCTGCTGCCGAACAAGAACGTGTACGGCAACGTCGCCTTCGCCCTGCAGGTGATCGGCAAACCGCGCCGGTTCATCCGCAAGGTCGTTCCCGAGGTGATCGACCTGGTGGGCCTCGAGGGCAAGCACGAGCGGATGCCCGACGAGCTGTCCGGCGGGGAGCAGCAGCGGGTGGCGGTTGCCCGGGCGTTCGTCAACCGGCCCATGATCTTGCTGGCGGACGAGCCTACCGGGAACATCGACCCAGCGACCTCAATCGGGATCATGAAGGTTCTCGACCGGATAAACCGGACCGGCACGACGGTTGTCATGGCCACCCACGACGCCGCGATCGTGGACTCCATGCGCAAGCGGGTCATCGAGCTGGAATACGGCAAGGTGGTGCGGGACCAGTCGCGCGGGGTATACGGCCAGGCCTACTGACCTGCTCCGGCGGCCCCTGCCCCGGCCGCTGGCCCCGTGGCACGAGAACAGGCGAGGACATCGACTATGCGAGCACAGTTCGTCCTGCAGGAGGTCTGGACCGGCCTCCGCCGCAACCTCACCATGACCATCGCGCTGGTCGTGGTGGTCGCCATCAGCCTCTCGCTGCTCGGTACCGGGTTGCTCTTCGTCAAGCAGGTGGACAACACCCGCACGTACTGGCAGGGCAAGGTGCAGCTCTCGGTCTATCTGTGCACAGCGACCAGCGTGAGCCCGCAGTGCCGGTCCAACGGCCCGGCGACCCAGGCGCAGAAGACGCAGATCTTCCATGACCTGAAGGCGCTGCCCCAGGTCCAGGCGGTCTTCTACGAATCGCAGCAACAGGCGTACCTGCACTTCAAGCAGGAATTCTCCCGCGATCCCTCGTTCACGAACCTGGTCACCCCGTCCGAGATCCCTGACTCGTACCAGGTGAAGCTCGTCAACGCCCAGGCCGACTACAGCATCGTGGCGGGCACGGTGGCGGGCAGCCCGGGCGTGGACCAGGTGGTCAACGACGCCGCGATCCTGTCGAAGTTCTACCGGCTCCTGGACGCGGCGCGGAACGCGGTCGTGATCATCGCGGTCATCCTGCTCATCGCCGCCGTGCTCCTGGTTGCGAACACCATTCGGCTGTCCGCCTTCAACCGCCGCCGGGAGACGTCCATCATGCGCCTGGTCGGCGCCTCGAACTTCTACGTGCAGTTGCCGTTCCTGGTGGAGGGGATCATCGCCGGGCTGACCGGCTGGCTGATCGCGGCCGGCCTGCTCATCGCGGTCAAGAACCTCGGGCTGGACACGCTGCAGCAGTACTTCACCAACAGCGTGCAGCTCAGCGCCGCTGACCTCGTCGAGGTCATCGTGCTGGCCATGGTGACGGGGGTGCTCCTGTGCGGCGCCACCTCCTTCCTCACCCTCAGGCGCTATCTGCGGACGTGAAGGCGCGCGGACGCCCCACCGCGGCCGGCGCGCAGGAGCGCAAGGTCATTGCCCGCAACCGCCGCGCGAGGCACGATTATCACATCGAGGACGTCGTCGAGGCTGGGCTCGTCCTCACCGGCACCGAGGTGAAATCGCTGCGGGCTGGCCGGGCCTCTCTCGCCGACGGGTTCGCCCAAATCACCGACGGGGAAATGTGGCTCCTGGGAGTGCACATCCCCCAGTACGCGCAGGGGACGTGGACCAACCACGAACCCAGGCGGCCCCGTAAGCTCCTGCTGCACCGGAAGGAGATCGACAGGCTCGCAAGCCAAATCGCAGAGCGCGGCTTGACCCTCGTGCCGCTCTCGCTGTACTTCTCCGGCGGGAGAGTCAAGGTCGAACTGGCTTTGGCCCGCGGCAAGCGGACCTACGATAAGCGTCAGGACCTGGCAAAGCGGGACGCGGCCAGGGAGGTTGAGCGTGCGCACCGGCGGCGAGGGTAGCTCCGCAGGCATGGCGGCCACGCGCAAACGCGGGGCTCATGCCGCGGCCCGGCCCAGGACCCCGCCCTCCGCCGCGCCCAAGCGCGTACCACAGCCTGCCCCAGGCGGGCACGCGCCCGGCACCGCTGGCATCGGGGGAAAGCTCGTGGACGGCGTTCGCTCCCGGATAACACTCGTGCGGGTGGTCGTCGCTGCTCTGCTGGTGGGGTTCGTGGTGGCCGGCATCGGGGACGGCTGGTGGTCCACGGAATCAGCCGAACCTGCGGTGCAGAACTTCCTGCTGGACTGGCAGGAACATTCCTATGCTAGTGCCGCCGTCCAGACCACGGGGCAGCCGGCCGCGGTGACGGCCGCGCTGCAAAGCGCCTACAGCGGGCTCGACGCGGCGAACTTCTACCTCAGCATGGGCTATATCCACCAGCACGGAAAAACCGCGACGGCCAGCTTCACCGCTTCCGTCGACCTGGGCCAGAACGGGGCGCCCTGGACCTACCAGGGCCGATTCCAGCTGCGACTGACCGCGTCGGGCTGGAAGATCCTCTGGAGCCCCAGCGTGATCAACCCGGCCCTGAGGAAAGGGCTCCGGCTGGCGATGGTGTCCACTACGCCGTCCCGGATGCCGCTGCTCGACGCCGCGGGCCACTCGCTGCAGACCGCGAGCAAGGCGTTCGTGGCCGGGGTGTATCCGCGCCTCCTCAAGCACCCGGCGGCCACGGCCGACGCGCTCGGCCGCGCCACGAGGATCGATCCCACCGAGATCCTGGGCTGGATCCAGGCGGCGCCCCGGGACCGGTTCCTCAAACTGGTGACCATGCGGCCCGGCTATTACCACCGCCGGGCGCGGGATCTGCGGAAGGTGCACGGGCTGGTTATCCGGCCCACGATGGTGCAGTTGTTCACGAGCATCGCCCCCGCCGTGGTGGGCTCGGTCGGCACCGAGACCTCCGCGGCCCTGCGCAACCAGGGCATCGCCTACCGGCCCGGAGCCACGGTGGGCCTGTCCGGCCTGCAGAAGTACTACCAGGGCCTGCTGGCCGGAACCCCCGCGACGGAGGTGGTCACGGAGACCGCCGCCGGGCACCGGGTGTCGGTGTTGAAGAAGTGGCCCGGCCACCCGCCCACCGCCGTGCACACCACGATCGACGCGGCCGTCCAGGGCGCGGCCAACATAGCCGTGGCGTCGGCTCCCGGCTCCGCGGCGATCGTCGCCATGGACGGCACCACCGGGCACATTCTCGCCGTCGCCGACCACTCGGCGGCGGGGATGCCCACGATCGAACCGCTGGCTGGGCGCTACCCGCCCGGCGGGTCGTTCACCATAGTCTCGACGGAGGCGCTGCTGGCCAGCGGTCTTAAAATCCACAAGTTCCTCCCCTGTCTCAAGCTCAACTCGGTGGGCGGCCGGAACTTCCAGAACGTGCCAGTGGAGCCCAAGCTGGTCATGCCGAGCTTCGCGACCGACTTCGCGCACTCCTGCGGCACCGCGTTCATCGGCCTGTCTCTGCGACCGGGTATGCGCCAGGACCTTGCCAACGCGGCCCGGGGGTTCGGGCTGGGTACGCCCTGGCGGCTGCCGCTGAAGAGCTTCTCCGGGCGGGTGGCGCTGCCGAACGGCGTGGCGCAGCTCGCGGCGGCCACGATCGGCCAGGACACGGTGCGGGTGAGCCCGCTCACCATGGCGGCGGTGGCCGCCCAGGTGGACACCGGCATCTGGCACGAGCCGTCGCTGGTGACCCAGCCGGACCCGGAGCGGGCCCAGCAGATCCGGTTCAGCACCGCGACCATGGCCAGCCTCCGCGCCCTTATGCGGGAGGCGGTGCGGTCGGGTGCCGCCAAGCGGGCGGATGTCCCAGGGAATCCGGTGTATGGGCAGGTGGGAACCACATCGCTGGGTGGCCATGGACGCCACCAGCGGTGGGCGACCTGGTTCGTCGGGTTCCGGGGTACCACGGCGTTCGCGGTGCTGGAGTTCAGCTCCTCGTGGCGCGTTTCGGCGGTGCCGCTGGCCGCCGCCTTCCTGCGAGCGGCTCCCGGAGGCTAGGCCCCGGTCCCGGTCCAATTTTTTCTTACTCAGAGCAACCATTCGATTACTGAACGCGTCTTACCTAGTGACTGAGTGCCGCTTGGGGGGTTGCGGCCCAGTCGTCGTGATGAGAACCGGGCCTCATCTCGGGGGAGGCCCGGGCGTTGACCGGCCCCGACCCTGCCGGTCAGCCCCCGTGGGTGCGTTTCGGCCACCGCCAGCGCCCACGGGGGCATTCTGCTGCCTGGGCTCTTTTTCTCACCCCACCACCCCGCCCAAGGTTTGTACCCTCGGAGGGCCGGGAATCGGGGTTGGCCCGCCGGTGTTGAGACGGTAGCGTCAAAGGTGTGAAGGCTGCGGTCAGCTGGCCGCAGGGCTCACGACACAACTCAACATGGGGGTGACAGGCTTCGACTTCGGTAGTTGATCCAGGGGAAGCGGGCCGAGGACTGCGGACATAACCTCGTTAACACTGTGACCGCACACCAATAAGTGCCAATGCACAGCGCACTCACCTCGCCCTCGCGGCATAACGCGAGCTAGGGGTTGTCAGCCCGGGAGCGCCTCCGGCCCGGTGTCTGGCATCAGCAAGGAGGATCCACCGTTCAGCCCGGTCGCGGGGATGAGCGGGACACCTAACAGCGACTGAGCCCGGCGGCGGCTGGCCTGCGAGACCGCCGGGGCTGAGAAAACCACAGCAGGCTGCGCCCGGAGAAGCCCTGGTGAGGTACTGAAGGACGCGGGTTCGATTCCCGCCACCTCCACGAGCAGGCTGTTCGTTGGCCTTCGGCCAACTTCCCGCAGTCCTGACCATACCCGGGGGCCCGAGCCCCCGGACCCCCACGCCCCGGTACCGGTCGGCGGGCCGGGTACCGCTTCGCTGCCGGTACCGCGCCTGCGTCGGACACGCGAATTCCTGTTGGCTGAGGACGATCAAGGAGTCTGGAGGCCGTCCCAGGACCAGCGCGGAATCGGCAGGCCGGGCGGGACGTCCGAGTCGTCGGGGTGGGACAGCGCCACCTCCGTGACCGCCCACTCCATGTAGGCGCGAAGCGCGGCGCGGAGCTCTGGGTCGTCTGGCAGCCCGGCGTCGTCGGCCGCCAGGACGAAGCACTCCACGAACCGCTGGCCCAGGCCGGTCATGTCACCGTTGCCGGAGTGCATGTGGACGAGGCCGGACTGGTCGCCGCACTCTCGCGAGTAGTTCGGCGGCCCTCCCAGGACCTCGGCCCAGTACGCAGCGAGCCGCTCGATGTGCTGCGGGTGCTGGCCCGGGTGCGAGAACGGGTGGTTGAGTTCGGGATCTGCCAGGCACCGCGCATGGTGTGCGGCGGCCAGCGCGAGGAACGCCCGCTCTCCGCCGACGGACTCATACAGCGTCGGTCTCATGAACCTGAGCATGTCATGCCCAGGCCTGGCGCCCCTGCACCTGAGTGCCCGGGCGCTACCGGCACGCATCCAGCCGCGCCCGCTCCGCCCTCAGGTGCGGGGCTGGTGTCCCAGCCCCGCGTCCCGCGCCTGGACGATGGCTTGTGCCCGGTCGGCGACCTGCAGCTTGGTCAAGATGTTCGACACGTGATTGCGTACGGTCTTGTGGCTCAGGCTCAGCCGGGCAGCGATCGCCGCGTTGGCGCGGCCCTGGGCGACCAGCTCCAGCACCTGGCGTTCCCGGTCCGTCAGTTGCGGGAAGACCGGCGGTGGGGCGGGGGAGGCGGTGAAGAAGCCGAGCATCCGCGCGGCCAGGTCCGCGCCAAAGACGATCTCGCCGCTGGCGGCGGCCTGGATGGCGCGGCGGATCTGTTCGCGGTCGGCGCCCTTCAGCAGGTAGCCGCGGGCACCGGCCCGCAGCGCCGCGAAGATCGAATCGTCGTCGTCAAACATGGTCAGCACCAGCACGGCGATGTGAGGACTGTCGGCCACGATGCGGCGGGTGGCCTCGATCCCGTTCAGGCCGGGCATGTGCAGGTCCATGACCACGACGTCGGGCTGGGTGTCCCGGGCAAGGTCAACGGCTTCGGTGCCGGTGGTGGCCGCACCGGTGAGCTCGGTGTCGGCCTCATCGGCCAGCAGCGCGGTAAGCCCGTCGCGGAACAGCGGGTGGTCGTCGGCGATCAGGACCCGGATCGGTTCAGTCATGGCCGGCGCCGGATAGGCAGGCGGGCACGGACCCGGGTCCCGCGCGGAAGACCGGGCTCGATCGTCAGGTCTCCGCCCAGTTCGGCAACGCGCTCACGCATGGACGCGATGCCGACGCCGGCCCGCCAGCCGTCCGGCAGGCCCACACCGTCGTCGCACACCTCCACGCAGATGTCCTGATCGAGCTGGATCCGCACCGAGCAGTGGCTGGCGTGCGCGTGTTTGGCGACGTTGGTCAGGGCCTCGGTCACGATCCGGTAGCAGGCCACCTCGACCGCCGCGGGCAGCTCGGCCAGGCCGTCGCCCGGAACGCCGAGGGCGACGGCCAGCGTGGGCACCTCGTACTGCAGACGCCTGATCTCCTCCTGCAGGGACCCCGCCAAGCCGAGCTCGTCGAGCGCGGGTGGGCGCAGGCCGTAGACGATGCGCCGGACGTCGGTGACCGCCCGCTGCGTTTCCGCCTTGAGCCTGCCCAGCAGCTCCGGCAGGCCCGGCTGCCCGGCCGACCTCGCCCGGGCGGTGTCCAGGCCCAGGGTCAGGCCGGCCAGCGTCGGCCCCAGCCCGTCGTGCAGGTCCCGGCGTAGCCGGCGCCGCTCCTCTTCCCGCGCCGTGACCAGGCCCGCCCGGGAGGTGTCCAGCGCCTGGCGCAGCGCCATGGCGTGGGTGGCGGGCCCCGCCTGCCGTGCTAGGTCGGCAAGCAGCCGCCTGTCGTCGGGGCCGAGCTGCTCGCCGGGCCCCCGGGTGCCCACGAGCAGCCGGCCGATGGTCTCGCGCTGGGAGACGAGCGGGAACTCGGCCGTCTGGGATGGCAGAGTGCCGAACGCCGCGGTCGGCCGCCATCCGTCCCCGAGCCGCAGCTCGATCGCCGCGTACGGCAGCCGCAGGCTGTCTGCGATGGTCTTCACGACGGAATCCAGCGCCGACTCGGTGTCCGCCGCCTCCGCCAACCGGCGGCCGAGCCTCGCCAGGGCCTCGTACGGTGCGCCCCGGTCGCCGTAGAACAGCCTGTCCACCCGGCGCTGCACCCTGTCCCGCAGCGGCCACAACGCCGCGGCCGCCAGCACGGTGGCCAGTATCTGGAGGGCGAGGCTGCGGTCCACGCCGAACAGCCAGCGGGCCGCACCCACCACCGCCAGGTACACCACGGCCACCATCACGGTCAGGGACCCATACAGCACCGCCCGGTTCAGCAGGATGTCGATCTCGTACAGCCGGTACCGCAGCACGGCCACGCCGATCGCCACCGGCAGCAGGACGCCGGCCACCAGTGTGACGATCAGGCTCACCGGGCCGGAATTGACCTCGTACACGACGAGGGACCCGGCCACGAGCGGCAGCACGGCGAGGTACCACTTGAGCTGCTGGCGCTCCACCCTGCCCGCCCGGCGCCACCGCAGCGCCATGCTCACCGCCCCCGCCGCGACCGCGAACACACCGCACGCCAGAGCCAGGCCCTGCAGCACCTCGGACAGCCGGTCGGCGGAGGGAATGGCGTAGGGATTCGGCAGGTTCCGCAGGTAGGGGCCCGAGGTCTCCGGCACGAACGCGTAACCAGCGATCCACAGCGGGATAAAGGCCAGCGCCGCCCACAGCGCGGGCCGCCACCGACGCGACAGGAGCCTGCCATCCGGGAAGACCAGCGGCAGCACCAGCCCGCCCAGAGCGATCGAGGGGCCAGCATCCCAGTTGGTCGCCCACATGATCGTGGGACCGAACGGCAGCGCACCAGGAGCATGGACCAGCGTGTATCGCGCGTACGCGAACGTTAGCGCGGAGATCGCATCCGTCAGCCCGATCAGGCACAGCAGCAGGCCCATCGGGTGGTCGGGCCGCCTGGCCAGCAGCACACACCCCATCCACGAGAACGCCAGGATGCCCGGCAGCTCGAACGCCGACACATCGCCGCCCGCGGCCGCCAGCACGCCAGTCGCCAGCGCCAGCACCACCGCCAGGACGGCCGCCGCCCGCCCCAGTGCGGCGTACGACAACCACCCCGCCGGCCGCGCCGGTTCGGCTGACCACTCCCGAAGGCCCAGATCCACACCTCCACGATCGGTCCTGCGGGTCCCGCTGTCACGGGACAGATGTCCCGCCCGTTCCGGGATCATTTTTCGAAACGATTCCCCGCGGCTGGCCCGCGCCGTGACGGGCGCCGGCCTGCGGCGCCGCCCCAGGCAAAACGGTCGCGGTGCGCTCCGTTGCCGGGAGCGCACCGCGACTGTGGAGTGTCGCGTCAGGCGCGGCGGGCCGTTTTACAGGCCCATCGTGCGCTGGTTCAGCTTCGGGCCCATCCGCAGGCCGTTCTCCGAGATCGCGAGGTGCGACTCATCGGAGAAGACCATGTCGATGTAGAAGTTGAAATTCCAGTTGTCGTTGTCGTCGTCATTGGTGACGGGCCCGACGCTGTGGCTGGCCTGCGGCGTAAAGGTCAGCCAGACAGCGCCGCCCGGCGTGAGGTCGCTGAGGGGTGCCTGCTCGAGGATGTCGAGATTGAACGGCCCGTGTGTCGAGAAGTTCTTGAACTCGCCGTAGCTGTCGCTTGCCCGCGCCACGATCTGGTTGCGCCGGTTGCGAACCACGACCTCGATGATGCTGGCCTCCTCCTTGTTGTCGAGCCCCGTCTGGAAGGTGATCAGCGCGCTTTGCAGGGTCGGTTCGGCCAATGCCGGCTGCTGCGCCTGCGGCCGTGTGGCTGCCTGGACGGCTGCCTGCAGGGCTTCCCAGGTGACCTGGGCTGATCCCCCGGCGACCGCGCTTTGCTGCCCGTTTTGCTCGAGCACTTCGGTCATTTTGCTACTCCTCCTTCGGACCAGTACGGCAGCCGAATGGATTCCGGCCAGTCCCCCGTACCGCCAGCCCCCGGCTGGCTTTTCCCGTTACGGAGAGCATCGGCGGGACCGTGTCCCGGCGTCATGAGGCACGCGTCACGAACCGGGGCGGAACTCTTGGCGCGTACCTGGGCATCTGTACCACCGGCTCCGGGACTCAGGCGGCCGGGTCGTCCTGCACGGGTGCGAGCCAGCGCTCCAGCCAGTCGAGCTCCTCTGCGAGGACGTGCATCACCGACTCCCTGCCGAGGTAGCCGTGGCTCTCGTAAGGCAGCATCACAAGGCGTGCGGTGCCGCCCGTACCCTGGATCGCCTGGAACAGCCGCTCCGACTGGATGGGGAACGTCCCCGGGTTGGCGTCCTCTTCGCCGTGGATCAGCAGCAGGGGCGCGGTGATGCGGTCCGCGTAGCGGAACGGCGAGACCTGGTCGTAGACGTCAGAGGCCTCCCAGTAGCTGCGCCGTTCGGTCTGGAACCCGAACGGGGTCAGCGTGCGGTTGTAGGCACCGCTGCGGGCGATCCCGGCCGCGAACTCCTTGGTGTGCGCGAGGAGGTTCGCCGTCATGAACCCCCCGTAGCTGTGGCCGCCGACCGCGACCCGGGTGGGGTCGATGATGCCGGCCTCGTCGAGCGCCCTGATGTGGGCGCGCGCGGCCCCGGTGACCTGCTCCAGGTACGTGTCGTTCATCGTCTCGGGGTCGCCGATGACCGGCATCGTGGCGTCGTTGAGCACCGCGTACCCGCGGAGGGTGAAGACCACCGGCCCGAGCGCCGTCAGCCGGGTGAACTCGAAGCTCCCGGCCCGGACCTGGCCGGCCGTGCCCGAGGTGCCGTAGTCGAAGGGATAGGCCCAGATCACCAGCGGCAGGCGGCCGTGCGTGGCGGGGTCATGGCCGGGCGGCAGGTGCAGCATGCCCGACAGCGTCACCCCGTCGCCCCGGTCGTGGGTGATCAGCCGCTTGGTGACCCGGGTCAGCTGCGGATGGGGATCGGGCCAGGCGGTCAGCGGCCGCGACGCGGACCCGTCCAGGGTGGCCAGGAACAGGTTCGGCGGCTCGGCCGGGCTCTCGTGCAGGAGCATCACCCCGCCCAAGTCCGCCGCCTCGCCCGGGCCTGCCGGGATGACCCCGACCACGCGCTCCGCGCTCCCCGGCGGGCTCTGGTGCAGCCGGGTCGCCGTGCGCGTGGCGAGGTCGAAGAGGTCGAGGAAGGGCCGGTTGCCCTCGGGGGTGGCCCCCTCGCCCCGGAGGTAGATGGCGGCCCCGCGCCCGAGCGCCGTCTGGGTCCCGTCGGGATGGACCGCAGGCAACGGTGCGCCGGGGTCGCCGTAGGCGTCGTCGGCCGATCTGTCGAAGATCACCCGGGACTCACCCGTGCTCAGGTCGCACAGCCGCGTGGTCAGCCACCGGCGATCGCGGTCGTGCTCGAGCATCAGCACCTGATGCGGCGTGTCCAGGTCGTACCAGCCAAGGCAGCGGTCCCGTACGTCGAGGGCGCGCTTCGGCGCGCCGTCGAACGGCGCCGCGAGCTGGAAGACCCGGTCCCGGAACTCGGCAGGCGCGACCGGGTCCCCGCCGTCGAGCGCTTCCACCCAGGCCACGGTGGCCGGTTCGCGTTCCTCCCAGCCGATCATGCGCGGGCCCGTTGGCACGCCCTGACGGGGGACCTCGTCGCTCACCGGCAGGTCGGCGAGCACGGCCCGCACGCCGCCCGCGGCCGTCCAGACCTCCGCCCGGCGGGCGAACCAGATCCACGGCACCCGGAACGAGAAAGGCCGCTGGAGGTGGTGCACGAGCAGGTGCGTCCCGTCGGGCGAATCGATCAGCCCGTAATAGAGCCCGGGCGGGCCGAGTTCGGTGCGCTCGCCGCTGGCCGGGTCGATCCGGCACGGGACCGAGGTGGCCAGCACCTCGAAGGAGTCCTCGTCCCCGCGCGTGCGCAGCAGGTCCTGGAAGGTGGCCAGCTGGGAGAGCTTGCCGGTGGTCTCCTCGACGTGCGGTTCGGTCGGCGGTTCCGGGAGCGCGCCCCGCCGCACCGGGGTGGCCAGCACCAGAAGCGAGTTCCCGTCGCGGGACCACCGGAACGTCCCGCCCCCGCCGGACGGGTCGCCGCCCAGCACATCGCAGACCGTCAGCCCGGCAAGCTCCGTGGCCTTGCCGGTTTCCGCGTCGCCGACCCACAGCCCGACTCCGTCGGGGCGGTCCACCGTGAGGGCGAACCGGCGCCCGTCCGCGGCCCACGCCGGCGTGCCGACCTGGGCCTCGTCCGGCAGGCTGAGGAAGCTTTCGGTCCCGTCGGCGACGCGGAGCACCGAGAGCCCGCCCGCGCGGCGCAACCGGCGCAGGGCCCGGCGCTGCTGGTCGACCCGGATCCCCGCCAGGGCCAGGTAGGGCCGGGCCAGCATGGCGATCGGGGGGTGGGCCTGGTAGTGCACGAGGCCCAGATACCGGCCGCCGGGAGCGACCGAGATCGCCGGGGTCGGTGGTGCGTCGATGACCGGCATGATGTCGGCCGGAGGGGCTGCGTACGGCACGGGTGGTCCTTTTCACGACGTCGATCGGGCCGATCGGGCATTGATGACGGCGCGGCCAGGATAGCTGGATCGCCGGGGGAATAGAGGACCCCAGAAAGTAACAGTCTGTAGGCTTTCCTCTACGCAGCGCTCCTGCCGCCCCCTATGGCCGGGGCGGGTCCGCGCTCCCTGGACACCGCGCGTCCCCGTCACCTACGATTGACTGTATGGTCAGTCAAACATTCTGCCCGCCTGCCCCCCTCGACCCCGCGGCCGTGGCGCAGTCGCTGCTGCCGTTCGGGGAAAGCCGGATGCTTCCCCGCGCCGCCTACGTCGACCCAGCGGTCTTCGACTGGGAGCAGCGCCATATGTTCGGCGGCGGGTGGATGTGTGTGGGCCGCAGCGCCCAGGTGCCCGCCTCCGGTGACATCCGCGCCGAGGCGGCCGGCCAGGGGAGCGTCC
>Ga0207684_10004858_pt1 | contig 12572 bp, 5 predicted proteins | sample KBSK5501metaG_FD_184342 | JGI IMG/M metagenome (GOLD analysis project Ga0207684, IMG submission 184342) | Corn, switchgrass and miscanthus rhizosphere microbial communities from Kellogg Biological Station, Michigan, USA - KBS K5-50-1 metaG... | ecosystem: Host-associated > Plants > Roots >...
CGTTCGTGGCCGAGTTCAAGCAAGATAGCTTCATGCCTGATTTTCTAAATATGATGGCAGGCAATTCACAACAACCCGGCTTGAACACACCTGAAACGAATATGGTGAATGATCCAACAAACCCTTTATACAAACTCTTCCAGCCACTTCACCAGCGCTATTACCTGGTCACGGCATCGCTCGTCTGCCGCAAACTTGGGCTGCCGGACCGCACTGTTGATTGCAAGAACGGCGAAAAAGTCTCCTTCGTCCTGCGACGCTTCGCGCCCAATCCACCCGGACAATCACCACAATATACCGAAATGGCCTGGGTGGAAGTAGGAGACAACAAAGGCTGGAATCCATTGCAAGACGACAAGACTGGGCAACCTGTTCCTCTAAGAAAAGATGAGGAACGCCTGCCTTTGCACCCAGTGAAGTATTGCCCTTTCGTAGATACCTCTGCATCTCCATCTGGTAGCGGCACCAGTCCTCAGTCAAAACCCTGCGACCCGCGCACGGTCCATCATGGCTACATCCCGGTGGATAAACGCGAAAAATACCTGGCGCCTGCCGACATCGGCGCCATCCAGAGCAATATTGCCTCCTTGAAGATAGACCTGCGTCTTGACCAGGTGACGACACAGGTCATCGACCAGTGGCGCGCGCTCTACATTGACCCGACCACCGGAGATGCGCTCTCCGACGGGCAGAACCTCGTGTTCGAAAACACCTCGCTCTCATACCAATCTACTTTGTCCCAGGCTGAGAAGGATAGAAGGCTCCACCTGCGCCAGCAGGTGTCGCTCTACCTGGTTGAAGACCTGACCGACTTTTTGAGCGCGTATCTGTCCGATGTATTGACCGCCGTCATCAACTCCAGCCCCACTGTTAGCCCGACCAGCCATCAGAATCTGCTGGACCTGCTCAATGCGACCACGATTAATAATGGATCAAATACTCTGGCCTGGGCTGTGAAAAACCTAAATGACCCCACCACGCGCGCCCAGGATGAAAGTGACTCTCCTACTAACACCTATGACCTGGCTTTTGCAAAATATAGCGGCGGTAGCGTTAACGCAGCTCCCCCGACCAGCTCCACATTCCTGGCGCTGCCAGCGCCACCTATCCAGCCAATACCACCTCCGCCGCCGCCAGCGACGGCGGGTCTTCCTCTTGCAGGCGAAGGGCTATTACATCAATATTTGCGCGAGGCGCTGGTAGATTCGCAGGTGTCCTACAACATCGACCCTGACCTCGCCAAGTTGGTCAAAAACGAACCGGCGCAGGGTGACATCTTTGTCACGCGGCTGGTCTATGAGCGCGGGATATGCGACCCGGTCGTCAGCCAGCCCAGCGCTTACTTCACGTTTGCGAAAATATACGATACCGATGCGCCCGCGCGGAAAATTCGCATCGAAATGCCCAGTATCGGGCTGAAGGACTTGCGCAAGCACAAGCGCGGCGTAGCATTCCAGCTGCCGCCCGACCTCAACAACCTGCTCAACCGGGTCAACCCTGGAATGCTCAAGGGAGGGGGGCTGGCTGACGCGGGCGCGCCGCTTGGTATCGCGATGATCTGTACCTTTTCGATACCCATCATCACGATTTGCGCGCTGATCGTATTATTCATCTTCCTGATTCTCTTAAATATCATTTTCTGGTGGCTGCCGTTTATACGGATTTGCTTCCCTATCCCTGAATCGAAGTGAGGAGGCAAGCGCTATGATCAATGGGGCGGACCTGTATGGGCGAAGCGCGGGCTTTCCGCCGCGCGTGGGGGTCGATGGGCACATGATCTGGTCGGAGGGAGAACTGAATGTACGCGAGTCCATCTGCATCATCCTGCGCACCAGGCCAGGCGAGCGCCTGATGCGCCCGAGCTTCGGCTGCGGACTGGATCGCTACCTGTTTGAGCCGAATACCCTCAGCAACCTGCGGCTGATCCAGGAGGAGGTCAAACGCGCCATCATTCACTGGGAGCCGCGTGTGACGCTCAACGATGTGCAGGTCGCCACGAACCCTGACGACCCGCGCGCCGTCGATATCACGATCTACTACACGTTGATCGCCACTCAGCAGCGAGAGGGGTTGAATCTCACGTTCGCCCTGCAAGCATAAGGGGAAAAGACAGTATGCCGATACAACCATTACAACTTGATGATCGCTCCTTCGAGCAACTCTACGCGGAGGCCATCAGCCGCGTGCCGGTGCATACGCCAGAGTGGACGAACTTCAATGAGAGCGACCCCGGCGTGACTATTGTACAGCTCTTCGCCTTTATGACGGAGAACCTGCTGTACCGCAGCAACCGCATCCCGGAGACGAACCGGCGCAAGTTCCTCTCGCTGCTAAACATCGGCCTGCAACCAGCCACGCCCGCGCAGGGGCTTATCACCTTCACCAACGATCGCGGGCCGGTACAGGCCATCCCGCTGGATGTCGGACAGCAGGTGCTGGCGGGGAAAGTAGCCTACACGACGCGCACGCCTGTCAATGTGCTGCCGGTAACGGCGGTGGGTTTTTACAAAAAGCCTCAACCGGCGCTCGACGACGCGACGAAACAGCAATACCGGCAGTTCTACCAGACCTTCCTTGAGAGTGATATCGACCAGTTGCTGTTATACCAGTCAAAGCAGTTGGACACGCCCGCGGCCGGCAAACCACTGCCGGTGGTTGACCTGATCCAGGATACCATCGACAGCTCGCTCTGGCTGGCGCTGGTAGGTCCGCCGAATATCCCGATCAACACGGTACGCCAGGCCATCGCCGGGCAGACGATCACGCTGGGCATCTATCCCTCGGTGATGAGCAGCGGGCCATCGCTGCCGCCGCTTACCTCGCCGGAAAATACGCCGCAGCTCGATCCCGGGCTGAACTTCTATATCGCCGCGCCGCTCGCCGACCCGGCTACTCCGGGTGTCGGCATGGGCGATCCGCGTTACACGCGCCTCAAACCGGATTATGCCGAAGATGTGCTGGATAACCCTGGCATCGTGCAATTGACGCTCCCCGCGTACCCGACTCTGCTGCTGTGGGACTTTGGCCCCGAAGAAGACGGCACAGGGGATTACCCGCCGCTAGTGGAGAATACGGACTTGAAGAGCCGTATCGTGACCTGGCTGCGCATCCGTCTGCCCCTTCCTCCTCCCCTGACGACGACCACCCAGGCTGGCTCAACGACTGTGCAGAGCCAGGCCGGCATGCAGCAGGATTCCGGCGGAGGCGCGAACGGGTCTACCAACCGGCAGGCCAGGTTGACGTGGGTGGGAGCAAACGCGGCGCATATCCTGCAATCGGTGCCTGTCGTGAAAGAACCGCTGGGCGTCGGCACCGGTGGACCCGACCAGACGTACCGGCTCGCCAACACGCCCGTCATCATGCCGGATGTACTCCGGGCGCATGCCATGATTGGCGCGACATCGGCAGGCACCTTCGCGCTGGAGGTGCAGAACGACAACGGTGGCTGGGATACCTGGCAGCTCATCGACGATCTCTACGCGGCCAAACCGACCGACAAGTTTTATACCCTCGACCCGGAAGCGGGCAGCGTGACCTTCGGCAGTGGCATCAACGGCTTCAGGCCGCCACTCAATAAAAATATCCGTATAAGCTACGAATACGGCGGCGGGTCGGCAGGGCAGGTGGCCATCGGCGCGATCAACAAGAGCGCGGTTCCCCTGCCCGGCGGCATGAAGGTGGAGAATCCATTACAGACATGGGGAGCCAGCGACGGCCAGAGTGTCAGCGACGGCGAACGCAGCATCACGCACTACCTCAGAAATCGCGATCGGTGCGTGACTGCCAGCGATTTTAGCGACGTCACCCTGCATACGCCGGGAGTGAGCCTGGGCCGCGTCGAGGTCCTGCCGCTCTTCAACCCGATAATGTTCGGCACTGAAAACGCTTCACAGACCTGGCCGGGAACGATTACCGTCATGGTTGTCCCCCAGTATGACCAGGAACACCCCGATACACCTGAACCCGATTACCTGACTCTCAGCACGATTAGCGCATGGCTCGACCAGCGCCGCCTGGTAACAACCGAGGTGTATGTGCGCGGGCCAGAGTATGTCAGCATCTGGGTCACGCTGGGCATCACGGTCATACGCGGGCAGGTGCGCGAGGTAGTGCAGAAACGGGTCATGGATGCTTTGCGCGCCTACCTCTCGCCCCTGTTCGGAGGGACGCCCGCCGGTTCGGGTCCAACGCTGGAGGCGGATTGCTCTGCTGATTCAAGCGGCGCTTGCGGCAGTCAACAAGGAACGGGCTGGCCGCTCAGCACGGACGTGCGCGCTAGCGATCTGATAGGTGTGGCGATGCGCGTTCCCGGCGTGCAGGTGGTGAACTCCCTCTACCTGGCATGGAAACTGCCCGACGATACGGTCATCACCAAAACGGACAGCGTACCGATGGCGGGCTTACAGTTGCCGAGGTTGGAGGGCATTGGTGTGAGCATCGGCGACGCGGACGACCCAGCTGATCTGTTCGGCCAGCCCACATCCGGCGGACCTGGAACGCCGCCACCCAATACGACACCTGTCCCGACATTACCAGCGAAATGTTGATTGTAGTTGGGCAAGGGCAACCATAAGGGTCGCCCCTACCATGACGCCGAAACAGTGGAGACGCGCGTGGACGTTAACGGTACTCGATACCATTTATTATACGGTTGCGATGACTGGGGAAGTTGTTCCCTGGAAGGCGACGATCGCTCGCTGGGAGCGCGCTGGCGTGACGACCACGATTATCCAGCGCTCGAATGGGATTGCGACAGCAGGAGCGTGCGCCTGGCTCGCGAAGTGCCACTCTTTCGCGGGCGGAAAAACGCGCCCCCGCTCGATCGGCAAGCGCGGCGCGGCGCAGGTCGCGACAGCTTCGGTAACTTGTATTGGATCGACGCGGACGAAGACGGGATTCTGTTCCAGGCAAAGGGTGCCTTTAATGCGCAATCATTCTGGGGGTCAGCAGACGAGCTGCCGAGCACAGCAGCACGGCAGCGCGACATCGGCGCATTCAGCCCCTGCCCAGAACCCTCGACGCGCCTGCTGCGCGGGCTGGCGGTCACGACGCACGACTACCTGGTGGTCGGCGATGTCACCGACCGGGGTTTGTTGATTTTTGACCTCTACGGCGGAGGCAATCCGACCCTGCTGCGCTGGCCCCCCGACATCTCCTTCATGCCCTGGGACCTGGCCGCGACTCCCGGCGGCGGCGTGCTGGTGCTCGACCGCGACCACAGCGTCTACTGGGCGCTGGATGCCGATTTCCGCCTGCAGGCAGACGTTGCCGGCGACGATTTCCAGGCGGACTGCGGTGCCCCCGGCGGGTCGCAAGGTGCCAGCGCGCATAAGACATTTACGCCGCGTGGATATCCGCTAACAAACGGCAGCCCATCTGAACCAATCACGGCTATCAGCATCGAGACGGGGCCATGCGGCCACGCGCTGATCCTGGAAACGAAGCAAGCGCCGAGCTACTCAACAATCTATGAATACGACGGGGCCAACCAGGTCGCCAGCTACTCGCTCGAGCAGTCGGTAGAAGTGATGGACCCGCTGCAAGGTGAGGGCATTCCTGAACGCTACTCGGTCGTCGGGCATGATTTCGCCTACTTCGAGTCCGGTAATGCCTCGTCAACCTGCGGATGCAACGGCGGGGGCGCGGCAGATCAGCTCGATGCGTGTGGCTGCCCGCTCAATCCCTCCGACACGCGACAGCATATTATCTACGTGGCGGATCACCTGGGCAAGCAGTCGTTTGCCTTTCTGATGGACCGGGCAGAGCAAAGTCTGCGCGATATGCGAGCCTATCTGCCGATGCGCGGCTGGGACGGCAAAGCCATTGTGACGGCCATCACTCCAGTCTTGGACCCGCAGCAGGTCTACTATAACTATGTGAAACCGGCAAGCGGCGCGGCCGGTGACCGCTGGGTGCCACTGATGATCTTCGCGGAATGCCACTACATCGGTCTGGCTACGCTCACCACCCCGGCGAACTTTGACCCAGACTCCTATGGCGAGCCGGTCGTGGCCGGCATGCCGTTCGATAGCGCCATTGCGGGATGCACCTGGCACCGCCTGCTGCTGGATGCCCAGATTCCGCCGGGGACTGCGATCACGCTTCGCGCGCGCGCCTCGGACGACCCCACGCTGTTGAGCCTGGTGAGCTGGAGCGATCAGCCAGCGCCATATTTGCGCTCAGGCAGAGCTGAGCTGCCCTACTACTTTCCCTGGAAAGACCTGCCGGCGCCTCTGCCGGCAGGCACGGGAACCTGGGAACTGCTCTTCCAGGAGATACAGGGGCGCTACATCCAGCTCGAACTGACGCTGCAAGGGACCGGGCGAGCGACCCCGGCGGTGCGCGCCCTGCGTGCCTGGTATCCGCACTTCTCCTACCTGGATAACTATCTACCGGCGCTCTACCGCGTTGATCCCCTCACAGCCTCATTTTTTGACCGCTGGCTGGCGAACTTCGAGGGCTTCTACACGAACCTGGAAGACCAGATCGAACACAGCGCCGAACTCTTCGACCCGCGTACGGCGCCCGCCGAAACGCTGGCATGGCTGGCCTGCTGGCTGGGACTGGTGCTCGATCCGCTGTGGGACGAAGACCGGCGGCGCATCATCATCCGGCACGTCGAGCAACTGTACCGGCTGCGCGGGACGGTGGCCGGGATCGAAATCGCCGTGCGCCTCTACGTCGATGCCAGTATCGACGACAGTTTGTTCGATCTCAGCACGCTAGGCCAGGGAAGTGTGCAAATCATCGAACGTTTTGCGACGCGAGGTTCCGGCGCGATGGCCTACGGTCCTCCAACCAGTACGGGGGACAGGCCGCTCATTCCGCTCACCCCGCAGATTGTTGCCGATAACGCGCATCGCTTCATCGTCCAGGTGCCTTTCGATCTGACCGACGATCAACTGGCGATGGTCAGGCGCATCGTTGACCTGGAGAAGCCCGCGCACACGGCCTATAATTTGCTGCGTTCATCCGAATCCTTCTCAATTGGCGCGGCCCGCCTCGGGCTAGAGACGCGCATCGGCCAGAATCGCCAGTATGAGCCGATGCAGCTTGGAGGCGCATACCTGGCCGAGACCTACCTGGACATACCGTTCCCGTATACTATTCCAGATCGCCTGGTGCGTAACCGCGACTATCAATAGAGAACGAAGGAGATCAGACATGAACAATGGAAGCGTGAACTTTACATCCCTGACCGAAGGGACACTCAATCCTGATTCGCGTGTGAACTACAATTTTGGCCTGGTACTTGGCGTGAACGAGTTCCGCCAGGAGCAGATGTACTTTCTCGATAAGCACTACCTGCACAATAGCGAACTGCACGGCTACGGCGCTGTTACCGGGCTGAGTGTTGACCGCGCGCGCTATCCAGAGGACAAGCCCACCGATGTGCAGATCACCGTCCACCCGGGTATGGCCATCGACCAGCTTGGGCGGGCATTGATTGTGAGGGAGGATCAATGCGCCCGCCTGGGGGCCTGGCTCGCGCAGCAGGTCAAGAACGACCAGCAGAATAACAAAGATACATTCGAAAATCACCCGCCGGATAAAGATGGCTACCTGACCGTCTACGCCGTGGCGAGCTATGCCGAAATAGAAGAGCAATCCGTGCCCGTCGCCGGCGGGCTGACCGGCAATGGGAACAGCGCCGGCATGTATTCGCGCATCCGCGATGCCTTCACGATCGAGTTTCGCTGGGACCGACCGAAGATGCCCGCCTGGGACGCGGTGCGCAAATTTGCCGCCGTGCTGGACAGGGTACACGTCGCAGAAAGCGCGATAAGGGAGAAAAAGGGCGAGAAGGATGGAGATGAGGACGAGGACGAGAGGATCGAACAGATCATCGAGGACATCTGCAAAAGCGTGCGCAGGATTGGCGAACTGGTCTCGCCCCAGGAAAAACAAGCAGCTGGCGGCCATGCGAGACGTCATCGCAGCCATGAGCTGTTCGAGGATGAGAACGCCGGTCGTTCGTGGTATCTCCCGGCGAAGGTCTTTCAGTACGCGCTGGATCGCATCTTCACCGTCTGGGTGACAGAGGTGCGTCCGAAACTGCCGCCCGACCTGGTCGATGCGCAGGCCGCGCCCGCAGACCAGGAGGCGGGGATACTACTGGCGCGCATCGACTTCCAGCCCGAAGATCCATTCAACGCCAACAAACCGGTCGTGATACACGCGGAGGAACCGGAGGACGCGGGCCGCCCATTTTTGCTCTCGACGCAGGTCTTGCAGGAACTGGTCGCGGCTGGCGGCAGCGACTCGCACCCGCCGCGCGAATTCGCCACCCTGCAAACACGCACCGACCGCACGCTGCAGGCGTGGATTCATCACCCCGCTCCTATCAGGTTCAGACGGGACCAGGACGATTGGAACGAGATGCTGGAACTCAAGTGCGACGGCCGGCGGCTTAACATCGCCAGTGTCACGCCGGTCAGCCTGCCACATATGAAAAACGTGATCGAGCTGAGCATCAATGCAGACGATAACGACCCATCCAGCATGATTTCGCCCGGAGCGCGTGTAGAGCTTACCTTCAAGCTGCACAAGTTCAGGATCCGGGACGAGGTCGAGGGCACTAAGAAGCCGGAGGACTCCGGCCTTGTCGGAGGAGTCGAAGACATTGGGAAAGGACTGGAAAAAGGGGAAAAAGATGTCGAGAAGGGCGAGATCATCGAGGGCGCGGAGCGCGCGGTCGGAGGGATTCTGCACGGCGCGGAAGACGTGGTCGAGGGCATTGTCAAAGGCGTCAAGGACGTCGGTAAGGGTCTGGTGGAGGGAGCTAAGGATGTCGGAGAGGAATTGGAGAAGGCGGGCAAGGAGGCGCTGGAAGGCCACCTCGTCAAAGGTGCCGAAGACGTGGTCAAGGGAGCCGCCGAAGGAGTCGAGGATGTTGTTGAGGGAACTGCGAAGGGGGTCGGTGATGTGCTCGGCGTGCCCGAAGAGGAAGAGGACGAGCGGCACTCGCTGCGCGGCAGCATCGATGACTTCGACATCGAGTATGTCGGTTATGATCGAGTGGCCAACACCATTACCGTGTACACCATCGCCGATCACTGGCCCAGCCGCGAGTTGGTGACGCTTTACCTCTTTAACCCCCAGACGACATCGGTCAGGTCGGAACATCCGGCATCGGCACTGGCGGAATCAACCGGGTCGGAGTCCACGCTACATCTGTGGTTCCATACCGACTCACCAGTGAAGCTGCCGGAGACCTGCCAGGTGCTGGTTCCGCTCAGTTTTACGCAACCGCCTCAAGCCGCGACCTTCGCCGCTTCAGCTCCGCCGGGTAACCCTTACTCGTACTTCTGGGCGCTCGTGCCGCCGGAAGGCTTCCCACTTCAGCCCGGCGAGTTACTATTGGTGCAGCTTGATACCAACCAGATTCTGGTTGAAGGACCTGCCAACGGCAACGGCGCGGATGGCGACGGGCAATCCCAAACCCTGACCGACCTGCTGACGGACCTGCCGTACCGCTTTGTCGGCTACGACGGAGATCATACCGTCGTGGCGCATCACCAGGTGCCATTCATCACACAAACCATCATCGAAGCCGGTGAAAGACGGGAGCTAAGAGAAGAGGAGCGCGAGGAGCCCGAACGAGGGGAAGGGCGAGAACGGGGAGAGAGGGAAGAGCGGGAGCGGCGGCCTACTATGCCATTCGTGACGATCACCCATCTGCCCGGCCAGGGAGAAGAGCAGGGCAAGGCTGCAAACGAATCGTTCGAACTATGGTTCCATCTCGTTCACGACCCGACCGACGAAACTGCCAGCTTCAACGAAGGCATTAGCTGCGAGGTATCCGCGGAGCTAAGCGACCTGCGCAGAAGCGGCAGAGTGGATATCACCAACACTACTGCGCTGCAACTCAACGTCTACGTGATCTCAGTCACGCTACCACAACCAATAGCCAATCAGCAGGCATACTATCTGCGTTTCAAATTCCCGCTCTCTGCCAATCCCGTCAGCATCCGCAGAGGTCAGTTCTTCCAGAGCCTGCAGGAATACGCGGAAAGCAGAGGTATTAACTTTGAGGGGTTTAATGGACGGGATGCCATCATCGCCTATGTTCGCATTCCTGCCAGGAGAACGGCTTGAGCAGCTCAGAGCTGGCACTAATCCATGCCGCCAGCGCCGCTTGGTCGCGGCTAGCCTACGGCTCAGGCGACGTGTAAGGAGAAGGAGGAAAGCGCATGCCCAACAGCCAATATATCGGACCCATTTTTGAGACCGGCATCCAGACGCCCCATTACTTCAATGGCCGCTTGCTGACGGCGGCAGACTTACAGGCAAACCAGGATGCCTCGAAAACACGACAGGCATGGTTCGGCATGTCCAGCGGCTATGGCATCGTCACGGGTCTGGAGGTCACAGCCGTCAAGAGCAATACGGAGCTGCACATCGCGCCGGGCAAATGCCTGAATCGCAAAGGGCAGGTTATTCACGTCCAGGGGGAAATCAGCCTCCCGCCGCTGCCACCGCCGCGACAAACCAGTACAAGCGCTCAAGCGGATCAGGGGCAATTTACCAGTGTGAAACCGCAAACCATCCAACCCTCCCCCGACGCATCCGCCGGGGTATACCTGCTGACGGCGGTACCGATCGCCGACGGATACAAAGGCACCGCTGCCGCGCAATTGCAGACGGGCAATGCGGTGACCAGCAGCTCCAACAATGCTGTTGCCGCGCCGCCAGCCGCGTCGTCTCAGTGGGAGGTTGAACGCTTTCGCTTGAGGCTCATCCACCTGTCAGATTCTGACCTGACAGGGATGTACAGCGCGGACGACCTGCAGGGCATCACGGTTAACGACGACAACCGGCGCAACCTGGTGGCGCACTGGTGTTATGGCACGCTAGCGCTGCAGAACCTGGGCGGCGATCCCTTCAACTTCCAGCAGCAGTACGGCGACGCCGACCAGCTTGGCTCCCTACCCGACCTAGGAGACGATGATGTCCCGCTCGCCACCTTTCACTGGAACGGCAGCGCGCTGACCTTTGTGGATATGTGGTCGGCGCGACGGCGCATGATCCGTGACGCCCAGGGCGGAGCCTGGCAAACGGCTGCGAGTGATAAGCGCATGGCTATCAACCAGGCCCGCTTCCACCAGTTCCAGGACCACCTCAACGAACTGGCCCAGCAGAGCAAACATCCGAAGTCCGGCCTCGACCTGAGCAAGAGGCAACTGACAGACTTCTTCACCTTTCTCCCTCCCCTGGGCTTTTTACCGACGAGCACTTCTTCCGTCCGCGCGCGCATCATGCAGACGGCAGGCGGCAAGGGAGAGCCAGGCAGATCGGAGGGCGGCGCTCCCTCCGACTGGTGGAGCAATATTGTCGGCGGCATTGCCAACGTCGCAAAGTTCATCGATCCGCTCAACTGGTTTCAGTTTCTCCACAGGAACGTTAGCACGAACACAGCCAACATACAGAATGTGCAAGACCAGTTGACAACTGTCACCGCACAGGTGCAGCGCATAATGGATGCGATGAACGTCGGTCAACAACCCCCCGGTCAGGGCGAGCAACCCACCACTCCGCTCGGTCAACAGCAACCACAGACGGACACATCGAAAACCACCACGCCTCCTGAGACGGGGCAGGTACATCCTTTGTTCGCGCATAGACAGAAATCGCTTGAGCAGATTGTCGAGCTGTTAAACGGCAAAAAGGATACTGGGGCTGAAAACTTTGACCTGGGCAAATCCTTCTCCCCGGATACCTCGCAGGTGCATTTGATCAGTAGCGACAGCATCTCGCTGCTCATACAACAATCGTGGTCCCAGGATGCCATTGACCTGCGGCCCGGAAGCGCGGGGCAAACGGGCATTGTTGGTTCACTCCTACCGATGTCCACGCACCTCTACCTGGTTGCTGAAAACCTGGCACTCCCGACCAGCCCTGTCTATACCATCTTCCACAAGGCCACTTCGTCAACGAACTTTCTTGACACGATCGGAGGGTATCAATGAGCATGACGGCCTGGCCTCGCATGAATACTACGGTAGAGCGCCTCACCATACGCTATCCAGGTGAGTGTCAAGCTACCGCAGGTGAGATGAACGCCACGACCCTGCGCCTGCGGGTAGAACGGCTGCTGGAAATGGCGGATTTACAGCCTGTCGGCCTTCCCTCTGGCGCGGTATTCATCGTGCGCAAGCTGGAGAGTCCCGCCCCGCTATCCATCGCAGCCCTGGCCCATTCCTCGCTGCCTGCCTGGCGCGAAGGCGTGCGCGGCCAGGTGCAGGCGCTGTACGCGATGGCAGCTCGCCCGGCCAACGGTCCCATCCCACCCGGCGCGGCCAGCGTTCTCTTTAGCGATCCCGCCGAGCTGTTGACCTGCCTCACGCGCGACCTGCTCGCAGGCGACGCACGGCAGCGCTGGTACTGGCAGCCCTTCCTGCGCGGCATCCCTCATCCGGTAGGCGCTGCGCTGGCAATCCTCTGGAGCGACCAGGCTTCCGTCATCCCGGCCGTCCTGGCATCGCTCACCATCTCTGAGGCGACCGGCGCCATCACGATGCTCTCTCCGGGCGAGGTCTTCTCCGTCACGCGCGCGCTGCACGCCCGCTTTG
>Ga0207684_10004859_pt1 | contig 12571 bp, 8 predicted proteins | sample KBSK5501metaG_FD_184342 | JGI IMG/M metagenome (GOLD analysis project Ga0207684, IMG submission 184342) | Corn, switchgrass and miscanthus rhizosphere microbial communities from Kellogg Biological Station, Michigan, USA - KBS K5-50-1 metaG... | ecosystem: Host-associated > Plants > Roots >...
AGGAGTCCCAATAAGCTGATGAGCCGTAGCGGAACGATTGAGAAGGAAGTAACGGCGTCCAACGCGAGCGCGAGCATCTTCTTCAAGGGGTACTTGGATTCACCCGCATAGCGCGCGGAACGTTCGTATTCCACAATTGCCGACCGGAATCCAATGAGTGGAACAATGCCGCGCAAATACAGGTTGACTTCACGGAACTCGCGCAGCGCTTCCACCGCGCGCCGGCTCATAAGGCGGTAATCCGCATGGTTGAAGACAGTCTGCGCGCCCAGGACCGCCAACAGCCGGTAGAAGCTCTCCGCGGTTAGCCGCTTGAACACGCTGTCCGTGTGACGGCGCTTGCGCACTCCGTAGACGATCTCGCACCCGTCGCGCAGCTGATCCAGCATCTTCTCGATCGCCTCGAGATCATCCTGCAAGTCTGCGTCAACGCTTACGACTGCGTCGCCCGCTGCGCAGAACAGGCCAGCGAGCACTGCATTCTGGTGGCCACGGTTTCGCGAGAGCTTTATCCCTACGACCGGCAAGCCCGCACTGACGAAGCCGGCGATAAGTGACCAGGTGGTGTCCGTGCTCCCATCGTCCACCAGGTAAGCACGGCTGTCCGCCGTGATTTTCCCGGCCCGATGCAGCCGCTCGAGGAGGGCGGTCAGGCGAGCGCACGCCTCCGGCAATACCTCTCTCTCGTTATAGCAGGGCACCACAATTGCGAGTCGTGTCATCTTGTCTTTCATGGCCCGGAGGAGGCCCTGATGAAGTTTAGCGGAATTCTTGCGGCGTCGGCCGCGCAGCGATAGTCCTTCATGCTGAAGAGTCGCTGCATGCGTTTCTAGTTGACTACCGCCAACTCGGTTATCCTCTGCTCCTGTTCAAAACATACCATGAGGTGGCGCACGCCGCCGACATCGTTGTCTCTCAATTGGAGGCAAGGCTATGCATGGCAGATTGGTCCTCGAAGACGGCTTCGCCTGCTTCGGCGCATCCTTCGGATGGCAGAGTTCCGTCGCGGGAGAGGTCGTCTTTAATACGGGGATGGTGGGTTACACGGAGTCCCTGACCGACCCCTCGTACAAAGGGCAGATCCTGGTGCTCGCCTATCCTCTCGTCGGCAACTACGGCGTACCAGCTGACGAGCAACGGGACGGCATCAGCCGTTTCTTCGAGTCCGACCGCGTCCAGATCGCGGGCCTCATCGTGTCGGAGTGGTCGCGCCACTTCAGCCACTGGAGCGCCACCCGGTCCCTTGATGACTGGCTTAAGGAGCACAAAGTCCCTGGACTTGCGGGCGTCGACACGCGGATGCTCACACAGCGGCTGCGCACAAGTGGCGCGATGCTGGGGAAGCTCCTCTGCGGAAACGAGGAAGTGGATTTTTGCGATCCTAACGCTGGGAATCTTGTTGGACAGGTAAGCATCGACAAGCCCAGACAATACGGCGCAGGCCGCAAACGGATTGTCGTCGTCGACTGCGGCTGCAAGAATGGAATCCTCCGTTCGCTGCTGGCGCGGAGCGTGGAGGTGAAAGTGGTGCCGTGGGACTGGCCCGCGGACGCGGAGGACGCGGACGGCGTGGTGTTGTCCAACGGACCCGGAGATCCCAGGCAGGTGGAGGCGACTATCGCGACTGCGCGCCGGCTGATGGACAAAGGCGTGCCGACGTTCGGCATCTGCCTTGGCAGCCAAGTGCTGGCGCTCGCGGCAGGCGCCGAGACTTACAAGCTGAAATACGGGCACCGCAGCCAGAATCAGCCGTGCATCCTCGTGGGGACGAAGCGCTGTTTCATCACGTCGCAGAACCATGGCTACGCGGTGAACGAGGAGAGCCTTCCCGCCGACTGGGTACCCTGGTTCTTCAACGCCAACGACGGTACGAACGAGGGGATTCGTCATCGCAGCAAGCCGTTCATGGGCGTCCAGTTCCACCCGGAGGCCTGCCCGGGACCGGCGGACACCAACACGCTTTTCGACGACTTCGTTGCAATGCTGTGACAAACATGACGAGTGTCAGGAAGGTCATCGTCCTCGGGAGCTCGGCGCTGAAAATCGGCGAGGCGGGGGAGTTCGACTATTCGGGCAGTCAGGCGATAAAGGCGCTGCGGGAGGAACGGATTGCGACGGTCCTCGTCAACCCGAACATCGCCACGATTCAGACTTCAGAACACCTCGCCGACAAGGTGTACTTCCTTCCCGTGAACGCACACTTTGTCGAGAAAGTGATCTCGAAGGAGCGCCCCGACGGAATTCTACTTGGCTTCGGAGGCCAGACAGCGCTCAACACCGGCCTGGAGCTCGCGAAGAAGGGGATTTTCGAGGAGTACGGCGTCGCGGTCCTCGGGACGCCCATCTCGGCTATCGAGGAGACCGAAGACCGCCAGCTCTTCACGCGGCGCCTGGCGCAGATTGACGTCAAGGTGCCGCGCAGCGTTGCCGTTACGACCAAAGGAGATGCAGTGCGGGTCGCTCGCGAGCTGGGCTTTCCAGTGATGATCCGGATCTCATTCGCCCTCGGCGGCCTGGGATCGGGGGTCTGCTTCGATGCGGAGCAGGTGGCCGACCTCGCCGAACGATCGCTCACTTACAGTAGCCTCATCCTCATCGAGGAGTATCTCAAGGGGTGGAAGGAGATCGAGTACGAGATCCTCCGTGACCGCCACGACAATTGCGTCACCGTGTGCAACATGGAGAACGTAGACCCCATGGGAATCCACACGGGCGAGAGCATCGTAGTGGCGCCGAGCCAGACGCTGAGCAACGCCCAGTACCATAAGCTGCGGAGCCTGGCAATCAAGGTAATCCGGCACTTCGGTATCGTGGGCGAATGCAACATCCAGTACGCCCTCGACCCTGGGTCTGACGAATACTGCGTCATCGAGGTCAACGCGCGACTCTCCCGCAGTTCGGCACTGGCCTCCAAGGCGACGGGGTACCCTCTTGCGTTCGTGGCGGCGAAACTCGCCCTGGGCCACAGCCTCGTAGACCTTAAAAACGCCATCACGCGACGGACTATGGCGTGCTTCGAGCCCGCCCTTGACTATGTTGTGGTCAAGGTCCCGCGTTGGGACCTCAAGAAGTTTCGCAAGGTCTCCAAGCAGCTCGGCTCGGGGATGAAGTCCGTGGGTGAGGTCATGGCCATCGGCCGCAGCTTCGAGGAGGCGCTGCAAAAAGCCCTGCGGATGCTGGAAATTGGCGTCGACGGTCTCGTAGCCAACAGCGGACTCAAGGCGGAGGATCTCGAAGAGGTCCTCCGTAGCCCCACTGACGAGCGGATCCTCCATGTCCCCCTGGCCATGCGGGCTGGCTACGGCGTGGACCGTATCCACGCTCTGACGCATATCAACCCATGGTTCCTCCATAAGATCGAGGGTGTGCTCGAGGTAGAGGACCGACTCGCCGTCTACGCAGAGGGCGTTTGCCCGAAGGGCGTCCTCGAGGACGCGAAGAGAGCCGGATTCTCCGACGAGCAGATCGGCCGCGTCCTAAACATGAGTCAGTCCGATGCCCGTGAGATGCGCAGGAATTACGGCCTGATGCCTCTGGTCAAGCAAATCGATACCCTGGCCGCTGAGTACCCAGCCGAGACTAACTTCCTGTACCTCACATACAACGGAGCGGCAAGCGACGTGTCGCCTTCAGGCCGAAACGCGGTGATAGTCCTGGGCTCCGGGGTTTACCGCATCGGCAGCTCTGTCGAATTCGACTGGTGCTGCGTCAACGCGGTGATGACCCTTCGCCAGCTCGGCTACCAGACGATCCTGATCAACTGCAACCCCGAGACCGTGAGCACGGATTACGACGAGTGCGACCGCCTCTATTTCGAAGAGCTAACCTTTGAAACGATCTACGAGATATACGACCGCGAGCAGCCCCTCGGAATCATCGTTTCCATGGGCGGGCAGACGGCCAACAACCTGGCACTCAAGTTCCACCAGGCCGGGATGCGAATTCTGGGCACGGCTCCGGAGCGGATAGACGAGGCCGAGGATCGACACAAATTCTCCTCGCTACTGGACCGGCTCGGCATCGACCAGCCGGAGTGGCGGGAGCTCAGCTCGATCGAGGAGGCAAAGGCCTTCGCGCAGAATGTGGTGTATCCGGTCCTGGTGCGGCCGTCCTACGTGCTCAGCGGCTTGGCCATGGCCGTTGCCTCCAACGACTCCGAGCTGGTGCGCTTCCTGGGCAAGGCCGTCGATGTGTCAAGCGAGTACCCGGTTGTAATCAGCAAATTCATCGAGAATGCCAAGGAGATGGATGTCGACGGCGTCGCCCGCGACGGCGAAGTTCTGGCTCTCGCAATCTGCGAGCACGTCGAGAACGCCGGCGTTCACTCCGGGGACGCGACGCTGGTCACGCCGCCGCAGCGCACCTATCTCGAGACGATCCGGCGTATCCGGACAATCGCTCGCGAGATCACCGCTGCGCTTCGCATCACGGGCCCGTTCAACATCCAGTTCATCGCCCAAGGGACGGCCGTGAAAGTCATTGAGTGCAACCTGAGGGCGTCGCGCAGCTTTCCCTTCGTCTCCAAGATCTACAAGCAAAACCTCATCGACTTGGCGACGCGAGTGATCATGGGAGCGCCGGTGGAGAAAGCTCTCACCTCGTTCATGGAGCTGGACTACGTGGGCGTCAAAGCGCCACAGTTCTCCTTTACGCGACTCGAAGGTGCCGACCCGACGCTGGGGGTTGAGATGAGTTCGACTGGGGAGGTGGGTTGCCTCGGAGATGACTTCGAGGAGGCGTTCCTGAAAGCAATGCTCTCCGTCGGCTCGCGGATGCCCATCAAGAGCGTACTGCTATCCACGGGTCCGCTCGAGGACAAGGCCGCTTTCGTGGCTAGCGCCAAGGCGCTCCAGGGCCTCGGCGTCCGCCTCTACGCAACGCACGGGACCGCCGACTTCATGCGGCAGTACGGGATCGAGCTGGAAACGCTCAATTGGCCACTCGAGAAAGCCAGCCCCAACATTCTGGAGTACCTCGCAGGTGGCACCATCGATCTTGTTATCAACATCCCAAAAAACTACCAGGAGGACGAGCTGACCAACGACTACATCATTCGGCGCAAGGCCGTGGACTTCGCCATCCCGCTTATCACCGAGCTGCGCCTTGCCCAGAGGTTCGTGGAGGCCCTGGTCTCAAAAGGGCTTGACGACTTGCACGTCAAAAGTTGGGATGAGTACGCGTAGCGTGGTTCGCGTCAGCGGTGAGGTATCCGCATTTCTGATTCCTTGCTCATCGGAGTCATGCTCAAAGTTTGTGGACGACGTGAATATGGAACGCGCGTATTCTGTCGTGGGCGGACCAAAGCGGTGTAGCCTACACTGCCGTGTCTTGTCGGGCTTGACGCGTTGTGCGCCGGGCTAATAAGGTTGGTAGCGGAGACCAGTAAGGTGAGTCATGAACGAGGCGGTTGACCATTCGACGTTGATCAGCGCAGCGCCCTCTCCAAGGACTGGCGCGGAGTGGCGCGAGCCACTCGCATTTCTCGAGATCCTGGGGAGCCTCCGCTGCCCGGTAGACATGCGACCGCTCCGCTGGATCGAGGACGAGAGCGTCCTGGTGAGCTCAGACGGCCTACGTCGCTACCCGGTCGTTGATGGCATCCCCTGTCTATTCGCCCCGAATGAGTGGCCGGAAGGCAAGTCCGACGTCACGGACCTGGTCAAGACATTCTACGAGGAGACACCGTTTCCGAATTACGACGATCTCGACGGCCGTGAGAGCCTTGTTGCCAAGGCTAAGCGCGGCGTGTTCGCTGGTCTGCTCGACGAGCAGCTCGACCGCCCGGCGATGGTTCTGGAGGCCGGTTGTGGCACCGGTCAGCTGTCGAACTTTCTGGGCATGGGTTGGGGCCGCACCGTGATCGGCGCGGATATCTGCCTGAACTCATTGCGTCTCGCGAAGTCATTTCGCGATCGCTGTTCGATCGCAAATGCGCAGTTCGTCCAAATGAACCTGTTTCGCTTACCGTTCCCGGACGAAGCGTTCGACCTCATCATATGTAACGGTGTGCTCCATCACACCAGCGATCCCGGGGGCGGATTTCATGCGCTCACGCGTAAGCTCAAGCCGGGCGGCTGCGTGATCATCGGCTTGTACAACTGGCTGGGGCGGCTGCCTACGCTCTGGCGGCGCCGGTTGATCGAAGCGTTTGGCGAGCGCTGGGTCATGCTCGATTCCCGATTGCGAAGCGACAGGCTGAATACCGGCCGCCGGAGCGCCTGGTTCATGGACCAATACCGCCACCCGCATGAAAGCCGGCATTCGATGGCCGAAGTGGCGCGCTGGTTCGGCCGCTCTGGCGTCGATCTGCTGCTTACCATCCCCCCCGTCGGTGGTGAGGATTTCACGGAGAAGACCGAATTGTTCCGTGCGCGTCCGCGGGGCAGCCGCCTCGACTTTGTCGTCAGTGAGCTGGAGATGTTGCTCGCCGGCGGAAAAGATGGCGGACTATATATGATGATTGGCCGCAAGAGGAAGGCATAGTGCCGTCCGCTCGATACCTTCCATTCGCGGCCGGCGCTTCACGCGCGAGGGCAGGGCGAACCGAATCGCAGAGGTTAAGATCGAATGCCAGCTAGCCACGAAGATTTCTCCAGGGGCCTAGAAGTCAAGGCGTCCAGCAACCGAGCCTTTGGCGGGGTGATTACTGCGGTGCTTCTGATCGTCGGGCTGTGGCCGCTGATCCACGGCGAAGCCGTGCGCAGATCGCCGCTGATCGCAGCCGCAGCGGTGTTGGTGGTCACGCTTGCGGCGCCCGCGCTCCTCCGTATTCCGAACCGACTCTGGCTGCGCTTCGGCCTACTGCTGAACCGACTCATCAGTCCGGTGGTGCTGGCGTTCTTGTTCTATGTGGTCGTGACGCCGATGGGTATGCTCATGCGCCGCTTTGGCAGCGACAGCCTGAGGTTGCGCAGGAGCTATACGAACGAAAGCTACTGGATTAACCGCGATCCACCCGGCCCGAAGCCGGACAGCCTGTCGAACCAATTTTAGAGGGGAGAGCTTTGTCGTTTCTCAAAGAGTTGTGGCGCTACATGCGCGCGCGCAAGAAATACTGGTTGATCCCGATTCTGCTGGTGATGGTTATCCTTGGTGCCCTGATCGTGCTGGGCCAAGGGTCGGCTGTGGCCCCGTTCATCTACACCATATTCTAAGCGGGGAGCGGCAGTGCGCGTCCTAGGGATTTCGGCGTTCTACCACGACTCTGCGGTCGCATTGGTCTGTGACGGCGACATCGTGGCTGCGGCGCAGGAGGAGCGGTTCACGCGCAAGAAGCATGATTCGCGGTTCCCGCGTCATGCCCTCGAGTACTGCCTGTCAGAGGCGCGGATAAGCCTTGACCAGGTCGACCTCGTCGCCTTCTACGACAAGCCGTTCCTCAAGTTCGAGCGGCTGCTGGAAACGTATCTCGCGTTTGCCCCGCGCGGGTTCGAGTCGTTCAAGATGGCAATCCCGATCTGGCTCCGCGAAAAGCTGTTCCTCAAGGACCTCCTGCAAGACCACCTTAAACGGCATCGTCCCGACTTTGACTGGGACAAGCGCCTGGTGTTCAGTGAGCATCACTTGAGTCACGCCGCCAGCGCTTTCTTTCCATCGCCCTATTCGTCGGCGGCAGTGCTGACTCTCGACGGTGTCGGCGAGTGGGCGACCAGCTCGCTGGCGCTAGGCCGCAACAACCAGCTCGAGGTCATCAAGGAGATCCATTTCCCCCATTCGCTGGGCCTGCTCTACTCGGCGTTCACCTATTACACCGGGTTCAAAGTGAACTCGGGTGAATACAAGCTGATGGGGCTCGCTCCCTATGGAGAGCCGCGTTACACCACGATAATTCTCGACAATCTGATCGACCTCAAGGCCGACGGCTCGTTCAAGCTCAACCTTGAATATTTCAACTACTGCGTTGGCCTGACGATGACGAACAGCAAGTTCGACCGGCTCTTCGGCCAGCCACCGCGCACGCCGGATCAACTTCTGACCCAGTTTCACATGGACATCGCCGCCTCCATCCAGCAGGTGACCGAAGAGATCCTCCTGCGCATGGCACGATGGATTGCGCGCGAAACCGGCGAGCGCAAGTTGTGCCTTGCCGGGGGCGTAGCGCTCAATTGTGTCGCAAACGGCAAGATATTGCGGGACGGTCGGTTTGATGGCATCTGGATCCAGCCGGCGGCGGGCGATGCCGGCGGCTCAGTGGGCGCGGCGCTGTGCGCATACCACCTGTACAAGGGGCAACCGCGCCGGCCCAACAGCCAACTTGATGGAATGCATGGGTCCTACCTCGGTCCCCAGTTCGAGCAGCGCGAAATCGAGCAGAGGCTACGCGCAGCGGGCGCGCGGTTCAGTACGGTTGACGATACTGCCGTGATCGCGGAGGCGTGCGAGGCGCTCCTTGCGCAGAAGGCGGTCGGTTGGTTCCAGGGACGGATGGAGTTCGGCCCCCGCGCGCTTGGTGCTCGCTCGATCCTGGGCGATCCACGCTCGCCCGCGATGCAAAAGATGCTCAACCTGAAGGTGAAATACCGGGAGTCGTTCCGCCCGTTCGCGCCAGCGGTGCTTCGCGAAGACGTCAGCGAGTGGTTCGAGCTCGATTCTGATTCGCCTTACATGTTGATCGTCGCCGCGGTGAGACCTGAGCGGCGCCGTCCGATGACCGAGGAGGAAGAGAATCTCTTCGGCATCGATAAGCTCAATGTGCCGCGCTCAGACATACCTGCGGTGACTCATATCGACTATTCGGCACGGATCCAAACCGTGCACCGCGAGACCAACCCACGCTTCCACGCCCTGCTTGAAAAATTCAAGCGACACACGGGCTGCCCGGTGGTCGTCAACACGAGCTTCAATGTACGCGGCGAGCCGATTGTCTGCACCCCGGAAGACGCGTTCCGCTGCTTCATGGGTAGCGAGATAGAAACGCTCATTATCGGTAATTGCGTCCTGCACAAGGAGTCGCAGAATCCCGCGCTCAAGCTCGACTACAAGCACGCTTTCGAACTCGACTGACTCGCTCGCCGAGCGCATCACGCCGCGCCAATCCCTGTTAACAGATGAAGAAATACTGATCCGAGGGCAGTGTGCTCAAGAACCTGCTTATAAGTCTGGTATCGCTCACCCTGTCGCTGCTTGTTGCGGACTGGGTCCTGGGACGACTGGCATTGGGACCAGTCTTTGCCAAGGCCAAGGAGCAGGGTGTGGCTTATGACACCCGCGATCGCCTGCAGGTCGTATTTGACTATCGCAGGAAGGATCCCGACTGGTTCACCCAAGTGCCGGCAAGAACATTTATCAAACACCCGCTCTTGATTGAAGGCAAACGCGTCCAGCCCTTAGGTGGGGTGGCGGCAGCGCACATCGTGGGGTGCAATGAGGGCGGTTTTCACTCCACCTTTCGCAACGATGAAGCAGGGTTTCCCAACCCGCCGGGAACCTGGCCCTTGCAAGCAAGGCGATATATCTTTCTGGTTGGAGATTCGTTTACCGAAGGTGCGTGCGTTAATGAGGGCGACAACATCGCTGACAACTTGCGTAAGCGTTATCTTGACGTTGTGAACCTCGGAATGCGGGGAAATGGCCCTTTGTTGGAGTTGGCAACAATCCGAGAGTACGTTCCACGCGGGCGCGTAGCCTATGTTTTTTGGTTGTATAGCGAGGAAAATGACCTAAGGGACCTACGCGCCAGGGAGGAAAAAGACCCACTACTTGTCCGTTATTTAGAGGATGGCTTTACGCAAAACCTTTGGCAAAGGCAGGGCGAGGTTAACGCGGCTGTTCGAGCCTTTGCGGAGCACGAGATACAAGCAGCCGAGAACAGCCGGGCCATTATTTTCCCCCACTTGAGAGACAGCCTCAAACAGCTCTGGTACCGACGATATAACAGGGGGACCGATGAGAGCGATGTGATTGGTGGCGAGGGGCAGCTCGACCTATTGCTGCAAATTGTAAGAGTCGCCAAGCACGAAGTGGAAAGCAAAGCCGGACATTTCGTCTTTGTCTATGTGCCTGGAAAGGACCGGCTAGGGGGTGGAACAATGTCCCCTGAGGCGCAACTGCGTGACAAAGTGTTGGACGGCGTCGCCGCCTTGAGGGTCCCAATAGTTGATTTGGTGCCCCCGCTCAGCCGGCATCCGGATCCTCTCTCGCTATTCCCCCTGAGAATGACGGGCCACTACACCCCTGACGGCTATCGCATGATAGCTGCAACCCTAAGTGATTTTCTAAGAACCGGTGACGCGGATTCCCTGAGAACCATTCGCGTGATGGCCGGCGTCCCTGCCAATCGTTGACGCGCTCACAACTTCGATCGTGTCATCTTGCGTCACTCAATACATCTCTAAGCGGGCGTTGCCTGAAACCTGGCACCGTTCCACGGTGTTGCGCGAACCAATCTGAGAAGACCGCACCACCGCGCTGGCCATCGCTCGCGCCGAGGAGAGCATCAAGCTGTCCCATAACAGCCTCGAAATCCGCAGTGTCACAGCGCTCGCGCAAGTTGATAACCAGATAGCGCGAGCCACGCGAATCTGCGACGCTATTCATGCAGCGAGTCGATGCAACGCGACCGCTTTCGTAGCCGAATCCGAGAAGCCACTCGATGTATGCGTACCAGCGATCCAGGGCGGCTTGACCAGCTACGTGTTGTTGAACGGGCATTGAGGGGCTCAGATACTTCGCCTCGATGACAAGGCACTCGTAGTCGGAAAACCGAAAGTTCGCCCAAGTGAACGGAGGCTTGTTCTCCTTGCCGAAATAAAACCAGGTCATCAAGTCCCAGGCATCCAAACCTGCGCGATCGAAATAGTAATAAAGGTTCATCAGGACTTCCTGGTCGCCTTCGACAACTGTGCACCGCTGTGGCGCAGCCACTGCGAGCAGACTTGCTTGCTCGTATTTCTTGCCGCGCGAGGAATGCAAGGGCTCTATGGCATCGTCGAAATTCCGGACCGCAAACAGCACGGCCAGGACAAGTATCGGCGCGCCCACAGCTACTTGCATCGCCGTTGCTTGGCGACTCGGTGCAAGCCGCAAAAAGTCGCCCGCTGCCAGCGACACGAGGGCAAGAATGGGCACAATATTCAGCGTCGGGGGTACACCACCAATGGGGTATGCCCACAGAAGGAAGCCAAGCATGATCACCAGCCATGAAACGAAGAAAACCCTTACCCCCACACCATCGCCTGAGACTGCACGAAAGACGTTCCAGCCGATGAGCAGCAGCAGCCCAGTGCCGAACGCGAAAAGTATTGGCAGCCTCAGCGACCAGGGCGGAGACATGTAGGTTTCGAAGTGGCCGTCCAGAAGCGTGGTAAGGCCTTCCAGGGAGAAATTAGCGAAGGTCGCGCAACACGGGTTGTTCGTCGTCGCATATCGAGTGAGGTACTTTGTGAACGCCGGAATAGACACGGTCTCGGCGCCATAGATGGCGATGAAGGCTGCAAGGTAGGCGATCAACACGATTCCGCCGGAATAGAGCGCGATCCACAGCAACGCCCGCCATGCATCGCGCCATGATCGGGATGCAAAGAGGTAGGCCGTCAAAGCGAAGCCTATCAGTATCGCGCCCTGGTGAAGCAGCACAGCCGCGGCAAACGTGGCCGCCACTGCCAGCACAGCTCCCTTGTCGTCCTGAAGTTGCTCTCCTCGCGCGACGATCGCCAGCGCGAACAAGGCGAGCGCGGCAACCATCGGGACATAGGGCGACACCTGCATCGAGAAGACCCAGAAGGTCCTCGAAAAGACCAGCGCCAGCGCCAGCCCTGTTGCAACGAATGTAGATGCGGCGAGGCGTTTCGCAAGATAAAACAACGCGACGACTGCGATTGCCGCCGAGGCCAGGCCAATGGCCTGCGCTGCGGTTATCGGTCCGCAGGATGCGCACACTTTGCCGAGCGCCACGGAGAGCGCCCGAACCGCAGGCAAATAGACCAAATGATGCGGGTTGAGCAGCGCGTAGAGATTCGTCCCTTGCTCGACTTCCTTTGCCCAATACAGGCTGTCTCTGATCTGCTGAATCGGCGGAAACGCCAACGACGCCGCAAGGGTGACCAGGACAAGCAGTATTGAAACTGTGAACGCGGAAGAGTCGCTACCCGTCTTCATTGAGCGATATTACCAAAGCCGGCCCCATTGCCTTCTTAACTTCGTAGCGGGATCGTCCGTTCGCGTGTTGCCGAACCTGTACAATTCGCGCAGTCCAGCCCAAAGGAAGCGGACGCGCACGCACGAATCGCCATGGATACCCTCCCATCACCATCGCTCCGAGCAACGAGTTGTCTCGTTTGCGGCGGAATGCATACGGAGCAACGCTTCGTGCAGCGCGGCTACCCCGTGTTTCGTTGCACCGGCTGCGGTCTCGAGTTCGTTGCGCCTATCCCGAGCCCCTCGGAGCTGGCTGATTACTACAATCGCGGTTACGCGGTTCCACTCGAGCGCTACGCCGCCGCGGGTAATCGAAACATCGCCCGGATCGTCGACCTGGAGCGCTGGTGTCCGACGCGCGGACGTCTGCTGGAGCTCGGCGCCTCGTACGGTCACTCGCTGGCGCTGGCGCGAGAACGCGGCTGGGATGTGGTCG
>Ga0207684_10004864_pt1 | contig 12562 bp, 13 predicted proteins | sample KBSK5501metaG_FD_184342 | JGI IMG/M metagenome (GOLD analysis project Ga0207684, IMG submission 184342) | Corn, switchgrass and miscanthus rhizosphere microbial communities from Kellogg Biological Station, Michigan, USA - KBS K5-50-1 metaG... | ecosystem: Host-associated > Plants > Roots >...
CCTGTTGCGAGCCCGCGGCTGCGCTTCCGGCACAACCCCTTCACGTGGCCTTTAGCTTCTCTTCGACATATAGCGAGAGCTCAATCATGCGCTCAACCAATTGTTCGGCCGGCAGTCCCGCAAAGTTCCTGAGCACCAACTCCTTTACATAGAGCCGCACGAGATAGCGCAGCTGGAGCGCGCGACTGCGCGTCGCGAAGACAAAATCGCGATGCCCGCTATTCACGACGATCAGGTTGCGCTCAGCATCGAATCGCGAGCGCCACAGTTCTCCGCCGGCCCGTTCAAAAGTGTATCCCGGTAAGCCACGCGCGTTGACGACCGCAGGGCCCATAGCCACATCAAGGCTGTCGACGACCGTGATCAACGCCTCGCCACCGCAGCGCATATCGCCCTGTGAGACGGCGACTGACAATCGCACGAGAACGGGGATCGATGGAGCCTCGTAGCTCACTTCTTGATTGGAGGTGGACGAGAGCGTGCCGCCCCCTTCGGCGATCTTCCAGTCAAATTCCAAGTCCTGCTCGACCCGCCGGCGCGAGCGATCACGGGGCAGCGCGCGAAAGCGCCGGCTCTGGTTCACTCTCAGTGTGCTTGCCGCTGGTGAAATTACGACAGTGTACAAAGGCCCGGCATAGTCGAAGAATTGGCGCTGGGCGGATTCGCCTCCGCTCGGTTCCGGAACGCCCGACAGGACCGCATATTCCTCCGCACCGGAGGCCTCTACGCCTCGCTCCGCTGGATCGCCGGCACCAGCCGCTTGCGGCGGGCGTAACTGTATGTCAAACCAGTCATATTCCTCACGTGGCAGTACCAGCATAGCCTCGCGAAACGCACGCTGGATGGCACGCAAGGACTGCTGGTTTGCCTGTTCTTCTTCGGCGCGGCGCTGCGCGTCGATGAGGCCGTTGAGGTGTTCTTCCAGCGGCCCCAGTGCTTCCGCGAAAGCCCCATAGCGTTCATCGTGGACGATCCCGGAACGCGTGCCAGGTGTGAGGTTAAGATAGGGAACGTCGATCAGGCCCTGCAGGTATCGAGAGCTCCACGGCGGGTGCTCCAAACCTGGCAACGTACCAATATCCGCGATCACCCGCGTGCCACCTCGGGTAAGGGCGACCCTGCTGTCCTCGGCCGGTTCCGTAAGATAGAGTTCGGCATACGCCTCGCCGAATGGCGAGCGCACTGTCGGTAGTTGGTGCAGCAGGCGGCCTTCGAACTGGCGCGGCTCAACTTGATACTGCTTGCGCGCAAGTTTATCAATCACCGTTACGCGAACCTGGGTATTGCGAATACGATCGCGCAGCTCCGAGGCCAGATACCACTGGATCTTCTCGCCGCTCAAGCTGCGGATGCCCTCGAGCAAGGGACTAATCTTGAGTTCGGTCCCTCGCTCGGCAAAGAGTGCGCGTCGAAGGTTCACGGTGTAGCGCGGATCCCCTTTCTTCATGACCATCCGGTAGACCCGCTGATCGGCACCGTTAGAGGTCATCGCGAGCGTGTCTCCCACGGTCCAGAAGCTCAAAAGACCGATGCCAAATTCCCCCTGTAAGCTGCCATTGGCGCCGTCTGCCTTCAAACGTCGCTTGACCGAGTCGCAGATATGAGTCGCGACGTACTTAAAGTCAGGCAGCCCGTTCGGATCGCGCGGGACGCCGTCGCCATCGTCTTTGACCGTCAGAAAGTGTTCGCCGTGCTCGCGGCCGCGTATGATGGTAATGGTCTTGGCGTGTGCATCGATGCTGTTTTCGACCAACTCCGCGATGGCCTTAAGCGGATTACCTTGCGAGAGCGCGATAATGCGGATAGCATTCCAATCATCGCCGATTCGCAATTTACCGCCCTCTGATTCCTTCGACTTGCCTATGCTCCTCTTTGCCACAGTGAGAGGGACCTCCGCCAGTTGAGTGCAAGACAAGGACGACCGTCTCAGCCTGCCAGCGGCCAACTACTATATCGAGGTCTTTAGCTGCCGGGCAAGGTTCGTACTGCACCCTCCATGAGCTTGTCAGCCTGATGAAAGCTTTCTCGCTCTGGTAGTTCGTCCAGGAGTTCAAGCGCAGCACGCTCCGGCGTAGAAAGAGTTAAAGGCCAATCCCGTTGGCCCCAAGGCTGAACAATCAGGCCGCCATGCGGCGAGTCGGCATGCGTGCCGCGGCCAGCGTGTGCATTCGAATCGAGGTCTTGATAGTCCCGGGGACATCCTCACTGCCGAGAAGTTTCTGGCTATTGTGATAGAGAAAGCGCACGCCTGATCGCAGCTTGTTCAACCACGTCGGGGGATGCTTAGGGCCGTAGAGATGCACCTCCTTGGTTTGATGAGTCAGATATTGCGCGTAGCCTTGCACTTCAAGGTCGGTGCGAGCACGAGTTTGAACCTATGCTCTAAAACTTATCGCAAACATCGCGCAGAGTGCGCTGGAACTCCCCATCAGCCTTCTCGAACCGTTCGAGCAAAGCCACAGGGGAAGCATGACTGCAAAGGTAAAAAAATGGCGGCGAATCGATCATCCGTCAACACCAGCGCTTCTTCACGACAGCTCTGGCTGTACACTCCAATTGAAGTGGAAATCCATGACTTAATTCCGATCGCCCGAACCAGAATCGGCTGCTTTCTCTTCTGAGCTCTCCATGATCACCGCGGTGTCCGCCTCGTCGTCGGTGACGCCTTTGATCTGATAGCCTTTCTCCGCCGCGGCATTTACGTCGTCCTGCAAGTGCGTGAAGCTGTGATCGCGATCCGTCAGCACACGATAATGGCAATCGCTGGCGCCTTCGGACTTCCGCTCGAGCACCACAAAGATCCGGCGCGATTTATCCTGAACCTTTTCCGTCAGCGACATGGTCTCGGCAACCATACAAAAGCCTTTGGTTGAATTGAGCTCTTTTTCGAGCGTGAGAATATTCCCGGTACGGATGATTCGATATTCTCGCTTGACCGCAGGAGATGCGGCATGCTCCAGCACCAGGATTCCCCCTTCCGACAGCGAAATGCGATAACCCTGCGAAGCGGCTTTATGCAATTGCTTCTGCGCTTTCGCATCGTCATTCGTCTTGATCACCCGATAGGGCCTCCTGTTGGCCTGAGTCGGCGGTTGAGTTCCGGTCGTCGTAGATTCTGCCTCGCAATGCTCCATCACCAAGAACATGTTGGCACTCAAGAATGGGCTGTCGCCGTAGACGGCGCCCACCATCCGGCGGCCTTCCGCAATGGCGCGTCTTGCTTTCGTGTCTTCAAGATCAAATCCGGTCCTGGGTACAAGATAATCGCACTTGGTCCACCTATCCGACCCTTGTTGCATCAACACATAGGTGGCTTTCCGCCTGATAGTGCTTCGATGTACTTCGTGATCGCTGTGGGTTGCTGAGAGCAATACATCAAGGAAGAGCGAGGATTTCTCGGATTCGGTCTGCAAGAAGGCTCCATTCAGCACAACATGAAAGCCGAGGTAAGCGCCCATGTTAAGCTCGCGCTCAAGGTCAGCGGCCAGAGCCGGGGTCTTAACGATCCTATAGTTTGGTCCTGTGATCCCTTTGGGAAGTCTTTCCAGAATCATGGTTTCCCCGGAGGACCAGTCTCGTCTTCCATGGGAAAGCGAGATCACTCTATAACCTTGCATACTTAGCCCGGGCAGAGCTTCTTGAAACCGGGACATATCTACGTGATGAACCACGAGATACCGAGGCTTCGATGGCGGCTCGGGTGTTACCGATTGCGCGAAGACACCCACTACCGAGGACAACGCAACAAACAAGACTGGCGGCATAGGGCCGATTTTCACTCGCATCTCATTCTCCAATGCGCCTGCTCGCCAATGGCCGTGTAGAAGAGCGCTTCTTCGAACCGCGCATTTGGATGGGAATCCAAGCATGCCCCGCTCCAGAGTTTGTCACAATCTGGCGCCAGCTCTGCGCTCGCTGCGAAGCCGCGCTCGCCAGCGCGAGAGGCTAGTACGAACGTGCTCCACGAACGTTCTATCTGGAACCGGAAACACGATGCTGGCAGAGACTCTCGCGTTGTTCCGGTCTCTCCTCCGGCTCGAAGAAAGAGCCAATGTGCTTGCACGAGGCGCACTTCCACGAGCTGGCTCATACGCCCATCGAGTCCTCCGCCCAGAGCCGTGGCGAACGCCGTATCTGTGCCGCCTTTCTAACCTATGGCGACGCCTACAAGAGCGTGCACGAACGACGTGACCCTTTCCAATTTGCGGATCGAGAACACCGGACGCGCCATGATTGTGTGAAACTTGCCTCCGTTCTTGTAAGCGCCACTGAAGTCGCCAGTGACGCCCAGCCGATTGTTGTAACGCAGGGCATGGGCCAACACCCTTTCCGGGCATCGTTCCGACGTAATTTCAATTCTTGCAACGAAACTTCCGATGATCCGCGCGAGTGTGTTGTGCACGAGGCAGAGGAGCGTCAGGAGATCCTTCCATCTGGCTCTGCCATAGGAGAGATTTTCTTGCAGGTCTGAGGCGATGCCGCATTGAATAGAAGACCACTGTCCAGGTGAGCGCTTATCGCGGGCATTTGTCAACGACAGGATCTAATGAGCCGTGGGCATCTGGATCGTGGAGGAGCGGCCGCCGCTTTGAGCGTACGCGGCGTAGAGAAGCATGCGCTGCGAGAACGGAAGGAACCCAAGCGCCGCGGCGCATAACAAAACCAGACCCTGGAGCTGCCCCAGAAAGAGCAAAGGCACGGCAGCCCAGACTATGTCGAGCAACAATACCGCCGGAAACAGACTGCGGTACTTTCTGCCCAAGTCAGCGTAGTCGAAAGCGATGGCGGTTAATTGATAGAGACGCACCGGCACCCCGAGCACCCCGACCAGCAATAGCGCACTGCCCAGCGCCCCCGAAGCGTAGAGTTCACGGCTGACGCGAAGTACGTCATGGAACTTGTAGAGCGCGAGTCCATACATAGCTAGGTAGCCAATTTGAATCAGCAGAAGCAGCGCCCGGACCACCCCGCGAGAAATCGCGATAGGTGCCGCAGGCTCGACCGGCGACACTGTAGATCCCGTGGCCGGTTCAAGACTCCGCCGCAATGCCGCGAGATCAACTGCCAGGTCGCGCGCCGATGTATAGCGCTCTTCCTGGCATTTGCGAAGTGATTTTTGCAGAATGCGGCTTAGTTCAGGAGGTACCATGGGATTCTGCCGCGTGATTGGCGGCATCTCTTCCTTCAAGATATTAGCGATGGTTGAGCCAGCAGACTGGCCTAAAAAAGGATTGCGTCCCGTGGTCATCTCGTAAAGCACGAGGCCGAGTGTGTAAATATCGGTGCGCGGGTCCACGGTCCCCCCTTCGAGTTGCTCTGGGGCCATATAGTCAATCGTCCCGACGAGCAATCCCGCCGCAGTAGATATGGTGGCCGTCTCGGCAACCGAAATGCGAGCGGTGACGCTCGAAGCTAGCGGCCGAAATAGCTTGGCAAGGCCAAAGTCAAGAACCTTGGCCTGGCCGCGGGCGGTAACGAAAATATTCGCGGGTTTGATATCCCGATGGACTATGCCCTTGGCGTGCGCGGCGTCTAGTGCATCGGCGATCTGCATCCCCAGCTCTAACAGCCGGAAGACGTTGAAAGGTTTATTATTTATGTAATATTTAAGGGTCTGGCCATCCAAGAGCTCCATGACAATGAAGACCTGGCCCTCATGCTCACCGATGTCGTGGATGGTGCAGATGTGCGGATGGTTCAAAGCCGATGCGGCGCGCGCTTCCCGACGAAAACGATCAACAGCCTGGCCATCCCTGGAAAGTTCTTCGGAGAGGAATTTTAGCGCTACTGTGCGGCCAAGCCGGAGATCCTCGGCCTTGTAGACGACACCCATTCCTCCACCGCCTAATTTCTCAATCACGCGAAAGTGCGAAATGATTTGTGGGACCATAACGAGGGAAGGGCCTGCTTTTGGGGGGCCATGTTAGGCCGAGGCCACTGTGAAGTCAAATGGCGCCAACCGAAAACCATTTTCTTCCTAATTGGATAGCTGCGAGCGGCAGTGCGCGTATTTCCCTGGCACTGCGCCTAGCGGCGCCGCCGGAAATGTCCGGTTAGGATTGCGCATGTCGGGCGATTCATGCGATATGCGATGAAGGAGTTCGGGATTGAATGCAGAAATGCGTGGTGTTTTCAGCTCCGTATTGTATGGAGCTGAAATGGAAAGAAAAATGCCCTGCTCAGGGACTAAACGGAGGAGACCACGGTCATGCGAAAAGTGGTGCTAGCCGGGTTATTTGCGTTTACCTGCGTGCTGCCTGGATCATTGAGCGCGGCGGAGCTAAAGCAAAACACCGCGGAGGCCTTTAACCGATACGTTCGGGTGACCGAAAATCGGATGACGAGAGAATTGGGTGAGCGCCGGGCATTCCTCTGGGTGGACGGTTTTCCAGAACCGAATCGAGACAAGCTCTATGCCCAACTTCGGCAAGGAGAAATTATCATTGAGCAGTTGGAAACCCTCGAATCAGCGAAGCATATTAAGGTGCCGGACGGGCTGATACACCACTGGATCGCTGTGAGTTTTATTCCCGGTGTAAGCCTGCAGCAGACTCTAGCACTCTTGCAAGACTATGATCGGCATCAGACCATCTACAATCCGGACATTTTGCGCTCAAAAATCCTGAGTACTGACGGAAATCATTTCAAGGTATATATGCGTTTACACCGAAAGGCAATTGTCACAGCGGTGTTCAACGCAGAATTTGACGTGACCTATTTCCCAGTGGACGAGGGCCGGATACGCAGCCAATCCTACTCGACGCGAATCGCAGAGGTGGAAAATGCGGATCGGCCGGACGAACGGGAGAAATCCATCGGCAACGATCATGGCTATCTGTGGCGGCTTAACAGCTATTGGCGATTTCAGGAGCGAGACGGCGGTGTCTATGTTCAAGTCGAGTCCGTCGCGTTGAGCCGCAGCGTACCAACACTTCTGGCCTGGCTGGTAAATCCTCTCTTGAAGCGTGTCCCGCGAGAATATCTCTCGCGGCTGCTTGGTTCCACCCGCACAGCCCTCGCCAACAAGAACGCTGCGACCGCGTTCGGCACCTGTCTCTCCGGAAAGCAGCCCCCCGGGAAGTCATTCCTCATTCCGAGATCCGATTGGTTGGCTCAGAATGGGCGACAATCCAGGCTTCGCGTTTTTTCTTTGGTGAACACGTCGCAAGTCGCGATATCGTCGAGCCACGAATGCGCGTGCTGGCCGAGCGGTGTTTCCTCGAGTTCGTCGCCGGCTTGACTTTGTCAACCGTATCAATGGTCTGGTAGTCGCGCAGCGGCGATCCATTTTTAACCGGTGCAGATGTTGACCAGGCGGTGATCGACTTAAAACAGTTTGTCCCTCAGGCCTTCGACACAAAAACCAGTGTCGCTTCCGCTCGGCAGTCTTTAGGAACAGCGCGAGCCTATCGGCTATCCAGCCATCGGCTTATGACGCGGTTTACTTGGATCTTGCGCGGAGTCAGAGGTTAACGCTGGCAACGCTAGACGATCGGCTCCGCGCTGCGGCAACACAAGCTGGGAGTCTCGCTCCTTCGCTAAAGGGAAACTGATTCGTGGATGCGCAGTCAGCGGTCTTAGTTAGGCGAGATAGAAGCTAATACCCTTCATGGGATAGTGCCGCCGATTGCGAGTCCACAATTCCAAATCATGAACCGCCGCTGCCGCCGCTATCAGCGCGTCTCCCAGTTCAACGCTGCGGCTCTTACTGACCTGTCTCAGATACTCTCCAGCTTGCCGTCCAATCTCCAAGTCGATGGGCACACATTGACTCGCTGCAAAAAGAGCATCCAGAATCCTATGCTCTGTTTGACGCGCACCGTGCCAGAGCTCGGCGACCGTAACCGGCGAGCACAGAAGGGTGGAATTTCCCCGGCTCAAATCGTCCCATCTGGCGAGAATCGCCTTGTCTTTGGCACGCGAGACTTCAATTAAGATATCCGAATCGATCAAGACGGATTTCAAGAAGCGAGCCTTTTGAGGCGCTTTCCCTTGCGCAGCTGTCGGACGTACGCTCCCGCATCGGACAGATCCTCGCGGTCCCTCCACATACCGACGATTGCTTTCATGGCCTGCCTGCGATTGGTCTGCGAGGCTCCATACCTGTCCCTAACCGCCATGCGAACCAGTTCCGAGATCGATGTGCGCCGCAGCCGAGACTGGATGTGCAGCGCTTTCCAAATATCCTCGTCGAGGTACAGCTGTGTTCGTGTCATTTTGGGAAAAGGATGTTCGTTTCATGATGTACACTATACATCACCGGTTGCGCCAGAATTTCTAGATGAGGAATGCCCAATTCTTCGGAACTGGCAAATGGATACGTTTGGCGAACTCTTGGCCTTGGATGGACGCTCTACCTTCATCAGATGTAGATTCAAGAAGCTAGCTGCCTTTTCGCATTTCCATCCTATATTAAGAATTAATTGATATTAATAACTGGTTAACGATCTGATCGGCTCCTGTGTGCAACCCGCTCGTAAAGGCCGCGCCGGATGGTGACAGAAGCCCATCTTGCGCCTGGCAAATTCGTTGTGTCCAAGGTAGCAGAAGCGTAGGCTATAAGAGTCAAAGGTCTAAATTGGGAATTCCGGATAATTCGTGATCAGCGGCTCACGAAGTGTCGGGAACAACGACATGGCGTACTCAAAGCATAAAAATCAGGTTGCTGTGTCCAGGCTTTTGATAAATTGGATAATTTTTGTGATTCTTTGCGGCGGCTCAGCTGTCTCCGCACAGGCTCAAGATGCTCCGGCAAACAGCAGCGACGAATCCTGGACGGCGACCACCGAGAATTCCGTAACCAACGCCAATCCGTCGCGGACGACGGAGAGCCACGCCAAGTCCGGCAACCGGAGTGTGGATAAGCAGAGAGTGGAAGTGCTTGGGCCCAATGGCCGGTACCAGCCTGATTCCGAGACCGAGAAGGAGTCTGTCCGAGTAAATGCCACGACGACCCGTACAGTGGTGCGCACCTATAGGTGGGATGGAAATGGACGAAGGAATCTGGCGCAGGTAACGGAAGAAGAAGCACAAAGCACAGCAAGCGGCGATGCTCAGGTGGTACGCACGACCTCGAGTGCTGATGTGAATGGGAATCTACGGGTTGCGCAACGTGAGACCGCGGATACGAGAAAGACAAGCCCGGACGTGCAGGAGACGAAAACCACGGTTTACCTCGCGGACGGCAACGGCGGCTTCACTACCTTCCGGCAGACGCAAGAGTTGCAAAAGCGCAGCACTGACCACAGACTCGAAGAGAAGAAGACAACGCTACTGCCAGATGGCAACGGCAACTGGAAAGTGGGCGAAGTAAAAGAAAAAACAATCCAGGAAGACGGCAAGAATCGAACCACCGAAGAGCGGGTTTCGCGCCCCGATTTAGATGGCAGAATTTCAGAATTTTCGCGCACTGTTGGCGAGGAGACAGAAACCAACGCAGGAGAAAAAAGCAATACCATCGAAACATATTCTAAGAATGTTCCTGGATTAGCTGGCGACGGCCGTCTGCATCTGAACCAGCGAGTCACGACCGTCCAGAAAAAGAATTCAGACGGAGAAACAACCGAGCAGCAGGTCGAGCTGCCGAATCCTGGTAATCCGAATGACGGTCGGCAAGTACGCGCAAAAACTAAGTATATTGTGCGGTATGGTGCCTCCGGTACGCAGCAGACAAAGACCATTCAAGAGAGTGATGGTAACGGCAATCTAAACGTGGTTGCCTCGACACGCGGAAATCAGACCAGGCTCCTTCTGCTGCGCAAACCCCCTCGGATAAACCCCACTAGCCCGTAAGAGCAGTTTCACACTGCACGCTCCGTCGAGACATCACACGCCAGAGAGCCCCGGTAGATCTGATTGCTCACTTAGGGAAGCTGCCAGTCGAGAGCGTAGATTTCCCTGCGTGCTAAGGTCACGCGTAAACAGTGGCATTCCGCCGGGTGCTAAGCCGGACCATGGCGGCTCAATAAGCGAGCTCCAGCGCCTGACGCCTTTGAGACTGGCTATGCGGTCGAACTTAGAATCGCCGATTCGCACACGAAAATAGGCGGGGTCTTCAGTCAAAAGATCATCAAAATAAACGTTACGCACTGTCTTCCGACCAGGAGGCATAGCCGATCATGCCCGCGTGGGCGATCAACCGTCGCCACTTGTGAACGTTGAAATCGAATAGCATCAATTCCTTTGCATCAGATGGCACCGCAACTAGATAACGTCCGTCCGGCGACCAGCGAGGGAGGAAGATGCCTTCCGAACCGGGTAGCGGCGAAGACCGGTGAGTCTTGAGATCGAGTAACCGGATTGAGCTTTGGTAGGAAATGAACGAGTAATTAACGAGGCTTTGGAGACGGGTTATGCCTGATCGAGGAGCGAGGTGAGACAGTCTCTACGACCTTGCAAAGTCGAGAAGGGCTCTGACGTCATTTTCGTTTGCGTCCAGCACGCAGAGCGCGGCGAGATACGCGGCTCGCGCATTCCCTTCCGCGACTAGATTTTGGCCCGAGCCCCAGGAGAATTCCGGCTTTCCATATTTCACCGCGACGACGTCAGCGACCATCCGCGCGTGTCAAAACTCACTCACATGAACCTTGAAAATAACTAGAGGCGCTTGGGTTGTTAGGCCGCGACGTGATACTCACTCTTAACCAGGCCGCTCGGATAGTGCTGCGTTGCTACGTGACGGAGACGCAGATCGCGCGTTAGAGCGCCGAAGAGAGGAATTCCGTCGCCTATGAGCACAGGGACTCGGGTGATAATGAGGCGCTGGACGAGCCCTGCGCGCAGGAACCCTTGAATCGTGATCCCTCCGTCTACGTAAAGGTTGTCCGCACCGCTAGCCGCGAGTTTTGAAACGATCTCAGCCGGAGGCCCGGCCATCTGCTCCAGAACGGCCCCACGGGCCGCAGATAAATCGACGGGTTTACTGCTCAGGACCACTACGCGCTTCTCACCATATGGCCAGACCGCAAAGTTCAGCACAGTCTCGAAGGTCTTGCGGCCTATCACTAGCGCATCGACGCTGGCCATGAACTCGTCGTAGCCGTGGGGCTCGCCGCCTCCCGCCGGCAGAAAATCGAGATCGCCGTTCGGTCGTGCAATGAAGCCGTCGACACTGGTCCCAACAAAGACTGATACAGTCATCGTAGACTCCTCACCTGCTAGAGCATTTGGAGCAATTTCTAAGCGATCTGGTCTTTTTGATCATCTGGTCCGAGAGAAGACGCCCAGTTCAAGCAAAAATCGCGAATGGCAAATACAGAGCGAGGCGAATAATCAGCCAAGCGACTTACAGTGCGAGGAGCGGGAGTCGTCCACTCGTCCTGGCGGCGCCAAGCTCAGCTTTGCTCCCTACGAGCAAGCGCGATTCGTGTTCTTGTCGCAAATCCGGGTGTGCCGATTCTTCAAGACTACTTCAAACTTGTACGCATCGCCACGGCTCTGCCAGACGTAGTCCACTTCTGTGTATTGGTACGGGCCAACGCTGCAGCGATAGGTGAGTTCGCGACAAAATGCGACAACCTCAATGCCGGAGTGGACGTGGACGTTATTGACGGGTCCCCGCGAAGAGGGGGATCAGCAAGTCTCGCGTTTTCCAGGCACCGCATCGATTGTGCGTGGTTGCCGCTCGTTTCTTGCTCACTCTTCTCCACCAAGGGCGTCCATCGAACTGGGGTGCAAGGCTGACGCGGGGCCGGGGCGATTCTCTGAGGTCCACGTTGAGAGGAGAAGTTCGATCATGCGCAACGTGTGGAAGTGTGTTCTTGGCGTTTTGGTGGGGTGCGGAGCGCTGGCGGGGAATGCCGGCGCGCAATTCAAGAACGGGAGTCAGCCGACGGAGCTGAATATTCCGCGTGCAAGCCAGCGCGGGACGGTAACCCAAAGGATTGGGCTTACCGATATCACCATTACCTATCACAGACCATTGGTCGGCGGGCGGGAGATCTGGGGCAAGACGGTGCCCTATGGAAAGGTGTGGCGCTCGGGCGCGAATGAGAATACGACGATTACTTTCACCGATGACGTTTCCATCGAAGGAAAAGCACTGCCGTCGGGGAGCTACGGATTGCACACCATTCCTGACAAGGATCAGTGGACGATTATCTTCTCGAAGAATTCGACGTCCTGGGGCAGCTTCAGCTATGACGAGAAAGAGGACGCGCTGCGCGTGACGGTGAAACCGCGCGCGGCAGAATCGTTTGAGGTACTGACGTACGTGTTCGATGACATCAAGCCTGACTCCGCGGCCGCAACTCTGCGATGGGAGAAGCTGGCCATCCCTTTCCGCGTTTCCGTGGATGTGAAAGCCGTGGTATTGAAGAGCATCAAGAATGAACTGCGGAGCGTGGGCGGGTTTACCTGGGCCGGATACGACGAGGCGGCACAGTGGTGCCTGGACAACAATTACAACCTGGAAGACGCGCTGAAGTGGGAAGACACCTCGATTCAAAATGAGGAACGCTTCGAGAACCTGGAAACCAAATCGCGCATCCTCGATGCCATGGGCCGCAAAGATGACGCCGCGAAAGCGTACTCGACCGCCTTTGAGAAAGCCACAGCCGTTCAG